>Ga0163144_10000149_pt1 | contig 158240 bp, 148 predicted proteins | sample OliLak19BULKMAT1_FD_123175 | JGI IMG/M metagenome (GOLD analysis project Ga0163144, IMG submission 123175) | Freshwater microbial mat bacterial communities from Lake Vanda, McMurdo Dry Valleys, Antarctica - Oligotrophic Lake LV.19.BULKMAT1 | ecosystem: Environmental > Aquatic > Freshwater >...
CTGGGGAGATCGGAGATCCAATGACGAGCGCGCCGAGCAAGACCGAAGTCCGACACCTGATGACGCCGGTCGTGCAGACCCTCGGCCGCAACGACCACCTGACGCTCGCCGACGACCTGATGCGCGCGCAGCGCATCAGGCACCTGCCGGTGCTCGACGAGCAGGGCATCGTGTGCGGCGTCGTGAGCCAGCGCGATCTGTTTCGCGGCGCCCTGGCGAAGGCGCTCGGCTACGGTGAGACGGCGCAGTTCAAGATGCACTCGCTGCTGCTGGTCAAGGAGGTGATGTCGAGCAGCGTCCTGACCATCGGCCCGCACGAGCCGCTGGCCAACGCGGCCCGCCTGATGCTCGAGCACAAGATCGGTTGCCTGCCGGTGGTCGACGGCGAGAAGCTGCTCGGCATCCTGACCGAGACCGACTTCGTCGCCCTGGCGCTCGAGCGCAGCGAGGCCTGACGGGATCGGCTCGGCGCGGGTGCTCTACGTCGTCGCGTTCTTCGGTGGGGTTGCGGGCTCCCTGCACTGCATCGGCAGACCGCGGAGCCTCGTCCCTTCGGTCGGGGGCGAGTCTTCGTCACGCTCGGGTGTCACGCTCATGGCTCGATCCGGCGCAAGCGCGGTGCCAACCGCCGTCCTGGTCAGGAGACGCGCAGCACGCGGGCGCCGCGACCGATCCCGCGCTTGATGTCGAGGAGCGCGGTGTTGGCCTCCTCGAGGGGCACCTCCTGAACCTCGGGCTGGATGCCGATCTCGACTGCGAGCGCCAGGAACTCGCGCACGTCGCTGCGGGTCACGTTGGCGACGCTCTTGATCTCCTTTTCGAGCCAGAGGTGGCGCGCGTAGTCGAGGCCGGCGAGGGCCGCGCGGTCCGCGTCCTCCTTGCGGATGGCGTTGATCACCAGGCGCCCGCCCGGCTCCAGGTTCGCCAGCGCCGCGACCACCGGCTGCCAGGCCGGCGTGGTGTCGATGATGGCGTCGAGCTTGACCGGTGGGACGGCGTCGGTGTCGCCGGTCCAGACGGCGCCGAGCTCCTGCGCGAAGGCGCGCTCGTCGGGATTGCGCGCGAACACGAACACCTCCATGAACGGGTAGCGGCGCAGCGCCATCGCGAGCACCAGGTGCCCCGATGCGCCGAAGCCGGTCAGGCCGAGGCGCTTGCCGTTGTCGAGCCCCGTCAAGCGCAATGACCGGTAGCCGATCGCTCCGGCGCACAGCAGCGGTGCTGCGGTCGCGTCCGGGATGCCGTCGGGAATCGGGTGCGCGAAGCGCTCGGGCACCACCATGCGCTGCGCGTAGCCGCCATCGACGTCGCGCCCGGTCGCTACGAACGCAGGACAGAGGTTCTCCTTGCCGGCGAGACAGGGCCGGCAGGTGCCGCAGGCGGAATTGATCCAGGCGACCCCGACCCGCGCGCCGAGCTCGATCTTGCTCGCCTCGGCGCCGCGAGCGATCACGCGGCCGACGACCTGATGGCCGAGGATCATCGGCAGGCGGCGCGGCGGCGTGCGCCCCTCGATCTCGTCGAGCTCGGTGTGGCATACGCCGCACACCGCGACGTCGACGAGCAGATCGCCGGCGGCCGGCTCGGGCTCGGCGACGAGCTCGAGCGACAGCGGGCGCATGTTGCGCCGCAGGTCGCAGACGTTGCGCAGGACCATTGCCTTCACGTCGCCCCTCCGTCGGGCAACGACGGCGGGACGTCGCTGCTCGAGCTGGCTACCGCGGTCGGAAGGAGGATCCTCCGCCGGCGCGGATGACGGAAGATGGACGGGCTCGCGACAGGCCTGTCCGGCAAACTTCTACCTGGCGTCTGCGCTGGCGTGCCAGCGCTCGTCGCAACTGGTCGGGCTCGACGTCGAAGACGGCGCAGATGGATTCCGAGCACTGCGAAGTCGAACCGTGTGCCGACGCCTCGGCGATCACGGGATTGGTGCGGGTATTGCATGGCCACTGCCGGCAATGAGCGAGCTCGGACCGATCCTGATGGCGACCGACTTCTCGACTAACTCGGCCGTGGCCCTCGATCTCGCCGCCACGCTCGCGGGTCGCTTCGGCGCGGAGGTGCTGCTGCTGCACGTCGACGAAGGGGTCGCCGTGGCACCGCTCGACACCGCTGCCGTCGCACGCCGCGAGGTCGCGCGCCTGGAACTGGACAATTGCCGCCGCCTGCTCGAGGCAGCCGGCGTGCGCGCGCGTGTTTTCTTGCGTCCGGGTGATCCGGCGCGCGAGATCCTACGCGTCGCCGCCGCGTATGCGCCCGGCGTGATCGTGGTCGGAACGCACGGGTGCTCGCCGGTCAGCACGCCGCTGCTCGGCAGCGTGGCCGACCGGGTGATGCGCTATGCGCCGCACCCGGTGCTGATCGTTCCCGATCCGGCGCGGCGGCCGGCGCTGGCGTTCACGGGCTTCGGCGGGGCAGACTGACCCAGAAGCTGGTTTCCGCGTCCGGCGTGCTGTCGACGCCGATGCGACCGCCCATCAGCTCGACCGCGAGCTTGCAGAACGGCAGCCCGAGCCCGGTATCGCCGGCCGGCGCGCTGGTCGGCGAGCGGCGCACGCTGCGGAACTTCTCGAACACGTTGGCGAGGTCCTCGGGAGCGAAGCCGCTGCCGCGGTCGGTCACGCGCAGCGTGACCTCCGCCGAAGCGCTTTCGGCGACGGCGGCGATGCCGACCTCCGGACTGCCGCTGTGGCGCAGCGCATTGGTGATCAGGTTGATCATGACGCGCTTCAGCAGCGCGTGGTCCGCGAGCAGCTCGGGCAGCTCGTCGGGGACGTCGAAGCGCAGCGTGCGCCCACTCTGCTCGGCGACCGGCGCGTACTCGCGATGGATCTCCGCCAGGAACTCCGGAACGGAGATCACCGCGCTCTCGACGGGCATCTTGCCCTCCTCGAGCTTGGCGATCTCGAGCAGGTTCTGGATCAGGCGCATCATCTCGCTGCAGGTACGCTCGATCTGGCGCAGGTGGCCGACGTGCGCATCGGGCAGCGCAGCACTCTTGCGCAGCGCGAGCTGCACCAGCATGGCGATGCCGTTCACCGGATTCTTCAGGTCGTGCACGACCATGCTCGTCAGGTCGTCCTTCAGGCGCTCGGTCTCCTGCTTGACGCGCAGCGCCTCCTCCGCGATCTCGGTCGCGTGCTGCATGCGGCTAGCTGACTCGCGATCGACGAAGCCGCCCTGGATGTAGGTGTCGAGCACCAGCGACATGTCGAGGAACACCGCCTTGACGAGCGATTCCGCCTCCGGGACCAGACCATCCGGCTCGCCGCGCGCCTGATAGATGGCGTTCAGGTAGTCGCGCAGCAGCAGGCCAAAGCCGCCGATGTACCACTCGGGCCGCAGCCCGAACTGCTGGTGCGTGTTGCCGACCCGGAGCCGGCTCTCGACGTAGTCGGCGTCGATGCGACCGCGCGTGATCTGCCGGAAGTACTCCTTCTGCATGCCCTGCAGCCGGGCGACGCGGCCCGGTGCCGCACGGAGCATCGCCTCGAGCTCCGGGAAGCGCAGCAGGTGGGCGTAGAAATCGGCGATGATGCCGTCGAGCCGCGGGTCGCAGATCGCGCTCAGATCGGACAGGTGCTGCTCGTCGCGCGCCGTGAGGCCGTAGAAGGCGAGCCGTTCGGCGAGCCGCAGCGGGTCGAGGCCGAGGCGCTCGCTGAACTCGTGGGAGGCCGGGCCGCGCTCGTCCTCACGTTTCAAGAATGACGCTCAGCTCTTCGATCTTGCGGTACAGCGATGACAGCGACAGGCCGAGCCGCTCGGCGGCCGCCCGTTTGTCGTTCCCCGTGCGGCGCAGGACCGACGCGATGTGGATCTTCTCGTAGGCGCGCAACGCCTCGCGTAGATCGTCGCCGACCTGCTGCGCCAGGTCGCCGTCCTTGTCGCGCAGCGAGCGCGGCAGGTCGGCGGGCGTGATCCAGTCTTCCTCGCCGACGATCATCGCGTGCTCGATCACGTTGTCGAGCTCGCGCACGTTGCCCTTCCAGGGCTGCGACATGAGCAGCTTGAGTGCCGCGTTGTCGACGCCCTTGAACGAACGCTTGAGGTCGCGGCGGTGCCTCTGGATCAGGAAGTCGATCAAGCTCGGGATGTCCTCGCGGCGCTCGCGCAGCGGCGGCAGGTGGATGTTGACCACGTTCAGGCGGTAGTAGAGGTCGTCGCGGAACGCGCCTTCTTCCGCCATCTTGCCGAGGTCGCGGTTGGTTGCCGCGACCAGGCGGACGTCGACCTTGATGGGCGTGGTCGCGCCGACCGGCAGGATCTCGCGCGACTCGACCACGCGCAGCAGCTTCGACTGCAGGCCGAGCGGCATGTCGCCGATCTCGTCGAGAAAGATGGTGCCACCGCGCGCGCGGCTGAACAGCCCTTCCTGCGAGGTGACGGCGCCGGTGAACGAACCGCGCAGATGCCCGAAGAGCTGGCTCTCGAGCAGCGACTCCGGAATCGCGGCGCAGTTGATCGGCAGGAAGATCTTGTTGCGCAGCGGGCTCGCGGCATGGATCGCGCGCGCGACGACCTCCTTGCCGGTGCCGCTCTCGCCGGTGATCAGCACGGTGCTGTGCGTCGGCGAGACCTTGCCGAGGAGCTTCTGCACCTCACGCATCGCCGCGCTCTTGCCGACCAGGTCGAGGTCGACGTGCTGCTCGATCTCGCGGCGCAGCATTTGCGTCTGCCAGACCAGCTCGCGGTGCTCGAGGATGCGCTCGACCTTGGCGAGCAGATCGTCGAACAGGACTGGCTTCAGGACGTAGTCGGCCGCTCCGGCGCGCAGCGCCTCGACCGCGGTCTCGACGCTGGCGTGCGCCGTCATGACCAGCACCACCGTCTGGGGCGACAGCTCGCGCGTCCGGCGCAGCACGGCGAGGCCGTCGGCACCGGGCATGCGGATGTCGGTGACCACGACGGCAAAATCGCGCTCGTCGAGCGCGCGCAGGGCTGCCGCGCCGTCGACCGCGGTCTCGACATGGTAGCCGGCGTCACGCAAGACCTCTGCCAGGCTCTCGCGCACCCCGGGTTCGTCGTCGGCGATCAGGATCGCTGCGCCCACGGCATCGCCTTACAGCGCGCCGGATGGTACCTGCAAGCAGTTGCACCGCCGCCGATTCCGATGATTGCGAATGCGCGGCTCGTGGCTCACGCCGGAGCACGCGTGTGCGGGCACGCCCCGGCTCCGCCGCGCCGGCCGGCTGACTGGCCGCGTGTTTGCAGCGGGTGGGAGCATGAGCAAGCTCTTTCGGCGCATCCTCGTCCCGTTCGACTTCTCGCCGCAGTCGCGCCGCGCGCTGGAGGTCGCCTGCGACCTCGCAGCCGAGCAGCGCGGCGAGGTGTTCGTGCTGTGCGCGCTCGAGCCGGTCAGCTCGCTCGCAGGCATCCGGCCCCCGGGTGGGCCGATCTGGTACCCGTCCGACGAGGTGGTTGCGGCCGAGCGGCAGCGGCTGCAGGTGGTGGTCGACGCCGTCCGCGTCGGCCGGCGGCGCGGAGCCGTGCGTTGCGACGTGGTCGTCGGCGCCCCGCTCGAGGCGATCCTCGCCGCCGCCAGACGTGTCGACGTGATCGTGATGGCGACCACGGGACGCGGTGCGCTCGCGCACCTGCTGGTCGGCAGCATCGCGGAGAAGGTCGTCCGCCATGCGCCTGTGCCGGTCCTGACCATCGGCCGAACGGCGGCGAAGCGACTCGCGCGCGCCCCGCGCGGAGTCACCCGCTCCGCATGACCGTCGGCGGCGGCGTGGCTGCGCCCTACCACGCACTCACCGCCGCGCAGGTCCTGGCGAAGTTCGCCAGCGCCGTGGCGGGATTGTCCGCTGCGGAGGCGCCGCCGGTCGCGGCGTGGCGGATCCTGCGCGATCAGCTGCGCAGCGTGGTCGTCGTGCTGCTGGGGGTTGCCGGAGCGGTGTCGCTGGCGGTCGGCAGCTCGCCGCGGCGCACGTCATGCCTGCGGGCTGACGCGCGCGCCGCCGGTCGCTCACTGGGCGGCGGTCCCCGCCAGCGAGCGCACGTACTGGGCCAGCATCTGGACCTGCCGGAGCGTGTCGCGGTGCTCGCGGCCGCTGCCCTCCATGGCCTGCTCGATGACCGTGCCCCAGACCGGCATTGCTGCGTCGCCGTGCGCCCGCACCGTGCGTCGCCCGTCGATGACCTTCATCAGCTCCGCCACGTTGAGCGTCGACTTGGTGAGGTCCGTCGGCGGCGGCGTCAGCGCACCGGCGGCAGGACCGTCGCCGCGTCCGTTCATCCCGTGGCACGACGCGCACAGGTTCTTGTAGAGATTCGCGCCCTCGTCGGCGTATGCACGCCCGGCGAACAGTGCACCGGCAACGAAGCTCGACACCAGCAGGGCCGTCAGCAGCCGCCCTCCACGAACGAGATGCTGGCGGCCACGACCTGCTCCTGCTGCGCGCTCACGATGCTTCATCAGTGCTCCCCTCCCGTCGGACACGACACCACGCACTCCGAGCATGGTTCATGCCCGACGCTCGACCGCTCGACAAGTCGGGCGTGGCGCAGCGCGGGTCGGGGTCGAAGTGGGCGGGCGGATCTGCCAACATCGACTGCACATGAAGCCGCGCCTCACCGCCGTCGAACCCGTGTGGGCCTGCGACGGCCGCGTGCGCCGCGGCATGCGCAGCCGCGAGGCGATCGTCGCCGCACTCATGGACCTGGTCGGCAGCGGGATCCTGCAGCCGACCGTGCAGCAGGTTGCCGACCGCGCGGGTGTCGGGGTGCGCAGCGTGTTCCGGCACTTCACGGAGATGGAGACCCTGCACCGGGAGATGGACGCGCGCCTCGAGGTCGAAGCGCGGCCACTCATGATGGGGGCCGAGCGCGCCGGCAGCGTCGCCGAGCGGATCGTGGCGCTGGTGCGCCAGCGCACGACCTTCTTCGAGCGCATTGCCCCCTACAAGCGCTCGGCCAATCTGGTGCGCCTGCGCTCGCCCTTTCTCCAGGAGCGGCACCTCGAGCTGCTGCGGCGCCTGCGCGCCGACCTGCTGAGCTGGCTGCCCGAGCTGAAGGGCGCGTCCGCGGCCTTGGTCGAGGCCGGAGACCTGGCGACGTCCTTCGAGGCCTGGGATCGCCTGCGCTCCGACCGGCAGCTCGCTCCGAAGGCCGCGAGTGCCGTGGTCGAGACGACCCTGTTCGCGCTGCTCAGCCGAGCGCCAGGTGGAGCAGCGCCGCGGCGAGCGCGATCACCAGCCCGACCCAGACGCGCGGGCTGACGAACAGCAGGATGCGCGGCGAGGTCGGGAACGAGAGCGTGTTCGCCGTCGCGGCGATCTTGAACGCATGCGAGTTCGCGAAGCGCGGATCGGTGACCAGCTCCATCATGTCGCGGCGGCTCCGGTAGCGCATGTAGCCGACGATGGTCCAGCCCGGATCGTCCTCGACGTTCCAGCTATCGAGGTAGCCGCCGATCGCGCGCGCGGCGATCGCCGGGTGGCCCGCCTTGCGCAGCAAGGCGCGGACGAAGTCGCGCGTGTAGACCTCGAGCAGCGTCATGGCCGGCAGGAGCTCGCCGGTCTCGGGATGCGGCACCGGCTCGGGCGCCAGGCGCATCAGGTTCAGCATCGCGAACTCGCGCGCGTCGTCCCGGGCGAGGAACTCGCGCAGGGTCGCGACCTCCTTTGCGTTCTGCCGCGCGGACTCCGGCAGCCGCGGCAGGTAGGCATCGATCTCGGCCTGCGTGAGCGGTCCGCGCCAGCCGCCGTACCAGACCCGGAAGGCGACGTAGAGCGCGAGCGCGCCGAGCCAGATGACGATCGTCTCCATTCGCTTCTCCTTGCGTGCAGAGGCCAGTAATGGCAGCAGCTATGCCAATACGAGCGTGCCCGGCGCCAGGATCAGGATGTTCTGCGCGCTGCGTGGCGGATCGAGCTGCGCGGTGAGCTCGTCCACGATGCGCAGCCGGTGCGCGTCCCGGTGGAGTGGGTTCACCAGGATGTTCGCAGTCGCGCCGACCAGCGCGGACGGAACCTCGAGCAGCGCAGAGCGCCCGGCGACCAGCCACGCGTCGCCAAGCGTGCGGCTCATGTCAGGGCGATTGCGCCACTCTGCAGGCAGGGCAGTCAGCTCGATCGTCTCTCGCGACGTGTCCGGTGGTACTTCGACCCGTTGCAGGCGGTAGGTCGCCGGAACGTCCGTCGGATCGATTTCGAGATGCACCAGGGTCTCGAGAAGTGCCGCGGCCGGGCTCGTCGCACAGTAGAGGATGGGACGTCCTTTGCTGTGCCACCGTCCGGCTGTGAGGAGGCCGCCGGTTCCGTCGAGGGAGCTGTGGTTGGTGACACGCCACAGCGTCACCGGCGACGTCTCGATCGCCCGCGCACCCGCCGGACGCCTTCGGATCAGGCGAAGATCCCGTGGTCGATCTGCTGGAGCGTGTCCTCGACGACGCGGGCCCACACTTCGTTACCCAGTGCGTCGATGGGTGCTTGACCCTCGAGCCTGTCCTGCGGTTTTCGCAGCCAGCGCTGCGCCTTCTCGGGATCTCCGAAGACGCGCTCGGCGAGCGCGGTCAAGCGTGCGAGGCGCACCGCCCGGGCCGACTCGTCCGACGACAGGGGCTCCGACCGGCTGCGCCGGTGTGCGAGCGTGCGCCGCGGGATGACGCTGCGGAAGAGGTCGGCCTGCGTGATGCCGTGACGAAGCAGCGTGTCGAGGGCGCGGACCCGTAGTCCCCGTTCGACCAGACGGGCGAGGTCGGCTTCCGTATGGATGTTGCGCACCCCGAGCTTGCGCCCGGCTTCTTCGACCAGCGTGGCGGTGGTGGGACTCTCGATGGGCAGGTCGGTCGTCATCGGCCCGACCTCGGTGCCTTGCTCGTCTTGTGCAAGATGCCACTGCAGTACAGGCAAGTTGCCAACCAGGCAACCTGCGCCGCGGTGCATGGACTCCATGTTCTTGCCGCGCTTGCCAGCGCCGCCGGTGAAAGCCTAAGAGCGCGCGGGAGGAGGATCGCATGGAACAATCGACTCTCGTCGCGCCCGTGATGGCGCTGGTGCTGTGGACGCTCGTCGTCTGGATCTGGATGTACGCGACGCGCATCCCCGCGATGCAGAAGGCGAAGGTCGACCCGCAATCGGCCGCGCGCGCGCGTTCGCTGGGCGAATCGCTGCCGCCCGAGGTGATGTACGTCTCGGATAACTACAACCACCTGATGGAGCAGCCGACGATCTTCTACGCAGCGGCGCTCGCGGCGCAGGTCGCGGGGCAGGCGGACCCGCTGAACGTCGGCCTCGCGTGGGCTTACGTGATCCTTCGCGTGGTGCACTCGCTGATCCAGGGCACGGTGAACGTGGTGATGGCGCGCTTCGCGGCGTTCTCGCTGTCGACGATCGTGCTGGGGGTGATGGTGGTACGGGTGGCGCTGGCGGTGTTCTGAACGGGAACGTCGTTTTTCCGGGCGCTGTTGCAACGGGTCGTACGCTCGTTATCCAGGCAGACGTGGACACACTCGGCGCCCCGGAACACACGGGCGGTAACCCGTCCTGCCGGAAGCTCGGCATCGCAACGCCCGACCTCGCCCTCGTCAAGCAACACCGCGAGGCGAACACCTACGCGCTGCTGATCGTGGCGCTGCTCGAGCGCGGCGTGCCGATGACGCTCGTCGAGGTCGCGGAGCGCTTCGCCGAGGCGGGCGTCGCGCCGCGCGACCGTGCGCTGCTGTCGCTCAAGCGCTGCAAGCCGGCGCGACCGCCGGTCTACCGCGATGGCGAGCACTACGCGCTCGACCTGGATGATGACGAGCTCGCCTTCTGGCTGTTCCGCCTCGACCTCCGAGAGCGGCGCGTCGCGGCACCTCGCCCAGCGGCCGCTCCCGACGAGGCCCCGCCGCGGCCCGGCGTGCACGAGCGGCTCAGCCCCGACGAGCTGGCGGCGGCGTGGCACGGCAACGCGCCGTCGTCGTTCTCGAGCCAGCGCCTGGCGATCGCCATCCTCGATGCGCACGGCGGCGTGATGGCGGCCGAGGAGGTGATCGCGTTCGCCAACACGCATGCCGGGACGCGACGACTCTCGCACGAGTCGGCGCAGTACTGGCGGACCGGGGCACCGGTACGGGTGCTGCCCGACGGGCGCTGGATGCTCGACTCCGGGCACGAGCTCGTCGCCCCGGCGCGCAGTGCCGTGCGCGACCGTGTCGAGATGCAGCGCAAGTGGGCGGCCTGCCGGCAGGACGGTGTGGAGATCGAGGCGATCATCCGCGAGTCGGAGCGGCGCCGCGCCGAACACGCGGCACAGCTCGCGCACCTGCGGCGCGTGGTCGTGCATGCGTTCCCCGCGGACAGGCCCATTGCGGCTGTCCTGGTGGACGTCGCCGAGCGCAGGGTGGACGGTTTCGTCGCGCAAGACGACGCCGCGTGGCTCGACGACGTGCGCGAGCGTCTCGCCGGCTACGACGTGATCGCCGGGCTCGGTGTCCGCGAGATCGTGCGCGGGCTCGGCTTCGACAGCGGCGAGCGCCGGCTGGTCGACCTCGGGCCGCCGCAGAAGTCGTTCAAGCTCAACCAGCGCGGCCGCACGCTCAAGATCACGACCGCACTGCTGGTGCAGGGATCGTGCGGCATCTCGCGTCCGCTCGCCGACGCAGCGACGCTGCGTGCGTACGTCCGCGCGGGAGACCGCGCGCGCCTCCTGCGGCGCCTGCAGGCCGATGCCAAGTCGCTGCTCTGGCTCTACGAGTACGGGCGCCTGCACGGGGCAGTGCGGCTCCGGTGGGGATACCTCGACGAGATGTTCGTGGCGCCATGGGTCCACTGGGACGAGAACCGCCTGTCCCATCTCTGCAAGCTCGCGATGGAGCTCGGCGTGGCGCTCGAGGTGGTCGCGGGGAGCGCGCCCGGCTGGGCGGAGCCATGGTCGCGGCTGCGGCGCTGCACCGTGGCGGAGCACGAGTACAAGTACCTGCTGTGGGACGAGGAGGGGCAGCCGGTGGACCTGCGCGACGTGCAGCTCGCGCGGCTCGAGGCGATGGAGCGGACGCTGCACTGAGCCGACCTCGCGCGCCTCTGGCTCGACTGAAGTTCCCGGCCACCGTGGGAGCCAGCACAGGCTCGGGAGGATCATGTCTCCCGTGCACTGGTTGGCGGGATTCGGTCTTCCTATACGAAGGGTATGGCTGGTATCCTCCCCGCCGTGGCGGAGCCGAAACGCAGGGCGACGTACGACGACGTACTCGCGGCACCGGAGATCAAGATCGCCGAGATCATCGACGGCGAGTTACTCCTGTCGCCGCGTCCGCCGCACCCGCACGCCCGTGCCTCGTCCATGCTCGGTGCCGAGCTGATGGGCGAGTTCGATCGCGAAGCGGGCGATCCGTTTCGAACCGGGGGCTGGTGGATCCTCGCCGAGCCCGAGCTGCACTTCGGGGACGATGTCGTCGTCCCCGACCTCGCGGGCTGGCGCCGCGAGCGCGCTCCGCGCGGCGACCTACCGTGGTTCGACATTGCACCGGACTGGTTGTGCGAGACGCTCTCACCGTCGACCGCAAGAATCGACCGCGGCCGCAAGCTCGGAATCTACGCGCGAGCAGGCGTCGAGCACGTGTGGCTGCTCGATCCGATCGCGCGCACCTTGGAGATCCTGCGACGCGGCGCCGACGGACTCTACGTCATCGCCGCGGTGCACACGGGCGACGACAAGCCGCGCGCCGAGCCGTTCGACGCGATCGAGCTCGACCTCGCGCGCCTCTGGCTCGACTGACCCTCAGCCGCCACGGCTCTTCCTGATCCCCGCGGCATCAGCGCGCCAGGTCGGTGTCCTCCTCGACACGTTCCAGTGCGGTGACGGCGCCTTCGACCGGGTCGTCGCGACCGCCGCGATCGAGGAGCCGCAGCTCGGTGGTCCTCCTGTACCTGGTCGCGCGCCGCCTCTGCACACGGTGGGCGGCGGCCGCGCTGGTGGTCGCGCTCGCCGCGGTCTCGCCGTTGCAGATCCGCTACGCGCAGGAGGCGCGCTCGTACGCGCTGTGGGGCGCGTTGCTGCTCGCGGCGACCCTCGTCCTGATGCGCGCGAGCGAGCGCGGCGGCATCGGTCGGTGGAGCGCATTCGCCGCCTTGCTCGCCGTGAGCCTGTGGACGCAGCCACTGTCGCTGCTCCTGATCCTCCCGTTCGCGATCCTGGTGCTCGTCCCCGGTCCGGACTCGCCGGCTGCCGGGTGGTCTCGAGGACGAGGCGCGCGCGCGGCTGCTTTCGCGCCGTTCGCCGCGGCGACCTGTGCCGCTCTGCTCGCGTGGCTGCCGTGGGCGTGGGCCATCGCCGCCAATCGTGGCGCTGCGTCGCAGACGACGGCATGGTCGGGCGCGAGCCCGGGGGCGCTCGCTCGTGGGCGCGCCTGGCTCGGCGTGTTGACGAGCGTCTTCCTGCGTCCGGCGGGGGAGGGCGGTCTGCTGACCGGGCTCGCTGCCGTTCGCGACCCTGGCGGGCGCGGATGTCCTGCTCGGCGGGCGGCGCTCGACCGTCGACCGCTACCTGTTGCCATCGTGGATCGCACTCGAGCTGATCGTCGCGATCTACTTGACGGCGGCCGTGACGGCGACGGCGTCGCGCCGGCGCGCGCTGGTCGCGCTCGCTCTGCTCGCGCTGGGGGCCGCGACGGTTGCCCGCACGCGTCCGCTGCCGGTCTGGTGGAACACCGAGCCCGACGGCCTGCGCGAGCTGATCGCCGTCGGCAACCGCCTCGCCGGCCGCGACGACGTGGTGATCGTCGCCGACTTGCCGCCGCTGTCCATGCTGCAGCTCGCCCATCGTCTCGATCGTGACGCCAGGCTCCGGCTCGGATCTGCTGCCGCCGCCGCGCTCGGTGCCGACGAGTGGCCGCGCGTCGCGCTGGTCCAGCCGTCGGACGAGCTGCTCGACGCAATCCGTCTGAGCGCGGGCGCGGACCGCGTGGAAGCTGCTGCAATGGGACCCGGACGCCACCCAGCTCGACCTGCTCGGGGCACACTGCTCCCGGCTGCGTCCACACACCGTCGTCAAGTATCGCAACGGCACCGTCGCCAGGGTGAACGGCATGGGCTTTCGTGGTCCCAAGGTGGAGATCCCGAAGCCGCCCGGCGTGTTCCGGGTCGTCCTCCTGGGAGGATCGACGAGCCATGGCTTCGCCGTGCGGGACGACGAGACCATCGATGCGCACCTGCGCCGGAGCCTGGAGCGCGCGGCGCCGGGCCGGCGTGTCGAGGTGGTCAGCCTCGACGCCTTCGCTGCGACGATCCGCGAGATGGCCGACGTCGTCCCGGCGACGACCAGCATCCTGTTGTCGTCACCACCGTCCGCGCTGGCGCACGACGCGCCGTCGGTCACCGCTGGCGTGGTCGACGCGGCGACGACACGACGTTACCGGGATGCCCTCGACGCGCGGATGCGCGCCGTGGCCGCCGAGCTGGCGGCGGGAGGCCGCCGCGTCACCTACGTGCAGCACGACGTATCGCCGGACTCCTTCCTCGACGACTGCCACCTGACCCCGGACGGCAATCGGAAGGTCGCGGAGGACTTCGCGCAGGTCCTCGCGCGGCTGGTCGGGCGGTGAGTACGCGAGCGCGTGCGAATCGTGTAGGGCCCTGGGCGAGGCGACCGGCTAGAGGAGGCAGAGCATGAAGCTCATCGGGCTCATCGCATGCCGGCGTCAACGTCGCTCCGGGCTTCGCGGCGGCGCTGGTGACGGCGACGCTCGGCACCGGCACGCCACAGGACGTTACCTATACGGAGGACGCGATCCGTGCCGCGTTCGCGGCGTGGGAGAGTCCGGTGCTGGTGTTCGTCGTCGTCTTCGACGGCCCGGCGGTGCGTGGTCTGAGCACGGGTGGCGAGATCGACCTGTTCGTCGTTCCGTCGAGCGACCCGGCGTTCGTCGGAACGGGTGCGCTCTTCGGTGTCACGTACTTCGCGCCGGTCAACGAGGGCGCACGCCTGCTGACCAACGGCGCGGTCCTCGGGGGCCACACGATCGGCGGCGTCGACATCTTCTTCAAGACCGATCTGATCGCTGCGTTCACACCGCTCTTCCCGACCCGCACGGACAAGCTGCACGCGCTGCAGCGGCTCGTCATGCACGAGGTCGGGCACGCGCTCGGTCTGGATCACCCGAACGAAACTCCGGCCAGCAACCGCGACACCGACGCCGACCCGCTGAGCCCGATGCTGATCGACCCGCTGGCACCGTTCGGCGGCCTGCTGGTCGGTACGCCGATCGACGGCAACGCGGTGCTGACCAACTTCCCGACCGCGATTCCAGCCGGGCTGACGCTGACGGCGCTCACGGCCGACGACCGCGGCGGACGCGACGTGCTCTACCCGTCACCAAGCAACCTGATCTGTCCGCCGATTCCGCGCACCGCCTGCCGCGACGCCGGCGGGAGCACGCTGCTGGTCAAGCGCGACCTGGCGAAGCCTGCGAAGAGCACGCTGCTCTGGACGTGGGCCAAAGGGTCCGCGCTGCCCGTCAACGACCTGGGCAATCAGCTGACCACGCGTACGCACGGCCTGTGCGTCTACACCGGAGCGCCGGCCCCGTTGCTCGCGCTCCGGGTGCCGCCGGGTGCCGCCACGTGGAAGGCGAAGAAGAACGGCAAGGGCTTTCTCTACGCGGACAAGACGCGCGCCGCCGACGGCACGCGGGCGATCGCACTCACCGTCGGGGCCGCGGGCAAGTCCTCGGCCTCGTTCAGGGCCGGCGGGGTGACCATGCCCGTGCCGGCGCTCGGCGCGGTGCCTGGGCCGGTGACGGTACAGCTCGTCAATACGGAGTCCGCGGTCTGCCTGGAGAGCGTGTTCTCGGCCGGCGACATCACGCGCAACGACGACGGGCAGCTGAAGGCGAAGCACGTCGCGCCCTGAGCGGCGAATCGAGCGCCGTCACTTGCGCGGGCGAACGCCTGCTTTCTCCTCCGCGACCAGAGCCAGCGCCGACCAGTCGAGCTCGCCGTAGCCGCGCGCCAGCGCGGACAGGAACTGGTCGCGTACGACGCTGGCGAACGGCATCGGCGCCTCGGCGCTCTCCGCGGCCTGCAGCAGCAGGCGCACGTCCTTCAGATCGAGCGGCACCGTGAAGCCGGCGGGCGAGAAGCGGTGCTCGACGATGATCGCGCCGTAGGTCTGCGACGCGGGTGCCGAGAACAGCGAGCCGGTCATGAGATCGACGAACGCTCCCGGCTCGACGCCGACCTTGGCGAGGAACGCGGTCGACTCGGAGAGCGCCTCGATCGCGCACACCAGCAGGTAGTTGCCGGCGAGCTCTGCGCGCGCAGGGCTCCCGCACCGACCAGCTCGTCGGTAGGCGCGGCGCTGCGGTTGAAGACGGTGACCTTGTGCCCGGCGCGCAGCAGGAGCGCGCCATGGCCGAGCCCATGTTGCCGAGACCGACGAAGCCGATGTCCACGTGCCTACCTCCGTTCGTGTCGTGCGCCGAGGTCTCCGTTGCCGGATCGCGCGCGGTGACACAACTCGGGCGCGCTCTTCCGCGCACCACCGTTCCGTGACCACATGGAAGCCGGAGGCCGGATCGATGTCCAAGCTGATGATTCTCGTCATGGGGGCGGCCGTACTACTCGTCGCATGGGCTGCCGGCGACGCGCACGCGAAGCGCAAAATGCCGAGCGGCACCGTGCGCCTCGAGTGCAGCTCGCTCAAGGACCGCTACGAGTCCTGCCGTACGCACGCGATCGGCGACGTCGAGCTCGAGCGCCAGCTCAGCAAGACGCGCTGCCGCGAGTACGACACCTGGGGCAGTTCGGGCGACGGCAGCAGCATCTGGGTGAAGAATGGCTGCCGCGGCGTGTTCATCGTCCGGCGTGGCGGCAAGCCGGGTCCGGGGCCGGGCCGGACGATCACCTGCACCTCGAAGAACTACGACTACACCCACTGTGACGTGTCGACCTGGGGCCGTCGCGTCTACGTCAAGCGCCAGATCAGCGACACGCGCTGCGTCCAGGGCAACAACTGGGGCACCGACTGGAGCGGCATCTGGGTCGACCGCGGTTGCAACGCGGAGTTCGCCATAAGGTGACGCTTGCGCGCTACGCCGCGTTGAGACGATCCGCGCGCGCAGCGCGTGCGGCCGAGCACGAGTGGAAGAGGGGGACAGCGTCCCCTTCTTCAATCATCCAGGACCTGCGCGTAGTGCGGCTTCATGACGAGGCCGGTGCCGTCGCTGTAGACCTCCTTGATCTCGGTCATGTCCGTCAGGCCGTGCGGGCCGAGCTCGCGGCCGGTGCCGCTCATCTTGGTACGCGCCACCACCGAGCTTCTCGCCACCGCACACCACGTGCTGACCGGCCTGCCGGGCGCGCTCGAGGTAGCCGAGGATCACCTTCTCCTGGGCTGCAGCCACCACCGGCCCGAGCGAGACCCGGGGATCGCGCGGCGAGCCGATCGCGAGCCCGCGTACCTTGGCGGTGATGCGCTCGACGAAGGCGTCGTGCAGCGACTCGTGGACGAGCAGGCGCGACACCGCGCCGCACGCCTGTCCGGAGTTGCGGAACATGCCGTATACGAGCCCGTTCGCCGCCGCTTCGAGATCGGCGTCGGCGAACAGCAGGAAGGGATTCTTGCCGCCGAGCTCGAGGCTGACGCGCTTCATGCTGGCCGCGGCCGCCTGCTGGACCACGACGCCGACCCGCGTCGAGCCGGTGAACGACAGCTTGTCGACGTCGGGGTTCGATGCGAGCTCGCCGCCGATCTCGGGCTTCGCACCGGGCACGAAGTTGACCACGCCCGGGGGCGCGCCGGCCACGGTCAAGTAGCGGATGAGCTCGAAGGTCGAGGCACACGTGTAGGGCGACGGCTTGACCACCGCCGTGCAGCCGACCCCGAGTGCCGGCGCGAGCTTGCGTGCCGCTTGCGTGAGCGGGAAGTTCCACGGCACGATCATGCCGACCACTCCGACCGGCTCGCGCAGCAGGCTGATCAGCGAGCCGTTCGGCAGCTGCATGGTCTCGCCGTACGCCTTGCCCACATAGCCGGCGTAGAATTCGAACACGTCGGCCGCGGCGGCAACGTGCGGCCCCGCCTGGCGCATCGGCATGCCGGGGCCCTATCGCGTCCACCTGCACATCGCCGGCGAGACGCGATCTTCGTCGCGCGGCGGCACCTGCGAGCGCGAGGATCCCGCCGACACCCGCAGCATCGTCACCGTCAGCGACGAGGGCACGGTCGAGGAGATGCGCGAGGCGGTGGCCGCGGCACGAGCCGCCTTCTCGCCGTGCTGGTCGCCATCGATCGTTCCTTTCGCGGTGTGAACGGCAGCTCAGGGCGATGCGGGGTCGCCAGCGGGCGGCTTCTCGATGCAGCGCGAGGCCGCGGCCAGCATGGTCGTCTGCGCCTGCGACGCCGAGGGCGCGTACTCCGCCATGGTGGTGAACACGCCGGAATTGGCGCTCGTGCGCTGCTTCTCGCAGGCCTCGCGGGTGTCGAAGCTGCCGAGCACCGTCCAGTCCTCGATCGGCGTGCCGGAGCCGATGACACCGCCCGGTAGCAGCGGCGGCTGTGCGAGCACCCACGCGAACGCTGCAGCGCTCGCGGTCGAGAGGATCCATCGCGCTCGTTCCGGCATCGTCCGTATGGATCGGCCGGTTCGCGCCGGGACTTCAGCCGGGCAAGAGCACCGGCAGGCTCTCGATGCCGCTGATGAAGTTCGAGGCGCGCAGCGGCGGCGGTGCGTCGCTGGCGAGCGAGAGGGCGGGCAGGCGGCGCAGCGCCTCCTCGAAGAACACGCGCAGCTCGAGGCGCGCGAGGTTCGCGCCCAGGCAGAAGTGTCCGCCGAGGCCGAACGCGAGGTGGTCGTTGGGCTTGCGCGCGGCGTCGAAGCGGAACGGCTCGGGGAACACCTTCGCGTCGCGGTTCGCGGACGGATAGAGCAGGACGATCTTCTGGCCCTCGCGGATCCTCTGTCCGCGCAGCTCGACGTCGCGCGACGCGGTGCGCGCCATGTTCTGGATCGGGCTCACCCAGCGCAGCATCTCCTCGACGGCCGCCGGGATCTTCGCCGGATCGGCGGCGAGCGCGGTGCGTTGCTCCGGATTCAGCAGGAGCTGGTACATGCCGCCGCTCAGCACGTGGCGCGTGGTCTCGTCGCCGCCGATCAGGATGAGCAGCGTCTCCATGAGCAGCTCGTCGTCGCTCATGCGCTCGCCGTCGACCTCGGCGTGGACGAGGATGCTGACCAGGTCCTCGCGCGGGTTGCGGCGCCGATCCGCGAGCACGCGGCGCTGGTACGTGGTGTACTCGTCGAAGGCGCGCGCCGCGTCCATCATGCGTTCGACCGATGTCGCGCCGGTGCCGAGGATCATCGCCTCTGACCACTCGAGCAGGCGCGGGTAGTCGTCGGGGTCGACGCCGAGCATGTCGCCGATCACGATCAGCGGCAGCCACGCGGCGATGTCCTTGACGAAGTCGAACTTGCCGCGCAGCGCCGCGCGCTGGATCAGGTCGACGCTGATCTCGCGCACGCGCGCCTCGCGGTCGCTGGTGCGGCGCGGGGTGAAGCCCTTGCTCACCAGCGCGCGGCGCTTGCGGTGGTCGGGGTCGTCCATGTCGATCATGTACGGCATCGCCGGATTGTCGGGCCGGATGCCGCCGCTGTTGCGCCAGGTCTGGTTGTCCTTCGAGAGCGCGAACACGTCCTCGTAGAGCGTGATGCCCCAGACCTGACCCGCTTCGTCCCAGTAGACCGGCGCGTTCTCGCGCATCCACTTGAGGTTCTCGTGCGGGTCGTCGCCGTAGAAGGCGCCGTCGGTCAGGCGCACCGCGGGGTTGAGCGGGTGATCGTGCATGGCGGGCAGTTCTAGCGGCACCCGTCAGTGCGTGCCAGGCGCGGGCTCGAACAGGCCCTCGAACTCGAGCTTGCCGCCCGCGACCCGGCCGTAGAGCAGCCAGTCGCCCTTGAACATCTTGTGGTCGCCGGGGCTGCAGGCGATGTGCGTGCGCGGACCGCCGGTCGCCGACGGCATGAAGCGGATGCGCTCGAGGCCGTCCTTCAGGCCGGGCCCGGTGAACAGCGGCGCCCGGTGCAGCGCTTCCACCATGACGCGTGCGGTGTCGTAGGCGAGCACCGGGATGGCGTTCGGCCACATCGGAGGATTCGCGCCGTGCCGCTTCTCGAAGCCCGCCCGGAACGGCTCGACCAGCGGGTTCTGGGGACAGAGCTGGTCGATGCCGACCCAGCCCTCGAAGTGCTCGAAGCCGACGAGGTAGAACATGAAGGCCGTCGTCATGATGCGCGGCGGGTCCCAGCCGATCTTCTCGAGCGCGGGCCGCATCAAGCCCTGCGCGACCAGCATCCCGTAGCCCATGTAGGCGAGCGCGTCGCAGTTCGACTGCTTCAGGTTGGCGAGGTTCCCGGCCAGGTCCCTGGGCTGCTGCGGCACGGTCTCGACCGCGCCGACGCTGAGCCCCATGCGCCGGCACTCCTGGCGGAAGAAGCGGAAGTACTCCTCGCCGTTCGGCGAGATCTCGTTCAGAACGGCGATGCGCTTGTGACCCTTGCGCTTCAGCCACCCGGCCATGAGTGCGGCGTCGCCGCCGCAGTCGCCGTTGCCGAGCTGGAAGCAGTAGTCGCCCGAGTAGCGCTCGGTGCCGCACCACGACACGATCGGCACCTTCAGCTCGTTCGCGACCGGTCCGACCGCGATCGCGTTGTCCGAGCTGTACGCGCCGGCGATGATCACGCAGCCCTGGTCGACCAGCCACCTGTAGCCGTCGACGGCGTTCTTGGCGGAGCCGTTCGGCAGGCCGTCCTCGACGTGGATCACGTGCTCGACCTTGCGGGTGAGCACGCCCGCCTCGAGCGCCTCGTCGAAGGCCATGCGGTGGATCTTGTCGTAGCCGCCGCCCTCGCCGTCGAGGCAGGCGCCGAGCCAGCCGACCTTGACGGGCTCGAATTCGTTGCGCGCACGCCGTTCCTTGCGCTGCTCCTGGGCCATCGTCATCCCTCCCGTGATCCGGCCGTGAACTCCATCGGCATCCTGGCGAAGCCGCGCACGTTGACCGAGTGCACGCGCACCAGGCCGCCCGCGTCGATCGCGAAGTCGGGCAGGCGGCGCTGCACCTCCTCGAGCGCGATCTTCGCCTCGAGGCGCGCCAGCGACGCGCCCATGCAGAAGTGCGTGCCCTTGCCGAAGGCGAGGTGCGCGCTGGCGTCGCGGCGGATGTCGTAGGCGTCTGGATTCGCGAACACGCGCTCGTCGCGATTGGCGGCTCCGATCAGCAGCACCAGACGCTCGCCGTCGCGCAGCTTCTCGCCGTGCAGCTCGAGGTTGCCGCGCACGCTGCGCGCGAGCAGCTGCGTCGAGGCGTCGTAGCGCAGGGTCTCCTCGACCCACGATGGGATCAGCGACGAATCGCCGCGCACCAGCGCGCGCTGCTCGGGGTGCTTCCACAGCCACCAGGCCGCGTTGCCGAGCAGCTTGGTGGTGGTCTCGTTGCCGGCGATCACCATCAGGAAGAGGAACGAGATCACCTCTTTGTCGGTGAGGCCCTGGCCGTCGACCTTGACGTCGAGCAGCGCGCTCGGCAGGTCGCTCGCGCGGCGCTCCTTGCGCTCGTTCACCAGGTCCTGGAAGTAGACGATGAGATTGAGCGCCGCCTCGATGCCCTCCTTGGGGATCTCGGTGATGCCGTCCTCGCGGTGCAGGAGTGTGTCGGCCCAGCGGCGCAGCATGTCGCGATCCTGCTTGACGACGCCGAGCATCTCGCTGATCACGTCCATCGGCAGCAGGCCGGCGAACTCCTGGATGAAGTCGCACGAGCCGCGCTCGATGAAGCGGTCGACGTGCTCGCTCGCGATGGCGCGGATCCGCGGCTCGAGGTCCATGGTCCGCTTCGGCGTGAAGCCGCGCGCCACCAGCCCGCGCATGATGTCGTGCCGCGGCGGGTCCATGGCGATGAACGACGCGGTCTCGCTCGGGTCGGCATGGCTCGACTGCTCGAGCGAGACACCTTTCGCGCTCGACAGGTGGTCGGTGTCCTTGAAGCCGGCGAGCACGTCGTCGTAGCGCGACAGCGCCCAGAAGCCGATGCGCTCGTTGTGGTAGAGCGGCGCCTCGTCGCGCAGCCAGCGATAGGTTGGGTAGGGGTCTTCGTGGAACTCCCAGGCGAACGGGTCGAACTCGCGCACGTGGTGCTCTCCGGATCGGGGTTTCACGAGCCTTGCCGGGCGTTGCCGTCGAGCGCGGTCGCGAGCTGCTTCATGATGTCGCCCGCGGTCACCGGACGTGCGTCGTCGGACGGCGGCTTGCCACCGCCCGCGCGCATCGGCGTCAGATCGACGTCGCCCGCCTGCGCGCGCAGCGCGCCGACGGTAGCGTTGGCGCGCCCACCGGCCCGCTCGAGCGCATCCGAATGGAAGAAGCGCAGCGCGTTGCGGTGCGTGATCTTCTCGATCTCGTCGTCGGGCACGCCGGCCAAACTTCGCATCAGGCGCTCGGGCGCGGTCGGCCAGGTGCTGTCCGAGTGCGGATAGTCGCACTCCCACGAGATCGTGTCGGTGCCGATCGCGGCACGGTCGCGGATGCCGGTCGCGTCGTCGATGAAGCAGGTCAGGAAATGACGGCGGAACACGTCGCTTGGACGCTCGTCGTGGAAGTTCCAGCGCGTCCATGCGTGGTGGCGCTCGTTCAGATAGTCGATGCGCTCGAGGAAGTAGGGGATCCAGCCGATGCCGCCCTCGGAGAGCGCGATGCGCAGGTCGGGGAAGCGGCGGAAGACTTCCGAGAACACGAAGTCCGACGCCGTGTGCAGGCTCGCGACCGGCACGCCCGCCATCATGGTCTCGGGAGCCGAGTCGCGCGACGGCGGCGACGGCTGCCAGACGCTGCCGATGTGGATCGCGAGCACGATCTGCTCCTCGCAGCACGCCTGCCAGAACGGATCCCAGGCGCGGTCGTGGATGCTCGGCAGGTCGAGCAAGGTCGGGTTCTCGGGAAAGGCGACCGCGTGGCAGCCCTTCTTGCCGACGCGGCGGACCTCCTCGGTCATGAGGCCGATGTCCCACAGCGGCAGCTGCGCGAGCGGGATGAAGCGTCCGGGGTAGGCGGTGCACCAGTCGTCGATGTGCCAGTCGTTGTAGGCCATCTGCATGATGCGCGACAGCTGCTTGTCCTTGGTGCGCACCCAGAGCAGCCCGCAGAACGACGGGAACGAGCCGAAGCACATCGACGCCAGCAGCCCGTTGACGTTCATGTCGCGGATGCGCTCGTGGATGTCGTAGCAGCCCTTGCGCATCTGCTTGAAGCTGGTGGGCTCGAAGCCGTACTCCTCGGGCGGACGGCCCGCAACGGCGTTCAGACCGACGTTCGGGCGGAGCTGTCCTTCGAACTGCCAGACGTCGTCGCCCTTCGGCGTGCGGATCACGCGCGGCGCCTGGTCGCGGTAGGCGGCCGGGACGTGGCGGTCGAACATGTCGGGTGGCTCGACGACGTGGTCGTCGACGCTCACCAGCACGAGGTCCTCGAGCTTCATGGCGTTCTTCCCTCAGCCGGCGCGACGGCCGGTCTTCTGCGCGTTCGTTCGGGCTGCCTGGCGCACGCGTCGCGGCGTCGCCCTCGAGGTCGCGGTCGCGACCACCGCCGGCTGCCGCGCGACGGCGCTGACGACGTCGGCGGTCTCCTCCGGCCGGATCACCCCGTACAGCATGAGGCGCTTCAGCTCGCGCAGGTAGCGCCGCGTTGCCGACGGGCTGGCACCACCGCTCTGTACCCGCAGCGACCACAGCATGGTGGCACCGAGCAGGATCACGGCGAGCATGTCGCCGTCGGCGCCGGCACGCGCGGCCGGGCTCGCGGCGAACTGGCGCACGCGCTCGACGTAGCCCTCCCAGAGGTCCGCGCTCGGGTGTGGGATTCCGCCCAGCATGCGGAACAGCGACAGCCGCACCAGCTCCGGATGCTTGACGAAGTACTCGACGGTCGCGTCGATGCGCTCGTCGAGCCCCGCCGGTGCGGACGCGTCGAGCACCGCCTTGGTGCCGCGCCCGAGCCGCTCGAGCACCGCCGCCACCAGGCGCTCGCGGGTCGGGAAGTGCTGGTACGCCGTGCCGCGGTTGACGCCGGCACGGCGCGCGACGTCGCTCACCGTGAGCCCGTTCGGGCCCTGCTCGGCCATCATCGCCTGCGCGGCGGCGAGGATGGTCTCGTGCGTCGCCTCCGGGTCGCGCACGCGGGCGCGGCCGGCGGCGGGCGGGCTGGTGGTCCGCATTTCGGCGCAGCTATCAGCAAGCCGATCGTCTAGTCAACAACGTTGTTCATTTATCGGCGCCGCGGGTCTGCTAGAGAGATGCGCGATGGACGGCATCGAGCCTGGCATGGTGGAGGGTGCGACGGTGCAGGGGCAGGAAGCGCCGCGGGCGGGCAGAGTTGCCGAGCGGCTGTGCGCGGGCGTCGCGACGGTGTTCGAGCGCGTCGGCGCGGGCCGGCCGTATCTCCACCTCGATGGCTACATGGAGCGCTTCTGGATCTTCCAGACGCGCTGGCTGTCGGCGCGCATCCACCGCATCCTGCGCAGCGACCACGACCGCGACCTGCACGACCACCCCTGGGACTACGCGACCGTGATCCTGCGCGGTGGCTACTGGGAGGTGAGCGACGCCGGCAAGCGCTGGTACGGCCCGGGCTCGATCCTGTTCCGCCGCGCGACGCATCTGCACCGCCTGACCCTGCCGTCCGGCAAGCCCACGACGACGCTCTTCCTGCACCGCACGAAGAGCCGCGAGTGGGGCTTTCGCACCGACGCCGGCTGGGTGCACTGGCGCGCGTACACGGAAGCGCGCGGCGAAGAAGCCATCTGAACGCCGGCGCACGAGGGCGCCGTACGCTCGTGGCACGACCTCACACGACGAGGTGAAACGCCTTGCGGCGAGCGGTGCGGTAAGTCGCGAAGCCGCGCCGGTCGAGGGTGAGGATGTCCAGGGTGTCAAGATCGGTCGCCAGGAACACCAGCGTCGCGTCCGCGAAATCCATCGGCGTGTCGGCGTACTTTCGCATCAGCCCGGCGACCTGCTGCAGCGTAGCGGGTTGGGTGTAGTCGCGAACGACGAGCCGGCTCGCGACGGCGAATTCCGCGAGCAGCGACGGGCCCTCGGGCGCCGCGCTCAAGAAGTACATCGCTTCGGTGACGACGGCACTCGTGGTCGCGAGCTCGCCCGTGAAGTCGTCGAGAGCTGCCGCGACGTCGGCGTGCGCGGGGTCGCCACCATCGAGGTAGGCCACCAACGGGCCGGTGTCGACGAGCCAGGTCTTCACGCGCGCCAGTTGCGGTCTTTGATTTGCTTCCGAACGTCGTCGGCGGGCGGCGCCAGGCGTAATCGCCCGCGCAGCCCCGCCGTGCGGGTGCCGAGCGGGCCCTCTGCCAAGCCCGTCGCGAGGATCTCTCGCACCAGCGCCGAGACGGTGAGGCCGCGCGAGGCTGCGCGTCGTTCGAGCGCGTCCTGCTGTTCGGGATCGATCCGCACGGTGAGTGTCGTACTCATGTACGACAGTGTACGACGCTGCGGATCGCTGTCAAGGTTCGGCGATCAGCGCGGGTTGCCGAAGCCGAATCCCAACCCTTCGTCGAACTCCTTGCCCAGCGCTCGATCTCGTCCCCGGTGCCGTCGCGGAGCTCGTTCGCGAGGTTTCGCGAGGTAGTGGTGGCGCGCGTCGAGGTCGGGGAAGCCGATCTTTCGGACGCGACCGACGGACGATCGGATCGTCGCGGTGATCAGGACGTCGGTCAAGCTGAAATCGTCGGACCCACTTAGCCACCCGCGAGCGGTGCCAGCAGGTAGACCTCGTCGCCGTCCGCCATGGGCCGATCCTGGTTCGCATCCACCGGGCAGCGCTCGCCGTTCAGCATCAAGGTGTGCTTGAGGTGCGGGCTGGTCTCGAGCGCCTCGCGCAGCTGGATGCCGCGCCGCTCGGCGACCTCGAGCAAGGTCGCGAGCGTCGCGCCGGCGGGCAGCGGCACCTGCTGATCGACGTCGTACCAGCCGGTGCCGGTGCGTCCCTTGAGCAGCACGCGCACGCGGATCTGCTCGCCCGTGTCCGCGCGTCCGAAGAGACGGCGCACGCTGTCGCGCAGGCTCATCCCTGGACGTAGCCCTCGAGCAGCTCCGTCATGCCGAGGGCATCGGCACGCGCTCGCGACAGATGGCCGGTCTGAAGGTCCCAGCCCATCGCCGTGTAGTAGTCGTCCTTGAGCTGGCCGAGCGGGACCTTGATGCCCTTCAACGGGCCGGCCTTCAGATTGCCGTCGCCTTCGCCGAGCATGCGGTGGTGTGGCTTGAAGTCACCCGGCTTGACGCCCTCGCGGCGGTTGAACGCTGCGCGCAGGTTCTGGATGCGCTCGCCGGCGAGCAGCAGGTCCTTGTTCGCCATCTCCCAGCCGGTCAGCGAGTTGACCAGGTCGAGCCAGGGCAGGCCGCCGGTCAGGTTGGTGAACATGCAGAGGCCGAGGCCGTTCATCACCTGGTGCGCGTTCGAGAAGTGCGCCTGCGCGACGCCCTTGCCCTCGGTGCCGTGCCAGGCGACAGTGACGTCCTTCTCGGGGACGACGTTCGGGATCGGGAACTTCGAGTTGAAGGTCTCGTTCCACGACGCGGTGCCGGCGGTGTGCCGGCCGGGCGTGGGGTCGGCGATGTAGGTGACGCCCATCAGCGAGGTGAAGCGGGTGTCGTGGTACGCGGGCTCCGAGCCATGCACGTGCACCGCGAACTTCTCGCTGCCGCGACCGAGATGGGCCGCCGCCGCGGCCGAGCCATTCTGCAGCCACTTCCCGCAGCCCTCGCCGGTGCCGATCTTGATCGTCAGTGCCAGCGCTCCTTCCCCGTTGCCCCAGCGCATGTCGATGCCGTCGAGGTCGTCCTTGGTGACGAGGCCCTCGTCGACCAGGTCGCAGATCCAGGCCAGGGTGGCGCTCGAGCTCACCGCGTCCATGCCGTAGCGGTTGCAGGCGTCGTGGCAGGCGGTGATGATCTCGAGATCGTCGTTCAGGATGTTGGCGCCGAAGCCAGCGATGGTCTCGTAGTCCGGACGCCGCACGTCGGACAGGCCGCGCTTCTTCACCGCGACGATGCCCTTGCACGGCATCGGACAGTCGCCGCACGAGAGCTTCTTGGTGATGTACTTGTCGACCTGCGCGCCATCGATCTTGATGCCCTTGCTCGACATCGGGAAGTCGATCGAGCCCACACCCTTCCAGTTCTTGATCGGTGCATCGCCGTTCTCGATGCTGATCGCGACCGCACCGGTCGTGCCGCGGTCGCTCCAGAGCTGGCGCATCGCCTGCTGCGGCGCCTCGACCTTCAAGCCGAAGCGCGTCATCAGGCGGTACATCCACGCCATCCAGGTCTTCGGCTTGGTCATGTAGACCATGAAGCGCATCTTCCAGGAGAGCGCGCTCTTGTACTCGGCGGTGACCGCGTTACAGAGCTCGCGGAAGCGCGTCGGGTTCGCGATCGGCACCTCGCCCGAGCCGGCGACCACGATCGCCTTCAAGTTCTTGCTGCCGTAGATCGCACCGAAGCCCTGCCGGCCGAAGGCGTGGTAGCGGTCGTTCATCACGCTGGCGATGCGCGCGAGCTGCTCGCCTGCGGGGCCGATTGCGCTGACGCCGACCTCGGACTTGCCGCCGTAGCGCGCACGTAGCTCGTCGAACACGGGCGGGATCTCCTGGCCCCAGAGCTCGCTCGCCGGGTCGAAGCGGACCTCGTCGTCGCGCACCACCAGCACCACCGGCTCGCTCGCCTTGCCGGTGACCAGGAGTGCGTCGTAGCCGGCGCGACGGAGCTGGCTCGCGACACTGCCGCCGGAGTTGGAGTCGGCCCAGGTCCTGGTGAGCGGCGACTTGCCGACGATCTGGATGCGTCCCGAGAACGGCGTGCGCGCGCCGGTCAGCAGCCCCGAGACGATCGCGAAGCACGCTTCCGGTGCAAGCGCGTCGGTGCCGGCGGGAAAGTGCTTCCACATCAGGTAGGCGCCGAGCCCGTAGCCGCCGAGAAAGTTCTTGTAGACCGATTCGTCGATTTGCTCGATGCGCGAGCTGCGGGTGGTGAGATCGACGACCAGCACGCGGCCATGCGTGCCGAAACGGGTAGCGGCCTTCTGCGACGGCTCTGACATCTCGACCTCCATCGTGTTGCGAGCTCGGCGCAATCTAACGCGAAAGGACCGCTCCCGTAAGGGGCGCTGTCCGCCTGGCAAAGAAGCGCGACGTCGACCACCCGAGCTGGCGATCTGGCGCGACGACGGGACAGCGGCTGTCGGTGGACTGTCGTAGTCGTCGTGGCATCGACACAAAAAACGATTGTGCGCCCGTCGCGTCTTGCGCGAGCGTGCGGTAGAGAGGCCACGGACTCAGGCAATGAATTCGAGATCTTCCGGAGCTGGTTTGAGATTTGCCGCTGCGATGACCGCGTATCGCACGGCCGCGGAGCGCGACCCTCGGCGCCGCGGCTTCGGCTACCTGGCCGGTGATCCGGCCACGGGCGCCCCCGGTGCCTTTCTCTGGTTCGCGACCGTCGACGAGCTGCTCGCGTTCATGTGCACGGTCGAGGTCGATCTGCTCCGCTTCGACTCCGGTGAATCTGGTCGGATCGCGGCCAGCCTCACGCGTGCGATCCGCCGCGCCGGCAGTCTCGCCCGCATCGATCGCGACGAGCTGTCGGCGGCCTTCGAAGGCTGGTGCGAGATCCTGTGGATCGGCACCTTCGCCGACCTGTGCACGCGCGGCGGGGCGCTGGCCACCGAGGTTCGGGCCGGGTTTCGTGCCGAGAGCGACCTCGACGAGCACGCCGGTCCGATCGCCGACGAGGAGATGGACCTCTTCGTCGCGCATCTGACACGCATGTACCTCTGGCGAGACACCGGTGGCAGCACCGGGGCGGGTGGCGACGACCACACCGATGGCGGGGAGAGCGGCAATGGCGCCTGACGCCGGTGCGGGCGTCGGAGCGAGGGTGAATCAGTCCTGAGGGTCGGGTGCGTTGCCGAACCACACCACCGCGAAGTCGCCGCGCATCGCCGCTCCCATGGCGGGGAACGGACTGTACGATGCCCACGCGCCCTGGTTCAGGATCACCTCGCGATGGCCCGGGCTGTTCTCGAAGAACTCCATCACCATCTCGGGCGTCGCGAACCAGCCCCGGTACGTGATCTCGTAGCCGTTGCCGGGGTAGCGGGTGTAGCCCAGCGCCGAGCTGATCTGGCTCGGCTTGCTCCACATGCAGGATGCCTGCGAGTGGTTGGCGTCGTAGCAGCAGCCCGACCACAGTGAACTCGAGGTCGACCAGCTATGCAGATTGCAGGTTGCTGTCAGGATGTTGGGGTTGGCGAGCAGGTCGTAGACGTGCGCGCCGGCGACCGCCATCAGCGCCGGTGACAGCGGAATCGGTGCCTTGCCGCGCGCAACCCGGTACTCGTTGACCAGCTCGGCCAGGCGCGCGCCGTTCGCTCCGGTCGGATACGGCTGCGGCTCGCCCGGCGGCGTGGGCGCTGGCGTCTGCGTCGGTACGGGGCTCGGGGGCGGGGTCATCGCGGGGGCGGGTGACGGTGTGGCCGCAGGCCGGCAGCGGCCGTCGTCGCTCGCGTCGATCAGCAGGTCGCCGTTGCTGTCGGCGGCGTCGATGCAGTGTGTGAACAGCTCGCAGGCGCTCTGCTCGTAGACGCCGGGCCGGTCCTCGCAACGCTCGGCGGGTGCCTTGATCGTGCAGGAGACCTTGCCGGTAGCGCTGCGCCGGACGCACGGCATCGCTTCGGCCTCGGTTTTCCGACCGCAGACGGAGGTGGCCGACAGGCGCCGCAAGGTGGAGCGGCACTCGGCACGCAGCAGACCGCCGGCGACCAGCGCATCGACCACGCCGTTTGCGCACTGCTGGTGAGAGCCGCGCGACTTGCCCGCGGTGCCGTCGAACGCCGCACAGGGGCACATCGCCTCGATCGTCGAGCGCGCCGTGGCGATCGCAGCCGGGTCGGCCGAGACCGCGACCTCGCTACCCGTCAAGCAACTGGTGCTACCCGCGTGCGCAGGTACCGCCCAGCACGATAGTGCGGCGAATGCGATCACCGCCATGGATCCGGCTCGTGTCATCCCAACCCTTCCCGAGGAGCGCCCCTGAAACCAGACCCTCGCAGCGCCGGGATTGTGGTCACTGGGACGACGGTAGTCAACTCGGTTTCTGAGCGTCCCCGGCCGCTCGTCGGGGGGGGGCCGGAGGTGCTACGAGCGCGCCCGTGGGATGGGCCCTGGTCACCGGCGCCACCGGCAACGTCGGCAACGCGGTCGCGCGCGCGGGCGCGCGGGTTGCTGCCGCCCGCCATGCGCTCTGGCGCACGGCGACGTGACCGACCCCGGGGATGACCGATCTGATGTGCCGCCTGGTGCGGGGCGAGATTTCGCTGCTGCTGCCCGGGACCATGCCGGTGGTGTTCGCCGACGACGTGGCGGGCGGACATCTCGCTGCCGAGGCCGCGCTACCGGGCAGCCGCTTCATTCTGAGCGAGTCGGTCTGTACCCTTCCCGAGCTCGCCGCGCAGATTGCGGCGGCCGCCGGCGAGGTGCTCGGGCGGCAGCTCCGCCTGCCCAGGGTGCTGCCTGAATGGTTGGCGCGGGGCATTTCCGTGGCCACCGAGGCACTCGCGAAGGTCACGCACCGGCCACCGCTGCTGCCAGCCGGACAGCTCGAGTTCCTGCTCTCGGGGGCGACGCCGGTCGCCGACCGGGCGCGCGCTGATGCGGGAAGACAGGATTGGCGCGCTTTGCGCGGACCGGGTGCGCGGCCCTCTTGCGCTCACGCCCGCTTGCGAAGTAGCTCCCAGAGAGGGTTCGGCTCCCGGAGGGACACGATGACGAAGACTCGTTCTCCATTGATGCTCGCGGTCTGCGCCGCGGCGCTGCTGCTGTCTGTCGGTGTGGCTCGGGCGGCCAACCCGGGCGATCGCTTCGACGCTGCGAACGTCGCGCAGATCAAGGACCTGATCTCGCCCGGCGTGCAGTGGTGCGTCGAGCACGGCATGCCGATCACGATCGGTGAGTACAAGAAGATCGAGATGCCGAAGGCATACCTGGAGGCGACCGAGAAGTTCTCGGGCCAGGTGAAGCTGTCCGCCGACGGACGGCACGTCGAGAACTACGTCGCCGGACTGCCGTTCCCGAAGATCGATCCGAGCGATCCCCAGGTCGCGATCAAGATCATGTGGAACTACGACAACAAGCCCGAGGGCACCGACGACGTCGACCTGCGCAACTTCGACGCCGACACCGGCACCATCGGCACCGGCGGCAGCGAGCTCAGCATCGAGCGCCACTTCCTGCTCGATCACCTACGTGCCATCAGCTACACGGGCCGCCTCTACGTCGATCCCAAGCCGACCTTCGAGCCCAACCGGGACGGCGTACGCGGCAAGCAGGCGCTGTACCCGATCCTCGAGCCCTTCGACTTGAAGGGCGTCGGCACGCTGTCGTTCCGCTATCTCGATCCGGACAAGCAGGACGACACCTGGCTCTACCTGCCCAGCCTGCGCCGCGTCCGCCGTCTCTCATCGGCGCAGCGTTCCGACGCGCTGTTCGGTCAGGACACCGACGTCGACAGCTATTACGGCTACGCCGGCAACCCGGCCTGGATGGAGTGGAAGCTGCTCGGCGAGACCGAGATGCTGGGCGTCATGCACGCGCAGAACTTCCCCGCCAAGTGGGCGGCAGGCAGCGCGAACTTCGCCTTCGACGAGGTCTGGGAGAAGCGCAAGGTCTGGGTCGTCGAGGGCACCTCGAAGCTCGCGCAGTACGCCTACTCGAAGCGTGTTCTCTGGATCGACAAGGAGTCGTACGTCGTCCTGTACTCCGACATCTACGACCGCGCCGGCAACCTGTGGAAGGTGTGGCTGAACGACTTCACCTTCCGCAAGGAAGCCTTCCCCGGCGCCGCCATCACCTACGAGGACGAGCAGGCGTTCCTGCCGGCGATCGTCATGGTCGACATCCAGGCCTCGCACGCCACCAAGGCGACGTTGCCCAGTGGCCGCTTCCCGGGTGAGATGGGCTGGTACTTCAACCAGGGCGGCAAGTCGGGCACCTCGCCGGAGTACTTCACCGTCGCATCGATGATCTCGGCCGGACGCTGAGGCTGCCGCACACTCGGGCGGCTCCATGGAGCAAGGCGTGGAGCCGCCCGAGCAGTGCTACGGGGTTTCGACCTCGACCGACCTTCCCGCGAGCCACTCGCGCAGCACGAGGTAGCGGCCCTTCAGCGCGGCGCGCTCCCAGTTGCCGAAGCCCATCGTTGTGCCGTCCGCGCCTAGCGCAGCAGGCATGAGCTTGACGCGCTCGAGCCCGTCCTTGACGCCCGCCCGTGTCGCCGCGGGCGCCGACGCGATGCCCTCTGCGACGAGGCGGCCCATGTCGTAGGCGGCAGCCGCGGTCACGGCGGCGACGCCGGGTTGCTCGCCGAGCCGCGCCAGGATGCCGCGCAGCACGGTGTTCCCGTCGGAGTACGCATCGACGTAGCGCCAGCCGTGCCAGGCGCGCGCCCATTCGGGACTCGCGTGGCCGTACATCAGCGCCGAGTTGGCGAGCATGCGCGGCCGCCAGGCGAGCTCCGCGAGCGCGTCCGCGATCCCGTGTGCGGCGGACCAGAGGCCAAGGTAGACGATGGCCTCGGGGTGGTAGGAGCGCACGCTCTGCACGATCGCTCCGTAGTCGACCGGGTCCTCGGTCGAGAACGTGATCTGGACGTCGAGCGTGAGGCCGGCACGCTGCGCGGCCGGCGTGAAGAACTCGTGGCAGCGCAGCCCGACGATCGAGTCGTCGACCAGCACCGCGACGCGTCGCACGCCTTGCGTGGCGAGGTGCAGCGCCAGCAGGCCGGGCTCCTCCTCGAGCGATCCGACCTGGTACTGGAACATCCACGCGCTGCGCGTCTGCTCGCCGCCGGTCCAGTTGATGCACGGCAGCCCGGTGGCGTCGGCGAGCTCGCGCACGACGAGGCCATTGTCGCTGATCGCGGGCCCGATGATCGCGACCGCGCCCTGGTCGCGCAGTCGGCCGAAGGCGGCCTCCACCGCGGCGGCACTACCGCGCGGCAGGCCGTCGGCCTGCTCCTCGACGAGACACAGCTCGCGATCGAGCCGCCCGCTGGTGCGCACGTCGGCGAACGCCAGGCGCACGACGCGGGCGAAGCTCGCACCGCCCGCGGCTGGGTGGTCGGCGAGCACGCCGACAATCAATGGTGCACGCGCGCTCATTGCGAAAAGTCCGGTGCTACCAACGACATCCTCACCAGGTCGGCCGCTCGAAGCGGCGCCGCACCCCCTCGCGCCGGCCCGCGATCACCCGCGCGCGTTCCGCGGGCGTGGTCCGCCTGGTTGCGGACGGCAGCAGCGATGGCAGCTCGGGGAGCGGCACGACGCGGATGGTCGGGATCGGCGTGTCCTCGGCGAGGTTCCAGCGGTAGATCATCGAGCCCTCGGTGTGCCCGACGGGATCGAGCCAGTTGGCGATCCCGGGATCGTGGTGCGTGACCACGGCACGGAACACGCCGTCGGCATCGACCACCGCCTGATGTCCGTTGAGGCTCGACTGGTGGCTCGCGAAGTCGAGCGACTCGAGCCAGAAGTTGCACAGGTCGATGCTCCAGTACTTGGCGCGCGGCACCGGCACCTCGATCAGCAACGCCTGGTCGGCGGCCACACGGTAGTAGCAGGTGCCTGCGGACTGGTGCTTCTGCGCGCCCATCGCGGTGCCGCCGAAGGCTTCCTTCGGAAACGCATTCAGGTAGCGCTCGCGCAGCGCGAGCACGACGCCGAGCCAGAGCTCGACGCTGGCCTCCAGGTTGGTCGCGACCGCGTCGAGCCGGCGCGCGAAGAACGCCGGGTCGAGCAGTCCGTTCGGCGTGCTCGCCGCGCCGTCGTCGATGCGGTCGATCCACAGCGGCGCCGGCAGCTCGCGCTCCCAGTCGTAGAAGAACTGCCGCACGAACACCCAGCGCGCGCCGGGTTCGAGCGGGATCCAGTTGCGCGGGCGCGCCGGACCGCCGAGCACGACCTCGAATCTGCCCTCGGTATCGACATCCCACTCGTCGGCGTGCGCGTTGGCCAAGGTGCGGATGCCGGCTGCGACCTGGAGGCCGTAGAAGTGCACGTTACCGCGCCGGCCGCGCAGCCGGTAGACCGCGCTCTCGGACACCGGGATGGTCGCGTAGAGCGCGTCGGGGCAGTCCCAGCCGAACTTGTTGCGCCGGTCCATCCAGCGGATGCTCGGCTGCTCGGGGTCGATGTCCTCGATCGCGACGTCGAGTGCGTTGCGCAGCAGCATCGTCAAGTAGCGGAAGCCGTCGGCGCGGGTCGCGGCATCGTCCGGCACCTCGGTGGCGCGTACGCGCGCCTCGAGCGCGCCCAGGCGATCGGTGAAGCGCCGCCAGGCGTTGCCATCGAGGAGCTCGGTGGCCGAGCCGCTAGCCCACTCGTCGGCGCGCAGGATGTTCCAGTTGAGCCACTTGTCGTTCTGGATGAGCTGGGCGCCGAGCGCGGCGTCCTTCTCCTGCGGCGAGCTGTCGTCGGCCACGCGAATCTCCTCCTCAGCGCTCGAGGCGCAGGTCGAAGTGCTGGGCGTAGTCGTGGAACGCCTCGTGTACCTGGTCCGCGCGCAGACCGAACTCCTCGAGCGTGTAGGGCAGGGCGCCGTGCTTGTGCTGCGGGTGCTCGGCCGACCACGCGCGCATCGCGCTCTCGGCGGCCGCGGTGAACGGCAGAGCGATGCGATCGTAGAGTGCGGCCACGGTCTCGATCGGGCGCGCGACCAGGTCCTTCATGAAGACGTCGGCGAAGCACGCCTCGCCGACGCGGCGGCGGAACGCGAGCGCCCGCTGGACGCTTTGCGACCACAGCGCGAGCTGCTCGCGGCCAAGCTCGTGCAGGTCGACGTGGTCGGTCTGCATGCGGCGGACGATCCAGATCAGCTTGCACACCGACGCCAGCACCGTCGCCGGATCGCGGTGCGTCCACACGATGCGCGCGTTCGGATACACCGCGACGAAGGCGTCGAGGCAGGCGAGATCGGGCGGGCTCTTCAGGAACCAGCGCGTCGCCGGGCAGCGCCACTGCAGCAGCTTGAGCACGCGCTCGTGATGACGGTACGCCGGCACCATGTCGCAGCCGAGCCACCAGCGGATGTAGCCCGGCACGTGCGCCATGCCCTCGAAGTGCTGGGTCGCGAAGTGCTGGCCGAGCAGGTCGATGTTCTCGGTCGGGCTGGTGGCGGTGCCGTCGTACATGCGCAGGAAGTCGGGATCGTCGCGGAAGGCGGTGTTGCGCGCGTCGGCCTCGGCGATGCGCGGATCGGTCGCGTAGGTCGCGCGCTCGGGCGGCGGCGTCGGAGAGTTCGACTCCCACATCTGCAGCGAGCGCGTGTCCGGATCCGCGGCCAGCAGGTGCGACAGCGCGGTGGTGCCGGTGCGCGGCAGGCCGGTGACGAAGATCGGGCCACCGATCTTCTGATCGTCGATCTCCGGATGGCGCCGGTACCAGTCCTCGATGCGCAGGCGCTCGCACAGGTATCCCGTGAGCTGGGCCTGGTGCGCCATCCATCCGATCGCGTTCAGCTCCGCCTCTTCGGCGAGCGCGCGCAGCAGGACGTCGAGCCCTTCGCGGAAGCCAGGATCACCGAAGCCGTCGAGTCCGGTCGCGGCGCGGGCGCCGTCGAGCAGGGCGGTGGCGGACAGCGACATCGGGCGCAAGCTGCCAGGAATTGCCGCGCCACGCTAGCCGTTGACGAAAGTCATTGACCATCGTCAGTGAAACCTGTTAGGCCGCGCTTCGATGCACACGGAAGTCGCCGCCAAGGGGCCCCGGGAGCGCCAGCGCGTCGAGACGCGCGAGCGTCTGTTCCAGGCCGCTCTCGAGGAGATCCGCCACGCCGGCGTCGCCGGCGCCCAGGTCGATCGGATCGTCAGCGCGGTCGGCGTCGCGCGCGGCACGTTCTACTTCCACTTCCCGAGCAAGGAGGACGTGCTGCTCGAGTGGGAGCGCCGTCGCGAGGGCGAGATCGTGGCGCTGCTCAAGGACTCGCCGCACATGCAGCTGCCGCTGCGCACCGCGCTGATCGGCATCGTGAGCTTCCTGATCATGCTCGAGTCGGCGCCGTCGGAGCGCCGCCTGCTCCTCGAGACGCTGGCGATGCACGTGCGCCACATGGCCGATCCGAACGCGTATCCGCTGCTCAACGAGCTCGAGCGTCTGGTCGAGGCGGCGCGCGACCGCGGCGAGGTGCGCGCCGACATCCAGCCGCGCGAGCTCGCGATCCTCTTTCTGAGCAACGTGTTCGGCTTTCTCGTCGGCCACGCCGATCCGCGCATGCGCAACCCGTCCGCCGATCTGCTGGTCGACGTCTTCCTGTCCGGCGTTCAAGCGACGCCCTGAGCCAGCGTGCGCGCCGCCCGCGGGAACGATCCGGGTGGCGCAGCAACGGAGCACCGATGACCCTCGATCCGACGACCGATTTCAAGCCGGCGCTGCACGACCCGGCCTTCCACTCGGGGGACCCCTTTCCCGCCTACCGCCGCTTGCGCGAAGGCGCGACGCTGCACTGGAGCGAGACCCCGGGCTTCTGGGCGGTGTCGCGCCACGAGGACGTGGTCGCGGTGTCGCGCGATACCGCGACCTTCTGCTCGAGCCAGGGCACGCTGCTGTCCGACCTCGAGCGCGGGGTCATGCCGCGGCAGTCGATCCTCTACATCGACCCGCCCGAGCACGGGAAGTACCGCAAGCTGGTGCAGCCGGCGTTCAGCCCGGGACGGCTGCGTGCGCTCGAGATCAGGATCCGCGACACCACGCGCGAGCTGCTCGACGGGTTCGCCACCGGCCAGCCCGTCGAGTTCGTCGAGGCGTTCGCGGCCCAGCTGCCGATCCTGGTGATCGCCGAGATGCTCGGCGTGCCGGGCTCCGACATGGAGAAGTTCAAGGAGTGGTCGGACGCCGCGATCGAGGCGGCCAGCGACGGCTCGCAGGAGAGCATGGCGAAGGCCGGCGAGCTGCTGCAGTACTTCGCGGCCGTCCTCGCCGAGCGTCGCACCAACCCGGGGCCCGACATCCTGTCGACCCTGGTTGCGTCCGAGATCGATGGCGAGCGGCTCGACGAGTTCGACCTGCTGATGTTCTGCATGACCTTGCTGGTCGCGGGTAACGAGACCACGCGCAATCTGCTGTCGCAGGGCGCGCTCGCGCTTGCGGAGAATCCCGCCGAGCTCGCTCGCCTGGTCGCCGAGCCGGTGCTGATCCCGCGCGCGGTCGAGGAGATGCTGCGCTTCGGCAGCCCGATCCTGGCCTTCATGCGTACCGCGCTACGCGACACGGAGGTCCGCGGAACCAAGGTGCGTGCGGGTGAGCGGCTGCTCATGCTGTACGCGTCGGCGAACCGCGACGAGGCGGTATTCGGGCCCGACGCGGAGGCGTTTCGCGTGACGCGCGATGCCAGCGGGCACGTCGCGTTCGGCTTCGGCGAGCACTTCTGCCTCGGTGCCGCGCTGGCACGCATGGAGGGGCGCATCGCCTTCGAAGAGATCGTGCAGCGCTGGAGCAGGATCGAGCTCGCCGGTGCGATCGAGAGCCTGCCCTCGATGCTGGTGCGCGGCATCGTCCGGTTGCCGGTTGCGTTCTCGGCATGACCACCAGAGGAGCTGGTGAGATGACCTCGCGCGGGCCCGAGGGGAATGCTTGGCGGCGCTATCCGTACGTCGCGCCGTGGGGCGATCCGGAGTGGTTCACGTTTCCCGCCTGCGACGGCGACGCGTGCCGGCTCGGCGTGCAGACGTACTTCGTCGACGGCTTCGACCTGCGCTGGAACGGGGATGCCGGGACGAGTAGCTGGCGCCACCGGCGCAACCCGGACGGCACGCCCGAGCCGTTCGCGTGGACGCTCGAGCTGTGCGGCGTCGACCATCACGGCGCGCGCATGGCGCTCGAGCTCGAGGTCGAGGCGTTGCGTCCGCCCGCGCCGCTCGGCGGTCTCGAGCTGGGCGGCGCGATGATGTTCCTCGGGGCGGAGCGCACGTCCTCGTACTTCCAGAGCGGGCTGCGCATGCGTGGCCGCCTGACGTGGGGTGACGTGCAGGAAGACGTCGCCGGCGAGATCGGCTGGATCGATCGGCAGTGGGCCGACATGGACGTACATGCGACGCCACTCACCGACGCGCCCGCGCATCAGTTTCCGATCGAGTGGTGGAGCGGCCCGCTGCGGATCGAGGGCCGGCTGCTCGCCGTGCTGCGCGCCGAGCAGTGTGCCGCCGCGGAAACCCAGCCGTGAGCGCGGCACGGCCCCCCTCGGTGCCCGGCGCACCCGCCGACATCGACCTCTTCCTGCACCCGCGCACGGTCGCCGTGATCGGTGTGTCGGAGAAACCCGGCGCGCCCGGGGTATCGCTCTTCGACAAGATCCGCCGCAAGGTCGAGGGCCAGGGCGGGCGTGTCTTTCCCGTCAACCCGAAGGCGAGCGAGCTCTACGGCCTGACCTGCTACCCGACGCTGGCCGCGATTCCCGGCGAGATCGACCTCGGCGTGATCCTGATCGCGGACGCGGCGGCGGCACTGCGGCAGTGTGTCGCGAAGGGCTGTCGCTTCGTCGTGGTGTTCACCGCCGGCTTCGCCGAGACCGGAGCGGAGGGGGCCGCGCGCGAGGCCGAGCTGGTGCGCATCGCGCGCGCAGGCGGCGTCCGGCTGTTCGGCCCGAACACCAACCTGAATGCCTTCGAGACGCTGGACGATCTGCCGGGGCCGAAGATCGCGCTGCTCACGCAGAGCGGCAATCAGGGCCGGCCGATCATCCAGGCGCAGGAGCTCGGCGTCGCGTTCTCGCACTGGATCCCGACCGGCAACGAGAGCGATCTCGAGTTCGCCGACTTCGTCGAGTATTTCGCGGGTCATGCCGGGACGGCGGTGGTGGCGGCCTACGTCGAGGGCTTCAAGGACGCGGCCAAGCTGCGCCGCGCGGCCGACGCCTGCGCCCGGGCGCGCAAGCCGATCGTGCTGGTCAAGGTCGGGCGCTCCGCGGCCGGTAGCCGCATGGCGCAGGCGCACACCGGGCACCTCGCGGGCAGCGACCGCATCGTCGATGCGCTGTGCCGCCAGTATGGCATGGTGCGCGTCGAGGATCTCGACGAGCTGCTCGAGACGGCGAGCCTGTTCGCGCGCTGGCCGCGCCCCACGGGTGGGCGGGTCTGCGTCTATGGCATCTCGGGCGGCACCAGCGCGCTGCTGAGCGATCTCATCGGTGCGTACGGGGTCGCGATGCCGGAGCTCGCGGCCGACACCCAGCGCCGGCTGCACGAGATCCTGCCGCACTACTTGACGGTGCGCAATCCGGTCGACAACGGTGCGGCGATCCAGCGCACCGGCAAGGGCGCCGCCCTGCTCGACGCGATCGCCGACGATCCCGAGACCGACGTCGTGGTGACCGCGATCGCGGGCGCGCTGCCCGGCATCACCGACGTGCTGGCGCGCGAGCTGGTCGCGCTGCACGCCTCGGGTCGCAAGCCGGTCGCCGTGGTCTGGGCGTCGCCGCTCACCGACGACGACGCGTTCCGCACGCTGGTCGCGGGACGGGTGCCGCTGTTCCGCAGCTTTCGTGGCTGTGCGCGCGGCCTGGCCGCATTCTTCGGCTATCACGCGTTTGCCGATCGCTACGTCTCGCCGCTGGCGCGGCCCGGCGCCACTGCACCGGCGACGATCGCGATCGACGGCCGTCCGGGCGCCTCGGGCGCGCTGTCCGAGGCGGATTCGAAGCGTCTGCTGGCGGCCTACGGCGTGCCCATCACGCGCGAGGAGGTGGTCGCCGGCGCCGACCAGGCGGTCGCGGCCGCGGCACGGATCGGCCTGCCCGTGGTCGCCAAGATCGCCTCACCGGACATCCCGCACAAGAGCGACGCCGGCCTGGTGCGCCTCGGCCTCACGACGCCGGCGGCGGTCGAGCAGGCGTATCGCGAGCTGGACGCGCGCGCGCGCGAGCACTTCCCGGCCGCGCGCATCGACGGCGTGCTGGTGCAGGAGATGGTGCCGGGCGGAATCGAAGCGATCGTGGGTGTCACCATCGATCCCCAGCTCGGTCCAGTGGTGATGTTCGGGCTCGGCGGCGTGCTGGTCGAGGTGCTGGAGGACGTCGCCCTGCGACCGCTGCCGATCAGCCGTGCCGATGCCGAGGCCATGGTGGCCGAGATCCGCGGGCGGAAGATCCTCGACGGCGTCCGCGGCCGGCCGGCGGGCGACGTCGCGGCGCTGGTCGATGCGATCGTCGCCGTGGCGCGGCTCGCGGAAGAGCACCAGGAGGTGCTGGCCGAGCTCGACGTCAACCCGCTGGTCGTTCTCGAGCCGGGCCGCGGTGTGAAGGCGCTCGACGCCCTGCTGGTGCTGCGGCCCGGGCCCGTCGATCCGCTGCAGCCGTGAGTGCCCAAGCGTCGCGGGCGCGCCGTCGCGACGACGGCGCGCCCGCCGCGCGCTCAGGGGACGATGACGCTGCGGATGACCTCGCCGGCGATCATCGCGCGGAAGGCTTCGTTGACGTCCTCGAGCTTGACCTTGCGCGACACCATCTTGCTGGCGTCGAGGCGTCCGGTCTCGATCAGGTCGACGAAGCGCTGGAAGTCGCGCCGTACCTGCGCCGAGCCGTACTTGCAGCCGAGGATCTTCTTCTCCTCGAAGAACAGCTGGAAGGCCGGGAACGTCACCATCGCGTCCACGCGCGCCATGCCGACGATGCAGACCGTACCGCCCTTGCGCGCCATGTTGTAGGTCGCGAGGATGGTCTCGGGCAGGCCGACCACCTCGAACGCGTAGTCGACGCCGCGCCCGCCGGTCAGCTCCTTGACCTGCTGGACCGGGTCGCCCTTCTCCGGGTCGACGGCGTCGGTCGCGCCGGAGGTCAGCGCCTGCTCGCGCTTCAGCGGCTGGCCGTCGACCGCGATGATGCGCGACGCACCCGCGATGCGCGCCCCCTGGATCACCGCCTGTCCAACGCCGCCGCAGCCGAGCACCGCAACCGTCGAGCCCGGCACCACCTGCGCGGTGTTGAGCGCCGCGCCGACGCCGGTGGTGACGCCGCAGCCGATCAGCGCGAGCTGCTCCGCCGGCACGTCACCGGAGATCTTGACGATCGAGTGCTGGTTGGCGGTGATCGCCTCGGCGAAGGTGCCGAGACCGGTCATGCAGTAGTAGGGCGAGCCGTCCGGGCGGGTGCCGCGCGGCACGAAGGTGGTCTCCGCCTCGAGATCGCAGTGGTTGGACTGGTCGTTGTGGCAGAACCAGCAGGTGCCGCACGCCGGGATGAAGGACGCGACCACGCGGTCGCCCTTCTTCACGCGCGTCACCTCGTTGCCGACCTCGACCACCCGGCCCGCACCCTCGTGCCCGAGCACGAAGCCCGGCGGCAGGGGAACATATCCGCGTGCGAGCGAGAGGTCGGAGTGGCAGACGCCGCTCGCCTGGATCTCGACGACGACATCCTGGGGCCCCGGCTCCGACGGCTTGATGTTCTCGATCGATAGTTGCTCGGTTCCAACGAAGACTGCTGCTCGCACGCGCTCACCTCTTCATGTGTTGATAGGCCGTCCTGACGGCCGGCGACCCCGCCGCGGCGGGAAGGAAATAGCGCTCCTCTCGTAGCAGGTGGACGACGGATGTTGCGAACGAAACGAGAGCTGCGGCGGGACCTTTCCGGAGCCCCGCTTGCCGCCGGGCGGAGTGGCGTGCGATGGCGGTCCATGGCGAGAGCCGCGAGCCCGCGTGCCGTCCGTAAACGCACTGCGTCGCGCGTGCCCAACTACGGCTCGGCGGGTCGCATGATGCGCGCGCTGGTCGCGATCCTGCGCTCGCCGCACGGCCGCGAGCTCGGTGCGATGGCCGACGAGCTCGACGTCTCGCGCAAGACCGTCGAGCGCTACGCGAAGGTCATGATCCAGGAGGTGCCGGCGCCCGACGGCCTGCCCCTGATCGAGCTGGTCAAGCCGAACGGGCGGCCGATGCTGCGCCTGCGCGGCGGCGCCGGCGGGGTGGACTCCAACGCGTACCAGGCGGCCTCGGTCTTCTTCGCGCTGGCGGCGCTGCGCGTCCTGCAGGGCACGGTGGTGCACGACAGCGCCACCGAGATCTGGGACAAGTTCAAGCAGAAGCTGCCCAGCGACACCCGACGCCTGCTGGAGCACGTCGACCGCAAGTTCTTCTACGTGCCGTTCGCGGCCAAGGACTACTCGAAGCTCGAGAGCCACATGGACACCATCCTGCGCTCGGTGCTGAAGCAGGAGGGGCTCGAGGTCGACTACCGCAAGGCCGATGGCCGGCGCACCAAGCACCGCTTCGCGCCCTACACCGTGGTGCTGTACCGCGACGCGCTCTACCTGCTCGGGCAATCGCACCGCCACCGCAACCCGATCTACCTGGCGGTCGACCGGATCGAGAGCGTGCAGCGCAGCGGCGAGCGCTTCGCGATGCCGCCGGCGTACTCGCCGCGCACCATGACGGCGGACGTGCCCGGCATCTGGTCGGGGGCGGAGACGCCGGTCGCGCTGCGCCTGCGCGGGCGCGCCGCCGAGCAGATCCCCGAGCGCCGGATCCACCCATCGCAGACCTTCACGCCGCTGCGCGGCGGCGCGACCTTGATGCGCGCCACCGTGCGCGGCTGGCAGGAGCTGGCGTGGTGGATCCTGTCGTGGGGCGGCGACGTGGAGGTGCTCGAGCCACCCGAGCTGCGCGAGTTCGTCAAGCGCAGCGTGACCGCGGCGGCGGCGCTCTATCAGCGCTGACGCAACGCGTTGCAAGCTGCGCATTCGCGCGCCACCTCCTGCCGATTCACGCGGCAGTACTGCCGGCGCGGGCGTTGCGGTCCATGTTCGAGGCCGGTTTCCGCGGCGCGGTGGCTGGCGTGAGGGTTGCTTGACCACGCTTCGATGCTGGGGTTGGTTCTCACTGCGGGCGGCGCGCGCGGCGCGTATCAGGCTGGTGTTCTCAAGCGAATCGGCGAGCTGCCCGCGTTTCGCGATGCGCCGTCGCCGTTTCCGATCATCACCGGAGCGTCGGCGGGGGCCATCAACGGCACCGCGATCGCGGCGCGCAGCCACAACTTCTACGAGGGGACCCAGGCGCTGGCGCGGCTGTGGTCGCAGCTCGAGGTCGAGCACGTCTTCCACACCGACGCGCTGAGCCTGTCCCTGGGTGTGCTGCGCTTCGTGCGCGACATGGCGCTCGGCTCGGTGCTCGGCAGCACGGTCTCACAGGCGCTGCTCGATGCAGCACCGCTGCGCGCGTTTCTCGCGCGCCAGCTACCGCTCGACGGCATCGCCGACTCGATCCGCGAGGGGCACCTGTACGCGGTCGCGGTGCTGGCGACCAGCTACCACTCGGGGCGCTCGTTCACCTTCGTCCAGGGGCGTCCGGGCCATCCGGTGTGGGCGAAGAGCCGACGCGTCGTGCTGCCGGTGCGCATCACCGTCGACCACGTCTGCGCCTCGGCGGCGATTCCGATCGTCTTTCCGCCGGTAGCGCTGCCGTCCGACGTCGGTGACGTCTACTTCGGTGACGGCGCGCTCCGCCTGGTGACGCCCTTCAGCCCGGCGATCCGGCTCGGTGCGACGCACGTCTTCGGCATCGGCATCCGCTCGCAGCGCGCCGCCGACTCGCTCTGGCAGGAGGAACTCGGCGTCGCCAACGGTGGCACCGGGCACGCCAAGGGGATCCTGTCGCCGCCGATGGCGCAGATCTGCGGCGTGTTCCTGAACGCGATCTTCCTCGATCACCTCGACAGCGATCTCGACCACCTGCGCCGCATGAACGAGCTGATCCAGGCCTACGGGGGCGACCAGCCGGTACCGGTGGCGACGCCGCGTAACGCTGCGGCGACCAAGGCGCCCGAGCCGATGCGCGTCGTGTCGCCGCTGGTCGTCAGCCCGTCCGAGGACCTGGCGCTGGTGGCGCAGCGCTTCGCGCACAAGATGCCGCGGCTGGTGCGCTACATGCTCGACGGCCTCGGCACACCTGATGCCCAGAGCGCCGACCTGACGAGCTACCTGCTCTTCGACTCCTTCTACACCCGCACCCTCGTCGACATCGGCTACCGGGACGCGAGCGCTCGCATCGACGAGATCGAAGCGTTCCTGCGCAGCGGAATGGCGTCGGCTCGGCTCGTCGAGCCGGCGCAGGACACGCCGGCCGTCGTGCCGGGCGTCGTCGAGGAGCGTGCGGTCGGCTGAGGGATCGCTCGCCGGGGTGCACGGGGAGGATGCGATGAGCGAGGCGGCGTACGTGAGGCTTTCGGGCCTGGACCACGCGTTTCTGCACTTCGAGACGCCGGCGACGTACATGCACGTCGCGCTGACGGCGATCTTCGATGCCGGCTCGCTGGGCCGCTCGGATGGCGGCATCGAGATCGAGCGCGTGCGCGCGCACGTCGCCTCGCGCCTGCATCTCCTGCCGCGCTACCGCCAGCGCCTGCACTACGTGCCGCTCACCAACGATCCGGTCTGGGTCGACGACGACGCCTTCGAGCCCGAGTACCACGTGCGCCACAGCCACCTGCCGCGCCCGGGCAGCGAGGCGCAGCTGAAGACGCTGGTCAGCCGCATCCTCGAGCGCCCGCTCGATCGCAAGCGTCCGCTGTGGGAGATGTGGTTCATCGAGGGCCTGCCCGGCGGCCGCTTCGCGATGCTGTGCAAGGTGCACCACTGCATGGTGGACGGGATCGCCGGCATCGAGCTGCTGGCGGCGCTGCTGAGCCCGGTGCCGGAAACCAGGATCGAGCGTCCCCGGCCGTGGTCGCCGCAGCCGCTGCCGGCTGCGGCGCAGCTGGTGCGCGACGAGCTCCGGCGCCGCGCCGACGCGTCGCTCGGGCTGGTGCGCGGCCTGTCGCATGTGGTCGCGAGCGCGGGGCGGACCGGCGTCGGCGCGCGTCTCGGCAGCCTGTGGGGCTTCCTGCGCTCGGGCGTGCAGAACGCGGCCAGTACGCCGTTCAACGCCCCGGTCGGCCCGCACCGGCGCGTCGAGTGGCTCGGCTTCGACCTCGCCGAGATGAAGGAGATCAAGAAGCGTCTCGGCGGCACCCTGAACGACGTCGTGCTCGCGACCGTGACCGGCGCCATGCGGCGCTACCTCGGCCACCACGGCGCCAGCGTCGAGGAGGGCGAGTTCCGGGCGCTGATCCCGGTCAGCACCCGCACCACGTCCGATCAGGGCGAGCCCGGCAACCGGGTGTCGGCGTGGATCGCGCCGCTGCCGCTCGACGACAGCCGGCCGCTCGAGCGCTACGATCGCATCTGCAGGCTCACGTCTGCGTACCGCGACAACCACGAGGAGCGCGGTGCCCAGGTGCTGACCTCGACCGCCGAGTGGACGACCGCTCTGCCGCTCGCGGCCGCGGTGCGGCTGATCAGCAAGACGCGCGCGTTCAACGTGATCGTCACCAACGTGCCCGGTCCGCCGGTGCCGTTCTTCCTGCTCGACGCGAGCATGCTCACCGCCTATCCGCACGTACCGTTGTTCGAGAACCAGGGGATCGGCATCGCGCTGCTGAGCTACGCCGGCAAGCTGTACTTCGGCCTGGTCGGCGAGTGGGATCTGCTGCCCGACCTCGACCGCCTCGCGAGCTGGGTCGAAGCTTCGTACGCGGAGCTGCGCGAGGCAGCGGGAATGCCGGCGCCGGTGGCGCGCAACGAGCGCCGCCTGCGCCGGGTCGGGGCGCAGGCGGTTGCTTGACGGGCGATCGTGCGCTCAGAGTGCGGGCTGCGGCGTCCGCACGGTCGCGGTTCGACCTCGTGCCGCGAGCACGCAGTAGGCGCCGTCGCTGAAGCCCTCGGCGCACCCTGACGTCCGCTGGTCGGCTCACCCGCCGTAGAAGGTCTTGTCGCCGAGATCCTTGAGCAGCAGTGTGGCGTCGTCCGGGCGGCCGTCGGGTGCCTTGACGATACCGGCGTCGACCACCTCGCCGACGAACACCGAGTGGTCGCCGCGCTCGACGGTGTCGATCAGCTTGCAGTCGAAGTAGGCGGGTGTGCTGTCGAGCAGCGGCGACCCGGTCGTTCCGCTGCGGAAGGCCTCGCCCGAGATCTTGCCGCCTTCGACCTCGGCCGGCTTGAAGAAGGCGAACGCCGCCTTCTGCTGTCCCTTGCCGAGCACGTTCAGCGCGAACGCGCGCGACGCCTTGATGATCTCGTGCGAATGCGAGTCTGCCTTGACGCCGACCACGACCAGCGGGGGCTCGAACGACACCTGCGTCACCCAGTTCACCGTCGCGGCGGCGATCTTGTCGCCGGAGCGTCCGGTGAGGACGTAGAGGCCGTACGGAATCATGCGCAGGGCGGTCTTCTTAGCGTTCGGGTCCATGGTGGCTCCTCGATCGGTTCGGGTTGTGGCGGTCAGCGCAGCAAGCGCACGAGGTGCTCTGCGGTCACCGCCGGCGCTTCGAGCTGCGGCCAGTGCGCGACGTCGTCGAGCCGCACCAGCTCGGCGTCGGGCAGCCTCTGCGCGATGCGCTCGGCCATGTGCGCGCCCGACACCGGGTCGAGCAGGCCCCAGACGAACGCGCGCGGCACGCCGGCATTCTCCAGCGCACCGACCCAGCGCTCGCGGTGCTGCTCGCGGTCGCGGATGTAGCGGATCAGCCGGAAGGTGATCTCCTGGCCGCCCCGGCGAGCGACGCTCTGCCACGCGGCCGCGAGCTCCTCGGCAGCCGGGGGATGGCCGGGCGAGTAGGTCGGCAGCAGCGAGCGCGAGAAGGTCTCCTCGGTCATGAGCTTGCCGATCTGCGGCCCGGTCTCGGGATCGAGCAGCATGAGCTGCGCCGGCTGCGGGCGGTGCAGCTCGGGGTAGAGCCCGCCGTTCATGAACAGCACGCGCTCGATCCGGGCGCGCGCCCGGCCTTCCTGCTGGCGCGCCAGCAGCTCCTGCGCGACCGACACGCCGTAGTCGTGCGCGACCAGCACCGTGCTCTCGATGCCGTGCAGCGTCCACAGGTGCTCGGTCAGGTCGGCCTGCTCGTGGATCGAGTAGTCGTGCTCGACCGGCTTGTCGGAGTCGCCGAAGCCGAGGAAGTCGAATGCCAGCAGGCGGTGTCCGGCTGCGAGCGCGCCCCAGACACAGTGCCAGTCGAACGAGGAGGTCGGGAAGCCGTGCAGCAGCGTGCACCACGGCCCGACGCCGCCCGAGCGGACGAAGATGTCGCGCGACGCGGCACCGAGCACCAGCGGCGTGCGCGCGCCGCCCTCGAGCCAGGTCTCGTAGTGGGCGCTCATGGCACCTGCGCCCGATACTCGCTGAAGATCCCGAGGTACGTGTTGCGGCGTGCGACCTTGAAGCCGGTGTCGCGCAGCGCGCCGAGGATCGTCTGCGGCGCCACGCAGGCGTCGATCGTCTGCCAGTAGTAGCGCATCATGAGTGCCGCGCTGTCGCTGCGCGTACCGAGCCTGGTCACCAGTGGCACGACCTTCTGCAGGTAGGCCTTCGCGATCCGGTAGCCGAGCGGCGAGGCCGGGCGCGAGATCTCGAGCAGCAGCAGGGTCGCGCCGGGGCGCAGGACGCGACGGTACTCGGCGAAGGTGTTCCGCAGGTCGCCGACGTGGCGCAGCGCGAAGCCCATGGACAGGAAATCGAACTGGCCCGGGGCAAAGGGCAGGGCGTCGGCCGAGCCGCGGACCATCTGGAACGGCATGGCGCGTCCGGCCTCGCGCAGCATGCCGGCGCTCGGGTCGATCCCGACCAGGTCGCGTGGCGCGACGCCGAGGCGCAGCGCGGCGCGTGCCATCAGGCCGGTGCCGGTCGCGACATCGAGCACGCGCATGCCGGGCCGCAGGCCCGCCCGCAGCAGCGCGTTCCTCCGGTAGAGATAGCCCGAGCCCATGGAGACGATGCGCTCGGCGCGCGCGTAGTGCGACGCCGTGCGGTCGAACAGGTCGACCACGAAGCGCGGCTTGCCGGCCTCGCCGGCGTAGAACTCGGTCAGCTCGCGGTGCGGCTCCACGCCATTCTCATCGCATGCCGGGGCGCGGTCGTGAAGCGCCGTCGCGGCGGCACTGTGCTAATCCTCGAGTGGGACAGGACCGAGGATGCAGGGATGCTGGGGCTGGTGGTCATGGTCGGGTTCGTCGTGTTGTCGCTGCTGGCCCTGGTCGCGGTTCGGGCGCGGGTGCCGTTCGAGCTGCTCAAGGAGCAGCATGACGTGGCCGCTGCCTGCTTCGCCGTCATCGGCGGCCTCTACGGGATCGTGCTCGCCTTCGTGCTGGTCTCGTCATGGGAGCGCTTCGAGCAGGCGCGCGAGCGGGTCGAGGTCGAGGCCGACGCGCTCGCGGACCTCTACCGGCACAGCGCGGCGCTGCCGGCGCCGACCGACGTCGCGCTGCGCGAATCGGTGCTCTCGTACGCGCGCTCGGTGATCGACGAGGAGTGGCCGGCGATGGCCGAGGGTACGGTGAGCGTGAACACCGGCGCCCTGTTCACGGCGCTGTGGGGCACGATTCTCGCCACCCCCGGCGGGGACGGCAAGCAGCTCGTGATCTACCAGAACACGCTCGGCAAGATGGACGACTTCAGCGACGCGCGGCGCGACCGCCTGCTGTACTCGCGGGTCGGCTTGCCGTGGGTGGTGTGGACGTTCCTGATCGTATCGGGGATCGTGACGATCGCGTTCAGCTACTTCTTCGGCCTGCGCCAGGTCGCGTCGCAGATGCTCATGACCGCGGCGCTGTCGGGAACCATAGGGGCCGCCCTGGTGCTGATCGCCGAGATGCAGACACCGTTCAGCGGCTCGGTACGCGTCGCGCCGTTCGGCTTCGAACAGCTCCTCGAGATCCCGTCCCCGAGCGCTCCGCGGCGCTGACGGGGTGTCGGACGGGTGCGCAGGCGCCATGGCGCCTGCGAGGGGCACGCAAAAATTGCAGGGGCGCGGTTGTCAGTCGCCGAGCGGTGCGGCAGCTTCGGGGACGTCGTCGCCCCATTCGGCGAAGGCGAAGCGGAAGTCGTCGAAGTTCGCCAGCAGGAGAACGGTCACCAGGAAGCCCAGCAGGGCGATCACCACCGCGAAGGCGGTCTCCTGACGCTTCGTGATCGGCCTCGTGCGGGCGCGGCGGAGGGTCATCTGGCGTGCGGACATGGTGCAGTACCTCGATTTGCCAGTGGAACGTTTGGGCCTCGTTCCGAGCCGCCTCGGACCTGGCCCCAAGATCAGGCAATGACTTCACTTCGCGAACAGCGGAGTCGATTGCAAGGGGGTGTACGACAAAAATCGGCTACCGGCAGGCGTTACGACGCGGGCAGTACGTAAATCTGCGTAGGCCAGGCAGCCCGATGGCGTAAAATGGGGCACGCGTGTGCGCCCCGCGGAGCCGATCGCTATGCATTTTCGTCCGTTCGCGCACCGCGGAGGGAAATTGAGGCAGGAGCCATGCAGCGCGACATCTTCAGCGAGGAACACGAAATATTTCGCGATCAGTTCCGGCGTTTCGCCGAAAAGGAGATCGTTCCCAGGATCGAGCACTGGAATGCGGCCGGCATGAGCGACCGCGAGAGCTGGCGCCGCGTCGGCGAGGCCGGCTTTCTCGGCGCGCACGCGCCGGCCGAGTACGGCGGCGCCGGCGGCGATTTCCTCTACGACGCAGTCATCATGGAGGAGCTCGCCTACCTGCGCGCGCACCCGATCATGATGTACCTGCACTCCGACATCTGCATGCCGTATGTGACCCATTACGGATCCGAGGAGCAGAAGCAGCGCTACCTGCCGCGGGTGATCTCGGGCGAGATGGTCATGGGTGTCGCCATGACCGAGCCTGGCACCGGCTCCGACCTCGCCAACGTCCAGACCCGGGCGCGCCGCGACGGTGACTCCTGGATCGTGAACGGCGCCAAGATCTTCATCTCGAACGGCCAGATCGGCGACCTGTTCGTGCTGGTCGCCAAGACCGACCCGAACGCCAACCCGCCGCACAAGGGCATCAGCCTGTTCCTGGTCGAGTCGAGCTTCCCGGGCTTCGTGCGCGGCCGCAAGCTCGACAAGCTCGGCTTGAAGGGCCAGGACACCAGCGAGCTCGCATTCGAGGACTGCCGCCTGCCGGCCGACGCGCTGCTCGGCAAGGAAGGCGAGGGCTTCAAGATGCTCATGGAGCAGCTCCAGCAGGAGCGGCTCTGCATCGGCGTCACGGCAATTCAGTCCTGCCGCCGCTCGCTCGACGACACCATCCGCTACGTCAAGGAGCGGCGCGCCTTCGGCCAGTCGATCGCGTCGTTCCAGAACACGCAGTTCAAGCTGGTCGAACTCGCGACCCAGGTCGAGATCGGGCAGGCGTTCGTCGACAAGCTGCTCGCCGCACACGTGCGCGGCGACGACGTGGTCACCGAGGTCAGCATGGCCAAGTGGTGGACCACCGATCTGCAGAAACGCTTGACCAGCGAGTGCCTGCAGCTGCACGGCGGCTACGGTTTCATGACCGAGTACCCGATCTCGCAGGACTACGCGCACGCGGCGGTGCAGACGATCTACGCCGGCACCAACGAGATCATGAAGGTCATCGTCGCCAAGCGGCTCGGTCTCGCCTGAGACCGCACCGCAGCGACGACCGCAACGACGGCGACGGCCGGCTCAGGTTCCGTAGGTGCGGCGCGTCTTGGCGCGCGCGGGTGCGGGCTTCGAGCGGCCGTCGTGCGCCGTCCAGCGTGCGAGCGTCCGGCCGAGTGCTGCCAGCGTGACCGGCTTCGCGATGTAGCCGTCCATCCCGGCCGCGCGGCAGCGCTCCTCGTCGCCCTCCATGGCGTGCGCAGTCATGGCGACGATCGGCAAGGAGCTGATGCCAGGCGGCGTCGCCGCGTTCCCGATCTGTGCGTGACGGTGACGCTTGTTCGTACGGGGGGTTGCGGCAGTGCGGGCCGGCGAGGCGCGTCCCGTGCCATGTTCTTGACCGGACAGACGTGTCGCGGCGCCGCCGTCGTGTCAGCGGAACTCGTCGCGAATGGCGGTCCCGTGCTGGTCGAGGACGGGCGCCTCGGGCCGCTCCGTCGGGTCGGCGAAGCCGCCGATCTTGATCGGATTGCCCGGCATGCGGACGCCGCCGGCCGTCACGAGCATGTTGCGCGCGGCCACCTGCGGGCTCGCCGCGACCGTGGCGACGTCGTTGATCGGCGAGCACGGGATCCCGGCCTCGGTGAGCGCGCCGAGCCAGCTCGCGGCGCTGCGGCTGCGCAGGGTGCGCTCGAGCTCGGCCTTCAACGCCGGCTCGTTCTCGGTTCGGCGCGCGTTGCCGGCGAAGCGCGGATCGTGCGCGAGGTCGTCGCGGCCGAGCGTCGTGCACAGCTTCGTGAACAAGCGCTCCTCGCCCGCACAGATGACGATCTGCGCGTCGGCCGCGGCGAAGGTGTCGAACGGCGTGATCGACGGGTGCCGGTTGCCGATCCGGCCCGGCGACGTGCCGAACGCGGCGAGGTGCATGAAGCCGTGCTCGAGGTAGCTCAGCATCGTGTCCAGCATCGCGACGTCGATGTGCGTGCCGCGTCCGCTGCGCTCGCGCGCGTAGAGCGCGGTGGCGATCGCGGCGACGGTGTAGACGCCGGTGGTCAGGTCGGCGATCGAGGCGCCGACGCGGGTCGGCGGGCCGTCGGCGAAGCCGGTCTCGCTCATCAGGCCCGACATTGCCTGGATCACGGTGTCGTAGGCGGGCAGCTTGCTCCACGGCCCGGTCTGGCCGAAGCCCGACGCCGACGCGTACACCAGGCGCGGATTGTGCTCCGCCAGCGCGTCGTAGCCGAGCCCGAGGCGCGCCATGGCGCCGGGACGGAAGTTCTCCACCAGCACGTCGGCCCGGCTCGCGATCCGGGTGACCAGCGCGCGGTCGCGCTCGTCCTTCAGGTCGAGCGCGACGCTCTCCTTGCCGCGGTTGATGAACGCGAAGTAGAGCGAGCGGCCGTCGAGAAACGGCCCGAAGGCGCGCGACGGATCGCCCGTGCCGCGGCGCTCGACCTTGATCACGCGCGCGCCGAGCTCGGCCAGCAGCATGGTGCAGAAGGGACCGGCAAGGACGCGCGTCAGGTCGAGGACGAGGATGCCGTCGAACGGTCGTGCGGTTGCGGGCGTCGTCAGAGTGTCACCGTGGCGCGCACATGACCACGCCGTCGGGGCGCCAGCCGTTGCTCTGCATGGCGCGGTAGACGCTCGCGTCGCTGGTGTAGCGGTAGCTCAGGGAAGGCTTACCGCTGCGCCGGATCGACACCTGGTAGACGGGATCGAAGCCGCTCGTGCAGCTGCCGCTCTCGGGTGGGTAGAGGTAGAAGAGGGCCGTACCCTGGTCCGTCGCGGGCCAGCCCGCGCGTGCTCCGCTCACGAACGAGCGGAAGCCGAGGAAGCTCGACGGCACGCCGTCGCTGCCCGCGGCGCGACGCAGCACGCCGCGCGGGCCGGGGATCGCGGTCGCGGGGCGGAGCCAGGCCTTGAAGCCGTAGCCGGTGCGCAGCCACCCGGCCGGTGCGAGCGCGGTCTCGAGCGCGCTCGCTTCTTGTGCCGTCGTCGCGAAGACGTAACGGTCCTCGTCCGGCTGGTAGAGCTCCACCAGCTCGACCGGCTCGCGGCCGGCCGGATGCTGCGCATCGGGTACCTGCGCGCCGAGCGAGCGGATCCATTCGCTCACCTGGGTGACCGCGTTCACGTCCACGATCTGCGGCCCGAGCGGCGGCATGCGCGGCAGGTCGGGCGAGCCAGCCAGCATCAGCAGCAGCACGCTGCCCGCCGGGTTGCCCGGATCGACCAGCGGCCCGCGGCCGCGCCGCGACGGCAGCCCGATCGCGCTGTCGGTGTCCTGATGCTCGAGGCTGAAGCCGAGCGTGGTGGCGAGGCCGCCCTCGTCCGAGTGGCAGTGCGCGCAGTTGGCGTGCAGGTAGCCGCGCACGCTCGCCTCGGACCACGTCGCCCCGGCGACGCTCGGCCAGGCAGCGTCCTGCGGCGTGCTCAGCACACCCTGATCCTCGAGCGCGCGCAGCGCCGGCCCGGTGAGCTGCATCGGCTCGAAGCCGATCACGCTGTCGTCCTGGCGCGCGTGGCACGAGCGGCACTGGCCGGTGCCCGGCACCTGGTAGGCGAAGCTCGGTGGCACGGCACCACGCACCCCCGCGATCCCGACCGGCAGCGGACGCCCGTCGGTCAGCTCGGCCTCGGTCTGCGACCCGTTCCAGACGTAGGTGCCGAAGCGCCAGCCGTCGCTGCCCTTCTGCAGCACGCGGGTCTCGACCTCGCGCCGCCCGCCGGCCTTCAGGTCGTAGCCGAAGTGCTTGACGAAGAGCGTGCCCACCGGGAACAGCCAGTGCTGCGGATCGCTGGTGTCGACCGAGGTTCCGGACGGCAGCAGCAGGAAGCGCTGCTTGTCGGTGCCGTCGCTCCACAGCGCAAAGGTCGGTGTGTAGGGAACGGCGCGCGCGAGCGGCGTCCGATCCGGGAAGGCCGGGAAGAAGCCGGTGCGCGACAGGTAGCGCGGCAGTGGATCGGTCGGGTAGTCGACCAGCGGCGGCCCGTCTTCGGGCGGCGGCGGCGGCGGCGCCACGTTCGGACCCGTCAAGCGATGGATCTCGATGTGGCCGACGTCGTTGCCGAGCATGTAGACGTAGCCGTCCGGACCCTTGCTGAAGCCCGGGATGAGCCCGTTGTAGTGCAGCAGGTGGCGGTCGGCGAGCACGCGGCCGTCCTCGCTGAGCAGCGCGCCACGCACCCAGCCCTGGACGAAGTCGGCATAGACCACGACGTCTTCGAGAAATCCGTCGTAGCGCTGGGCGCTCGACACCGGCCCGAGGATCACCGCGGTCACGTAGACCGTGCCCGGTGGTCCGGGCGTCGCGTCGGGGTCCTCGCCGAGAAACGGATCGTCCTTGCGGTAGCCGTGGATCGGATCGACGAAGCCCGCGCAGTCCGCCAGATCCGCGGCGAAGGCCCAGCACGGTCCCGGATAGGTGATCCAGCCGAAGTTCGGAACGGGCCCCGTCTGCAGGCCCGGGCTCGGCAGGAGGTTGATCTCCTCCCAGCTGTTGCCGTCGTCCGCTCCGACGTCGCCGATGAGCAGCGAGTCGCCGAACCAGGTGCTGGTGAACGGGTTGCGCGCGCCGCGCGCGACGATCTCTGGCGGCATGGTTCCGCTGGGATCGAGCCGCAGCACCTTGCCCCAGGAGCTGGCGAGCGATTGCGCCTGGTTCTTCTCTGCTTCGGAGCCGCCGATGCCGCCGTCGCCGATCAGCACGTACAGCATGCCGTCGGGGCCGAAGGTCGGATTGCCGCCGTTGTGGTTGTAGAGGTAGGCGGGGTTGTCGGCGATCTGCGGCTTGGGAATGTCGAGGATGAGCTGGCGCGAGTCCCAGATCGCCGCGACGTTGGCGGGATTCCAGGTGAGCCGCCAGATCTGCACGCCCGACCGCGGCGTCGGGTTGGTGTGGATGTAGAAGTAGCGGTTGGTCGCGAAGCCCGGATCGAAGGTGAGCCCGAGCAGGCCCTCGTTGTCGTGGATCTCGCCGGTCTGCAGGAAGTTGGCCAGGCTGTTGGCGGACGGGACGGCAAAGTAGCCGCGCGTCGAGAAGTCGGCGCCGAGCCAGGCGATCATGCCGGTGCTCTGCGCGAGCAGCGACTCACCCGAGCCGTCGGGGAAGAACTCGAGGTCGACCGGCGAGATCGTCGGCGACTTCACCGGCACGCCGGTGCTGGTGTCGGGAATGTCCTCGAACCCGAAGCGCCGCTGCAGCTCGAGGCGGATCTCCGCACCTTCCGGCGGGTTCAGGAAACTCAACGCCGCCGCGGCGTGGCGCGCCGGTGTCAGCAAGCCGAGCACGAGCACGCACGCGACCAGCCGTACGTGCGCAGCCGTGGCCGATCGTGCGAGCACCCGACGGAGGATCGACTGCGAGGACTTCATGAAGGCCGACGACGTCCCGCGTAGGGACGCGGGCAACGCCCCGAACCTTACACCGGCCCCGGTCGGGGGCCAAGGTGGACGGCGCGTGCACGGACGGGCGCGTGCTGCGCGCCATGGCAGCCGACGAGCTGGAGCTGGTCAACGAGGCGGGTGGCCTGCTGCGCCAGACGCTGCGCTTCTGCTTCGCGCGCTTCGCGGCGGATGTCGAGGCGTTCTTCGGGCACTGCGGCGACCCCCGCGCGCGGGAGGTGGTGTTCCCGGCCGGGTTCTCCGAGACCGGACTGCCGCACCTGATCGTGCGCTACAACGGGGCGCTCTCAGCGGCCCGGCAGCAGGAGCTGCTGCAGCAAGCGCATTCGATCGGGCCCTTCTGAGAGTATCCGGGCCGGTTCGCCCAAGCGTAAGTCGCTACGCCTGTCTCGCCTTGTCGACCAGCGTACGGGCGTCCCACACTGGTAGGATCTCGTCGCGCTCCTCGGTGTAGTTGCCGATTCCGGTCTCGTACTGCTGCAGAAACCGAACCGCGTTGACCCATCCAAGCGAGTCTACGAGGGCGCGACAACCACGCGCCCGCAGCTCCGCCGGCCGGGCAGCTAGATCTTCCATTCGGACACCAGATAGAGCCTCACTGCCAGAACGGTAGTCGATCGCCTCGGGCTCGTCGATACCGGACCAATCGACGCGTCAGCGCTTGCCTCTGCTCCGGGGCTCGTGGTTGGCTGAACCTCGCCGATCGGCCGCCGCAGCCGCGGAGGCGCGCGAGCCGCGAGAGGATCACCCCACGATGAACGCTGTCCGCACGATCGATCCGGTCCGGAAGTCCTCGTTCGCGGCGCGTTGCGCGCACCGCGGCGCCACGACGGCTCTCCTCTTGGTCGCAATCGCATCCGTCGCGGCGGCGGCGCCGAACCATCCCTTCGGCTCGCACCCGACGACCTACGCTGCCGGCTCGATCCTGCCGAGCCACCTGAGCCAGGCGGTGCGCGACCAGGCGGTGCGCGACTTCTACGACGACTGGAAGGCTGCGTACGTCAAGCAAGTCTGCGGCGCCGGCCGCTACGTCGTCGAGGCCAAGGCCGGCGGTGGCAACCTGACGGTCTCGGAGGCGCACGGCTACGGCATGATGCTGACGGCGCTGATGGCGGGACACGACCCGAACGCGCAGACCATCTTCGACGGCATGTTCGCGTTCTTCCGCGATCACCCGTCGGGCATCACACCGAGCCTGATGTCGTGGTACCAGAACACCGCCTGCACCAGCGTGAACGGTAACGACACCGCGTCCGACGGCGACCTCGACATCGCCTACGCGCTGCTGCTTGCCGACAAGCAGTGGGGCAGCTGCGGCGCGATCGACTACCTCGCCGAGGCGCAGAGCGTGATCGCCGGCATCAAGGGCGGCGAGCTCGACACCAGCAAGCGGTACGTCAAGCTCGGCGACTGGGTCACGCCGACCAGCGCGCCGTACTACGACGCGACGCGCTCGTCGGACTTCATGCCCGACCACTACCGGAGCTTCCTCGGCGCGACCGGCGACGCGACGTGGACCAACGTGCTCGACCGCACCTACCAGATCGTCGACGCCCTGCAGGACAATCACAGCCCCGCGACCGGCCTGCTGCCGGACTTCGTGGTGGATCCGCTCGGCACGCCCGATCCGGCACCCGGCGGCTTCCTCGAGGACGCGAACGACGGCGCCTACGACTACAACGCGTGCCGCGACCCGTGGCGGCTCGGCACCGACTTCGTCCTCGGTGGCGAGACGCGCGCGCGGACGGCCGCGCAGGCGATCAACGCCTGGATCCGTACCAGCACCGGCGGCAACCCGGCCAACATCAAGAGCGGCTATCAGCTGAACGGCAATCCGAGCCCGAACAGCAACTACCTGTCGATGGCGTTCGTGGCGCCGCTCGGCGTCGGCGCGATGGTCGATTCGACCAACCAGACCTGGCTGAACGCGATCTGGGATCTGGTGGTCGCCACGCCGGTGGGTGCCGAGCATTACTACGAGAATACGCTCAAGCTTTTGTCGATGATCGTCATGTCGGGCAACTGGTGGGCGCCGCAGGCGGTCGCCGGCGGCTGCACGCCGGGCGGTAGCGCGCTCTGCACGGCGGGCGGCACGCTGTCGGGGACGCAGATCACCATCGGGCGCCTCGGCGGCAACGCCAACGACGAGACCCTGCAGCTCAAGGGCAAGCTGTTCTTCGCGCATGGGATCCCCGTCGCGGCGCCCTACACCGGCGGCGCGCAGGTGCTGATCGAGGACCTCGGCAACGGCGGCGCCACGCTCTTCGAGCTCAGCGAGGCCAACAGCGACGCCATCCCGCCGGCCTCGGCCGGTAGCTGCGATCCGCTGCGCGATCTGTGGCAGGTCACTGCCGCGAGCACGCTCTACAAGAACGGCTCGAGCGCGCTCGATCCGCCGAGCTGCACCGCCGGTTCGGCGCGCGGCTTCTTCCATCTCAAGTACCGCCCGCGCACCAGCCGCGACCTGGACGTGCTGGTGAAGGCGAAGAAGGCGTCGCTCGGCGCGGTCGTCGGGCCGCTGCGTGCGACCGTCGTGCTCGGCGCGACGCAGGCCGACGGCGACGCCGGCCGCTGTGCGGTGAGCGCTCCGGTCGCGTGCACGGGGTCGGGTACGAGCCGTCGCTGCAAGTGAGCCGACAAAGCAATCGCACGAGAACGCCCGCTTGCAGCCCGATCGTCACCCATCAATTCCCTACGTGCCAGCCCTCGACGGGCTGCGCGGGATCACGATTCTCTGCGTGCTGCTGTTCCACGCCGAGACCTCGTGGCTCACTGGTGGGTTCCTGGGTGTTTCGACGTTCTTCACCCTGTCGGGGTTCCTGATCACCAGCCTGCTGCTGGTCGAGCGCGACGCGACCGGTAGCATCGACCTGCGTGTGTTCTGGATGCGCCGCCTGCGTCGCCTGATGCCGGCCGCGGTGCTCGGGATCGCGCTCGCGGCGGCCTTCGCGCTCGTCGCCGGGACGCAGTCGCAGCGCGCGCGCCTCTACGGGGACGGGCTCTCGGCGCTGTTCTACTTCGCCAACTTCCGCTTTCTCGCGTCAGGGAACTCGTACTGGGAGATGTTCAGCCGCCCGTCACCGCTGCAGCACTACTGGAGCCTGTCGATCGAGGAGCAGTTCTACGTCGTCTATCCGCTGCTGCTTCTCGGCGTCACGCTGCTGGTCGGGCGCGGCCGCGGCGTGCTACGCGCGGTGCTGCTCGGCCTGGCGCTCGCGTCCACGGGTGCGATGCTGGCGCTCTCTCTCGCCGGGACGCCGACGGCGCGGATGTACTACGGCACCGACACCCGCGCGGCCGAGTTCCTCGTCGGCGCGCTGCTCGCGACCCTGGTCGTGCAGGGCGGCGAGATCCTCCCGTGGCGCGGCCGCGGCCACGTGCTGATCGCGCTCGCCTGCGTCGCGTTCGTGGTCGGCGCGGTCATCCTGGTCGAGGACGACGCGACGGCGCTCTACCGCGGCGGCTTCGCGCTGTACGCGGTCGCGACTGCAGGGCTGCTCAACACGGCGCTCGCGCCGGGCGCGGTGCAGTCGGCCCTGTCGCTCTTGCCGCTGCGCTGGCTCGGCCGGGTGTCGTACGGCGCCTACGTCTACCACTGGCCGATCTACCTCTACCTCGAACCGCAGCGCACCGGGCTCGACGGGCTGCCGCTGCTCGTGCTGCAGATGGCGGTGACGCTGGCGGTCGCGGCGCTGTCCTATCGCTTCGTCGAGCAGCCGATTCGCACGCGCGGGCGGCTATTCGGCGCGCGCGCGGCGATCGTGCTGCCGATCGCCGCGACCGCGGTGATCGCCGCGCTGCTGCTGACGCCGCCGGGCGAGGAGACGTGGAGCAAGGTCTGGTCGAAGAGAGCGATGCCCGAGGTCGGCCCACCGGCGCCGCTGGGGCCTGTCCGGGTCATGATCCTCGGCGACTCGGTTGCGTGGAACATCGGCAACGCCTTCGGTGCGTGGGCGACGGCGCACCCGGGTCGCGCGACGGTCTGGAACCTCGCACAGTATGGCTGCGGCCTGGTGCGCGATCCGGCCACCGCTAGCGATCCGGAAGTCGTCGGCAACGCCTGCCTCAACTGGCCGGAATTCTGGGAAGACCGGATCGAGCGCTTTCGTCCCGACGTCGTGGTCGTGCTGTCGGGCGTCTGGGACCTGCGCCCGCGTCGGCTCGAGGGGACCACGCGGCAGATCGTCGCAGGCGACGCCGAGTTCGACGCGCGGCTGCTCGCCGAGTATCGGCTCGCGGTCGACATCGCATCCGCAGGCGGCGCCCGCGTGGTGTGGCTCAACTCGCCGTGCATCGGACCCGGCTACGAGAGGTCGCCGCTGGGGCGCGCCGGTGCGCTCGACCGGGCACGCATCGAGCACTTGAACCGCGTTCTCGTGCCGGCGCTGGTCGCCTCGCGGCCCCGCCAGGTGCAGCTCTTCGACCTGTTCGCCGAGGTCTGCCCGGGGGGCCGCTACGTGCGCAGCGTCAACGGGCTGGTGACGACACGTTTGGACTTCCTGCACATCGCGCCGGGTGGTGCGCTCGAGGTCGCGACGAAGATCATCGCGCGGACGTTTCCCGCGGTCGAGGGTGCCCCTGCGGGCAAGCCTGGCGCGAGCGCCGCAATCGCGCGCTGAGCCGCGGCGGTATGTTGTTGCACGATCGCGCGCACCCCGGTCGCGGGGCGGCTGGCGGCGACCGGCAGCGTGCATACGTGGAAAAACACTGTGGCGCGAACTCGAGCGGCAACGCAGGTTGCACGGTGCTCACGTGCAGCTGTGCCGTTCCGAGCGGCTATTGGTCGTCGTCCACGTACGCGGTCTTTCCGCGCGGCGCGTGGGCTTCGTCGTCGGCAACGTGGGCGCGGACAGCAAAGACTTCAACTTCCGTGCCGTCCGCGGCGGATCGTGATCGCACGCCCATGCCTCGTCTCTCGCGCGACGAGCCGAATCGTTACAGCAGCTCCTTGAAGCGCTCGACGGTCAACCCGGCGTCGATCACGATGCCGCCCATGGTGTAGGCATTGATCGGATTTGCCCGGGGAACGGTGAGGATGCGGCGCCCGTCCGACAGCACGATGTGCTTGCCCTCACGAACGACGCGGAAACCGGCGCGCTCGAGTGCGCGAACCGCTCGCTGGTGGGTGATGCCAGGAACGCTGGGCACTCATACCGCGACGTCGATCTCGCGGACGTCGGCCCCCTCCAGCTGCTCTTCGACCACGGCAACGTACTCGCGGATGGCTTCGCGGATGTTGTCGAGCGCTTCTTCCTCGTTCGTCCCCTGCGACCAGCAGCCGGGAAGCCCCGGCACGGAAACGCTGATCCCTTCGTCCGACCGGTGGATGGCGATCTTGTAGCGCATGGCGTGATCTTACTGCGCGGCGAATGACCAGGTCGAGCCCGTGGACGACAAAACATGAAGGCGCGTGAAGAGCTGTACTCCTTCCGCGAGCTGTGGCGGCAGTACCGGACCTGCCGGCGTAACAAGCGTTGTACGCGCAACGCGCCGTCACCTGATGCTGCAGGTAAGCGGCGTGGATCTGCGCGCTGCTCGTGGCTCAGGTTCTGGTCAAACAGGAGCGTCATCTCGCGCGATGACGGTGGTGATGCGGCGTTCGCGATCGACCGCGAAGGCCAGTGCTGCGCGGATGTCTTCCTCGGTCAGCTCTGGGAAGTCGGCCTGGATCTCGGCATGGGACATCCCGGCCGCGAGCCATCCGAGCACGTCACCCACCGTGATGCGCATGCCCCGGATACACGGCTGCCCACCGCGCTTGCCCGGCTCGATGGTGATGACCCTCGAGTAGTCCATCGCGAAACTTCTTACGCCAGTGGCGTCGTCCGGCAAAGAACTCGATGCCGGGGCAGCGCATCTTCTTGCACGTTTCGTGCGAGAAGATTTGCCAGGCCCGCGAGGCGCCTGATAGAGCGTCCGCATGCGGCGCAACATTCTCTTCATCACGACGGATCAGCAGCGCTACGACGCGCTCGGGGTGAACGGTGGCACGATCGCGCGCACGCCGGTCGCGGATCGCCTGGCGGCGACCGGCATCAACTACCGGCGCGCGCACAACCAGAACGTGGTCTGCATGCCGGCGCGCTCGACCATGCTCACCGGGCAGTACGTGCGTACGCACGGCGTCACGGCCAACGGCATCCCGCTGCCGGTCGATGCGCCGAGCGTCGCCGGCTACCTGCACGAGCAGGCGGGCTATCGCACGGCGCTGCTCGGCAAGGCGCACTTCGAGCCCGCCTTCGACCCGCAGCAGCGCTGGTTCGAGAACCGCATGGGCTACGAGGGCTCGACCGGACCGTTCCGCGGCTTCGAGCACCTCGAGCTCGCGATGCACGTGCCGCTCAACGGCTGGCACTACTCGCGCTGGCTGAAGAAGAATCACCCCGGCGAGCTGAAGGGCTTTGCGCCGCTGCTGAGCGCGCAGGGCGGTGGCGAGACCGGCGCACCCGAGGTCGCCTACAACCCGATCGCGCGCGAGCACTACCACACCGACTGGGTCGCCGATCGCACGATCGCGTTCCTCGACGGGCTCGGCGCAGAAGAGCGCTGGTTCGTGTGGATGAGCTTCCCCGATCCACACCACCCGTGGGACCCGCCGGCGTCGGAGGCGAAGCGCGTGCCGTGGCGCGACCTCGACCTGCCGCCGGGACATCCCGGCTCGGAGGAGAAGATCCGCCAGATCCTCGCGCAGAAGCCACGCCACTGGCTCGCCTGGTACGAGGGCCGCTGGCCGAACATGGAGGGTGGCCCGGCGACGTTCGCGCCCTGCACCTTGACGCACGACCAGATCCGCGAGGTCAACGCGCTCACCCACGTCGAGAACGAGCTCATCGACGAGGCCTGCGGGCGCGTGCTGGCGCGCATCGCGGCACGCGGCTGGGACGCCGAGACCGACGTCGTCTTCACCACCGACCACGGCGAGCTGCAGGGCGACTTCGGGCTGCTCTACAAGGGCCCGTACCACGTCGATTCGCTCATGCGGATCCCGATGATCTGGCGTCCCGCGCCTGCGGCCGGCATCGCGCCGGCGACGATCGACGAGCCGGTCGGACAGGTGGATCTCGCGCCGACGTTCTGTCGTGCGGCGGGCCTCGATCCGGCGCCCTGGATGCAAGGCGCGCCGCTGCCGACCGCGCCCGGCTCGGGCCGCGAGCGCGTCATCACCGAGTGGGACAGCCAGTTCGACCGCTGCGGCATGCACCTGCGGACGATCTACCGCGACGGCCTGGTGTGCACCGTCTACGAGCCCAGCACCAAGGACACCGGCTTCCCTGCCGAGCCGGTGCTGAAGGCGACCGGCTGGCAGGGTGCCACGCCGGACATCGTCTACGACGGCAGCGAGGGCGAGCTCTACGATCTCGGCGAGGATCCGCTACAGTGGCGCAACCTGTGGAACGACCCGGCCTGGCAGAAGCGCAAGCAGGACCTGATCGCGGACCTCTACGCGAACCTGCCGCCCGCACGTACGCCGTCGCTCGCCGTGGAGGCACCGGCGTAGCTCGACCCGGACTTCCCGCATGCGCGTTCTGCTGATCGAGGACGACCGCGAGGCGGCCCGCTACTTGACGAAGGGCCTCGCCGAGAGCGGACACATCGTCGATCACGCCGCGGACGGTCCGCGCGGCCTGATGCTCGCGACCAGCGAGTCCTACGACGTGCTGGTGGTCGATCGGATGCTGCCCGGGCTCGACGGGCTGTCGGTGGTCGAGGCGTTGCGCAAGAACGGCAGCACCGTACCCGCCTTGATCCTGAGTGCTGCGGGCAGCGTCGAGGACCGCGTTGCCGGCCTGCGCGCGGGCGGCGACGACTACCTGACCAAGCCGTTCGCGTTCGCCGAGCTGCTGGCGCGCCTCGACGCGCTGCTGCGGCGCAGCCAGCCAAAGGCCGCCGAGACCGTGCTGCACGTCGCCGACCTCGAGATGAACCTGCTCGCGCGCACGGTCACGCGCGGCGGCCAGGCGATCGAGCTCAAGCCGCGCGAGTTCCGCATCCTCGAGTACCTGATGCGGCACGCCGGCCACGTGGTGACGCGTACCATGCTGCTCGAGAACGTCTGGGACTACAACTTCGACCCGCAGACCAACGTGATCGACGTGCACATCAGCCGGCTGCGCCAGAAGATCGACGGCGCGGGCGTGGCCCCGCTGCTGCAGACGGTGCGCGGCGCGGGCTACCGGCTGCGAGACGGGCCTTGAGCGTCGCCGTGCGGACGCCGGCGCGGCGGCGCAGCCTGGTCTTCCGCTACCTGCTGCTCTACTCGTCGCTGTTCTGCGCGCTGGTCGTGGCGGTGCTCGCGCTGGTCTACTGGTCGACGGTCCGCGCGCACGAGCGCCAGGCGGACCGCGCGCTCGATGCGGAGGTGGTGCGACTCTCCGGCACCCTGGTCGGGCGCAGCGAGACCCAGATGGCCACCGTGATCACGCAGAGCTCGGCCGAGCACGGCGGGCGTACGACGATCTACATGCTCGCCACCGAGCGCCGCGAGTACCTCGCCGGCAATCTGCGCGAGTGGCCCGTCGTGCGCGAGGAGCCGAGCGCGGCGGGCAGCGCGCCCGAGGGTGCCGATCTGCAGGAGTTTCCGCTCGTGCGCAGGCCGGATGACCCGGGCGGTCCGGCAACCGTCGCACGAGGGCGCGCCCTGGCGCTGCCGAGCGGCCATCGCCTGCTGGTCGCGCGCAACGTGACCGAGGTCGGCGAGCTGCGCGACCTGGTGACGCGCTGGCTGCTCGGCGCGCTCGCGGTCACGGTCCTGCTCGGCATCGGCGGCGGCGCCGTGCTGAGCCGCCGCCTGTCGGCGCGGCTCGCGAGTCTGAGCAGCAACAGCCAGGCGATCCTCGAAGGGGATCTGCAGCGGCGCATGCCGGTCTCGCCGCGCGGCGACGAGTTCGACGCGCTCGCCGAGAGCCTGAACCGGATGCTCGACCGCATCCAGGACCTGATGGATGGCATGCGCGCGGTCTCGGAGAGCATCGCGCACGACATGCGGAGCCCGATCTCCCGGCTGCGCAGCCGCATCGAGCTGGTGCTGATGCAGCGACCCGACGGCGACGCCTACCGCGAGGTCCTGCAGCAGACCGTGCACGACGTCGACGGCGTGCTCGGCATGTTCAACGCGCTGCTGACCATCGCGCTCGCCGAGTCGGGAGCGCCGCGCGAGCGCTTCGTCGAGGTCGATCTGCGCGCACTCGCGGCCGACGCGGTCGAGACCTACGAGCCGGTGGCCGAGGAGCGCGGCCTGCGCCTCACCCTGGACGCGCCCGAGCCGGTGCTGGTGCGCGGTGAGCCGCACCTGCTCACCCAGGCGCTCACCAACTTGCTCGACAACGCGGTCAAGTACGTGCCGGGGCCGGGCAACGTCGTGGTCCGGGTAGGCGGCACGGCCGAGCGCGCTACTCTCCGGGTGGCGGACGACGGTCCGGGCGTGCCGGCTTCGTTCCACGCCAGGGCGTTCGAGCGCTTCGCGCGCGTCGAGCAGAGCCGGACCACACCCGGCAGCGGGCTCGGGCTCAGCCTGGTGCGCGCGGTTGCGCGCCTGCACGGCGGCGAGGTGACGCTCGCGGACGCCAGACCCGGCCTGGTGGTCGGTCTCGAGCTGCCGCGCACATGATCTTTCCGATCAGCGACTTGCCGAACGTCCGCGGCCACGTGCCGTTCGTGACCTATCTGCTGATCGCGGCCAACGTCGCGGTCTACCTGCTGATCTCGCTGCCGCTGTCGAACGAGCGTGCGGTCAACGGGCCGCTGTTCGCCGAGTACGTGCGCGCGATGGGCGAGGGCCTGTCGCGGCCCGAGGAGCTGCGCGCGCTGGTCCGCCACATGACGGCGTACGACCTGTTCGTCTTCGTGTACGGATTCCGTCCAGCTGCGCCGTCGTTGCCGGATCTGTTCGCGGCGATGTTCCTGCACGCCGGCTTCCTGCACCTCGCCGGCAACATGCTCTTCCTGTGGATCTACGGCGACAACGTCGAGCATCGCCTGGGCTCGTTCCGCTTCCTGCTCGCCTATCTCGGCACCGGGATCGCCGCGACCGCGTTCCACATGGTCTCCACGCCGGGCTCGCAGGTGCCGATGGTTGGCGCGTCCGGCGCGATCTCGGGCGTGCTCGGCTTCTACTTCGTGTTCTTCCCGCGCAACCAGGTGCGGCTGCTGTTCCTGCTGCCGCCGTTCCTGATGCAGGTGTTCCAGGTGCCAGCGCGGATCGTGCTCGGCATCTACCTCCTGCTCGACAACCTGCTGCCCTATCTGTTCACCGCGAGCGACGTCGGGGTCGCGCACGGCGCGCACATCGGTGGTTTCGTGGCAGGCGTCGCGGTCGCGTGGGTGACGCAGCGCCGCGCGGTGCTGCACCGGCCGCGCGAGTTCGCGGGCACCGCGCAGCAAGCGGCGCCGGACGGTGCGATCGCCGCGGCGATCGCGAGCGGGCGCATGGTGGATGCGGCTCGGGCCTACTTCGCGTCACCCACGCAGGAGACCCGGCGGCTGCTCGCCGCGGCGGATGCGCTGGCACTTGCCGGCTGGCTGCGCGAGCAGGGCCACGGCGACGCAGCACTGGTCGTCCTGCGCAGGCTGCTCGGTGACGAGCCCGGCGCAGCGGTAGGCGCGGCCGCGAACCTGCTGGCGGGACAGATCCTGCTCGAGGACGACGACCAGGCGGCGACCGCCTACCCGCACTTCCTCGACGCCGTTCGCCTCGGCGCCGACCAGCCGGAGGTCGTCGCGGCGGCGCGTGTCGGGCTGACGACGATCGAGGCACGGCAGAAGCGTCGCATGGGCAACCTGCAGCGCCGCTGACGGGGGTGCAGGCACCGCCGGCTCGCGCGATCAGGTCGAGATCCGGGTCGCGGACACCGGCGGCGGCATGGACCGCGCGATCGCGCAGCACGTCCTCGAGCCGTTCGTGCGCGGCAGCGGTGCTCAGGCCGGCTCCGGCCTCGGCCTCGCCATCGTCTCCCGCCTGCTGCACGTGCTCGGCGGGACCCTCGACATCGACCGCGCGGTCGGCATCGGCACCACGGTGCGCGGCAGCCTGCCTGCAGATTGAGGTCGAGCTCGGCTCAGGTGAAGGTGGCGAGCAGCGGCGCGTGGTCGCTGGTGCCGACCTCGCGGAACGCGGGGCAGCTCACCGCGCGCGTGGCGTAGCCCTCGCTCGCCAGCACGTAGTCGATGCGCCAGCCGATGTTGCGCTGGCGCATGCTGCGCCACGGCGCCCACCAGGTGAACATCTCGGCATCGTCGGGCTGGAGCGTGCGCGCGACGTCGACCATGCCGTGCCCCAGAATGCGCTCGAACAGCGCGCGCTCGTCGGGGCGCTGGCCGATGACGCCCGCCTTGCGCTCCTTCGGGTGCACATCCTGGTCGCTGCGCGCGACGTTCATGTCGCCGCACAGCACGAGCGAGCGCCCGGTCGCGCGCTGCGCCGCCACGTAGGCTGCCATCGCCTCGAGGAAGCGCATCTTGGCGGCGAAGTCCTTGCCGCCGTTGGGCACGTAGATCGACGCGATCACCAGATCGTCGAAGGTCGCCTCGACGACGCGGGTCTCGTGATCGAACTCCGGATGCGAGAACACCGGGGGCGTCGGACAGAGCTCCTTGCTCACCTGCAGCGAGACTCCGGAGTAGCCCGACGCGCCGTGCCAGTAGCACCAGTAGCCGCCGAGCTCGCACAGCGCCGCCGGAACCTGCTCGGGTTTCGCCTTGATCTCCTGCAGGCAGAGAACGTCGGGGCGCTCCTTCTCGATCCACGCCAGCACTTCGGGCTCGCGCTTGCGGATGCCGTTCACGTTCCAGGTCGCGATCTTCATGCGCCGCGCAACCTAGCCGACGCCGGATGGCGCTGCACCACGCCCCGCTTCACGTCCACCCGGCTCCGTCCCCCTGCGAAGCCGAAGGCGAGCGGCCGAGCGCAGCGAGCGGGGGAAAGGAGGCTCCACGCGGCTTTGCCGCGTGGAGGAAAGGGGGCGGCGCCCCCTTTTCTTGAAACGGACGCTCGGCCCTGGACGTCCCAGGTCAGGCCATCCGCGAGGTGGGGTACAACGAGGGCAGCACCTCGGGAGGGGAGCCCGAGCCGCCGTCCACGCTCTTGCGCGCGCTGTTGAACTCGCGCCACAGGATCGCACCGTCGAAGGTCACGGCGCGCGGTGCGTAGAGGCTGTCGTCGAGGGTCTTGACGGCCTGCGTGAAGCCGGGTTGGTCGAGGCGCCGCGCGATCGCGCTCGTGCTGCTGGGCGGGCCGTCAGACCACGTCGCGCGTCCCCAGGCGAGCAGTGCGTCGCGCACCGCGCGCGTATCGTTCGCCGTGCAGGCCTGGTGGAGGGCATCGACCAGGGCCCGCGCGGGGACGCGCGGCGCGGTGCGGGACGCATCCGCCGCCGCAGCGGCAGACCCGGTGCGCGTGCGGCGCACCGTCCACCAGAGGACGGCGGCGAGGAGAACGACGGTCAGGGCTGCGCCGGCGGTGAGCCCGGGATGGGCGCGCAGCGCGGCCATCGGTTCGGTTGCGCTCGCCGGCGTGGTCGCGGTTGACTGCTCGGCCGCTGTGGTCGTGAGCGCGGCCGACGTCCCGTCCGCCTGGCTCGGCCGCTCCGGTGCGCCCTGCGCAGGATTGGTCGTCGCCCTCGCCTGCGCCGGTGCTGGCGCCGCTGCCTGTGCCGGCTCGGCGCCGGGAGCGGCGAGGACCGCGATGGTCTGCGCGGGCAGGGTCGCGGTGCGCTGCGTCTGTGCCGCGACGTCCCACCAGTGCACGTCGATCTGCGGCAGCGTGAAGCTGCCCGCACGGGACGGCAGCAGATCGAACGTCTGCACCAGCTCGGCCACGCCGCCGTTCGCGCCCGGCAGCGTGCGCTGGTCGGGCTGGCCGGGGTACTGCTTGACGCCGTCGACCGCGGGCGCCTCGAGGCGGGGAAGCTGCTGTGTCGACGCGCCGTCGGCACGCAGGGTCACGGTGCGGCGTACGGTCTCGCCGACGCGGAAGGTCGGTGTTGCGGGCTGCCAGCTCTGCGCGAGCTCGACGCCACGCGCCGGCAGGAACCAGCCCGACGCCGCGTCGGCAGGACGGCCCTGCACGGACAGCGATACCGGGTTCGAGCGCACGCGGACCTCGCGGCCCGGATTCATCACGCGGTCGATCAGCGCGCCGCCGGTGGCGCCGGCGCGCATCTGCGCGAGCATCTCGGCGAGCACGTCGTCGCCGAAGGCGTCGTCGAACGCCGAGCGGCGTCCGGCGCGCCCGCGCTGCGGCTCCTCGGCCACGCGAGCCTGCAGCACGACGGGCGGAACGGTCACCTCGCCGCTGTTCTGTGGGAACAGCGCGTACTGCCGCTCGTGCACCATGTAGCGCCGGCCGTTGACGGCCTGCTCGAAGGTCCTGGTGTCGCCGCGCGGCTCGACCCGCACGCCGTCCGCGGTGGGCTCGGTGAGCGCGCCCTCGCGGATTCCGATGCTGTCGTACACGCGCACGGTGTAGTGCACCTCACCCTGGATGAACGGGCTCGTCTGATCGGCGCTGGCCTCGACGAACAGGTCGGGTGCATCGCCGCTGCGCACGGTACTCGGGGCCGTGGCGGCGAAGCCTTGCGGCTGCGGAGCTGCGCCCGCGGCGGCGTCGAGCACGGTCAAGGTGAGCGGCTCGGTGGTCAGATCGCCGGCCTGCAGCGCCGGGATGGTGATCGCACCGCTGCGCTTCGGGCTCAGCACGACGTCGAGCTCGCGCGTCGCCTCGGCGTGTCCGTTCACCACCGTCACGCGCTGGCTCTGCTCGGTGCCCAGGATCTCGAAGTCGGCCGCGAGCGGGCGGAGGTCCGGGCGTCGCGGCGGCTCGTCGCCGCCGTAGCGCAGCGTCAAGCGTACGCTGTCGCCCTCGTGTACGACATCGTGCTCGAGCGAGGCCTGGATGTCGCTGGCGGCGAGCGCGGGGCTGGTCACCGCGACGAGCAGCGCCGCGGCAACCGCGGCCAGCGCGCCCTTGAGGCCATGCCGGATTCTGTTCTCGATGCTCACCATGATGGGGTCACCTCCTGTTGCGAGTAGCGCTTCTCGGCGTACTGGCGGCGGATCTTGGCGCGCAGCAGGCCGCCCGGATCGTCGGGGATGTTGCGCAGCGCCTGCTCGCGCGCCTGCTCGCGCTCGGTCAGCGGTCGCTGGCCGGCGCCGCCGGCAGCCGCGGGCTGGGCATCGGCGTCCTCGTCGGACGTCTGCGGTTGCGGTTCGGTTTCGTGCTCGCCATGCAGCGCCTGGTCGAGGCCCTGCGCGAGCGTGCGGTCCTGCTTCGCGGCCGTGTCGTCCTGCGCTTCGGGGCGGGCGCCGGTGCCGGTGCTGCCGTCGTCGCTCGGCTGCGCGGCAGCCTCGGCCGCACCGGCCTGCTGCTGGTCGGCTGGCTGGTCTCCCCGGCCTTGCTCTTGCTGCTGCTCCGAGCCGGCACCGGCTTGCTGCTGTCGTTCCTGCTGGCCGTCGCCCTGCTGGGGTTGCTGCGCGCCGCCCTGCTGGTTCTGCGCGTCCTGCTGCTCGCCCTGTCCGCTCTGCTCCTGCTCCTGTTTCTGTTGTTCCTGCTGCTTGCGCTGCTCGTCGAGCAGGCGTTGCACGAGATCGCGGTTGAACTTCGCATCGCCCTGATCGGGGGTGCGCGCGAGCGCGGCGTCGTAGCGCGCGAGCGCGGCGTCGTAGCGCGCGAGCGCGTCCTCGAGCTTGCCCGAGCGCGCGAGCGCGTTGCCGAGGTTGTACTCGTTCTCGCTCCCGGAGAGCTTCCCGTAGGCCTCGACCGACTCGGCAAAGCTGCCGTTCTGGTAGCTCGCGGCGGCCTGCCACTCGGGGTGCTCGAAGAGTGCTGCGGCTCCTGCGGTATCGCCGGCGGTGAGCGCGGCCTGCGCCTGCTGGTCGCGGCGGCTCCAGAGGTCGCTCCAGGCACTCGTCTCGGCACTGGCCGAGGTCGCGACCAGCAGCGTCAAGGTGACTGCTGCGACCAGCCCGCGGCGAAACGCGAGTGGTGCCAGCAGCAGCGGGATCAGAATCAGCCACACGCCGGCGTCGCGCCAGACGTCGAATTGCGCGCTCGAGCCGGCCTGCTGCGCGGCGCGTGCAGCGCCGGCGGCGCGTACCGGCAGGACGAGCGCCAGATCGCCGTCATCGGCGCGCAGCTCGCTGAAGCGGCCGCCGGCCGCGCTGGCGAGCGCCTCGAGGCCGCTGCGATCGAGCGCGGCGAGCGCGGGCGTGCCGTCCGCGGCCGAGACCACGCGGCCACGCGCGTCGCGCAGCGGCGCACCGGCGTCGGTCGCGGCGCCGAGCACGGACAAGGTCCGGCCGCTGGCCGCGAGCGCCTGCGCGGCGGCGAGACGGCTGTCCGGGTCGGCGTCGACGCCGGCGGTGACCAGGACGACGCGGCCGCCCTGGGTGCCCGCCTGGTCGAGCAGAGCCTGCGCCCGTGCGATCGCCCGGTCGGCGCGCGCCGGACGGAGCGGCATCAAGCCGCTCTCCAGCGTCGGCAGCATCTCCGCGATGACGCGCGCGTCGTCGGTCAGCGGCGCCGCGACGAAGGGCTCGTCGGTATAGAGGACGAGGCCGACCTGGCCGCCGCGCGTGCGCTCGAGGATGTCCTGCAGCTCGTGCCGCGCGCGGATCAGCCGCGTCGGGCTCAGGTCGTCGCCGTTCATCGCCGGCGACATGTCGAGCACCACCACCGTCGGCTCGACGCTGCTGAAGGTCGGCTGCGGGATCTGCTGCCAGGCGGGTCCGGCCATCGCGAGGCTCGCGGCGAGACCGGCGAGCGCCCCCAGCGCGAGCGGCCAGCGCCGGGTGCGCTCGCCGTCCTTCAGCATCAGGTGGCGCAGCAGGTGCTGGTCGACCAGCCGCCGCCAGGCACTGCCGTGCTCGCCCTTGCGCGTCGCGGCCCACAGCACGAGCGCGAGCGGTGCGAGCGCCAGCAGCCACGCGGGGCGGAGGAAATGGAAGCTCTCCGGGATCACGACACCACCTCCCGCGGCGCCGCCGCGGCTACTCGTTCGAAACCGAGCGCCTGCCAGGGCTGCGCCAGCGCCAGCCCGAGCCCCAGGCTCAGCGCGAGGGCCACGCCGAGCGGCCAGGGGAACAGCTCTCTGGTCGGACGAAGATAGAGCGGCTCGGCGCTGGCCGGCTCGAGCGCGTCGATCTGGCGATAGATGCTGGCGAGTCCCTCTACGTTCTTGGCGCGGAAGTAGGCGCCGCCGGTCTGGTCGGCGATCGCCTGCAGGGTGTCCTCGTCGAGGTCCGCCGACGGATTGACGACGCGCTCGCCGAACAGCGTCGGCACGGCCACCGCATCGGCGCCGACGCCGATCGTGTAGACCTTGATCCCTTCCTCGGCGGCGAGGCGGGCGGCCTCGCGCGGCTCGAGCGTGCCGGCGTTGCTTGCCCCGTCGGTGAGCAGTACCGCGACGCGGCTCTGTGCCGGCCGGTCGCGCAGGCGCAGCACGGCCATGCCGAGCGCGTCGCCGATCGCGGTCTCGTCGCCGGCCATGCCGACCGAGGCCTCGTCGAGCAGCGTGCGCACGGTGGCGCGGTCGAAGGTCAGCGGCGCCTGCAGGTACGGTCGCGTGCCGAACAGGACGAGGCCGACGCGGTCGCCCTCGCGCCGTCCGATGAACTCGTCGGCGACCTGCTTGACGACGGTCAGACGGTCGGCGGGCGCGCCGCCGAGCGTGAAGTCGTCGCGCGCCATGCTGCCGGAGAGATCGGTGACCAGCATCAGGTCGCGTCCTTCGGCGGGCAGCGGCATCGGCTCGCCGACCCACGCGGGGCGCGCGGCTGCGATCACCAGCGCCACCCACGCGGCTGTCATGGTGCCGATCACCCAGGCCCGCTTGCGGGTCGCCGCCCCGGCACTGCCGCCGATTCCAGCGATGCCGTCGTAGAAGGGCACGCGCAGCGCGCCGGCGCGCGCCAGTGGTGCTGCAGGCACGAGCCGGCGCACGACGAACGGCAGCGGCAGCAGTGCCAGCAGCCAGGGCCAGCCGAGCTCGATCATGCGTTCTCCTTGATCCAGGCGCGTGCCGCGCCGAGCAGGCCGCGCGCGTCGAGCGCGCCGCCGTCCTGCGTCAAGCATGCGGCACCGGCCGGGGCGTACGGTGCGAGCGACAGCAGCAGGCCCGCGTCGGGAGCGAAGCGGGCGCCGCGCCGTGAGCGCGGTGCGGTCTCGGTGAGGAAGTCCTGCCAGGCACGTCCGTGCAGCGGCGCGACGCGCGCACGCCCGAAGCGCAGCAGCGCCACGCGGCGCAGCAGCGCCGAGATCGCGGTCGCCATCGTCTGCACGTCGGCTGCGCACGGGGCCGCAGCCAGCAGCTCGAGCTCGCGCAGCGCGTGCCGCGCGACGCTGCGTCGCCGCCGTCGTGACCAGAGCCAGAGGCCGAGTGCCGCGACGAGCAGGAGTCCTGCGACGATCCACCAGCCCGGGGCCGGGGGCCAGATGCCGACCGGCTCGGGGAGGTGGATGCCACGCAGCTGGGCGAGCGGATCGGCGGCAGCCGCGGCTGCCGTCAGCGGGCTCGCGGCCGTCGTTCCGGCGGCCGTCCCGTTCAGCACTGCGTCGGGTGATGCGATGGTCGGGTTCACCGGGCACCTCGGGCCGCGGCAGCGCTCGTCTGCCGGTGTGCGCGCAGGGCATGCGTGCCGTGCGTGGCGCGCAGCGCGGCGGCGCAGTCCTCGCCGGTCTCGAGTGGGAGGAAGGCCATGCCGCGCCTTCGGCACAGCGACTCGAGCCGCTCGCGGCGGGCGGCGAAGCGTGCCGCGTACTCGTTGCGCCAGCGCCGGTTGCCAGCCGGAAGCTCGAGCACCCGCGTGCCGTCGCTGACGCGGTACTGCCCGTCGGCCGGCGCCTCGGCTTCGAGGCGGTCGTGCACCAGGACGCAGGCGACCTCGCAGCGCCGTGCGAGCCGCGCGAGATCGTTCTCGCAGCCGGACGCAACGTCGCCGGCGTCGAGGTCGGCGAAGTCGCTGATGACGTGAAGGAGAGTGCCGGGCCGGCTGGTTCGCGCCAGAAGAGAGAGCGCGTCCCCGAGCGTGGGGGGAGGGAGCTCGTTGCCGGCCACGGCACGTTCGTGCGACGTTGCGTCGCTGAGGGCATGCAGGAAGTGCAGCAGCCGCGTGCGGCTGCGCTGCGGGGCGTGCACGCTCTGATCGAGCGGGGCGTTGCTCAGGATGATGCCACCGACGCGGTCGCCGCCGTCGCGCGCCGCCCATGCGACGGTTGCCGCGGCGCGTGCCGCGAGCACCGACTTGAAGGCGTCGCGGGTGCCGAAGCGCATGTGCGGCCGCTGGTCGACCAGCACCAGCACGGGGCGCTCGCGCTCCTCGTGGAACAGCTTGGTGTGTACGCGCCCGGTACGAGCGGTGACGCGCCAGTCGATCGCGCGCACGTCGTCGCCCGCCTGGTAGATCCGCGTCTCGTCGAACTCCATGCCTCGACCGCGGAACGCGGATCCGTAGGCGCCGGCGTGCAGGGTGCGCACGCGGCCACGTGGTGCGGCTTTGATCCGGGTCGCGCTGGCGCGCAACCTGACCAGCTCGCCGACGCTGGCGACGATGCCGTAGCTCTCGTGCATCTCGATCCTCCTCTTCGCCCGGGTACGGTTGCGGTTCAGACCAGCGGGACGTGGCTCAGCAGCTCGTCGACGAAGGCATCGGGGGTGAGCCCGTCGGCCTCGGCCTCGAAGGTGAGCAGCACGCGATGGCGCAGCACGTCCTTGGCGACGGCATGCACGTCCTCGGGCGTCACGAACTCCGCACCGCGCAGCCAGGCGTGTGCGCGCGCGCAGCGGTCGAGCGCGATCGTGCCGCGCGGGCTGGCGCCGCAGCGCACCGCGCGTGCGAGGTGCTCCGCATACGGCTTCGGGTCGCGCGTCGCGAGCACGAGCTGGACGATGTACTCCTCGAGCGCGGGCGCCAGGTACATGTCGAGCACCTGGTTGCGCGCCGCGAAGATCGCGCTCTGCGACACCACCGGGATCGCCGGTGCCTCGACGCCGCGCGCCTCGGCGCGCACCAGCTCGAGGATCTTCCGCTCCGCGCCCGCGTTCGGGTAGTCGACGCGGACGTGCATCAGGAAGCGGTCGAGCTGCGCCTCGGGAAGAGGGTAGGTGCCCTCCTGCTCGATCGGGTTCTGCGTCGCCATGACCAGGAACAGGCGCGGCAGCTTGTAGGTGTGGCGCCCGACCGTGACTTGACGCTCGGCCATCGCCTCGAGCAGCGCCGACTGCACCTTGGCGGGCGCGCGGTTGATCTCGTCGGCGAGCACCAGGTTGTGGAAGATCGGGCCCTGCTGGAAGACGAAGCTGCCGTCCTCGGGACGATAGACGTCGGTGCCGGTCAGGTCTGCGGGCAGCAGGTCGGGCGTGAACTGGATGCGGTGGTCGTCACCCTCGACGGCGCGTGCCAGCGCGCGGATCGCCTTGGTCTTGGCGAGCCCGGGCGCCCCTTCGACCAGCAGGTGGCCGTCGGCGAGGAGCGCCGTCAGCAGGCGGTCGATCAGCATCTCCTGGCCGACGATGCAGCCGTTCAGATGGTCGCGCAGGCGCGCGACGTGGTGCTGCGGCTTGGTCGCCTCGGCGGGAAAAACGGCTAGCGGCTCGGTCATCGGATCGTATCCTCCTGGCTTCGGGCGGGAACTCCGCCGTTCGCCAGGTAGATACGCTCGCGACCCTTGCAATCACCTTTCCGGAAGGTGAACTCGCGTTCATGTCATGCCGGGTCGCTCGATCGCCCTCGGGAAAAAACACACTTGCCTGCGCTGCGTCGGGCTCTCTATTTTGTCGCTGCTGCCCCGCACTTCACCCCGTCCGCTTCGACATCCTGCTCCTCCCGACCGCAGCGCAACCCGCAACAGTGGAAGGATTCGAGGCGAGCGCGACGACTTTCGCTGCCCGATCGCAGGATCGGGCTGCACCGAGGAGTCGATCCGGCTCGGTCGCAACGCGACGCTCGATCTGAACGGCTTCGATCTCCGCGGGGCCTACGGGAGGACGGTCATCGAGTGCAGCGAGGCCAGGCAGGGCCGCTGCACGGTCCAGGGTCCCGGAACGCTGTTCGCCTCGAAGGGTCGAGCGGTGCGCGGGAACCACCAGGACATCGTGCTGCGGGATCTGAGGATCTATGGCCCGTACGATTCGAGCGAGACGACGGGCTGAGTCCGTGCGACCAACCTCCAGACGGAAGCGTGCGACAGCAACCTCGTCGGGGGCAAGGGCATCCGTGCGACCAACGGAGCCGCTCGACGAGTTCTCCAACTACTTCGACGTGCACGCCGAGCGGCGGCTCGTCGTCCGCGATTCCGCGGTCGGGGGGTTCGATTCCGGCAACCCGCCGCTGCTGGTCCGGTCGAGCTGTCTCCGCAGCCGCAAGGCGGGAACTTCCGAGAGCTGGGGTGTCTGCAGCACGGACTGACGACGAGGATTGAGCCCCCGCCACCGACGTCAGCCCCTGCGGAGCTGCGCCTCGAGGCACTCCTTGGTCGTGGCGACCGCACCCGCCTGCGTGCACACGATCACCGCGCACGACGCCCGGTCGGTGCCGTCCACCTGGGTGAAGTTGACCTGCGTCTCGATCAGCTCGCCGGCCTCCTCGAGGACGTTGATGCGCGCGTCGTCGAGCGAGCCCGGCGGCACGGTCGGGAAGCAGTTGGCGAGCCCCGCCGGGCAGGACGCCTGCACGACGCAGCCTGGGTCGCCGAATGGGGCGGTGCCGGTGGTGAGGAACACGCCCGACTTGCAGGCGATGTGCGTGGTCGCGTTGAAGTCGGTGCTGGTGACCTGCTCGAGCCGGCTCGCGATCAGGCCGCCGATCTGTCCGCCTTGCGGGTTGACCGTCGCGACCACGATGACCGTCGCCTCGCCGTCGCCCGCGGGCAGCGAGCCGTTGCTCTCCCCGGGGCACGTGTTGGGCCCGGACGTGTCATAGATGCCGCGGTCGTTGGTCTGCACGCACTTGACGACGCGCGGCGCCTGGTTCTGTGTCAGCTCGAGCAGCTGTGCCTGCACGTTCTCGCCGGTGCAGCCGACGCACTGCTGCGGCGGCGGCACGAAGACGATGCCGGTGTAGACCGTCTCGCCCGGCTCGAAGCTCTCGCCGCTGCACGCGGCGACGGCGCCGGCAAGCAGCAGGCTGGCGGTGGCGAGCCGCAGCCCGCGTCCGAGAAAGGCGCTCTTCGGATGTCCCATCGTCATGCTCCCTGCGCTCAGAACGGATAGTCGACGGACGCGGCGAGAATCTCGCCCGCCCGGTAGCCGTCGTCGGTGACCGGGGTGGTCGCGTAGAGGCTCAACGAGAGGTCGGCGACCGGGTTCAAGCGCAGACCGCCGCCGACGTTGACCTCGTTGGTGCCGAGCAGCGAGTTGCTGGCGATGATCTGCGTGCTCGGCAGCGCGGCGTCGAACTTCTCCGAGTCGAACACGTCGATGTCCTCGAGGTAGAAAGCCGCGTTCATGCCCGCTTCGAGCAGGAGGTATTCGGTGATCTGGGCCGTGACGCTGGCCGCGACCGAGCCGTTCGACAGCACGTCGGTGCTGAAGTCCTGCTCGTAGCCGCCGGCGATGTACGCGCCGAAGACCTTTGCCTGGTAGTTGGCGAGCACCAGGCCGCGCAGGCTCGTCGTGTCCGTGCCGGTGAAGCGCGACAGGCTCGCGGTCGGCAAGCGCAGCTCGGCCTGGAAGCCGACGGCGAAGTTCACGCTGTCGAGCGGCAAGCCGTACTTGGTGTCGAGCACCATGTTGCCGACGTCGAAGTTGCCGCCGTCGTTGAAGCCATCCGGGATCGCGATGCGGTTCAGCGACGTGTCGATCAGCGTGTTGCCGACGTCCGGCGAGTTGACGCCGCGGCGCGCGAAGCGGTCGATCTCGTCCTGTCCCTGCAGCTGCTGCACCACGTAGCGGCTGCTCACGTTGGTGACGATCAGCGGCAGCGTCAGGCCGGCGTCCATGTTGTCGAGGAAGGTGTAGCGGCCGGCGAGGCGCGCGACGTAGACGTCCGTGGTCACGCGCGTGGCCACGCCGAGATCGTAGCGCTGCCCGTTCGGGTTGAAGCGGTCGGCGGGGACGTTCACCACCACCGAGGCCGAATCGTCACCCGCGAACTCGTCCAGCCCGAAGTAGGCGAACGACAGCACGCCGGTCACGCTGCCCTTGCGCGCGAAGCGTGCGGCCGGGACCATGCCGCTGCCGAGCGCGCCCTTGGCTTCGACGAAGGTGTCGAGCTCGGGGTTGTACTGGTAGCTCAGGCCGACGTTGGTGACGGGCGGCAGCTGCGAGACCGTCTGCAGGATGGTTCGCGCCACCGCCCGATCGATGTTGGTCGGTGCGAACTGGCTGATCGGGACCGGCTGCGCCGCGCCCGTGCCTGCCACCAGAAGCGAGGCTCCCAAGGTGGCGGCCGCCAGTAACGCCAAGGACCCCGGTCCCGGTCTGCTCGCGCTACGCATCGATCGATCCCCCTCTCCACACGCGCATCCGGCCCGGAAGCCCCGGACGCGCCCAATCCCCATCTGCTGGATACAAGATTCGGGGCGGGAGGGGAAGGCCATCGAGCAACGCCGCGTGCGGAGATTCGCGCAGACCGGCGTGTTAGGAGATCTGCCGTGAGCCTGTCGGTCTTCGCGGCCCTCGTTCTGGCCTGGAACGTCCTGGTCATCCTGTGGGGGGCGTACGTGCGAGCCAGCGGGTCAGGGGCCGGCTGCGGCGAGCACTGGCCGCTGTGCAACGGCGAGGTCCTGCCGCGCGCGCCCGAGATCGAGACCGTGATCGAGCTCACGCATCGCGCGACCAGCGGGATCGCCCTCCTGCTGGTGCTCGGGCTGGTCGTCTGGGCCTTCCGGACGCGTGCCAGGGGCGATCGGCTACGCTTCTGGGCCGCGGCGAGTGGGCTGTTCATCGTCAGCGAGGCGCTGCTCGGCGCGGGTCTGGTGCTGTTCGGACTGGTCGCCGACGACGCCTCGCCCGCGCGCGCGTTCGCCATGATCGCGCACCTGCTGAATACCTTCGCGCTGCTCGCGGCGCTGGCGCTGGCGACCCGCTGGGCCGCTGTCCCGGAGGCCCCGCGCGGTGCGGCTCGGGGCAGGGTCCCGGCGCTGCTCGTGCTGGCGATCGTCGGCTTGCTGGCGGTCGCGACCACGGGTGCGGTGGCGGCGCTCGGCAACACGCTCTTCCCGACCCGCTCGCTCGCCGAGGGGCTGCAGCAGGACTTCTCCGCGACCTCACACTTCCTGCTGCGCCTGCGCGTGCTGCACCCGATCCTCGGCGTCGTCGTGGGCGTTCTCGCCGCGGTTGCCGCCGCGGTGACGGCCTTCCAGCGTGGCGCGCAGAGCGTCTTGCAGCTCGCCGGTGCGGTGATCTCGCTGGTGGTCGTGCAGGTCTTCTGCGGCTTCGCGACCCTGCTGCTGCTCGCCCCCGTGTGGCTACAGATCGTCCACCTGCTGCTCGCCGACGCGCTCTGGATCGCGCTCGTACTGCTCGCCTCGGCGGCGCGCGAGACCGCACCGCTCGCGGCGCGCGCTCACGGCAGGCCGCGCCCGTCCCACGACGCGTCGAGTTCGCCGCTCGCCAGCAGATCGAGCGGATCGCGCAGCGCGACCATGCCGAGGTAGCCGCCGTTCTTCTCGATCGCGTCGTGCACCGCGTAGCCGAGGATCTCCTGGCAGCGGCGCGGCAGCTCGCGGGCGACGGTGGGCGGTACGGCGAGGTAGTTGTTCTCCTCGGTACGTAGCCAGCCGAGCGTGTAGCTCAGGTGCACGCCGCGTCGCCAGCGCTCGGCACTCGAGTTGGCGCCGCCGCCGTGGATCGTCGAGCCCAGGTAGATGACCGCCGAGCCTGCGCGCATCTCGGCGTCGGCGATCTCGCGCGGCTCGGCGGCGCGCTCGTGTGCCCAGCGGTGGCTGCCGGGAACGACCCGCGTTGCGCCGTTGCGCGCATCGAAGTCGACCAGCGCCACGATCGACGCCAGCTGCACCTCGGGGTGCGGCTTCGGGAGCAGGTTCCACACCAGCTCGTCGCGGTGCAGGTACTGCGCGTCGGCGCCCGGACCACGCACCAGCAGGTGCGCCAGGTTGAGCTGGTAGCTGGCGCACGACGGGCCGAGGATCGCGTCGCACGCGCCCAGCAGCAGCGGGTGGATCATGACCTCGGTGGCGAACGTCCGCGACTTCCCCGCGAGCCCGCCGACGTGCTTGGTGCGGTCGCCGAAGAAGAACTGGATCGCCGGGTTCAGATGGCGCATCGCCGGATTCGCGGCCCCGACGAACGGATCCACCTCGGCGTTGATCGCGGCGACGGTGCGCGCATCGAGCAGGTCGTCGATGATCACGCCGCCGTCGTCCTGCAGGGTGCGCACGACGTCATCGGCGGGGGCGGTGGCGGGCAGATGTCTCAGCTCGGCCATGGCAATCCTCCGTTCCCGGGTTCCTAGCATCCCCGCGATCGTTGCCTCCATGCCGCGCCGCCGATAGGTTCGGAGCGTGCACCCGGATGCAGGCGACCTCGCACCCGGCGACGAATGGGCGGGCCGGCTCGACTGGCAGGACATCGCGCTGCACCGCGTGCGCTCGCCCGCGGATCCGCGCTTCGAGCGGGGCTATGCGGCGCTCTGGAATCAGTTCGGAGAGATCGGCGAGATGGAGCAGCGTGACGTGATCGTCGCACGCCTCGGCTGGGAGCCGCGGCAGCCGATCCGCGGCTGTGCGCTGCTGTACGAGATGCTGGTGCTCGAGCGCGCGGGCGCGATGGTCGCAGTGCGCGACCACACCGCGATCCTGCCGCTCGACGGGCACGACGCAACGACCATCGTTCACCTCTCGCACGCGCTCGTGCTGCCGTCCGAGCGCGGCACCGGACTCGGCGCGTGGCTGCGCGCATTGCCGCTCGCCGCGGCGCGCGAGTGTGCCGTGCGGGCCGGTGCGGGAGCGCGTGCCGTCACGCTGGTCGCCGAGATGGAGCCGCCCGATCCCGCCATCGCGGAGCGCGTCGCGCGCCTGCGCATCTACGGCAGGGCCGGCTTCCGCTGCGTCGATCCGGAGCACGTGCGCTACGTGCAGCCCGATTTCCGCGCCCCGGCGGCGATCGACGCGACGGGCGTGACCCCGCTGCCGCTGGCGCTGATGATCCGTCGGGTCGGTCGCGAGGATCAGGACACGATGCCGGGCGCCGAGGCGCGCGGCATCGCGCGCGCGCTCTACACGATGTACGGCGTCCAGCAACGCGAGCACGACATGGCCCCGCTGTGGCCGCGGCTCGACGAGCTGCCGGCGGCGGACGAGCAGGTTCGCCTGCTCGCGTCGGTGTCGTGACCAGCCGCGCCGGGCTTGGCGCTCCGCGCCGGCCGGGGTGGTGCGGGCTGGCGCTGCTCGCGCTGCTGCTCGCGACGGGGCTCGGCTGCTCGGACGGTGGCGACCAGCGGCCGGAGCTGAGCCTGCTCGCGTGGTCGGAGTACGTGCCGCAATCGGTGATCGACGGCTTCAGCGAGGAGTACGGCGTCAAGGTCCGCCACGAGACCTTCGCCTCGAACGAGGAGATGCTGGCCAAGATCCTCTCGGGGAAGAAGTACGATCTCGTCCAGCCGTCGGAGTACACCGTCGAGACGCTGGTCAAGAAGGACGCGCTGCTGGCGCTCGACTACGCGAAGATCCCGAACTTCGTGAACATTGCGCCCGAGTACAAGAACCTGCCGCACGATCCCGAGCAGCGCTACACCGTGCCGTGGATGGCGGGTACGGTCGGCATCGTCGTCAACACCGAGCGCATCAAGAGCAGCGTGCGCGGCTACAAGGACGTCTTCCAGCCGAGGCACAAGGGCCGCATCGTGGTGCTGGACGACCCGCGCGAGATGGTGGCGTGGGCACTGGCGATCCTGGGCCGCGCGCCGAACGACGTGACACCGGAGACGCTCGAGCTGGTCCGGCCGGTGCTCGTCAAGTGGATCCCGCTCATCAAGCTATTCGACTCGGACAGCCCGAAGACGGCGCTGCTCAACGGCGACGCGGACATCGGCATCGTCTGGTCCGGCGAGGCGGCGCTGCTGTTCAACGAGCACCCCAAGTTCGACTTCGTGCAGCCGGTCGAGGGCGCGCACCGCTTCATCGACAGCCTGGCGGTCCTGCGTGACGCGCCGAACCCCGAGGCCGCGCACGCGTTCATGAACTACGTCCTGCGCCCCGAGGTGAGCCGTCTGATCTCGCAGGACTTCCCCTACACCAACCCCAACGTCGAGGCGCGCAAGCTGCTGACGCCGGAGGAGCGCTCGAATCCGGCCAGCTACCCGAAGGGTAACCCCAAGCTCTCCACCTTCCGCGACATCGGCGACGCCGCCGGAAAGATCGATCAGCTCGTCAAGGACGTACGCTCCTCGAGCTACTGACCACGCCGCCCTCCGGTCACACCAGCCCGAGGTCTTCGGCGAGACGGCCGCGCTTCACCTTGCCGGTCGGCGTGTGCGGGATCGCCGCCACCGTGACGATGCGCTTCGGACGCTTGTAGGGCGCGAGCCGGTCGGCGAGCCAGGCGTCGAGCGTCGCCTGATCCGCGCCGCCGACCACGGCGGCACAGACCATCTGTCCCCAGCGCTCGTCGGCGAGCGGAAAGACCGCGGCATCGCGCACCGCGGGGTGCGCGAGCAGCACGCGCTCGACCTCGAGCGGATACACGTTGACGCCGCCGCTGATGATCAGATCGTCGCGCCGCCCGTCGAGGTAGAGGAAGCCGTCGGCGTCGAGCGAGCCCAGGTCGAACACGCTGAAGGCGTCGCCGCGCCAGGCCTGCGCGGTCTTGTCGGCGTCGCGCCAGTAGGTGAAGCGCGCGTGCCGCGGTGTGCTGCACCAGATCATGCCGTCGTCGTCGATCGACAGCGTGCGGCCGCTGCGCGCTCGCCCGACGGTGCCCGGTCGCGCGAGCCAGTCCTCGGGCGGACAGGCGGTGAACTGCCCCTCGGTGGAGCCGTAGAACTCCCAGACCGAGCCTTGCGGAAAGCGGCGCAGGGCCTCGTGCTTGATCGGATCGGGGCAGGGTGCGCCGGCGTGCGCCACCAGACGGAAGGACGACAGGTCCGGCACGTCCGCGCTGGCGAACAGGCGCTGCAGGTGTGCGGGCGCGACGAAGGTCGTGGTCGGTGCGTGGGTCGCGATCGCCTGCTTCATGCGCTCGACCTCGAAGCCGCCGAGAAAGACGACGTCACCGCCCGCGAGCAGCGTGCCCGAGGCGAAGCGCAGTGGCGCCGAGTGGTACAGCGCCGAGGCGACCAGATGGACGTCGCGCACGTCGAAGCGCCACAGCGCGCGCTCCTCGGCCAGCAGCGCGCGCGCCTCTTCCTCGTCGAGCACGCCCGACCAGACCCCCTTCGGCCGCCCCGTGGTGCCCGACGTGTAGAGCATCGGCCGTGCGAGCGGTGCATCGGCGAGGTCGATCGGCGGACCGTCGAGCATGCCCGCGAGGTCGTCGTCGCGCAGGACGAGCATCGGCTGGGCGTCGTCGAGCAGCGCCTGCTGCTCGACCGGGAGCAGCGCCGGATTGAGCAGCACGGGGACGACCCCGGTGCGCAGCGCGCCGAGTGCCACCGCCAGGTAGGTCGCCGGCGCCGTGCTCGCGATGACCGCGACCCGGTCGCCCGAACGGAGGCCGCGCCGGGCGAGCGTCCCGGCGGCGCGACGCTGCGCGTCCGCGGACTCGGCGGCACGGATGCGCTGGATCTGCATGGAAAACACGCTAGCAATCGACTTTCGGCGGCGCCGCCACCGGGCGATAGTGGCGGCAGGATCGGAGGGGGCATGGCGACCTACGGCATGGCAGACGACACACCGACGGCGCTCGCGATCGCTGGTCGCTGGGTCGAGGCGAAGAGCGGCGAGCGCTTCGCGGTGGAAGACCCGGCGACCGGCGAGGTGATCGCCCGGGTCGCCGACGCGTCCGAGGAGGACGGCCTCGCCGCGGTCGCCGCGGCGCACGACGCACAGCCGTCGTGGGCGGCGCGCGCACCGCGCGAGCGGGCCGAGATCCTGCGCAAGACCTTCGAGCTGATGATCGCGCGCCAGGAGCGCATCGCCGAGCTGATCACGCGCGAGAACGGCAAGCCGCTCGCCGAGGCGCGCGGCGAGGTGGGCTACGCGGCCGAGTTCTTCCGCTGGTTCGCCGAGGAGGCGGTGCGCAACGCGGGCAGCCTGGCGACTTCGCCGAGCGGCACCAACCGCATCCTCGTCCTGCACCAGCCGATCGGCGTCGCGCTGCTGATCACGCCGTGGAACTTCCCGGCCGCGATGGCGACCCGCAAGATCGCGCCCGCGCTCGCGGCCGGCTGCGCGGTGGTCCTGAAGCCGGCCGGCCAGACGCCGCTGACGGCGCTCTACGTGCAGCGCATCCTGGAGGAGGCCGGCGTGCCGCCCGGGGTGGTCAACGTCGTGCCCACCACGCAGAGCCAGCGCGTGAGCAACGCGATCCTCGCCGACCCGCGGGTGCGCAAGCTGTCGTTCACCGGCTCGACCGAGGTCGGGCGGGTGCTGCTCGCGGAGGCCGCCAAGAGGGTCGTCAAGTGCTCGATGGAGCTCGGCGGCAACGCGCCGTTCGTGGTGTTCGCCGACGCCGACCTCGATGCCGCGGTCGAGGGCGCGATGGTCGCCAAGATGCGGCACAACGGCGAGACCTGCACGGCGGCGAACCGCTTCTACGTCGAGCAGCCGGTGGCCGAGGAGTTCGCAGCACGATTGGCGCGGAGCATGGGGGCGATGAAGGTCGGCAACGGCATGGAGCCGGGTGTGCAGCTCGGCCCGCTGATCGACGCCAGGACGCGCGACAAGGTGGCGCGCCTCGTCGACGGTGCGACCGGCGCCGGTGCCCGCGTTCGTACCGGCGGCGCAGCACCCGCCGGCAAAGGTTTCTTCTATCTGCCGACGGTGCTCGATCGAGTACCGGCCGACGCGCAGATCCTCGACGAGGAGATCTTCGGCCCGGTCGCACCGATCGTCTCGTTCACCGACGAGGGCGAGGTCGTCCGCCAGGCCAACGCGACCGAGCACGGGCTCATGGCCTACGTCTTCACCGGTGATCTGGCGCGCGGCCTGCGCGTCGCGGAGGCGATCGAGTCGGGGATGGTCGGTCTGAACCGCGGTCTGGTGTCGGACCCGGCGGCGCCGTTCGGCGGCGTCAAGCAGAGCGGCATCGGCCGCGAGGGCGGCCACCACGGCCTGCTCGAGTTCTGCGAGACCAAGTACATCGCGACGGGCTGGTGAGCGCCGCGCCCTTCCCGCGGACCGTCATGCGCTGGGTGCTGCGAGCGCTGCTCGGCTTCGTCGCGATGTCCGTGCTGGCGGTCGCGCTGCTGCGCTTCGTCGATCCGCCGCTGACGCCGCTGATGCTGATCCGGCTCGGGCAGGGGGCGCTGCACGGCGAGTGGGTCGGCATCGATCGCGACTGGGTCGATCTCGAGGACGTCAGCCCGGCGCTGCTGCGCTCGGTGATCACGGCCGAGGACGCGCGCTTCTTCACGCACAACGGCGTCGATTTCGCGGAGCTCGAGCGCGCGCGCGACTACAACGAACGCCAGCACGGCAAGCGCGTGCGCGGCGCCAGCACCATCACCATGCAGTGCGCGCGCAGCACCTTCCTCTGGACCGGACGGACCTACGTCCGCAAGGGCATCGAGGTCTACTTCACGGCGCTGCTCGAGCTGCTGTGGGGCAAGCGGCGGATCCTCGAGGTGTACGTCAACGTCGTCGAGTGGGGCGACGGCGTGTACGGCGTCGAGGCGGCGGCGCAGCGCAGCTTCGGGGTCGCGGCGGCCAAGCTGTCGCCGCAGCAGGCAGCATTGCTGGCGGCGGTGCTGCCGTCGCCGCGGCGCTGGAGTGCTGCCGCCCCCTCGACCTACGTGCGTGGCCGCGCAGCACGCATCGCAGCACGTGCGCGGCAGGTCGATCTGCGTCCGCTCGAGTGAGCAGTCGGCAGGGTCGCCGCCTTCCGTCGTCGGCGGGGTCCGTGCTATCAGCGTTCACCCTGGAGCCCGGGGCGGCGCTCGACGAGATCGAGCCACGCTGACAGAACGGGGCGGGACCGGATCGGATCGGCTCCCCGGGGAGGACGGATGATCAAGATCTACGGCGTGCCGCGCTCGCGAACGATGCGCTGCCTGTGGATGGCCGAGGAGATCGGCGTCCCGTACGAGAACATCAAGACGAACTTCGCCAAGGGGGAGGCCCGCACGCCGGAGTTCCTGCGCATCAACCCGAACGGGCACGTGCCGGCGCTCGAGGACGGCGACATCCGGCTGTTCGAGTCGCTCGCGATCAACCTCTACCTCGCGCGCAAGTACGGGGCGGCCTTCTGGCCGAAGAGCGTCGCGGACGAGGGGCGCGTCTTCCAGTGGTCGGTGTGGGCGATGACCGAGCTCGAGGAGCCGCTCGTCACGGCGCTGGTGAACCGGATGTTCCTGCCCGAGGCGCAGCGCGACGCGAAGAAGGCCGACAAGGCGGCCGAGCGCGCGAAGAAGCCGCTCGGCGTTCTCGAGGGCGCGCTCGAAGGCCGCCCGTGGCTGGTCGGCGAGAGCTTCGGCGTCGCCGATCTGAACGTCGCCTCGGTCCTGCTGTGGGCGCCGATGGCGGCCATCGACCTCGGCGCGACGCCGCGGACCGCCGACTGGCTGGCGCGCTGCACGGCGCGTCCGGCCTGCGCGCGCGCGCAGGCTTGAGACTTCCGGCGTCAGCAGGTGAGCGGCGCCGGTGGCTGGCGCTGGAGCGTCGGTGAGCGCGGGAGCCACCCGCGAGGCGGCCGACACCAGCGGCCGCTTCGCGCGCGTCGACCAGGTGCGCGGCTTTGCCGCGCTGATCGTCGTGGTGTGCCACATGTCGGTGTCGGCCTACGTCGGTGCGCCGAACCTGGGCGAGCAGCCGTGGCCGTGGCTCGGCCTGCTGCTCGGCTTCGGCTATCTCGGCGTGCCGCTGTTCTTCGTCGTCAGCGGCTTCTGCATCCACTGGCCGCAGGCGCGCGCGCGCCACGACGGACGGATTGGCGCGCCTGGCTGGGGTGCCTTCTTCCAGCGCCGCTTCTGGCGGCTCTATCCGCCCTACGTGCTGTCGCTCGTGGCGACGATCGTGCTGCTGCTCGTCGTGACCGGCGCCTGGCCGGTCGGCTTGTTCTCGCTGCTCGCCCAGCTCGGCCTGGTGCACACGCTCGATGCGCGCACCTTCCTCGGGCTGAACCCGCCGTCCTGGACGCTCGCGGTCGAGGCCCAGCTCTATCTCGCGTACCCGGTGGTGTTCGTCTTGACGCGCCGGCTCGGGCCGTGGTGGGCGCTCGGCATCATCCTCGCGATCACGATGGCCTATCGGGTCGCTCTGACCGTGCTGCCGGTGCCCGAGGACTATGCGGGGATCGCCTGGGAGGTCTTCCTCGCGCGCTGGTTCGAGTGGACCGTCGGTGCGCTGATCGCGGAGTGGGCCGCCGGCAACGTTCGCCTGCCCGAGCGGGTCGCGAACTGGTGGCTGGTCGTGCCCCTGGTGCTGCTGGCGATCTACGTCGGCGAGTACCACTTCTGGCACTACGGCATCTACGTGCTGCGCGAGCCGCTGTACGGCGTCGCGTTCGCGCTGCTCTTGATGGCGGCGCTGCGCATGCGACGCCCGCCGCGGCCGTCGCCGGTCGCGCTCTGGCTGACCGGCGTGGGCGCCTGGTCGTACAGCCTGTACCTCGTGCACCGGCCGGTACAGCTCGCCTTCGAGCCGCTCGCCAGGCGCCTCGCTGCGTCGCCGTTCGTGATCGAGTACGGGGTGCCGTCGAGCCTGCTCCTGTTCGCGGCGACCACGCCGCTCATCCTGTGGCTGGCGCGGCTGTTCTACCGCTGGTGCGAGGAGCCGTTCATCGCGACGGCGCGCGGCATCGGACGCGCGCCGGATCGGGCCGCGGTGTCCACGCTGTCCGGTGCCGCGTGACTCACCACACGCCGGTGTTGGGCATCGAGGACCAGGGTTCGCATGCCGGCAGCGCGCCGCCCTTCTGCAGCAGCTCGATCGAGATCTGGTCGGGCGAGCGGATGAACGCCATGCGGCCGTCGCGCGGCGGGCGGTTGATGATCACGCCGGCGTCCAGCAGGCGCTGGCAGGTCGCGTAGATGTCGTCGACCGCGTAGGCGAGGTGGCCGAAGTTGCGCCCGCCGTCGAGGGGCTCGGGATCCCAGTTGTAGGTCAGCTCGATCTGCGCCTTGTCGTCACCCGGCGCGGCGAGGAATACCAGGGTGAAGCGTCCGCCCAGGTTCTCGTGACGGCCGAGCTCGGTGAGCCCGAGCTTGCTGCAGTAGAAATCCAGCGAGCGCTCCAGATCCGCGACGCGGACCATCGTGTGCAGGTATTTCATGCCGCAACGTTCTACCACGCTGCGCGCTCAAAGGGAGCGCACGGCGCGCAGCGCGGGTGCGAGCGCCTGCCGGTGCTTGAAGAAGTCGCGCCACGGATCGGTGCGCTCGAGGCGCGCGATCAGGTTGCCGATGTTGAAGTCGGCGGGATCGAGTGCCGGGTCGAGCTCCGACCAGTCGAGCGGCGTCGAGACCGGTGCCCGCGGTCGGCGGCGTACGGAGTAGGGGCCGACCACGGTTTGCGCGAAGCCGTTGCGGAAGGGATCGAGGTAGACGCGGCCCTTGCGCTTGGCGATGCGGCCCTCGTCGGTGAGCTCGTCGGGGAAGGCGCGCGCCAGGTGCGCACCGAGCGCGATGGCGAACTCCTTGACCTGGTCCGCGTCCGGGCCGACGCGCAGCGGGACGAAGACGTGCACGCCGCGCGAGCCCGACGTCTTGACGAACGACGCCAGCTCGAGCGCGTCGAGCGCGTCCTTGACGCGCAGTGCTGCGCGCGCGGCGTCGGCGAATAGCCCGGACTCGGGATCGAGGTCGAAGCACAGCCAGTCGGGCTGGTGTGGGTTCTGCTGCCGGCTGCCCCAGAGGTGCAGCGCGATGCAGCCCAGGTTGGCGAGCGCTAGCTGGGTCGCGCGCTTGCCGCCGACGACGTAGTTGGTCGTCCCTCTGGAGTGCTCGACGGCCCTGGTCGGCGTGTCCGCCGGCAGGCCGGGCGGCTTCTCCTTCTGGTAGAAGCAGTTGCCGCGCATGCCGTCGGGACAGCGCTCGAGCGACAGCAGGCGGTCGCGCACGAACGGCTTCAGCCATGGGAAGACGGCGTCGTAGAAGCGCACCAGGTCGAGCTTGGTGTAGCCCTCTTCGGGCCAGTACAGCTTGTCCGGGTTCGAGATCGGCACCGGCAGCTTGCGCGCGACGGCGCTCATGGCACGCCCTGCGGCAGCAGGCACTCGGCGGCGCTCTTGTCGTCGCGCAGGCCGAGGAACACCGGCTGGCGGAGCCGCCGGTCCGCGGTCCACTCGGTGTACGCGACCTGTGCGACCAGCTTCGGCGCGAGCCAGCTCAGGCCGCGTCCGCGCGGCGGGTCGGCGAATGCGGGCGCGTTCCGCACGAGTGGCCGGAACGCGCGCCACAGCGACTCGAGCCGCTCCTCCGAGAAGCCGGTGCCGACCTTGCCGACGTAGTACAGCTCGCCGCCGCGATACGCGCCGAGCAGCACGGCGCCGAAGCGAGCCCGCGTCCCCGCGGGCTCGGTGTAGCCGCCGATCACGAACTCGTCCTCCTGCTTGACCTTGACCTTGAGCCAGCGCCGGCTGCGTCCGCCGGTGTAGGGGGAGCTCGCGTCCTTGGCGACCAGGCCCTCGTATCCCTTGCGCTGCGCGGTGCGCAGCGCGGCGAGCCCGTTCGCGGCCAGGCGGCGCGCGGCGAAGGTGCGCTCGGCGCCGTCGAGCACGTCCTCGAGGACCGCCCGGCGCTCGCTGAGCGGCCGCTCGCGCAGGTCGTCGCCGTTGGCGTACAGGCAGTCGAAGGCCGCGAACACCACGGGCTCGGCGCCCTTCTGCAGGAGCTGGAAGCGCGACACCAGCTTGCGGTCGAAGGCGACCGCCTCGCCGTCGAGCAGCAAGGTGCGCGGCTTCAGGCGCCCGACGTCGGCCGCGACGTCGGCGAACGACCGGGTCCTGTCCTTCGCGTTGCGCGACAGCAGGGTGACGCGCTCGCCTTCCTTGTAGGCGAGGATCCGGTAGCCGTCGTACTTCTCCTCGTACACCCAGCCCTTGTGGTGGAACGGTTCGCCGATCAGGGTCGCGAGCATCGGTTGGGCACGGAAGGGTATCCGGTCGGCGCTGCTCAGGAGGCCTTCCTCGTGCGCGGCGCGGGCCTGGCGGCTTTCTTGGTGGGTGTGCGCGGCGGAGCGGCCTTGCCAACGCGGCCGCGCGCGCTGGTGCTCTTCTTTGCCGCGCGTCCGAGCTCGGCGAGCAGGCGCTCGACGGCCGCGGGCGGATCCGCGCTGGCCGCCTTGGCGACGTCGCCGCCGCCGTCGTGCGCGATCTCTGCGAGCAGCCGTCCGCTCGCGACCGAGTAGGGCGCGGTCTCCGCGACGTCGACCGCGGACGCCGCCTCGTCGCGATGCTTGATGAGCAGCCAGGAACGCTCGTCGCGCGCGCCGCGTCCGCGCCCGCCGGTGTGCACCAGCACCCACGAGCCGCGTAGCTTCTGGCCCTCGAGCGTGAACTTGAGATCGCCCTTCGCGACGCTCGCGTCCACGTCGGGTTCCTCGGGAGTCCACACCCCGCGATCCCAGACCATCATCGTCCCGCCGCCGTACTCGTCCTCCGGAATCGTGCCCTCGAACGTCGCGTACTCGAGGGGGTGATCCTCGACCGCCATCGCGAGACGCTTGACCGACGGGTCGAGAGACGGGCCCTTTGGCACCGCCCAGGAGCGCAGCACGCCGGCGCACTCGAGGCGGAGATCGTAGTGCAGGTGCGAGGCGCGGTGCTTGTGCACGACGAAGCGCAGGCCGCGCTTCGTCGTGCGTCGCGGGCGCGCTTCACCACGCGGCTCCGGGGTGACCTCGAAGCGGCGCTTCGCCCGGTACGTCCGAAGCCCCATTTATACGAGAGGGGGACTCTGTCCCCCTCTTCCAGGCGGCGGAGCCGCTTGCAACCTTCTGGTGATCGCCGAGCGGGGCACTGCCCCGCTCCTTCGCGCGGCAGAGCCGCGCAAAGCTTCTTCACCCCGGCTCGCTTCGCTCGGCCGAGCGCGGTGTGTGCGGGCCCGCGGCATGATCATCGCTCCTCAGCCCGAGCGGCGTGCCTTGGCCGGGCGGGATGCCTCGCCACCCGCCTTGGCGGCGCGCGCCGGTGGCTTGCCTGCGGCCTTCGCGCGCGTTGCGCTCGGCTGCGCCGCGCTCTCTTCTTCGTTGCCGCGGTCGCTGCCTGCGGCGGTGGTGGACGCCGGACGCGCCTTGCCCTTCTGCGTCGCGAGGCTCTGCTTGAGTGCGTCCATCAGGTCGATCACCTGCGCGCGCGCCGGACGGCCCGGCAGGCTCACGACGTCCTGGCCTTCGATCTTGCGCTCGATGATCGCGAGCGCCGCCTGGCGGTACTCGTCCTCGTACTGCGTCGCATCGAAGCCGTCGCTGGCGAGCTGATCGATCAGCTTGACGGCGAGCTCGACCTCGGCCGGCTTGGTGGCGATCTCGTCACCGAGATCGACGTCGGCGAAGCTGCGCACCTCGTCGCCGTAGAAGAGGGTGTGCAGGACGAGCCCGTGCTCGGCTTCGCGCACCAGCACGAGCTGCTGCTTGCCGCGGGTGGAGAACTTGGCGACCGCGCACTTGCCGCTCTCGCGCATGGCGGCCGTGAGCAGGCGATAGGGCTTGTGGCCGCCCTTGTCGGGGCCGAGGAGATACGCCTTGTCGAAGTAGACCGGGTCGACCTTCGAGAGCGGCACGAACTGCTCGATCTCGATCGACTGGTCGCTCTTCTGCTCGAGGGCCTGCAGCTCGTCCTCGGAGAGCACCGCGTACTCGCCCTTCGCGTACTCGTAGCCGCGAACCGTGTCGTCGCGCTCGACGACGTCGCCGCACGCGGAGCAGACGTACTGCTGCTTGAGCCGGGCGCGGTCCTTCTTGTGCAGCATGTTGAAGGACAACGACTTCGAGCGGGTCGCGGGATAGAGCTTCACCGGTACGGCGACGAGCCCGAAGCTCACGATGCCAGATGCGATCGGCCTTGCGGCCATGACAGCCTCCTCAACCGCATGACTCGACGCCGCTGCGTCCCGCAGCGCTCGTCGAGACCACGCTCCTCGCTCGTCTTCGGTCGGCGCCTGCCGCGAGCTTAACGGGACGCTAGCGCGGATGGCTTCGCAACACCACGCTGCGGCGGCTCTCGGCGGCGTGCGGACCGGTCACGGTGGGTGCCCGCGGCGCGCTGGATGATCAGCGCGGTGCGTGAAGCAAACTAATATCTCGAATGCGTGCTGTGGGTCTTGTTCTTACGACGCGCGGCGCTAGAGTAGCGGCACCGTGAGGGGAGTACCCTTGTTGGAGCAGCAGATGAGTCGCTTCGCGAATGCGCGCGGAGCGGCGTCACGCGCGTCCACCGCGTCATCGGGCGGCTGAACGGGAACCAGGCGTGCAGGTCTTCCATCGCAGTACGAACGTTCTGTCGCGGTTCACGATCTTCGGTGGCCTCTTCGTGGTCGCCGGGCTCGTGTACGGGCTGGTGCTGGTCAACCGGTCGCCTTACGTGACGCACCAAGGCGTCGCCAAGGAACAGCCGATCCAGTTCAGCCACAAGCACCACGCCGGCGAGCTCGGGATCGATTGCCGCTACTGCCACACCACCGTCGAGAACCTCGCCTACGCGGGTATGCCGGCGACCAAGACGTGCATGAACTGTCACTCGCAGATCTGGACCGACAGCAAGTTCCTCGAGCCGGTTCGCGACAGCTGGCGGACGGACCGGTCGATCGAGTGGGTCAAGGTCTACGATCTGCCGCAGTACGTCTACTTCAACCACAGTATTCACGTGAACAAGGGCGTCGGCTGCGCCACCTGTCATGGCCGTGTCGATCTGATGAACGTCCTCTGGCAGGAGCCCACCCTGCAGATGGAGTGGTGCCTGGACTGCCACCGGCAGCCGGAGAAGTATCTGCGCCCGCGGCAGTTCATCTTCAGCATGGACTACCAGCCGCCGGCCGACCAGATCGCGCTCGGCAACCAGCTCAAGGAAGAGTACGACGTGGAGGCCCGCGTCCAGTGCTCGGCGTGTCATCGGTGAGCGTCAGGAGACGGTGCGGTTGATGGGACGACTCGACCTGGAAACGATCCGCGACGAAGTCGCTCGCAAGCGCGGTCGCGACTACTGGCGGAGCCTCGACGAGCTCGCCGGCAGCGAGGAATTTCTCGACTACCTGAAGGCCGAGTTTCCGCGTCAGGCGCAAGCTCTGGAGTACGTCGACCGGCGCCAGTTCATCAAGCTGATGGGCGCGTCGCTCGCGCTGGCCGGCCTCGGCGCTTGCACGACGCAGCCCAAGGAGACGGTGGTCCCGTACGTCAAGCCGCCGGAGGAGCTGGTTCCCGGCGAGCCGCTCTACTTCGCGACGGCGATGCCGCTGCAGGGGATGCTCACCGGCCTGCTGGTCGAGAGCCACGTCGGACGGCCGACCAAGATCGAAGGCAACCCGCAGCATCCGGCGAGCCTCGGTGCGACCGATGCGTGGGCGCAGGCGTCGGTGCTGACGCTGTACGACCCGGACCGGTCGCAGGTAGTGCGTCGCGTGGACGAGATCCTGAGCTGGGAGGATTTCCAGGAAGCGCTCGCGGCCGCGCTCGAGGCGCAGGCGGAGCGCGGCGGGGCAGGGTTCCGAATCCTCACCGAGACGGTGTCCTCGCCGACGCTCGCGGCGCAGATCGCGGATCTCGCGAAGAAGTTCCCGGGCGCGCGCTGGCATCAGTACGAGCCTCTGGCGCGCGACAACGTGGTTGCCGGAGCGCGACTCGCCTTCGCCAGCGACGTCGACACGCTGTACCGTTTCGACCGCGCCGACGTGATCGTGTCGCTCGACGCGGACTTCGTCGCCTGCGGCGGGCCGCACCTGCGCTACGCGCGCGAGTTCGCCGGCAAGCGCCGCCTGACCGGTGGCGCGAGCGACATGAACCGTCTCTACGTGGTCGAGACCACGCCCTCGAACACCGGTGCCAAGGCCGACGAGCGCCTGGCGTTGCGTGCCAGCCAGATTCCCGGCGTCGCGCGCGCGATCGCCGCCGGCGTCGGCGTGGCGACCAGCGCACCGGAGTGGAGTGCGGTGCACGCGGCGTGGCTCGCTGCCGTGACGAAGGATCTGCAGGGCAGCCGCGGACGGAGCATCGTCATCGCCGGCGATCAGCAGCCGCCGGACGTGCACGCGCTGGCGCACGCGATCAACGCTGCACTGGGCAACGTCGGACAGACGGTGCTCTACACCGAGCCCGCGGTGGCGCGGCCGGAGGTCCAGCTCGACTCGCTACGGGCGCTGCTCGACGACATGCGCGCCGGCAAGGTCGAGGTGCTGCTGATCCTGGGCGGCAACCCGGTCTACACCGCACCGGCCGACCTCGACTTCGCGGGCGCCCTCGAGCAGGTGCCGCTGCGTGTGCACCACGCGCTGTACGACGACGAGACCTCGGCGCTGTGCCAGTGGCACGTACCCGACGCGCACTACCTCGAGTCGTGGAGCGACGGGCGCGCCTTCGACGGCACCGCCAGCATCATCCAGCCGCTGATCGCGCCCCTGTACACCGGACGGAGCGCGCACGAGCTGCTCGCCCTGGTGGCCGGACAGGCGCTGCCCAACGGCTACGACATCGTACGCGATTACTGGCGCAAGCAGCGCGGCGAGCTCGGCTTCGAGACCTTCTGGCTGCGCTCGCTGAACGACGGCCTGATCGCCGGATCCGCGTCGCCGGCCAAGAGCGTCGCGCTGCGCGGCGGCCTGGCGCGCAGCCTGCCGGCGAGCGCCGCCGCGGGCGACGACGGTGCGCTCGAGATCGTCTTCCGTCCCGACCCGAGCGTGCTCGACGGCCGCTTCGCCAACAACGGTTGGCTGCAGGAGCTGCCGAAGCCGCTCAGCAAGCTGACCTGGGACAACGCGGTGCAGCTCGCGCCGCGCACGGCGGAGCGTCTCGGGGTGGTCAACGAGGACGTCGTCGAGCTCGACCTCGCCGGCCGTCGTGTTCGCGGCGCGGTGTGGATCACGCCGGGGCAGGCCGATGGCTCGGTGGCAGTGGCGCTCGGCTACGGGCGCACGCGGGCCGGCAAGGTCGGCAACGGCGCCGGCTTCAACGCCTATCTGCTGCGGGCCTCGACCGCCCCAGACTTCGCGAGCGGGCTCGGGCTGAGCAAGACGGGCGAAACCTATCTGCTAGCCTGCACGCAGCACCACGGCAGCCTCGAAGGACGCGACATCGTGCGCGCCGCGACGCTCGACGAGTTCCGCGCGCACCCGGACTTCGCGCAGCACATCGGACACCAGCCCGGGGCCGACGACACCGTGTTCCCGACCTTCCCGTATGACGGCTACGCCTGGGGCATGGCGGTCGACATGAACGCCTGCGTCGGCTGCAACGCCTGCGTGGTCGCGTGCGTCGCCGAGAACAACATCGCGGTGGTCGGCAAGGGACAGGTCGCGGTCGGCCGCGAGATGCAGTGGCTGCGCATCGACCGCTACTACTCGGGCGAGCCCGAGCAGCCCGACACCTCGTACCAGCCGATGTTCTGCCAGCACTGCGAGCTCGCGCCGTGCGAGGTGGTCTGCCCGGTCAACGCGACGGTGCACGACGAGGAAGGCCTCAACGTGATGGTGTACAACCGTTGCGTCGGCACGCGGTACTGCTCGAACAACTGCCCGTACAAGGTCCGGCGCTTCAACTTTTTCCGCTACACCAACTACAGCGACGAGAGCCTGGCGCTGCAGCGAAACCCCGACGTGACGGTACGCTCGCGCGGCGTGATGGAGAAGTGCACGTACTGCGTGCAGCGCATCAACCACGCGCGCATCGCGGCCAAGAAGGAAGATCGCAAGGTGCGTGACGGCGAGATCGTCACCGCTTGCCAGCAGGCGTGTCCGACCGACGCGCTGGTGTTCGGCGACATCAACGACAAGTCGAGCCGCGTCGCCAAGCTCAAGGCCGACGGCCGCAACTACAGCGTGCTCGGTGACCTCAACACGCGCCCGCGCACCACCTACCTGGCGATCGTGCGCAACCCCAATCCCGGGCTCGAAGGCGGCAAGGACGAGGGCGCATGAGCGTCGAGACCGGCCGCAAGAGCTACGGGGTTTCGGACGTTCCGCCGGCGATCATCGGTCCGGGGCAGACCTTCGAGACCGTCACCGACCGGATCAGCCAGGTCGTCCTTACTCGCAAGACGCCGCGCGGCTGGTTCATCGGACTCGGCATCTCGCTGATGCTGCTGATGGTCTTCGTGATGTCGCTGGGCATGCTGCTCGCCTACGGCACCGGCATCTGGGGTCTGAACATTCCGGTCGGCTGGGCGTTCGACATCGTCAACTTCGTCTGGTGGGTCGGCATCGCGCATGCCGGCACGCTGATCTCCGCGATCCTGCTGCTGCTGCGCCAGGAGTGGCGGACGTCGATCAACCGCTTCGCCGAGGCGATGACGCTGTTCGCCGTGAGCTGCGCCGGCCTCTATCCGCTGATGCATCTCGGACGGCCGTGGCTCGCCTACTGGCTGCTGCCGTACCCGAACACCATGGGCATGTGGCCGAACTTCAGAAGCCCGCTGCTGTGGGACGTGTTCGCGATCTCGACCTACGCCAGCGTGTCGTTCCTGTTCTGGTACACGGGGCTGATCCCCGATCTCGCGACCTTGCGCGATCGCTCGCCGAGCCTCGTCGGGCGGAAGATCTACGGCATCCTGGCCATGGGCTGGCGCGGCTCCGCCCGGCACTGGCAGCGCTACGAGACGGCCTATCTGCTGCTCGCCGGTCTCTCGACGCCGCTGGTGGTCTCGGTGCACACCATCGTCAGCTTCGACTTCGCGGTGTCGGTGATCCCGGGCTGGCACGCGACCATCTTCCCGCCGTACTTCGTCGCCGGCGCGATCTTCTCCGGCTTCGCGATGGTGGTCACGCTCTCCATCCCGATCCGCAAGTTCTACGACCTCGAGGACTTCATCACCGCGAAGCACCTCGACAACATGGCGCGCGTCATGCTCGCGACCGGGCTCATCGTGGCCTACGGCTACACGATGGAAGCGTTCATGGCCTGGTACAGCGGCAACGTCTACGAGCGCTACATGATGTGGGCCCGCATGTTCGGGCACTTCGCGCCCGCGTACTGGGCCCTGGTCCTGTGCAACATCCTCATCCCGCAGCTGATGTGGTTCAAGCGCGTGCGCTCGAACCTGCCGGCGCTGTGGGTGATCTCGATCGTGGTCAACGTCGGCATGTGGCTCGAGCGCTACGTGATCGTCGTCACCAGCCTGTCGCGCGACTTCCTGCCGTCGTCGTGGTTCAAGTTCGTGCCGACCTTCTGGGATTGGTCGACCTTCGTCGGAACGCTCGGGCTGTTCTTCACCTTGCTCTTCCTGTTCATCCGCGTGCTGCCGATGATCTCGATCTTCGAGATGCGCGCGCTGGTGCCGGAAGCGGCGCTGAAGGAGGATCTGCAGGACACCCCGGAGGTCTCGCGATGAGCACGCGGCCGGCTGCCATCCGTCCGCCGATCTACGGGCTGCTCGCGGAGTTCAGCGATCCGAACGAGCTCATCGCCGCGATCCGCCAGGCGCGCGCCGGCGGCTATCGCCGCATGGACGCGTACACGCCGTATCCGATCGAGGAGGTCTCCGAGGAGCTCGGCGTGCACGGCAACAGCCTGCCGCTGATCGTCTTGATCGGCGGCATCGTCGGCCTGTGCGCGGGCTACGGGCTGCAGTACTGGGCCTCGGTGATCGAGTACCCCCTGAACGTCGGCGGGCGGCCGTTCAACAGCCTGATCTCGTTCATCCCGATCACCTTCGAGACCACGGTCCTGTTCGCGGCGCTGTCGGCGGTGCTGGGCATGCTCGCGCTCAACGGGCTGCCGATGCCCTACCACCCGGTGTTCAACGTGCCGCGCTTCGCGCTCGCGAGCCGCGATCGTTTCTTCCTCTGCATCGAGGCGACCGATCCGATGTTCGACCGCGAGCTCACCCGGCGTTTCCTGGAGCGGCTGGTGCCGCGTTCGGTGGCTGAAGTTGATCACTGAGCGGACACGGCAGGGCGCCACGCGCGGGCGCGCCTGGTGCGTGGCTGCGCTGGCACTGCTCTTCGTCGCGGCGGGCTGCCGGCAGGACATGCAGGACCAGCCGAAGTACGACGCGGACGCGGCGAGCACGTTCTTCGCGGACGGTCGGGCCAACCGGCCGCTGGTGCCGGGCACGGTCGCGCACGGCAGCTTCCACGAGGACACGGCGTACTTCGAGGGCAAGAAGGACGGCAAGCCGGTCGCCGTCCTCCCCGTGGCTCTCTCACCGGAGCTGATCACGCGCGGCCGGGAGCGCTACGACATCTACTGCAGCCCGTGCCACGACCGCACCGGCGACGGCAACGGCATGATCGTGCAACGCGGCATGCGCCGGCCGCCATCGTTCCACATCCCGCGGCTACGCGAGGCCGCTCCCGGATACTTCTTCGACGTGATCAGCAACGGCTACGGCATCATGCTCAACTACCGCGCGCAGGTGTCGGTCGAGGACCGCTGGGCGATCATCGCCTACATCCGCGCATTACAGCTCAGTCAGAACGCGCTCCTCGCCGACGTTCCCGCCGACCAGCGGGCGGCGCTCGGCCAGCCGGCGGCGGGGCACTGACGTGGACGTGGTGACGGAACACGTGACCCTGGAGGCCGGACATCCGATCTACCGGCTGCAGCGCGGCGCGCTGCTGCTCGGCGTGGCCGGGCTCGTCCTGACCGCGATCGGCTGGATCGTGTCGCCGGACCAGTTCTTCCGGTCGTACCTGCTCGGCTTCCTCTACTGGTTCGGTATCGCGCTCGGCTCGATGGCGATCCTGATGATCCACCACATCGCGGGTGGCGCCTGGGGCGCCGTGATCCGGCGCGTGCTCGAGTCGGCGCTCGGCACCATCCCGCTGCTGGCGGTGCTGTTCGTCCCGATCGCGCTGGGGATCCACCATCTCTACGAGTGGTCGCACGAGGCCGTGGTCGCGCAGGACGCGGTGCTGCAGGCGAAGTCGGCGTATCTGAACACGCCCTTCTTCCTGGTCCGGGCGGTGCTGTACTTCGCGATCTGGATCCTGGTCGCGACCCTGTTCCGGCGCTGGTCGCTCGAGCAGGACCGCGATCCCGATTCGCGCGTCACCCTGCGCATGGAGCTGCTCAGCCGCGGCGGGCTCGTCCTGTACGGCTTGACGGTGACGTTCGCGGCCGTCGACTGGATGATGTCGCTCGAGCCGCACTGGTTCTCCACCGTCTACGGTCTGCTGGTGATGGGCGGGCAGGGGCTCGCCGCGTTCGCCTTCGTCATCCCGATGCTGGTCTTGCTGTCGCGCCAGCGTGGCCTCGCGCCGTACTTCGATCCCGCGCGGTTCCACGACCTCGGCAACCTGATGCTCGCGTTCACGATGATCTGGGCCTACCTGTCGTTCTCGCAGCTCCTGATCATCTGGTCGGCCAATCTGCCCGAGGAGATCACCTGGTATCTGAACCGTTCGACCGGGGGTTGGCGGGTGGTCGGGTTCGGGCTGCTGTTCTTCCACTTCGCGGTGCCGTTCGGGGTGCTGCTGTCGCGCCGCTTGAAGCGCACCGGACCGAAGCTCGCGATCGTCGCGCTGTGGTTGCTGCTGATGCGCTTCGTCGATCTGTACTGGCTGGTCGGACCGGCGTTCAGCCCGACCAATGCGTTGCCGCACTGGCTCGACTTCACCGCGGTGATCGGTATCGGCGGCATCTGGCTCTGGTACTTCGTCGGACGCCTGGCGCAGCACGCGGTCATTGCGATCCACGATCCGTCGCTTCCGGAGGTCGAGGCATGAGCGGCCCGCGGCAAGAGATGGATCCCAAGGCGCTCGAAGCAGCGGTGCGCGCAGGCCACGAGGAGGACGTCGTCGCCTCCCGCCTGGTCTGGCGGATTGGCGCGGCGTTCGTCGGAGTCCTCGCCATCGCCGTGATCGCGATCTACGTCTTGCAGCCGCTGATGGTGGCGAGCCAGGAGGCGGAGTCGCCGCCGGCGAACCCGCTCGCGGTCAAGTACGGCCGGGTCGAGCCGCCGGCGCCGCGCCTGCAGGTCGATCCCGCGCTCGACATCTACAACCACCGCAAGGCCGAGGCGCAGGTGCTCGGCAGCTATGCCTGGGTCGACGAGAAGGCCGGGTTGGTGCGCATCCCGATCGATCGCGCGATCGCGCTGCTCGCCGAGCGCGGCCTGCCACCGGCCACGGGGCAGGGTGCGGCGGCGCCAGCGCCGGCGTCAGGGGCGAAGCCATGACGCGCGCACGTAGCCGGCGTGTGGCCCTGGGCACGTTGCTAGCCCTCGCCGCGGGCTTGCCGCTCGCGGTGCGGGCCGACGACCGTCCGTTCGCCGCGGCTCCGGCGGTCGCGGCCGTCCATCCGGGCGAGCCGATCATCACCGCGCAGGATCGTCCCGAGGCGCTGCGCGAGGTCGGCTTCGACCAGCACCTCGACGCGCTCATCCCGCTCGACGTCCGCCTGCGCGACGAGGAGGGCCGGGAGGTGCGGCTCGGCGACTACTTCACCGACAAGCCGGTCGTGCTGTCGCTCGCCTACTACTCCTGCCCGATGCTCTGCGGCCTGCACCTGCAGGGCCTGGCGAGCTCGCTCAAGCCGCTGCAGTTCGACGCCGGCAAGGAGTTCACGGTGCTGACCGTGAGCTTCGATCCGCGCGACACCCCGGAGCGCGCCGCGGAGAAGAAGAAGGACACGCTGTCGCGCTACGATCGCCCGGGCGCCGAGGCGGGCTGGCACTTCCTCACCGGCGACGCCGACCAGGTGGCCGCGCTGACGCGTGCGGTCGGCTTCCGCTACCAGTACGACGAGAAGCGCGGCGAATATGCGCACCCGGCCGGACTGGTGCTGCTGACGCCGGACGGCCGCATCGCGCGCTACTTCTTCGGCGTCGAGTACTCGCCACGCGACCTCCGTCTCGGTCTCGTCGAGACCGCGCAGGGCAAGATCGGCACGCTGGTCGATCAGGTGCTGCTGTTCTGCTTCCACTACGATCCCGCGATGGGGCGCTACTCGGCGGTGGCGCTGAACGCCGTGCGCGCGGGCGGCGTGCTGACGATCCTAGGCCTGGTGGCCTTCATCGGTAGCGCGCTGCGGCGCGAGTCGACGCGCCGGCGTGCGGAACGACACGGGACCGGCTCATGATCGGACGTTTCTCGCTTTTTCCCGAGCAGGCCTCCACCGTCGCCGGGCAGATCGACGCGATCTACTTCTTCCTGGTCGCGGTCAGCGCCGTGTTCTCGCTGGCGATCGCGGCCGCGATCGTGGTGTTCGCGGTGCGCTTCCGGCGCAGCAAGGAGCGCCAGGTGATCCCGACCTGGGAGGGCCTGCTGTCGCTCGAGCTCACCTGGACCATCATCCCGTTCCTGATCACGCTGGTGATGTTCTTCTGGGGCGCGCGCGTGTTCATCACGCTGCGCACGCCGCCGGAGAACGCGCTGCAGGTCTACGTGGTCGGCAAGCAGTGGATGTGGAAGGTGCAGCACGTCGAGGGCAAGCGCGAGATCAACGAGCTGCACGTTCCGGTCGGGCGGCCGGTGAAGCTCGTCATGACCTCGGAGGACGTGATCCACAGCTTCTTCGTGCCCGCGTTCCGCGTCAAGCAGGATGCCGTGCCCGGCCGCTACACCTCGCTCTGGTTCGAGGCGTCGAAGGCGGGTGAGTACCACCTGTTCTGCGCCGAGTACTGCGGCGGCCAGCATTCGCGCATGATCGGACGGGTGATTGCGATGGAACCGGCCGAATTTCAGCGCTGGCTTTCCGGATCGACCGGCACCACCGGCAATCCCTCGTCGATGGTGTCGGCCGGCCAGCAGCTCTTCGAGCAGCTCGGCTGCGCGACCTGCCATCAGGAGAACTCGGGGGCGCGCGGTCCGAATCTTGCCGGCCTGTTCAACAAGCAGGTCGCGCTGCTCGACGGGCGGTCCGTGGTCGCGGACGAAGCCTACCTGCGCGAGTCGATCCTCAATCCGCAGGCGGCGGTGGTGGCCGGCTATCAGCCCATCATGCCGACGTTCAAGGGTCTCGTAAGCGAAGAGGGCCTGCTGCAGCTCATCACCTACATCAAGTCGCTCCAGGCGGCCGACGCCGCACCGGACGCGGCTCCCGCGGTCAAGACGCACGCAACGCTCCAGGGCAGCGAGGAGCAAGGATGACGACGACGGAAACCACCGTGTCCGATGCGCACGGCGCGTCGGGCGTGAACTACCTGAACGCCGACTACGGTGTCCGCTCCTGGCTGTTCACCAAGGACCACAAGCGGATCGGGCTACTCTACCTCGCCTCGATCACGATCTTCTTCGCGCTCGGCGGGCTCGCCGCCCTGATGATCCGCCTCGACCTGCTGACGCCGGCCGGCGATCTGGTCGGCGACGAAACCTACAACAAGCTGTTCACGATGCACGGCGTCGTGATGATCTTCTTCTTCCTGGTGCCGTCGATCCCGGCGGTGATCGGGAACTTCATGCTGCCGCTGATGATCGGCGCGCGCGATCTCGCGTTCCCGCGGCTCAACCTCGCGAGCTGGTACATCTTCAACCTGGGCGGCGCGTTCGCCCTGTGGTCCTTGCTCTCTGGCGGGGTCGACACCGGGTGGACGTTCTACACGCCCTACAGCACCATGTCGTCCAACACGAACGTGATCTCGGCCGCGTTCGGGGCGTTCATCAGCGGGTTTGCGTCGATCCTGACCGGCGTCAACTTCATCGCCACGATCCACCGCATGCGCGCGCCCGGCATGACGTGGGGCCGGATGCCGCTGTTCGTCTGGGCGATGTACGCGACCAGCATCATCTTCGTCCTCGGCACGCCGGTGATCGCGATCACCCTGCTGCTGATGATCCTCGAGCGCGCCTTCCACATCGGCATCTTCGACCCGGCGCTCGGTGGCGACCCGATCCTGTTCCAGCACCTGTTCTGGTTCTACTCGCACCCGGCGGTCTACATCATGATCCTGCCGTCGATGGGCGTGGTGAGCGAGATCATCACCTGCTTCTCGCGCAACCGGATCTTCGGCTACAGCTTCATCGCCGCGTCGAGCATCGCGATCGCGCTGCTCGGCTTTCTCGTCTGGGGACACCACATGTTCGTGTCCGGCCAGTCGGTGAACGCGGGGCTCATCTTCTCGTTCCTGAGCATGGTGGTGGCGATCCCGTCGGCGGTGAAGGTCTTCAACTGGACGGCGACGCTCTACCGCGGCTCGGTGTGGCTGCAGGCGCCGATGCTGTACGCGCTCGGCTTCATCGGCCTGTTCACCATCGGCGGTCTCACAGGGCTCTTCCTGGCCACGCTCGCGACCGACGTCCACCTGCACGACACCTACTTCGTGGTCGCGCACTTCCATTACATCATGGTCGGCGGTGCGCTGATGGGGTATTTGGGCGCGATCCACTTCTGGTGGCCGAAGATCACCGGACGCCTCTACCCGGAGGGGCTCGCCAAGATCGCCGCGGTGATCGTGTTCCTCGGCTTCAACCTCACGTTCTTCCCGCAGTTCGTGCTCGGGTATCTGGGCATGCCGCGGCGCTACCACGTGTATCCGGACGAGTTCCAGATCCTGAACGTGCTCTCGACCGCGGGCGCGTCGATCCTCGGCGTGGGCTATCTGCTGCCGCTGCTCTATCTGGTGTGGTCGATGCGCTACGGTCCCAAGGCGGCCGACAATCACTGGGGTGCGGTCGGGCTCGAGTGGCAGACGACGTCGCCGCCGCCGACCAATAACTTCGAGCAGACGCCGGTGGTGACCGGCGAGCCCTACGACTACCGGGATCCGGTGGAGGTCAAGGACGTTGCATGACGCGGGGGCAGGGGTGGTGCACGGCCACGCGCATCAGTTCGACGACGCCGAGCAGCAGTATGAAGCGTCCTCGCTCGGCATGTGGCTCTTCCTCGCGCAGGAGGTGCTCTTCTTCGGCGCGGTGTTCGCCACCTACGCGTACTACTCGTTCCTCCACACGGACGCGTTCGAGGCCGCAAGCAATCACCTGTCGCTCACCCTGGGCACGATCAACACGGTGGTGCTGATCGCGAGCAGCTTGACGATGGTGTTCGCCGTGCACCAAGCCCAGCACGGCGGCAAGCGGGCGCAGATCGGCTGGTTGCTCGCGACCATGCTGCTCGGCACGGTGTTCCTCGGCATCAAGGCTTACGAGTACACGCACAAGTTCCACGAGGGGCTGGTCCCGGGGGCGCTGTTCACCTACAGCGGGCCCGACGCGCCGCAGCACCAGCTCTTCATGTGCCTCTACTTCGTCATGACGGGGCTGCACGCGCTGCACATGATCATCGGGATCGGCATCCTGGCGACGCTCTGCGTCCTGGCGCAGCGGGGCTGGTTCAGGGCGGGCTACTACACGCCGGTCGAGATGACCGGCCTCTACTGGCACTTCGTCGACCTGGTGTGGATCTTCCTGTTCCCGCTCCTCTACCTGATCGGGCGTCACTGACGCGGAGCAGCGCATGTCGCAACGAGCCATCTCGATCCGGACCTACCTCATCATCTTCGCGGCCCTCATGGCGCTGACCGCCGTGACGGTGGTTTCGGCGCACGTCGACCTCGGCCGCGGCAACGTGGTGTTGGCGCTGATCGTGGCGTTCACCAAGGCCGTGCTGGTCATCACCTACTTCATGCATCTGCGCTATGGCACGCTGATCTCGCGTGGGGTCCTGGTGGCGGGAGTGCTCGCCGTCGCCTTGCTGATGTTTCTGACCATCGACGACCTGCGCACCCGCGATACGCGAACCTACCTGCCGTTCGTCGGCGCGCTCGACGGGGTGCGGCCGCCCATCGCACCGGTGCCCCCACATCCGCCGCTCGAGTAGGGGAATACGCCCGGGCCCGGCGCAGGCTTGCTCCGGGCGATTCTGGGTGCGAGGAAGAGGGCATGGCGGATCGAGACCTGTGGGATGAACGGCGGCGCAGCTACGAGTCGGATTACTTCCAGCGTCGCGAGCGGGAGCTCATCGAGAAGATGCGCCAGCGCGCGACGAGAGAGGTGGCGCAGAAGGAGCTCGCCGAGCAGATCGGCGTCGTGGACGACGAGATCCTGAGCGCGCTGCACGACCTCGGCTACACGCGCGAGACCGTCACGTTGCTGCACCTGGTCCCGCTGCTGCACGTGGCGTGGATCGACGGCAAGGTGAGCCCGGCCGAGCGTGCCGGCATCCTCGAGGCGGCGCGGCTGCGCGGGGTCGAGGAGTCGAGCCCGGCCTACCGGCAGCTCGCGAGCTGGCTCGAGCACAAGCCCGCGGAAGGATTCTTCGAGGATACGCTCCGGTTGATCGGCGATCTGCTGGAGGCGCAAGCACCCGAGCAGCGGGCCAGCAGCAAGCAGGATCTGCTCTCGTACGCGATCGCGATCGCGGGCGCGTCGGGGGGCATCCTCGGCCTCGGCAGCAAGGTGTCGGCCGACGAGCAGTCGGTGCTCGACCGCATCGCGCGTGAGATCGAGTCGAGCCACGTCGGCGCGGTCAAGCAGGTGCTGAAGTAACGCTATGCGCCGGCTCGTGCTCGCCATTGCCGTGACGGCCGCCCTGGCAGGTTGCTCCAGCCGTGGGGGGGCCGAGCTGCTCGAGACCGCGAAGTTCGAGGAGCTGCAGCGCAACCTGCCGCACGCACGCAAGCTCTACCAGGACATCGTCGCGCGCTACCCCGGAACGGCCGAGGCGGAGCAGGCGCAGCAACGTCTGGCGGCGCTCGGCACGACACCGAAGGCCGAATGAGCGCGCGCCCGCACCGCACGGGCTGACATGCGGCCAGCGACCAGGAGCACGCTCGCGGCGTCGGTCGCCCTCGTTCGTCCGCGCGACACGCTGGTGTGCGGCTTCGTCGCGGGCCAGCCGGCGGGATTTCTCGAAGCGCTCGGGCAGCGCACCGACCTCGAGGACGTCGCGCTCTACACGGGGCTGCTGTCACGACCGTATGCGCTGCTCGCGAACGCCGGGGTGCGCATCATCAGCGGCTTCTTCGGGCCGATCGAGCGCATGGCGCGCAGCGCCGGCGTGGTGGCGCGGGTCAGCTATCTGCCCGCGGATTTCAACGGCCTCGAGTACCGGGCGCTGCGTCTGAAGCCGCGCATCGCACTCGCCGTCACCAGCCCACCCGACGCCGACGGCTGGCTCAGCTTCGGGATCCAGGCCGGCGCCAGTTATCGCCCGTTCGTCGAGGCGGCGCGCGACCCCGACCGGGTCGCCATCGCCGAGGTGAATGCGCACATGCCGCGCGTCGCGGGGCTGCCGGAGCTCGGCGGCAACCGCGTCCACGTGTCGGAGGTGGACGCGTGGTACGAGCACGACAGCGAGCTGGTCGCGCTGCCCGACGCCACGCCGTCGGCGGAGGATCTCGCCATCGCGCGCTATGCCGCGGCGCAGGTCGAGCCCGGGGCCATCCTCCAGTTCGGCATCGGCTCGATCCCGGACGAGATCGGACGCCTGCTCGCGGAGCGTCCTGGTGGTGCCTACGGCATCCACACCGAGATGATCTCGGATTCGGTCATGCGGTTGCATCGCGCTGGCAAGGTGACCAACCGGAAGCCGGTCTACGACGGTGTGACCGTCGCGACCTTCGCGCTGGGCAGCGCCGCGCTCTATCGCTGGCTCGACGGCAACCCCGACGTGCGCATGCTGCCGGTGAGCGACGTCAACGAGACCGCCGTGCTGCGCCGGCTGCCAGGCCTCGTCAGCATGAACGGCGCGCTCGCGGTCGATCTCGCGGGGCAGGTCGCCGCGGATGCCATTGCTGGCCGGCAGTACTCCGGAACGGGTGGACACGAGTCCTTCGTCGTCGGGGCGGGTAGCGCGCCGGGTGGCAAGAGCATGATCTGCCTGCGCTCGACGGCGCAGGTGCACGGCGAGCGAATCTCGACCATCGTCGCGGCGCTGCCCGCGCGAACGCTGGTGACGACGCCCCGGCATCACACCCAGCTCGTGGTCACCGAGCATGGCGCGGTCGACCTCTCGCTGCTCGACGACCTCGAGCGGCCGCGGGCGCTGATCGAGGTCGCGCACCCCGATTTCCGCGCGGCACTGCGGGCGAGCCTGGGTTGACGCCGTTTTGACGGCGCGCCGCGGCGTGTTAAGCCATGGCCAGCGAACTCGCTCGCCGGTATCCACCGAGCCCGGGCGAAGCGCTACGAAACAGACGAAGACTCTCAGAGTCTGAACGCAGGCCTCGCCGGTAACCCCTCCGTTCCCTTCATTCACGCCGGACACGTCTCGACCCGAGATCGACCCAAGCGGTCCGTCCGCGCGTCGCGAAGGAATCATACGATCATGTTCAAGGATTTTGGCCTGCACGAGAGCCTCGTGCGGAGCACGGAGTCGCTCGGCTTCAAGGAGCCGACCCCCATCCAGAGCCAGGCGATCCCGCCGGCCCTCGCCGGCAAGGATCTGCTGGCCAGCGCACCGACCGGCACCGGCAAGACCGCGGCCTTCCTGCTGCCGATCCTGCAGCGCCTGCACAGCAAGCCGCGCGGCGTGACCCGTGCACTCATCCTCACCCCGACCCGCGAGCTCGCCGGTCAGATCGAGGAGCAGCTCCGGCATCTCGCATCGAACACCCGCGTGCGCGCCGCGACGGTCGTCGGTGGCGTCGCGATGGGCCCGCAGGTGCGCGCGCTGCGCGCCGGCGTCGACGTCCTGGTGGCAACCCCGGGACGCCTGCTCGACCATCTGCAGTACCCCTACACTCGCCTCGGTGACGTCGAGGTGCTGGTGCTCGACGAGGCCGACCGGATGCTCGACATGGGCTTCCTGCCGGCCATCAAGCGCGTCCTCGAGGCGGTGCCGGCGAAGCGTCAGACGTTGCTGTTCTCGGCGACACTGCCGCCGCCGATCGTCGCGCTGGCGCGCAAGATGCTCGACAATCCGGTGGCAATCGACCTGCAGCCGAAGACGAGTGCCGCCGCCGGCATCCGGCAAGCGGTCTATTCCGTGTCGCACGACGACAAGACGGGCCTGCTGCTCGCGCTGCTCGGCAAGGCCGAGGTCGAGAGCGCGCTGGTCTTCACGCGCACCAAGCATCGTGCGAACCGCCTTGCACGCTCGCTCGAAGAGCGTGGCGTCGCGTGCTCCGCGATCCACGGCAACCGCACGCAGGCGCAGCGCACGCAGGCGCTGTCGGGCTTCCGCTCGGGCAAGTTCCGCGTCTTGGTCGCGACCGACATCGCGTCGCGCGGCATCGACGTCGAGAAGCTCAGCCACGTGGTGAACTTCGACGTGCCGCAGAGCGCCGAGGACTACGTCCACCGTATCGGCCGCACCGCGCGCGCGCAGGCTACGGGCGATGCCTGGACGTTCGTGTCGCCGGCGGAAGAAGGCGATCTGCGCACCATCGAGCGCGTGCTCGGCCGCCGCATCACGCGCGCCGAGGTCGAGGGCTTCGCTCCGGCGGCCCGCGGCGCCGCGCCGGCACCGGCTGGCGATCGCGATTTCGATCGTAGTCGTCCCGCGGTCGCGCGCCCGGACCAGCGCTCGCGGCGCCCGGGTGCGCCGCACGACGCGCCCGCACCGCGCGCGGCCGGCACCTTCCGCGGCCGGCGCTTCGTGGCGCGCGGCGGACGAGCCTAGCCGACCAGCGTACGTCCTCGTGACGTGAACGCAGCGACGCCGTGCCCGGGCTGGTCCCGAGTACGGCGTTGCTGCGTGTGGTCCTCTTGACTGTGCGCGCCCGTGCTGGTGCGCTTCGGAGGGGAAAATCCCTTCCCTTCCGAGTCCCAGATGCCGGCTAGCGCACCGTCAAGCTGCCGTCGGTGATCCACGCTGCGGCCATGGCGGGGGTCGTGCAGGCGACGCCGGCGCGGCCGTGGCGGTCGAGGAGGATCAGGCCGGCCGGCGCGCCGACGCGCTCGTGCAGGATGGCGAGCGCGTCCTGTGCCGCCTCCTGCGCGCTGCTGCCGCGCGCCACCAGCTCGAGCGCGCTGCGCACCAGGGTCACGCGGATGATCGCCTCGCCAGGCCCGGTCGCGGAGCCCGCACCGATCCGGTCGTCGGCGTAGGTGCCGGCGCCGATCAGCGCCGAGTCGCCGATCCGACCGGCGCGCTTGCCGTCGAGGCCACCGGTCGAGGTCGCCGCCGCGGTGCCGCCGTGCAGGTCGCGCGCGACCGCGCCGACCGTCGCGCCACGCTGCGGCAGCTTCGCTTGCCAGTGCCGCCTGGCCTGGGCGGTGACCAGCGCTTCTGGGTCGACGAGACGGAGGCCCGCGCGCCGCGCCACCGCGAGTGCGGTCGGTCCGACCAGCAGGACGTCGCGCGCCTCGCGCCGTATCGCGTCGGCGAGCAGGATCGGATTGGCGACGCCGCGCACCGCGCCGACCGCGCCTGCGGTGAGCGCGCCGCCCTCCATCACCGAGGCGTCCATCTCGACGTGCCCGCACTCCGTGAGCACCGAGCCGAGCCCGGCGTTGAACACCGGATCGTCCTCGAGAACGACCACCGCTGCGAGCACCGCCGCCAGCGCGCTGCCGCCGCGCGCGAGCACGGCGTGCCCCGCCGCCGCCGCACGCGACACCCCGGCGCGGCGCGCGTCGCGCTCGACCGCCTGTTCGATCCCGGCGCCGCCGTGCACGACGATCGCCGGCGCTGTGCTGCTGCTCATCGCCGCCGATTGTACGCTGTCGCCGGGCAACGGCGATGGTGCGGGGATTGTGCCCCCGGGGAGCGGACAGCTAGCGTTGCAGGGGCATGGCGACGGAACCTTCCGAGAGCGCGGTCGTGCGCTACAAGCGCCAGCGCGCCGAGCGTCTGGCCGGTCCCCCGCAGTTCCTCGAGCCTGCAACCGGTCTCGCCGAGGACACGCTGTGGCGCGGCCTCACCCGGGCGGGCGAGATCCGCGTCCTGATCGCGCGCACGACCGAGACCACGCGCGCGAGCGCGCAGCGTCTGGGTACCAGCGACGACGCGACGCGGATTCTCGGCGAGCTGATCACCGCGGGTTTCCTGGCGCGCTCGACGCTCGACCCTGCGGCGCAGTTCCAGATGCTGCTGCGCAACCCGGGTAGCGCCGGCCGGCTGATCGTCGACGTCTGGGCCGGCGAAGCCGGGGCGCGCGCAGCGGTTGCCCGGCCCGCGGTCGTCGGGGCGCACGACGGGGCGCTGCTCGCGGACGGCTTCCTCGAGGTCACGCGCATCGCCCGTGACGGCTCGCCGTACCACTCGTCGTTGCTCTACAGCGGCGGTGGCGTCGAGGCCGCGGTCACCGAGTATCTGGTGCGCAGCGAGCAGATCGTGGCCCTGGTCCACCTCGAGGTGGCGGTGCAGCGCGGCGTGCTCGCCTCGGCCTGCGGCTATCTCGTGCAGCTCATGCCCGAGGGAGAGCGTGACCAGCTCGATCGGCTGCTGGCCAACGTCGAGCGCCTGCCGGCCCTGGCGACGGCGATGACCCCTGCCGATCCGGACGGCAGGGCGTGGGCCGGCCAGCTGCTGGATGGCTTCCGCTGGGACCAGGTCGCGCGCGAGCGGCCTTTCTTTTCTTGTCGGTGCTCGCGCGGCCGCCTGGTCGCGGCCCTGTCGGCGCTGCCGCGCGCCGACATCCAGGAGCTGGTCAGCCACGGCGAGCCCACAACCTCGACCTGCGAGTACTGCAACACCACCTACACGCTCAGCATCCCCGAGCTGGAGATGCTGCTCGCTCCGCAGCAGTAGGTAGGTGCGCGCCCCTCGCGTCACTCGGCGGGCGCGCGCGCGGTCACCCCGATCGCATTCGCCAGCGCCCGCTGGATGATGCCGACGCGCTCGACCTGGCCGCGCGCCGCGAAGCGCTCGTAGAAGCCCTCCTCGCGGAACTCCGGCATGTCCACCCCTCCCGCGGGCGCTGTATCGCGAATCGACGTGCGCCTCCAGTTGTGGCAAGCAGCAGGGGATCGGGCGGCACGCGGCCTGCCCGGCCGGAGGAGGACCCACGCATGGCTCGGTACGCCTACGATCGTCTCTCCGCCCTCGACAGCTCGTTCCTCCTCTTCGAGGACGGCTGCAGCCACATGCACGTCGCATCGACGGCGACCTTCGAGGCCGGACCGCTCACCACGGCCGACGGTGGTCTCGACATCGAGCGTATCCGCGACTTCATCGGCGGGCGCCTGCACCGGATCCCGCGCTACCGGCAAAAGCTCGCCTGGGTGCCGATCGAGAACCAGCCGGTCTGGGTCGACGACGATCGCTTCAACCTCGCCTACCACGTGCGCCACACCAGCCTGCCGCGGCCGGGCGACGAGCGCCAGCTCAAGCGGCTGAGCGCGCGCATCGCATCGCAGCAGCTCGACCGCGGCAAGCCGCTGTGGGAGGTCTGGTTCGTCGAGGGCCTCGCCGACGGCCGCTTCGCGATGATCAGCAAGGTCCACCACTGCATGGTGGACGGCGTCTCGGGCGTCGACCTGCTCGAGGTGCTGCTCGACATCAGCCCGCAGGCGACGCGCGAGGACCCGCCGCTGTTCATCCCGCGCGGCGTGCCGCGCGCGTTCGAGCTGCTGCGCGACGAGGTGATCGATCGCGTCACCGCGCCGCTGCAGGTCGCGGGCCGGCTGCTGCGCGACCCGGTCGGGTTCGTGAGCGGCATCGTCGAGAGCGTCAAGGCCGCCGCCGAGACGGTGCTCGCCGGTGCCACCATGCCCTCGGAGACGCCCGTCAACCAGGCGATCGGGCCCTATCGCCGCTTCGACTGGGTGACCATGGACCTCGAGTACGTCAAGGACGTCAAGAACCAGCTCGGGGGGTCGCTCAACGACGTCGTGCTGGCCACCGTCGCCGGGGCGGTGCGGCGCTTTCTCGCGCACCGGCGTGCCAATCCGTCGGAGCTCACGTTCCGCGTCATGGTGCCGGTGAGCGTGCGCTCGAGCTCGGAGCGCGGCACGCTCGGCAACAAGGTCGCGGCGTGGATGGCCGACCTCCCGGTGGCGGAGTCCGACCCGGCGCGGCGCTACACCGCGGTGTGCGCGACGACCGCGCGGCTCAAGACCTCGAAGCAGGCGCTCGGTGCCGAGGTGCTGACCCGGGTGACCGACTGGACGCCGTCGACCCTGCTCGCGCTCGGTGCCCGGCTCGCGCACCGCGGGCTGCCGTTCAACCTCGTCGTCACCAACGTGCCCGGGCCGCAGGTGCCGCTCTACCTGCTCGGCGCGCGTATGATCGAGATCTATCCCCTGGTGCCGCTGTTCGCCCGCCTCGGCCTCGGGATCGCGCTGTTCAGCTACGCGGGACGCCTGCACTGGGGTTTCAATGCCGACTGGGACGTGATGCCCGACCTGCACGACTTCGTGCGTGCCACCGAGGATTCCTTCGCCGAGCTGCACGCGGCCGCACTCGCGGATCGCGGCGCGCGGCCCCGTCCCGACGCACGCGCGCCGGTGGGGCACGATCCGCTCCCGCTGCAGGCGGTGCGCTCGTCGTCCTGAGAGCGCTCAGCCGTCGGACGTGCGCAGGTCGAGCGTGGCGTCCTCGGCCGCGCCGAGCTGGCGCACGGCGAACGCGCGACCGATGCCCGGTCCTGCGTTCACCGTGATCCGGTAGAGCCCCGGCGGCAGGTTCTCGGCGCGGTAGCTGCCGTCGGGCGCGCTGCGCACCGCCACCGAGACCCGCAGCGGCGCCCTGCCGCGCACCGCGATGGTGGCGGCGCCGATCGGTACCCCCCATCGGCTCCGCAGCACGCCACGGATCGTCGACGACCCGGCGGTGGGTGGCGCTTCGTCCTGCGTCGCCCGGATCTCCATGAAGCTGCCGAGCGTGCCGACCGGCAGGATCAGTGGGACCTTGCTGGTGAACTGCGCGAAGGCGAGCCGGGCCGAGCGCCGCCGGCTGCGCAGCGTGTACGCGCCCTGCGGTACCGACTCGAACAGGTAGTCGCCGCGGCTCGAGGTGAGGACGCTCAGGCGGAGAGTCTTGCCGGTGCTCGCGCGTCCGAAGAGCTGCAGCTCTTCGCCCGCGACCGGGACGCCCTGCGCGTCGGTCAGCCGTCCGGCGGCATCGAGCTCGTCGTGCGCGCTCGCCGTCTGCTGCTGCCACGCCGCGACGTCGGCGCGGAATCCCGGCAGCAGCTCGGGGTGCAGGGCTGCGACGTCGAGCTGCTCGAACGGGTCGATCGCGATCTCGTACAGCTCCTCGCGGCCGTCGTCCGCGACGATGTAGCGCCAGCTCGGCGTGCGCACGTAGGAGCCGGTATTTTCGGCGCCCGAGCCGAGGTAGCGGCTGACGATCTTCTCCCGGCCTACCGGGCTGCCGCTCTGCACCGCGTCCTTGATGCTGCGCGCGTCGCCGTCGCCGAGCTGATCGGCGCCGGCGTAGTCGAGCAGGGTCGCCGGCACGTCGAGCGTCGAGACCAGGTCGTCGCGCAGCACGCCCGCGGGGACGTGGCCGGGCCAGTTGAGGACGAGCGGGCTGCGGAAGCCGAGCTCGTACAGCGTGCCCTTGCCCCTGCCGACGCCGGCGGTGAGCTGCGTGATGCCCAATCCGTTGTCCGACACGTAGACGATCAGCGTGTTCTCGCGCAGCCCGCGCGCATCGAGCTCGGCGAGCAGGGCCCCGACCAGCGAATCGAGCCAGCTCACGTTGGCGTAGTACGCGACCTCGCGCGCGCTCAGGCCGAGCTGCTCGTAGGGTGCGCGGAACTGCTGCGCCGCGTCGTACGGTACGTGTGGCAACAGCGGCGCGATCCAGGCGAAGAACGGCGCGCTGCCAGCCTCGTCGAGGAAGCTGCGCAGCGGGTCGAGGGTCGTGCCGTCGCTCCAGCCGTCGCGACCGAAATGATCCCCGATCGACACGAAGGGGTTCGTGCTGACGGCGGTTGCGAGGCCGTGCGTGAAGCCGGCCTGCGCGAAGGTGCCCTCCCACAGCTTGCCGCCCTCCCACGAGAGGTAGCCGCGGCGGGCCAGCTCGCGCGGCAGCGTGCGAAAGTGGGCGACCTCGGTGCGCGTCGGGATCGGGCCCAGCCGGGCGCGCAGGGCCGCCCGCTTGCCGTCCCACTGATTGCTGTGGACCGCGGCTAGCAGCGCGCGCAGCGCGGGCTGGCAGATGCTCGACGGACTCTGCGCATTGCGGAAGACCGTGCCCTCGGCCGCGAGCGCGTCGAGGTTGGGCGTCTGCACGAACGGGTCGCCCATGAACCCCGAGTACGGCCAGCCGTGATCATCGCCGATCAGCAGTACGATGTTCGGTGGTACGTCGGGCGCGGCCGTCGCGTGCGACCCGACGAGGAGCAGCAGCGTTGCGGCGAGGACGGCGAGAAGCGGTTTGCGCGGCGCGGACATGGCAGATCTTTGTGCGTTACGGCAGGACGGCGTCTCCTCGCACGAACACGGGAATGTTGTCCAGCGGCGCGGCGACGGTGATCGTCACCGGACCTTCGTGGCGGAGCGTCGGTTCCCAGAGGCTACGCCACGATCCGGCGGGAAGATAGACCTCACGTGCGCGCTCGCCCGTGCGCCACACCGGCGCGACCAGCAGATCGGGGCCGAACATGTACTCGTCCCAGCGGTCGGCGACGTTCGCATCCTCGGGGAACGCGAACACGAGCGGTCGTGCCAGCGGCATTGCGGTCGCGCCCGCTTCACGCGCCGCAGCGACGATGTACGGTTGCAGCCGTGCACGAAGCGTGGTGTAGCGCCGGTAGATCTCGATCATCTCCTCGTCGTAGGCGGGCTCGGTCGGCATGTCCCAGGGCGCGTTCGGGCCGTCGCCGCCGATCTCCATGATGCCCGAGAACGTGCTGAACTCGATCCAGCGGGCGAACACGTCGCGGTCCTTGAACGAGTAGTAGCCGCCGGTGTCGGAGCCCCAGATCGGATAGCCGAGGAAGGCCACCCGCTGCTGGCTGATGATCGCGCTGCGCAGTCCGAGGTCGGTGCCGGGGCCCGCGCCAAAGCTCTCGCTGCCGGCGGTATCGCCGCCCCAGAGGATCGCCCAGCGCTGCGTTCCGGTGTAGGCGCTGCGCGTGATGACCAGGGCGTCGCCGGGGTGCGCCGCCTGCAGCGCATCGTGGTGCACCTCCGCTTGCAGGGCCGGATAGGCGTTGCGCACCTCGCGGCCGTTGCGGCCGTCGAACCAGACGTCGTCGACCTGCGACGGGATGTGCTCCTCGCCGCGGTCGAGCTTGATGCCGCGAATGCCGTTGTCGCGCGCGAAGTCGCGCACGCGGTCGCGCCACCAGGTGCGCGCGTCCGGGTTGGTAGGATCGAGGATGAAGCCGTCGCCGCCCACGTCGTCGCAACGTGGCGGCCCGCTGGCGCCGGGTGCGATGAAGCCGCGCGCGAACGCCTCGCTGCCGTTGTCGCCGGGCGTGTTGCCGCACGCCCACATGCTGCTCCACGTCACGAAGCGGTAGCCGCGTCGCTCGAGCGCGGCGAGCATCGCCGCGACGTTCGGCAGGCGCTCCTCGTCCCAGGCGAAGCGCGCGAAGCCGAACTCGCCGGCGAGCACCGGACGGTCGAACATGTACACGCCCGGCGGGATGCCGAGCTGCTCGTACATGAGCACGTCCTCGGCGACGTCGGCGTTGACGGGGGTGCCGTCGAGCTCGACGGCAGGCGCGATCGGCAGCTCGCCGCGCCAGCGCCAGTGCAGGAAGGCCCAGTCGGGCGGCACGAACGGCCGACCCGTCAGCGCGGTGTACTCGTCGACGATCCGTGCGTGACCCGGGCCGTGGAAGAGGTGGAAGCGCAGCGTCCGGCTCTCGGAAGAGTTGCCGGTCTCGAAGCGGAACGCGAGCAGCCCCGGATCGTCGCGTGCGACGTCGAAGGCGCCGGCCGCGGTGCCCGAGACCGCGAGCCCGTAGCCGCGCGAGCTGTGGTAGAACGGCCCGTACACCGCGATCGTCGGACGGACAAACATCTCGACCCGCTCGCCGCGCCGATCGAGGGTGCCCGCCTCGACCGGCCGGATGTCCTCGACCGGGGTGTCGACCACGCCGGGGGCGAGCGCCGGCGAGTCGCGCAGGCGTTCCGTCAAGCCATAGATTTGCTCGCCGGGCGGCGACTGCCAGCGGTCGCCGAGCGCCTCGACCGACGCCGGGTCGGGCGGCACGACCACGACCTCGACGGTGCGCTCCGAGAAGAAGCGCACCGTGGCGCGCGCGGTGGCGCCCTCGCTCGTGGCCACCGTGAGCTCGACGCCGTCGGGCAGCGTCTGCCGCGACACCACCTCGGCCAGACGGTGCTCGGTGCCGCCGCGCTCGTAGAACACGCCGCCGCCCATGGCTTCGCTGGCGAGGGTCGGACCGTCGCTGCCGGCGCGCAGCTCGAGCCGAAACGGGTTGCGGTCGATCTCGACCACCGTGCTGGTGCTGGACACCCGGAACCCGGTCGGGGTGTCCACGACGCGGATGCCGTTGCTGGACGCCTGGTCCGCGTCGGAGCACGCCGCGGCCAGGCCGGCGAGCAGGACCGGGAGGAGCAGTTGACGGGACCGGCGGCGGATGCTCACGCGGGCTCTAAAGCACGACTGCCGGAGGTCGGACAATCCAGATACGATTGCCGCGGAATGCCGATCTACCCGGTGCGGGGACATCCGCGAGCCGGGCGACCTCCGTAAACCACCTCAGAGCCATGCGAAGCGAGCACGCAGACTGCTGGATTCCGGGAGCACACGATGCGAACGTGCGCGCCGCGGCCGCGATGGTCGCAGCGGCGCCGTCGCAGGCCGCGTTCGATGCGCACGGTGAGGCGCAGGAGGGCGAGCGACCATTGTGGGTGAAGAGCTTCGATGTGCTGTCGGTGGGTGCGTTGCTCGTCCTGCTGGCGCTCGCGGTACGGCAGCTCGCCGGTGCCGCCGCCGGCGGTGGCCCATGGGCGCTCGCGCTCGCGCCCGCGCTCGTGCTCGCGGTGCTGTGCGCAGACCTGGTCTCGGGTCTGGTGCACTGGCTCTGCGACCGCTTCTTCGCCGAGTCGACGCCGGTGCTGGGCGCGATGCTGATCAAGCCGTTTCGCGAGCACCATCGCGATCCGCTCGCGATCACGCGGCACGGCTTCTTCGAGCTGTGCGGCAACAATGCGCTCGCGGTCATCGTGCCGGTCGCTCTGCTGCGTCTCGGCGAGGGCCCGCAGGCGAACGCGCGGGCCTTTTTCGTGCACGCCTTCGTCATCTTCCTGGCACTCGCCGTGTTCGCTACCAACCAGGTGCACAAGTGGGCGCACGCGAAGGAGACCGTACGGCCGGTGCGCTGGCTGCAGGCGTACGGCGTGATCCTGTCACCACACCGGCACGCGCGGCATCACCGCGGCGACTTCTCGAACGGCTACTGCGTCACCACTGGCTGGCTCAATCCGGCGCTCGATGCGCTGCGGGTCCTGCCGCGCTGCGAGCGCGCGCTGCGCCGGGCGATGTCGCGCGCACACGACGGGCGCTCGTCGCAGCCGTCGTAGCGCTCGCACTGACGGCCGTCAGCGCGCGGTCGGCGCGCGCCCTCGATCCTCCGCCCGCGGCCTCGTTCGCTGCCGTGCTGGCGGAAGTGCGGTCGGCGCTGCGCGAGGCGCAGCGCATCGCGACGGTGGTCGGGGTGGCGTCCGCGGTGGACGCCGCCGAGGTGGCCTGCGCGCCGCTCCTGGCGGCGCGGGAGGCGTGCCACGTGCCGGCCGACGATGGCTGCGCTCCCGCTCTGGCGGCCGTGTTCGGCGCGCTGCGTGCGGTGCGTCCCGCGCTCTCGGCGCGCCGCGCCGCCGCCGCGGATGCCATCGCGGCCGACATCTTCGACGCCGCGTCGCGTCTCGCACTCGCACGCGACTCCCTGGCACGCGGTGGCTGCACGCAGGTCGCGGTCGCGTCCGGCCACCCGACGCACATGCGCCTCGGACCCGATCACCGCACGGTCGACGTGCGGCCGCTGACGGCGCTGCGCGCGGGACGGCGCTACGCCGTGGTCGCGCAGGGGATCGACCGCGCGGCGTTGCCGGCGCTGCGCGCGTCGCTGGTCCCCAAGCCGGCCGCGCGCGGACTCGCGATCCCCGAGGGCGCCTTCGTCACGCCGATCGCCGCGGCGCTGCCCGACGACGCCGGTGGAATCTCGATTGCGCGCACCACGGACCTGGTGCGTCGGCTCGAGCGCGATGCGGCGACCATGCCCGGCCTCGGCGCGTTCGCTGGTGTCCGCGTGACCTTGCCGGCGCCGATCGTCCCGGAGCAGATCGGGCGGCTCCAGCTGTCGTTCGTACCCGCCGAGCACGCCGCGGAGGCCGACACGCTCGCCGCGTTCACCGTGCTCGACCCGCGTGCCGGGTTACTGCAGGACCGCGCCCGGCTGGCCACGCTCGCGTGTGAGTCTGCGACCGCGGAGGTGCGCGACACCAAGGAGATCCTCGGCGCGCGCCTGCCGCACGTCGCGCGGCTGCTGCACGGCCGCTATCGCTCGCTCGACGTGCTGGCAGGCGAGGGGCACGCGGATCCTCTCGGTGTACCGGCCGACATGGCACGGCCGGTCGAGCTGCCCTATCTGCTCGCGTTGCCGCACGACTTCGGACCCGATACGCCGCTGGTGCTGCTGGTGGACGGGCACGCGGGCAGCGCGGCACGGATCCTGGGCAAGCACGCGGCTGCGCTCACCGAGCGCGGTCTCGCGGTGCTCGCGGTCGAGCTGCCCCTGCACGGCGAGCGAGCGGTGGCGGGGGCGGACTTCCTCGACGCGCTCGACCCAGCGGCACTCGGCCGGACCATGCGTCAAGCAGCGGTCGACGTGCTGGCGGCGATCCAGGCAGCCACGCGCTGCGGTCTCACGCTGCCGGGCGGCGTGCGCCTGCGCGTGCCCGAGGTGCGCTACCTCGGCTACTCGCTGGGCGGCATGATCGGCAGCATCGTACGCACGGTCGAGCCGGCGCTCGGCACGACGGTGCTGGCCGCACCCGGCGGCGACATCCTCGGCTGGCTGGTGCTGCGCATCTCGCCCGAGCTCGGCGCGACCTACGTGACGTGTCTCGGCGGCCCGCAGGAGGGCGCGAGCTGCATTCCCAGCGGCCAGTGTGCGCCACCGGGCACGTGCATGGTCGACTCGTTCCTCGACCGCCTGCACTGGCTGATCGCGCTGCCGTACGCGCTCGGCGCTGCTGCCGCCGACCCGCTGAGCTACGTCACCAATCGCACGGGGACGGCGACCGGCAAGGGGCGGCTGCTGCTGATCACGGGCGGCGAGGACGCCGCCCTGCACCCCGCGCTCGCCACGCGCCTCGCCGATGCCTACGGCATGCAGCCCGTCGGCCCGCACCGGCGGCGCGGCCCGCGCTCGCAGATGGTGCAGTGGCCGGAGCTCGGCCACGAGCTGGTCGACCGCCCCGGTGTGCGCGCTCAGATCGCGGAGTTCCTGGCCAGCGACGGCCGCCGTCTGCTGCTCGCGCAGGAGCCGGCCTCGCCGACGGCGCCGGGCTGGTACCAGGTGTACGGCGTCTCACGGAACTGAGCGGCGCCCTCCTTCCCCCGTCGCGGGCGAAGTGGTTCAGTCGCGCAGAGGGGGATAGCCGATGCAGATCCAGATCCACGACGATGGCGACGCCGTCGCGCGCGCCGGGGCAGCGTTCGTCGCCGACGCCGCGCGCGCCGCGATCGCGTCGCGCGGCCGGTTCCTGTTCGCGGTCAGCGGCGGACGCACGCCATGGCAGATGATGGCCGTTCTCGTCACCGCCGACGTCGACTGGAGCAAGGTCCATCTCTTCCAGGTGGACGAGCGCATCGCGCCTGCCGGCGACCCCGACCGCAACTTGACGCACCTGCGTGACAGCCTGCTCGCGCACGTCACGTTGCCGGACGGCAATCTGCACGCGATGCGCGTCGAGGCGCCGGATTCCGAAGCGCCAGCCGGTCAGTACGCAGCGGAGCTGACGCGCGTCGCCGGCAGCCCGGCGGTGCTCGACCTGATCCACCTCGGCCTCGGCCCCGACGGCCACACCGCCTCGCTGGTGCCGGACGACGCCGTCCTGCGGGTGACCGACCGCGACGTCGCGATCACGGCGGGCGAGTACCAGGGACGACGGCGGATGACGCTCACGTATCCCGTGCTCGACCGGGCGCGCGAGATCCTGTGGCTGATCGACGGCGCAGCGAAGGCCGACATGCTGCCGCTGGTCGTCGCCGGCGACCCGTCGATCCCCGCGGGCCGTGTCCGCGCCGCGCGCAGCACCGCGATCGTGGACAAGCCCGCGGCCGCGAAGCTGAAGTCCTAGCGCCCTGGCGCGCGGCGTGCGCCCGCTCACGTCGAGCAAGCGAGCTCACTCGTGGTGCAGCAGCGCCTCGATCTCGGCCTGGACGTCGCGCGGCAGCAGCATCAGCGCTTCGAGCACCACCTTGTCGATCTGGCCGGTGAACGGCGCCGGCGGCTGATAGTCGGCGCAAACCGGAAAGCCACGATCGCGACCGACGAGCAGCCCGGTGCCGCCGATCTGCCAGCGGAAGGGCAGGTCCGTCGGTACGTGCCCGCGCGCGACCGTGCTGCCGTCGACGCATAGCGCGATCGGGCCGCCGCCGCGCCGCGCACGCTGGTAGACGACCTCCACTCGGCGAGGTCCGGGGGCGAGCGCCTGCTCGCCCGCCAGCCGCACCACGTCGCCGAACAGGCTGATCGCGAGCACGGGCCGGCCGCCGACGACGTAGGTCGCCCAGCCGTTGTGCCAGTCGCCGAGCGCGACCAGGACGCCGTCTGCGCCGCCGTCGGGCACGACGATCTCGGCGACCAGGCGGAAGCCGCCGCCCATCGGCGGCAGCAGGGTCTCGCACACCGGGCCGCCGCCGACGGTGAACTCGGCGCTGCCACGGAACGCCCACGGCGACGGCTCGATCGCGACCGCGCGGCCGATGAAGCCGTCCTCGAGCGGCAGGACCTGGTTGCGACCCGCTTCGCTCCACCAGGTCTCGACCAGGCGGCGCAGCACCGCGGGATGCTCGGTGCCGACGTCGTTGGCTTCGGCCGGATCGTCCTCCAGCCGGAACAGCGACCAGTGGTCGGTCGCGAAGTCGTGGCTGCCGGCGATCTGCTTGCGCTCGATGCTGAGCTGCTGGCCGACGTGATCGGTGGTCACCTTCCAGCCGTCATGCCAGAGCGCGCGGCTGCCGAGCATCTCGAAGTACTGCGTCTTCCTCTGGTCGGGCGCGCTCGCGTCGTCGAACGTCGGCTTGAGCGAAGCGCCGTCGATCGCCTGCTGCTGCACGCCGTCGACGACGGCCGGTGGCTCGATGCCGACCGCGTCGAGCACCGTCGGCAGGAGGTCGATCGCGTGGCAGAACTGCGAGCGCACCTCGCCGCGCGCGGCGATGCCCTTCGGCCAGTGCACGAGCAGCGGGGTGCGCACGCCGCCGAGCCAGGCGAAGCGCTTCCACAGCCGGAAGGGCGTGTTGCCCGCCCAGGCCCAGCCCCACGCGTAGTGGTTGTAGGCGTGGTGGCCGCCGAGCTCGCCGGCGCGCGCCAGCAGTTGCGCCGGATCGTCCATCAGGTCGTGCGTGAAGCGGTGCTCGTTGTGCGAGCCCAGCGGACCGCCCTCGGCGCTGGCCCCGTTGTCGGAGATCAGCATCACCAGCGTGTCGTCGAGCAGCGCACGCTCGCGCAGGAAGCCGAGCAGGCGTCCGATCTGGTGGTCGGTGTGCGCGAGGAAGCCGGCGTAGACCTCCATCATGCGCGCGTAGAGGCGGCGCTCGTCCGCGGGCAGATCGCGCCACTTCGGGATCCACGGTGGGTGCTCGGGCAGCGGCGCGCCCGCGCGCACGACACCGAGCTCCTGCTGGCGCGTGAACGCCGCGTCGCGAAACGCCTCCCAGCCGCCGTCGTAGCGGCCGCGGAAGCGCTCGATCCACTGCGCCGGCGCCTGATGGGGCGCGTGCATCGCACCGGGTGTAAAGTAGAGAAAAAAACGCTTGTCGGGGGTCGCTTGCTGCTGGTCCTGGATCAGGCGTATGGCGCGCTCGGTGAGGTCCTCGGTGAGGTGGTAGCCCTGCTCGGGCGTCGCGGGCGCGTCGACGAAGCCGTTGTCCTGGACCAGCTCGGGCGCCCACTGATTGGTGTCGCCGCCCAGAAACCCGTAGTAGCGCTCGAAGCCGAGCCCGAGCGGCCAGCGGTCGAACGGGCCCGACGCCGACTGCTCCCAGCGCGGCACCAGGTGCCATTTTCCGACCGCGAAGGTCGAGTAGCCGGTGTCCTTCAGGATGCGCGGCAAGGTCGCCGCCGAGCGCGGGATGCGGCCGTTGTAGCCGGGAAAGCCGGTCGGGATGTCGGTCAGGAAGCCCATGCCCACCGCGTGGTGGTTGCGTCCCGTCAGTACGCAGGCACGCGTCGGCGAACAAAGCGCCGTGACGTGGAAGCTGCGGTAGCGCAGCCCGCCGGCCGCGAGGCCGTCGATCACCGGCGTGTCGACGTCGCCGCCGAAGCAGCCGAGCTGCGCGAAGCCGAGGTCGTCGAGCACGATCACGACGACGTTCGGCGCACCCGCGGGCGGATGCGGCAGGGGATCGAAGGCGGGCGTCGACTCGGCGACCGTGCGGCCGATGCGGAGCGTGCTGTGCATCCGGCGAGCGTAAGCGGTCGCCGCGCGGACGGTCAAACGCTCGCGGCGTGCGCGGCGACGAGCGGCTCAGCCGGCGCGACGTGCACGACGAGCTCGTGCCAGCCGGCGCGCCCCGAGGACGAGCAGGGTCAGCAGCCCGAACGCCGTCAGCGCGAGCTGCCAGCCGTAGGCGGCGAGCTGCTTCTGCACGGAGTTGATCACCACCTGCTGGTGAATGTCGTAGCCGTCGGGCAGCGCCAGCACGCCCATCTCGCGCGTGTAGGCGTCGTAGTCGCGCAGCAGCTCGGCGGCGAGCTCGGGCTGCGCCGTGGCGAGGTCGCTGGTCTCGCCGGGGTCGCGCGCCAGGTCGTACAGGTGCCAGCCGCCGTCGCCGTAGGGCGGCATGTTGCGCAGCAGCTTCACGTCGCCCTTGAACAGCGCGGCGTTGCCCGACACCTCGATCCCCACCGGCGCGTCGACCGGATGGGCACGGCTGGCATCACCGGCCAGGACCGGGCGCAGGCTGCGACCCGTCATTGCCACGCCGCCCTCGGCCGCGACGCCGGTCAGGTCGAGGATGGTGGGCGTCACGTCGGTGACGAAGGTCGGCGTGGCGACGCGCACACCTTGCTTGACGCCTGGACCGGCAATGACCAGCGGGACCCGCAGGCCGCCCTCCGAGGCGTAGAACTTGAACAGCCGGCCCGGTGACGACACCGCCGCGGCCCACTCCGGGCCGATGAAGGCGAGGCTGCCACGCTCGCCGAGCGTCTCGACGTCCCAGGAGTAGCCGTTCAGCCACATCCACACGTTCATGCCGGGCGCATGGACCGGATCGCTGGGCTCGGGCCCGTTGTCGGAGGTCACGATGATGATGGTGTCGTCGAGCTGGCCGCTCGCCTCGAGCCATGCGACCAGGCGCCCGATGTGATGATCCATCGCCTCGAGCATGCCGGCGTAGACTTCCATGCTCTTCGCGTAGATCCGCCGCTCGTCGTCGCCGAGCGCATCCCAGGCGCGCAGGCTGGCGGGTGCCGGGTCGAGCGCTGCGCCCGAGGGGATCAGGCCCAGGTCGCTGGCGCGCTGCCAGCGATCGAGGCGCAGCGTTTCCCAGCCGGCGTCGAAGCGTCCGGCGTAGCGTGCCGTGAACTCGGCCGGGGCCTGCACCGGGATGTGCACCGCCTGGAACGCGATGTAGGCGAAGAACGGCGCAGCCGGCCGCGTGTCGGTGCGCAGGTAGCCGAGCATCCGGTCGACCAGCAGCTCGGAGGAGTAGAAGTCCTCCGGCAAGGTCGCGGGCGCGCCGTCCTCGAACCAGGGCGCCGACTGGTAGTAGGGCATGTACGGCTTCGCGGCCCAGTTGTCGGCGCCCGACGCGTCCAGCGCGAGCGAGCGGTCGAAGCCGTGCGCGTTCGGCAGGTCGCCCGGACCGTGTCCGAGGTGCCACTTGCCGGTCATGTAGGTGCGATAGCCGGCGGCCTGCAGGCGGGTGGCCACCGTCTGCACGCCCGGCTCGAGGCGCAGGCTGTAGCCGGGCTTGCCGACGTGCTCGGGCGGGATCACCTCCTCGATGGTGGCGACGCCGGCGCGGTGATTGTCGATGCCGGTCAGCAGCATGGCGCGCGACGGCGAGCACAGAGGCGAGGTGTGGTGGCTCGCGAAGCGCGCGCCGCGCGCCGCGAGCGCGTCGATGGTCGGCGTGCGCGCCTCGCCGCCGTAGGTGCCGAAGTCGCTGAACGCGGCATCGTCGACGAGGATCACGACAACGTTGGGCCGCGCCGGCGCGGCCGCGCGTGCGCGTGTGCTCGAGCAGATCGACGCCAGCGCCAGCGCCAGCGCCACCGCGAGTGGCAGCGTGGCCGGGCGGAATCGTGGATGGAGAGTGCGCAGCATGGGAGCGCCGATCCAACCACACGGCAGAGCGCGGCGCACTGGCCGGCGCGCTGCGCGCGGCGCCCACTCGTCAGGTTGCCGGTGATCGTCACCAGGCGGCCGTCGCGGGCGGACGCGAGCTACACCGACGATCTCCTGTCACGCCTGTGGCGCATCAGTCCGAGGTGGCGACGGCGAGCGTGCAGCTGGCCGGTGCGACCGGCGCGCCGTCGAGGGTCGCGGCCTCGACGACGCACGAGAAGTCACCGGCGCCCGGCACCGCGGCACCGCCGACGCAATCGAAGCGGACGCGCACGAACGGTCCAGGGGCAATCGGCTGTGCCAGGCTCACCAGCGCGACGCTCGCCTGGTCGTCGGTAGCCGAGCCCGGGCGCGGTTGATCGCTCGCCTCGAGCAGGCCGTCGGTGATGTCGGTGAGGTTGGTCACACGCGCACGCAGGGCGTCGCTCGCTCCCGAGCCCGGCAGGATGACCAGCGCGGGCGCATAGCCGACGCGAATCGCGACGCCGGACACCTGCGGGAAGGCTACGTCGTCCCACCCGACCGACGCCGTGACGTCCGCCTGTGCGCAGCCGGCCGGCTCGCTCACCGTCCCGACCGGTACGGCGGCGACGGCGGACATGCGATGACCGGACGCGAACGTGCCGAGCGACTGCGAGAACACGCCGAGCACGTTCGCGTTCGGTGCGGACACTGCGAAGAAGACCTTGCCGCTGCCCGGCAGCACGGCTTCGGGTCCGGCGACGCTCTGCAGGTCGGACAGCAGGACGCCGCTCACCGACAGCGCGCGTTCGGCGCTGCGCACGCCGTTGCCGCCGAAGAACGATGCGTCGAGGGCGGCGGTCGCAGGCGCGATCGAGAACCCACCGTCGTACCGGTCGCTGAACGAGGCGAGCACGACGCGATTGCCGTCGTTCGCGGCGGGACCGAGCGATGCCGGTGCGAAGTACACCGGGATGGCGAGCACCGCGGGCGCGATCCGCTGATAGCGGACCGTGCTGCCGTCGACGGCGGTGCCAGCGGCTGCACGTGAGCCGCCGTTGCCCACCGCGAGCCGACCGAAGCCGTTCTCGCCGAACGCCGACTGGAGTGCCGTGTTGGCGAGCGTGAAGCTGCCGGCGAGTGGCGCCGATGGCACGACCGGGGTCGGATCTCCGGCCGAGCGGATCGGGGTGACGACGGCGAGCCCCGCACTGCCGGCCGCGGCACCGGCGGCGATGCTCGCCGGGTCGATCACGCTGTGGCCGGCGGACGCGAGCTCGAGCGTCGTGCTGGCGAGCTTGCCGTCGAGGCTGGCCGGGTAGAGCGCGACCTCGACGGTGACGGGGTCGTCGCCGGGATTGCTCACCAGCAGGAAGGAGGTGCGGTTGGGGCGCGCGTCGTAGACGAACAGGATCTGGTCGCCGCGTACGTCGGGGACGGCGATGGTGCTCTGCGCGCGCGCTGTCGTGGCCGCGAGCGCCGCCGACAGCTGCGCGAGCACGAAGAGTAACGACCTGCGGGCGCGGCTGCGGGGGACGGGTGGACGGGCGCTGCTGTGAGGCCTCGCAAATCTCATGGGATGATCTCCGTCGTGCAGGTCGCGCCGGGCACCAGCGCGCCCCCGAGCGTGGACGCTTCCAGGGTGCAGGCGAACGCGCCCGGCTGTGGGACCGCGCCGCCGACGCAGTCGAAGACGATGCGTACCAGCGGTCCCTGGGGAATCGCGGCCGACACCGAGATCAGGCCCGCACGCAGCGCGCTGTCGGTGTCGGTCGCCGAGAACAGACCGCTCGCCCCGGACACGTTGCTCACCCGGCCGAGCACTGACGAGGCGCCACCCGTTCCGGGGATCGCGACCGTGGCCGGATAGGCGACCGTCGCGATCACCCCGGAGACGTCGGCCGGTCCCGACGGCCCGTAGGTGGTTCGCACCTCGACGGTCACAGTCGAGCAGCCGGCCGGCGTCGGCGTCGCCTGCGGCGGCGAGGGGGATACGCTGGGCGACGCCGTCGACGTTGCCGCCGGCGTCGCGCCGGGCGTGGCTGGAGTGGTCGCGGTCGGCCGTGGCGAGGACGTCGCCCCGGGCGTGGCCGTCGTGACGGGCGTCGCGCCGCCGGTCGGAACCGCGCCGCTCGTCGGCGAGGGACCTGGCGTCGCACTCGCGCTGGTGGTCGGCGTCGCGCCGGGCGACGACGTCGGTGCGACCAGGGACGCGGTCGGTCGCGGCGTCGGCGAGCCACCCGGTGTAGCTGGCGCGGTCGCGCTCGGGCCCGGTGTCGGCGACGGGCGCGCCGTCGCGGTGACGGACGGGCGCGGCGTGGGCGTGCCGGCAGCGGCGCTCGGCGTCGGCTGCGCGCTCGACGCGAATGCCGCGTCGCCGACGGCGAGCACGCCGAAGGTTCCGACCGCCTGCGCATGGAAGCCGTACAGCCTGGTCGTGCCGCCCAGCGGCCGATCGCCGATGCGCGGATTCTCGAGAGCGACCAAGCCGCCCGACGCGATCTCGTCACCCGGTCCGCCGGGCGGGAGCATGGTCGGAACGTCGCCGTCGCGCAGCGAGCTGAAGGTTGCGCAGCCGAGGCTCGCGTCGGGCAGGGCGATGCTGGCGCCGTCCTTGTCGGCGTAGCGCAGGCCCGCGCGGACGGTGTCGTTGCCGCCGACCGCCGGTCCAGGCTCCGTCGCCCGGTGCGCACCGCTGCCGGTCCGTTCGCGCAGCGCGAGCAGGATCACGCGCGACACGTCGAGACTGCTCGGGGCGAAGGTTTGCAGGCGCAGCGCGGTCTGCCGCGCGTCGCCGCCATCCTCGCCGCCATCCTCGTCGCCGGGCAGATCGACGAAGGCACCGGTCGCGTCTGCCGGCAGCGCGATCGCCGTACCGCCGAAGGACACTCCGGACGCTACCGCGGCGAGGGTGAAGCTGCCGATCAGCGCGTCGCGCGCGAGCGCCGCCGGGCCGGGCTGCGCCGCATCGCACGCGCCCGCGTCCTGGTATGCGGTGACCGTCACGAAGCCGCGATGCCCCGTCAAGTCACCGGCCGACGCCGCACCGGGCACCGTCGTCGGATCGACCACCACGCTGCCATCGGCGGGCAGGCACACGACCGCATCGAGCAGGTGCGTGCAGCTCTCGTCCCAGAACGCCCAGTGCGTGCGGACGCCGCCGGGCGCGCCGTCGCGCGCCGGGTGGCTGGCGACCAGGAAGCTGACGCTGCCTGCGCTGGCGTCGAACGGCATCACCAGCGCGCTCGCCGGGGCGGCCATCGCCGCCCGTGCGGCGCCCAGGGACAGTGCCACGCCCGCGAGCAGCGTGACCAGCAGGCGCGTCCTCATGGCTCCCCTCCTGTGCCCTCGGGTGCGGGCAGGAACACGACGTCGAACGGCGGCAGGCCGGTGTCGATCGGCTGCGCCGTCAGCTCGACGCCGTCGCCGGTGCGGAAGATGCGCACGCCCGGGTTCTTCAGCGTGCGGTCGGTCAAGTAAAGCTCGCCGCGCGTCGGCTCGAGCTCGAGGTCGACCAGGTATTCGTCCGACGCGAGCAGGGTCTCGAGCACCCGGCGCTCGGTGGGATCGAAACGGACCAGGAAGTTGTAGAACCGCAGATCGGTCACGATCGCGTAGCCCTCGCGCTCGCCGACCAGGACGAAGTCGGTCAGGTTGCCGCCGAAGTCCTGCTCGGTCATCAGGAACCCCAGGCTGCGCATGGTGCGTGGATCGATGCGCTCGATGCCGCCGTCGCCGATGTCGCCGAAGCTGCCGACGTCGTTCACGACGATGTTGCCGTCGGCGTCGAGCGGCAGGCCCTGTCCTCCGGTGAAGGGGTTCTTTCCGGCGAGACGGATGCCATCGATCGCCGCGGTCGACGGATCGGCGTCGATCAGGGTGTCGGTCGCGACGTCGATCACCGCGATCGAGCTGAAATCGCTCGGCTGAAAGAACGCGTTGCGGTCGAGGCGCTGCAGGGTCACGTAGAGCTTGCCGTCGATGACCGCGCCGGTGTCCATCTCGGGAACGCCGTCGGCGTCGGTGAGCGGACCGAGGTCGATCGTGCCACGCACGAAGCCGTTGCAGCTCGCGCCGGCGCTCGGGTCGACAATCAGCAGCTCGCGCCTCTCGTACAGCGTCACGTAGGCCTTGTCGGGTGCGGCGATGATCAGGTCGTGCGGGTTGGCGCCGTTGCCGACCGAGCACTGCCACAGCGACGCGAAACCCGCCTGCGGGTCGAGCGCCTGGATGCTGTCGCCGCCGAGGCGGTTGATCACGTAGACCAGTCCGTCGTGGTGCAGCGCGACCGCGTCGCTGTGCAGGCGACCGAGGTTGCGCGCGACGTCGGTCGGGTTGGCGACCGGGAACGTCGCGTAGGATCCGGTCTGGAAGTCGGTCGTGACCACGAACACGGATGCCGCGACGCGCGGTGGCGGCGGCTCGAAGTCGGGCCCGGTCACCTGTCCGCCGACGCAGCCCGCCAGCACGAGCGCCGACAGCGCGCCGGCGAGGCGTGGCGCACCGATCGCGGCGCGCGCGGGCTGCTGCCGATGCCGCGTCATGCCCCGACCTCCGGCTGCGGCGCGCTCCAGCGCCAGCGCAGCGAGCCGAACACCGAGATCCCCGGTAGCGGATAGCCGGCGACGTCCTCGACCTGGTTGTCGGTGAAGTTGCGTACCTCGACCGTGGCCTCGAGGCCGTAGCTGGCGAACGGTACGGTGATGCCGGTGGTCTGGATCACGCGCGCCGGTACGCGCAGGAAGTTGGCCTGGTCCAGATAGTTGTCGGCGAGAAAGCTCAGCTCGTAGTAAGGCCGCGCGACGTCGTTCAGCCAATCGACGCGCAGGTAGAGGTCGTCGGCCGGCTGGCCGGGGATCTGGTTGCCGTCGCGGCCGGGGATGTCGCTCTCGTCGCGCGCGTCCTGGTGCGTGTAAGCGATCGCGACGCCGAGTTGCTCGAAGAGCAGTGCGGTGACGCCGAACTCGACGCCCCAGGTCCGGGTGCTGGCGACGTTGCGCGGGATCGCGGTGCGCTGCGAGTTCTGCACGAACACGATCAGATCGTCGACCTCGGAGAGAAAGAGCGCGCTCTCGACGCGCAGCTTCGACAGCGGCCCCCAGCTCTCGGTGGACGGTGTGTAGACGAAGCCGACGTCGGCGTTGACGCCGTGCTCGGGCTGGAGGTCCGGGTTGCCGATCACCGAGCCCTGGTTGCCGAAGAGCTCGCCGAAGGTCGGCAGGCGCGCGTAGCGGCCGCCGTTGGCCTTGACCGCGAGGTCCGGCCGCAGCCGCAAGGTCAAGCCCAGACGCGGCGTGAACAGGTCGGCGTTCGCACCGCTGCCGGTCGGCTGCACGATGCCGCCCGGTCCGACCAGGCCACCGAAGAAGTCGCTCGCGTGCTCGTAGCGGAGCTGCGGCTGGATCAGCAGGACGTCGTCGAAGACGCCGAAGGTGTCGCCGACGCCGACGCCGATCGTGAGCCGGCTCTGGTCGGGCTCGTTCAAGCTCGGGGCGAGCAGATTCTGCGGCGCGAAGATCTCACCACCCAGATCGACGCGCGCCTCGAGGTCGTGCGCGCCGAGCTGCGCCTCGCCCGCGCTGCCGACGCCGACGGCATAGGTCTGGTTGTGCGTCTCCTGACGGCCGAGCCCGATCTGGCCGAGCGGGTCGTCGAAGTCCTGCTGGCCGTAGACGAAATAGCCCGTGCTCTGGACCGCGAGCGGGAACGGTGCCGCGGGCTCGACGTCCCAGCGGAGATACGAGAGGTTGCGGATCTCGAACAGCGACGCATCGCTGGACTGGAACGCACCGATGCCGGGGACACCCTGGGAGTTGGCGTAGAAGTCGTTCAGCAGCGAGAGCTTGCTGGCTTCCGCCAGTGGGTAGACCAGCTTGACCAGCGCCTCGCCGGAGTTGAAGGCGTTGTTCTGCCGGTCGACGACCTCGTCGTCGTTCGGGTTGGCGAGCGTGCCGTTGTCGTCCTCGAAGGGGAAGTTTCCCTGCGAGCCGAGGTAGGTCGCCGACACGATGCCGCCCAGCTCGCCGGACTTCGCCGAGCCGGTCGCGCTCAGCTTGCGCGTGCCGAACGAGCCGCCACCGGCGAGCAGCGAGAACGCGGGCACGTCGGTCGGGTCGCGGCTGATCAGGTTCACCACGCCGGCCAGCGCCGAGGCCGATACGCTGAGCGGGGAGACGCCGCGGTACACCTCGATGCGGTCGAGCTGGTCGAGCGGCAGGTCGGACAGGTTCACGACGTCGCTGCGCGCGCGCGTCAGCGGCACGCCGTCGAAGAAGATCCGTACTTGCCCCGGCGTGCTGCCGCGGATCGACATGGTCGAGAAATCGCCCAGGCCGCCGTAGCGTCGCACCTGCACGCCGGGGATCTCTGCAAGCAGGTCGGCGACGTCACCGCCCTCGGCCGCCTCGCGCTCGACCGGGACCACCGTCGCGAAGGCGCTCACGTCGGACACCTCGTCGGCGCGCTGGCCACGCACCTGGATCGGGTCGAGCAGGAAGGTCTTGTCGGTGTCGGCAGCGGCGCCGCCGGCTGGCGCGATCTCCTGCCCGCGCGCCTCTCGTTGCGCCAGCATGACGGCACCGAGCAGGATGCTCGCGAGCAGACCGGCGATCCGGGCAGGGTGGCGCCAGCGTTGGTCATCGCTCACGGATCGAGGTCGCAGTCGCCCCGGGTGCAGCGCGACACCTGCTCGAGCACCGTGCGCAGGCACAGCACCGCGTCGCCGATGTCGAGCGCCGTGCTGCGGTTGGCGTCGCCGCAGGTCTCGGTGCCGCACGGCGACGGACCGCAGGTTGCGGCGCCGGTGTTCACCCCGAGCACCTCGCGCAGCAGCAGGACCGCGTCGTTGATCTGGCGCGCACCGTCGCCGTTCACGTCACAGCAACCGGCGCAGATCTCCTGTGAATTGACGGCCACGATTGCGTCGAGATCGAACCCCGACTTGCCTGGCCCGGGCACCGGGAAGACGTTGCCCGGGTCGCGGATCGCTGCACCCGGATCGGTGATGCGCACGAAGCGTGCGCTCGCGAGGCCGATCGCCGCCAGGTCGAAGGCGTCGCCGCCGGCGTCCGGACTGCGCGGATCGATGCCGTTGTCGGGTGTGCTGAACACCGGCGCCACCCCGGCGAGCCCGGCGAAGGTCGAGCCGTCGTGGGGGAAGGGCACGAAGTTGACACCGTCCGCGCTCGCCGAGACGATGCCGACCTCGGTGAAGACCTGGCCGCCGCTGCCGTTGACGAAGGGGTTCTCGAACACCCGGAAGTCCACGCCCGGCCCGTCGACGATCGTGTTGTCGTCGAACGACAGCGTGATCGAGCCGTCGTTGCCGAGCGAGACCACGTCGAGCGAGCCCTGGAGCTGGCCGCCACCGAACGGCGGCCCGATCGCGATGCCGGGCAGCAGCTCCGACTGGAAGCCGCCGTTGGCACCGGGCGCATAGGCGGCTACGCCGTCGGCGCACGGTGTCGCGAAAGCGGCACGAGCGGGTAGGGTCGCGCTCGCCGCCAGCAGGGCGGCGAGCGCGACACCGCGCCGTAAGGCACGGGCGGATGGCATCGATGCGGACCTAAGCACTGGCCTTGCAGCGCAGCGCGACGGTGTCGGCGTCGATGGTGCGTGGTCCGACCTTGGCGCGTACGCCGACCCGAAGCGTCTTCCTTGCGGCGACGGTGACCACCGTGCCGGTACTGCAGGCGGCACCGGTGCTCGGCAGGATCGCGTCGGTCGCCGCCTGCAGCGTGGCAAGCACGGGCGGGCTGTTCGCGATGCGGATCTCCGCTCCGTCCACGGCCGCAGGCACACACGAGGCAAGCCTCTCGTCCGTGACCGAGAAGCAGGTGCCGACCACGAACTCGCAGCTGCCGTCGATCGTGCCGTCGCGATCACAGGCGGCGCCGTCGGTGCAGGTCCAGCGGGCCAGCGGCCGGCTGTTGCCGGCGATGTCGAACGAGCCGCCCCAGATCTCGGCCTGGCACTCGCGCTTGCCGGTGCCGCCGGGGGTCAGCGCCGCGACCGGGGTGAGCGTGTCGATGTTCGCGGTGCCGAAGTCGAGCACCAGCGCTTGCTGTGACTGCGGATCGATCGCGATGCCCGAGGAGAAGCTGAAGCCGGTCGCAATCTGGGTCGTGACACCGGTGGGGGTGACGCTGAGCACGTTGCTGCTCGAGAAGTCGTTGCTGAAGCCGCCGGTCAAGAGCGTGTTGCCGGCGGACGTCGTCGCGTGGTCGTAGACACCGGACAGGCCGCCGATCAGCGTGCCCTGGAACGCGCCGGTCAGGTCGTAGCGCTCGATCGAGCCGGCGAACGTGCTCGAGTCGAGGTCGCCGACCAGCAGCTCGTTCGCCGGGCTGAGAGCGAGGCTGACGCCGGAGGTGTAGTCGAGTCCGGTGATCAGGTTGGTCAGGTTGCCGGCCGAGTAGCGCACGACGCGGCCCGCGCCGAAGCCAGCCGCGTCACCGACCAGGACGTCGCCGCCTGCGAGCGGCAGGATCGCCTGCGCGAAGCCGATCGACCCCGAGGCAGCGAGCTCGAGCGTCGACGCGGCGACGGCCGCAACCGCGCCCAGCGGATCCGACAGCGCGTACAGCGTGTCGCCGGTCACCGCGGTGCCCGGCGGGGCGGTGAGGCCGTTGTCGGTGAACAGCAGGCGGTTGCCCGCACGGTCGAACGCGATGCCGCCGATCGCGTTCAGGCCGGTCACGATCGTGCTCGCGCTGCCGTCGCGCTCGAGGCGCACGATCGATTGCGCACCGGCGCCGTACGCGCCGCTGCCGACGATGAAGGCGCTGCCGGCCGCCGTCAGATCGGAGGCGTTGACGGCCGGCAGGGGCAGCGAGCCGGCGATCCAGCCGGGCGCGGCGGTGACGGCAGACGCCGCAGCGGGGGCGACAAGAATAGAGATGGCAGTGAGGAGGAAGAGCCGACGAAGAGGGGCCAGAGAGATCGGCGGACGCATGTGTACTCCTTCGCGCCGCTACCCGCAGCGCGATCCTGGGAGCTCGCGGACGCAGGAGGACGAAGGCCACCGCGCACGTGACCAGGAGGTCTGGTGCGGGTTTGCACGCGCCGCCGGTCGGCTCTCGCCGCGTGCACACGAATGCGCATCACGTCGAGGGACGTTCCGAACGGATATGGTGATCGGGTGCTGGCCCTCGGATCTCCATCAGCCCGGGAGTTTCCGAGTTCATGCCGAGGTGGCTAGGTCTCCTGACTCGTCGGCCGCCTACTCGCGCTGCCTTCCCATTCCCTTGCGGGAACAGTGGCTTGGATTGCGCTTTCGTTCCGACTCACAGTGGCGGGAGCCGTGCCGGATTCTCACCGGCTTCCCTTGTCAACCCTCTCGGTGAGGAGCGTGGTACAAGTGCGCCCGATCCTTGTCAAGCGCGAAGAGCCACCGACCTGGTTTGACGCTGGTGTTCGGACGGCAGGCGGTGCGCCGGTTCAGCAGCGCTCGCGCAGCCAGGCCACGTAGCGCGCGACGCCGTCCTCGAGCCGGGTGAAGTCGCGCGTCCAGCCGGCCGCGCGCAGGCGCTCGACGCGCGCCTCGGTGAAGTACTGATAGCGCTCGCGGATCGCCTCGGGCGTGTCGACGAAGCGGATCTGCTCGCGCTCGCCCGTCGCCTTGAAGGTCGCGCGGACGAGATCGAGGAAGGTGCGCGCGCTTCCCGTGCCGAGGTTGAGGATGCCGCGCCGCAGCGGCTGCGCGAGAGCGAAGTCGAGCACGTCGACCACGTCGTCGACGTAGACGAAGTCGCGCTTCTGCTCGCCGTCGGCGATGCCGGGGCGGTGGCTGCGGAACAGCGTCACCTCCCCGTGCGAGCGAATCTGATCGAACGCGTGCACGACGACGCTCGCCATCTTGCCCTTGTGGCGCTCGCCCGGGCCGTAGACGTTGAAGAAGCGGAAGCCCGACCAGGCGGGCGGGGTCTGGTTGCGCTGCTCCTCGCCGAGCGCCCAGACGTCGAACTGCAGCTTCGAATCGCCGTACGGGTTCAACGGCTTGAACCGTGGCGTCAGCGCGTCGGCGTCGTCGTAGCCGAGCGCGCCGTCGCCGCAGACCGCGGCGCTGCTGGCGTAGACGAACGGGATGCGCTGCGCGGTCGCGTGCCGCCAGAGCACCTGCGAGTATTCGAGGTTGACCCGCGTCAGATAGGCGACGTCGAGCTCGGTGGTGTCGGTGCAGGCGCCGAGATGCAGGATGCCGGCGAGGGCAGGGCGCGTTTCCGCGAGCCAGCCCGGCAGCTCGTCGCGGTCGACGATGGTGCCGAAGTCGAGGCCGTGGTGCTCCGGGCGGTCGTCGAAGTGGCTCCGCTGGTCGACGCTGATCAGCGGACGGCCGGCCGCGCGCGTCGCGACGAAGCGCGCGCCGATGAAGCCCGCGGCGCCGGTGACCAGAAGGGCGCCGTCTCTGCGCGCGCGGTCCTGCGCCACGTCGGTCACCAGCCGAGGACGTAGCCGAAGATCAGCGGCGCCACGATCGAGGCGTCGGACTCGATCATGAAGCGCGGCGTGTCGACCGAGAGCTTGCCCCAGGTGATCTTCTCGTTCGGCACCGCACCGCTGTAGCTGCCGTAGCTCGTCGTCGAGTCGCCGATCTGGCAGAAGTACGCCCACAGCGGCACGCCCTCGCGGCGCAGGTCCTGGTGCAGCATCGGCACGACGCAGATCGGGAAGTCGCCGGCGATGCCGCCGCCGATCTGGAAGAAGCCGATGCCCTTGGCCTCCTTCATGCTCTCCTCGGTGTACCAGCGGGCGAGCTCCATCATGGTCTCGATGCCCATCTTGACGGTGTGCACCGACTTGACGTCGCCCTCGATGCAGTGCGCCGCGTAGATGTTGCCCAGCGTCGAGTCCTCCCAGCCCGGGGTGAAGATGGGCAGGTTCTTCTGCGCAGCGGCGAGCAGCCACGAGTTCTTGGGGTCGATCTGGTAGGACTTCTCGAGCTTGCCCGAGAGCAGGATGCGGTAGAGGAACTCGTACGGAAAGCGCCGCTCGCCCGCCTGATCCGCCGCCGTCCACTCGGCGAGCACCGCGTCCTCGATGCGCCGGATCGCCTCGGCCTCGGGGATGCAGGTGTCGGTGACGCGGTTCAGGTGACGGTCGTGCAGCTCGGCCTCGGCCTCGGGGCTCAGCTCGCGCCAGTTGGGGATGCGCACGTAGTGGTCGTGCGCGACCAGGTTGAAGACGTCCTCCTCGAGGTTGGCACCGGTGCAGCAGATCGCGTGCACCTTGTCCTGGCGGATCATCTCGGCGAGCGACAGGCCGAGTTCGGCCGTGCTCATCGCGCCGGCCAGGGTCAGGAACATCCGGCCGCCGCCGCCCACGTGCTTCTCGTAGGCGCGCGCGGCGTCGCGTACGGTGGCGGCGTTGAAGTGTCGGTAGTGCTCCTCGACCAGCTCACGGATCTTCATGGCGCGTCAGTGTAACCGCCGCACCGCGATCCGCTAGGCCTGCACGCCGCCGTGAAAGGGGGCGCGGGCCCCCCTTTCTGCCTACAGCAATCCCAGGTTGAAGTTCGGTGCGGTCCAGAACCGCGCCGGATCGCCGCCGTCCTGCGGCAGGATGCTCGACAGCACCGTCGCTTCCGGCATGTTGAGCCACCTGGTCAGGATCGTACCGTAGATGTCGCGAATGTCGGTCGAGCGATACGGGTCGCCGGCGTCCTGCGAGTAGCGCGTGTTGCCGCTGTCGTCGATCGAGTTCTGGCGGATGTCGGGGTGGTTGCCGTACACGCCGCCGTTGACGCCACCGCCGATCACGAAGACCGGACCCTGCGAGCCGTGGTCGGTGCCGTTGTCGTTCTGCTCGATGCGGCGGCTGAACTCGCTCCACACCATGACGCAGACCTTGTCCGCGACCCCCATGTCGGTGCAGTCCTCGTAGAACAGCTCGAGCGCGTCGCCGAGCTCGCGGTGCAGCCGCGTGTGCTGGCCGTCGCTCTCGCCGGCGCCCTGATCGGAGTGCGTGTCGTAGCCACCGTTGGTGGCCTGGAAGAAGCGCGCGCCGACGTTGGGCGCACCCGTAGAAACGCCGTAGATGACCTTCGCCATCTCGCGCAGGTCGCCGGCCAGGCTGGTGTCGAGGCCGTTGTAGGCGGCGTCGAAGGTCGGCCGCTCGTCCTCGTAGAGATCGTGCAGGGCAGGGTAGCTCTCGCTGCTGAGCAGCGTCGCACGCGCGCTCGAGCCGACGTAGGCGAGCTCGCCCTGGCCCGAGGCCGCGGCGTCCTCGCACAGTGCCAGGAACGCGGTTCGCTTCTCGTCGCGGTCCGAGCTGAAGCTGGAGTCGTAGGGGAAGCCGAAGTCGCGCACGTTGTCGAGCGTCAAGACGCTGGTCACGGATTGCGCGAACTCGCCGGCGAGCGACGAGCGCATGTTGACGCCGGGGATGTCCGAGCCGCCGTAGTTCGCGGCGAGGTAGCGGCCGAGCCAGCCGCCGGGCAAGGTGCCACCGTTCGGCAGCGCGCGCTCCCAGATCTTGCGTGACTCGTCGTGCGACAGGTTGTAGTCCGGATAGCCGCAGCCCTGGACCACCGCGACCTTGCCCTGCGCGTACAGCCGGTGCAGACCGGCGAGGCCCGGATGCAGGCCGATCGCCGAGCCCGATCCGGGGTCGACCAGCGCCGGCGCGCCGCCGCCCGGCGAGCCGAGGATCTGATTGGCGGCCAGGCGGAGCCCGCCACCGCCGGTGCCGCGTGCCTGCTCGTAGGCCGTGCGCAGGGCGCCGCTCGCGCCGTTGTCGATCGGCGTCACGGTGTTGAGCCCGTCGTTGCCGCCGTCGAGGTAGATGATGACGAAGTAGCGGTCGCCGATGGTCTCGGCGAAGGCGTTGCGGACCAGCGGGTGGGCAAACAGGCCCGGTCCGAGCAGGCCGCCAGCGGCGAGGAGGCCGGACCGGGTGAGAAAGCGTCGTCTCGTGATCGCCATGGTGCTGCCTCCTAGTGAAGCTGGAACGTGGGTGATTGCAGCAGCAGGCCGAACAGGCCGTGCAGCTTGCGGTCGCGCGTGTCGTCGTTCTCGAGGTCGAGGCTCGGCCGCGCGCCGGCGTCGGTGAGGTAGTCGAGCAGCACGGTGCGCTGCGCGGCCGTCACCTGATCGGCGAAACCGAGCGCGTCGAGCGTCGCGTCGAGGATCTCGTCCGGCGCGGTGAGCCCCAGGTCGACCAGCTTCTCGGGCCGGAAGCTGGTGCCGCCGTTGCCGCGCGCCGCGATCACGTCGCGCGCGAAGCGGGCGCGCGCGAGCACGGTGGCGCTGGTGATCCAGGACTTCTCCCACTCCCAGCCGAACACGCTCGGCGGCTCGAAGAGCTGCTGTCCCATCGCCTGCAGGTGCGAGCGCAGCGAGCGCCGCGAGCCGCCGTCGACGTAGTACTCGCGGCCCTTCGCCTTCAGCCCGACGGTTCGCAGCGTGGTCACGACGAAGTCCACCGGCCACTTCACGGACTTGGCCGTGCTCGCGCCGAAGGGTGCTGTCGCCGCGGTCTCGTAGAAGGCGTCGCTGACCAGGATCGCGCGCAGCAGGGCGGTGACGTCCCAGGTGCCGTCGAATCCCGACGCGTCGATGACCGCGTCGACGACCGCGGTGGTCTCGGGCGTGCTCTCGCCGAATGCACCGTGCGCGAAGAACTCGAGCAGGCGGCGCGCAACGCGCCGCGCGACCGTGCTGCGCGCGTCGCTGTCGCGGTGCGCGAGCAGGATGTCGATCACGGTGTCGCTCTCGATCGCACCCTCACCCGCGCTCGCGAACGAGCGCCCGCCGGGGCCGAAGCCGCCGACCTGGGTGAAGATCACCTTCGGGCCGCGCTCCGGGTAGTCCTCCTCGAAGTCGTGCTGGCCCTCGTCGAAGTCTGCCTTGTCCTTGCTGATGCGCCAGCCGGTCAACGCGCGCGCGATCTGCACCACGTCTTCCTGAAGGTAGGTGGCGTTGCCGCTGCTGTCCTTGACCCCGAGAGCGAACAGCTCGCATAGCTCGCGGCCGTAGTTCTCGTTCGGCGTGCGCTTGCGATTGCGGACGGTGTCGAGGAACTCGAGCATCGCCGGATCGCGGTTGATGGACTGCAGCAGGGTGCGGAAGCTGCCCTTGCACAGCTTGCGCAGCAGCCGGTTCTGCGCCGCCATCAGTGTGACGCTGCCGACCTTGCTGGCGGCGGTCGCGAAGTGGTCGTGCCAGAACAGCACGAGCTTCTCCTGCAGCGGGTTCTTCGCCCCGATCATGTACTTGAGCCAGCTGTTCTGGCGCAGGCGCAGATCCTTGCCCGCCGGCTGGAACGCCGCCGGTTTGAAGCCCAGCAGCCGGTCGGCTGCGGCGCCGCGGGTCTCGCCGCGGTTCAGGATGCGCGCGACGTCCTTCACCGGCGCACCGAAGCCCGTGCGGCGCAGAAGATGCCGCGCATCCGCGGCCGTCAAGACCGTGCTCTCGTCCCCCATCACTCTCCCCCTTCCCCCGCCCCGGCGAAAGCACTCGAGCCAGTGGCGTTGCAGCTAGCCAAAGTAGGCGTTCGGCGAGCTGGGTCAAGAGAGTGCTTGACGTGCCGGGCGCGGGCGCGCGTGCGTGCCCGGACGGGACAGACGACGCACGTGCGGAGCCTCCGGCGGATGCGGAGGCTCCCGCGCTATCGTCTCAGCAGGGGAGCGGCGGGCGCTTTCAGCCCTTCTTCTCGAAGTCGAGGCTGGCGGAGTTGATGCAGTAGCGCAGACCCGTCGGCCGCGGCCCGTCCTCGAACACGTGCCCGAGGTGGGCGCCGCAGGACGAGCAGTGCACCTCGGTGCGCTGCATGAGGTGGCTGCCGTCGTCCTCGGTCTCGACGTGGCTCTCGTCGAGCGGCGCGTAGAAGCTCGGCCAGCCGCTGCCGGACTCGAACTTGGTGTCCGAGCTGAACAGCTTCTCGCCACACGCGACGCACATGTACACGCCCGGCTCGTGGTTGTCCCAGTACTTGCCGGTGAAGGCGCGCTCGGTGCCCTTGTTGCGCACCACCTCGTACTGCTCGGAGGTGAGCTGTGCGCGCCACTCGGAGTCGGACTTGTCGATCTTCTTCGTCATCGTCGATCCGTCCTTCCCGAGGCTCACGCGAACGAGCGCGCGAAGAGTTGCTCGATCGCCTGGCGGCCGTTCTCGGACAGGAAACGCGTGCCGGTGCCGGTGAACTCGGGGTGCGCGATCACCGGCTTGGCCAAGGTGTCCCAGCGGTCGCCCGCCCAGCGGAACCAGCCGTCCTTGTCCTGGTCGAAGACGATCAGCGGCTTGTTGCACAGCTTCGCGAACTCGGCGCCCCAACCGGTGCCGCCCTTCACGGTGTCGTCGGGCAGGATCTTGCCGACGACGTAGATCTCCTGGCCACTGTTCACCTGGTGCCAGATGCTCTGCAGGACGCGCTTGAAGAGCGGCGTGTCCGGGTAGCGGCGGTGCATGAGCTTGCTGACGTAGGCGAGGCTCACGTCGCCGTGCGCGAGCTCGCGGTGGGTCAGCACGCGGATGCCGCGCGGCCGAGCGTCGCCGTGGCCGTCGAAGGTGAAGTTGACCTCTTCGATCCCGTAGCGCTCGGCCGCGGCGCCGAACTCGGCCTCGGCCCCCTGGGCCGCGCCGCTGAAGAGTGTGCAGTCTTCGCGTTTCACGGTAACCTCCTATTCGAGGAAAGGGGGCGCCGCCCCCTTTCCTCCACGCGGCGACGCCGCGTGGAGACTCCATTCCCCCGCTCGCTGTCGCTCGGCCGCTCGCCTTCGGCTTCGCAGAGGGGGCGGTGCGGGTCGAATTTCGCCCACTCCGTAGAACCTCAGATACGGGTTTGCGGGCGGCATTTCGAGCATGCCGGATCACGCGCTGGCCGCGGCGGCGCGGCCGCGCACGGCGGCCAGGAAGATGGCCCCGTAGCGCTCGATCTTGACCGGGCCAACGCCGGAGACGGCGAGCAACTCGTCCTCGGTGGTAGGCCGCGCCGCTGCCATGGCGCGCAGCGAGGCGTCGCTGAAGACGACGTAGGCGGGCACCCCGGCCGCGTCGGCGAGCTCCTTGCGCAGCGCGCGCAGCTCGTCGAAGAGCGCCTGCGCGCCCGCGTCGAGAACCTCGTCCGGATTGCCCGGGGCGCCATCCCCGGCGCGCGACGCGCGGGCGCCACGCGGCGTCTGGCCGGCGCGGACGGTGGCGCTCCTTGCGGCAGGCAGTGCGCTGCTCGTGCGGTGCGCGTCGGCCAGCACATCGCCGCCGCGGCAGGCGTCGCAGGAGGCGCCGCAGGCCTCGATGCGCTCGCTGAAGTGCTTGACGAGCGCGCGGTGACGGCAGTGCGCGCCGTCGGCGAGCTCGAACATCTGACGCACCTGGCGGCGCGAGCGCGCGCCGACCTCGGCGTCCGCCTGGGATGCAAAGCGGTCGTAGCCGAGCACGTCGGCCCACGAGTAGAAGAGGATGCAGTCGCTCGTCGCACCGTCGCGCCCGGCGCGTCCGATCTCCTGGTAGTAGGCCTCGACCGAGCCGGGCATGTCGCGGTGGATCACGTAGCGGATGTCGGGCTTGTCGATGCCCATGCCGAAGGCGATCGTCGCGACGATCACGTCGACGTCACCGTGCCGGAAGGCGTCGTGCGCCACGGTCCGTGCGTCGTGCTCCATACCTGCGTGGTAGGGGAGGACGCGCGCGCCGCGCGTGGCGAGGAACGCGGCGGTTGCCTCGACCGAGCGCCGCGACAGGCAGTACACGATGCCGCTCTGTCCGGGTCGCGCTCGGACCAGATCGGCGATCGCCTCGCGCAGCCGGACCCCTTCGCCCTTCTTCTGCGCGTGCAGGTGGAGGTTCGGACGGAAGAACGAGCCGCGGTAGCGTGCCGGCTCGTCCATGGCGAGCTGTTGCGCGATGTCCTCCATCACCTGTGGGGTCGCGGTGGCGGTGAGCGCCAGGACCGGCAGCCGTCCGAAGCGGTCCTTGAGACCGGCGAGCTTGCGGTAGGCCGGACGAAAGTCGTGCCCCCACTGGCTGATGCAGTGCGCCTCGTCGACCGCGATCAGGCGCAGGTCGGTACGTGACAGCGCGCTACCGACCGACGCTTCGATACCTTCGGGGGCGGCATAGACCAGCTCGTACTCGCCACGCACCAGGCGCGCGGTGCGCTCGCTGCGCTCCTCGGGCTCGAGGCTGGAGTTGAGATACGTCGCCCGTACGCCGCGCGCGTGCAGGGCGTCGACCTGATCCTTCATGAGCGCGATCAGTGGCGAGATGACGAGCGTCGTTCCACCGAGCAGGCGCGCCGGGATCTGGTAGGTGAGCGACTTGCCGGCGCCGGTCGGCATGATCGCGATGCAGTCGCGGCGATCGAGCACGGCGGCGATGATCTCCTCCTGACCCGGGCGGAAGGAGGCGTAGCCGAACACGCCGGCGAGCACCTCGCGCGCGCGTGGCAAGCGCTCCGCCGGCGGCGTCTCGCGCGGCGGCTGCGCCAGCAGGCGGGCGATGTCGCGCAGCGCGTCGATCGCGTCCGATGCGAAGTGCTCCGGCTGCGTGCGCCAGGCGTCCCGCAGGTCGGCAACGCGCCGCTTGCACTCCGCGTGTACGGCGCCGTCCTCCGCTGCGCGTGCGCTCAGCTCGCGCAGCGCCGTGATCGCCTCGAGCACCTGCTCGCTGGTCGACAAGCCCATCCCGACCAGCACCCTCCGGGACCATCAAGCCACTTGCAAGGGCGCACCGCACAAAGCGCGTCGTGCGCCCGCACGAGGGGCGCGCCTGGTCAGGCACCACCGATCCCGCTATCGTCACCGGCGCACAAGGAGACGACGATGGCCAACGATGGAAACCAGCACACCGCCGATGCCGCGGAGCCAACCGAACAGGTCGCCGAACCTCCTTTTGCCGAGCGTGCCCGCACGCTGGTCCACCTCGGGCTTACCGGCACCCTCGCCACCCACTCGCGCAGGGCGAGCGGCTATCCCTTTGGATCGGTCGCCCCGTACGGCCTCGACGCGCAGGGACGGCCGACGCTGCTGATCAGCACGATGGCGATGCACACCCAGAACCTGATCGCCGATCCGCACGCGAGCCTGCTCGTCACGCAGCCGGGCTGGACCGAGGACCCGCTGGCGGGCGGCCGCGTCACCCTGGTCGGCGACGTCGCCAAGATCGGCGGCGAGGACGTGGCGGCGGTACGCGCCGACTACCTCGAGCGCCACGAGAACGCGCGGCACTGGGTCGACTTCGACGACTTCGCCTTCTATCGCATGGAGATTCGCGAGCTCTATTACGTCGCTGGGTTCGGCGCGATGGGCTGGGTCGAAGCCGACGGCTATGGCGCCGCCGAGCCCGATCCGCTGGCGAGCAGTGCGCAGGCGATCATCGAGCACATGAACGCCGACCATGCCGATGCGCTGCGGCTCTTCTGCCAGGTGTTCGCGGGCATCGAGGCCGACGAGGCGACCATGACGAGCGTCGACCGGATGGGCTTTCGCGTGCGCGCACGCAGCGGCGAGCGGCTGCGCGGGTTGCGCATCAACTTCCCGCGTGATGCGCGCACTTCGGGAGAGGCGCGCGTCGTCCTGGTCGAGATGGTTCGCGACGCGCGTGCGCGTAGCACCGGCGCGTCCGCCTGAGCCGCGCAGGCGCCGCCGGGGACGATGGGATGAACCACGTGCTGCCACGCCGTCGTGTGCTCGGGCTCGGTGCGTCCTGCGTGACCGCGGCCGCGCTGCGTGTCTTCGCGGGACCGGTGGCGCGCGCAGCCGCTGCAGCGGCGCCGGCCGGCGCTGGATCGCCTGCTGCCCAGCCGTCCGAGCAGACGCTGCTGGTCGCGCGCCGCGAGGTCGCGCCCGCCGGGCAGCGGCTGCAGGGCATCGTCGCCAATCAGACCTTCCCGAGCTACGAGCTGCGTGCGCGCGAGGGCGAGCTGTTGCGCGTGACGGTGGAGAACGAGCTCGCCGAGCCGACGGCGGTGCACTTCCACGGCGTCGTGGTGCCGAACGGGATGGACGGCGTCGCCGGCGTCACCCAGTCGCCGATCGAGCCCAGGACGAAGTTCGTCTACGAGTTTCCGCTGCACGAGGCGGGCACCTACTTCTACGAGTCGACCTGGAAGCTGCAGCGCCAGCTCGGTCTGGTAGGCGCGCTGGTGATCGAAGCGCGCGACGAGCGCCACGCCGTCGATCACGACGAGGTGCTGCTGCTCTCCGACTGGACGAACGCCGACCCGGCGCGCATCGTGCCCGACCTGCGCGCGGGCGTCGTCAAGGATCCGTCGGCCGCGGACCCCGAGCGGCTGGTCAATCCACTGCCCGACGGCAAGCCGTTCCCGATCGACGTGCGCTACAACGCCTACCTGCTCAACGGGCGCACGCACCGCGACGCCTGGACGAAGGAAGTCAAACCAGGCCAGCGCGTGCGGCTGCGCATCGTCAACGCGTCGGCGGCGAGCTTCTTCCGCTTCCAGGTCGAGGGCCACGCCATGCAGGTGATCGCGGCCGACGGGCGTGCCGTCGAGCCGCTCGAGGTCGACGATCTCGTGCTGGCGACCGGCGAACGTTACGACGTGCTGGTCACCGTCGCGGGGGAGGGCAGCTACTCGCTGCGCGCCGCGGCGCTGGGCGCTCCGGGGGGAGCGGTCGGCGTCCTGTACACGCCCGGGGTGCGGCCGGTCGTCAGCACGCGTCCGCCGCGCTGGGGTAAGCGCGCGCTGTCCTACGGGCAGCTGCGCGCCACCACTGACACCGCGTTCGACGTGGCGAAGAGCGAAAGCGTTCGGCTGACCATCGCGGGCGACCAGAGGACCTTCGTCTGGAGCGTCGACGGGTACGTGCACCCTGGCGAGTTCACCGTGTCGCCCGCGGCCGACGCGGCGCCGCTCGTGCTGCCGCGTGGTGCGCGCATCGACCTCGAGATCGTCAATCGCACGGATCTCTGGCAACCGGTGCATCTGCACGGCTACCGGTTCCGTCTGTTGAGCGAAGCGAAGGCGGCCGCGCGTGCGCCGTGGAAGGACACGGTCGCGGTCGCCCCGGACGCGTCGCGCAGGCTCGAGCTGCTTGCCGACCAGCCGGGACGCTGGCTGGCGACGTCGAGCAACCTGTATCGCGCGCAGTCGGGCCTGGGCCGCCTGCTCAGCGTCGGCTGACGACGGCTACTCCCCTCGACGACCGTGCGGTCGAGTAGCGGGCACGGTGCGAACGGGTCGAGGGCCGCCCCTTCAGTAGCCCGCGAGCTTCCGCAGGCGGAAGTAGAACGGCGTCGAGCTGTTCTCGTCCTTCAGCTTTTCGGGACCGTTCATCAGCGGCAAATACATCACCCGGCGCTGGCTCGCGTCGCCGGTCGCGGTCGCCTGGGCGACGCGGTGCCAGAGCCGTCCGTCGTGGATGGTGAGATCACCGGCCTCGGCTTCGATGGCAACCTCTCCGGGATCCGGCTCGTGGTTCATGAAGTGCATCTTGCGGGTGAGCATCGACCACAGGCCCTGCTCGTGCGTGCCCGGCAGGACGCGTACGCCGCCCTTCGTCTTCGGCGAGTCGTCGAGGTAGAAGCCGACGTTCAGGTAGCGGCGCGGCTTCTCGAAGTAGAAGATGTCGCGCAGGCTGTCGGTGTGCCAGCCGAGGCTCGCGTAGGCCGAGCCTTCCTCGTGACGGAAGTGGTTGACCACCAGGCCGTCGCGCTCGCGCTCGCCGATCCGGTAGCCTTCACCGGCGATGTCGAGGATGGCGCGGAAGCGCGGATCCTGCAGGAAGGCGTGCAGCTTCGGCCCGAACGTCGAGGTGAAGACCATGCGCTGCACGTAGCGCGAGCCGTCCTTGCGCTGGCCGATGATGAGCGGCACGCCGTTGATGTGGGTGCGGCCTTCGGCGACGATCCGCCGGTCGATCTCCTCGACCTCGGCGCGCAGCTCGCGTACGGTCTCGGCAGAGGCGAAGCGCCGGAAGCGGATGAAGCCGCGGCGGTCGAGGATCTCGACCTGCTCGGGCGTGAGACGCTCGCCGAGCTCGAAGCTCGGCGGCGCGTCCGTCGGTGCGATCGCGGCGACGCTCATGACGGTCAGACCTGCGGCAGGTCGACTGCGAGCCGGCGGCGGTGCAGCAGCCAGCGGCCGCTCTGCTTGACGAGCTCGTCCTCGTAGAAGCCGGTCATGCGATTCGGCGTTTGCGGCGAGCCGGTGACGGCCGTGACGTAGCACTCGACGTGCGCGTGCTCGCCGTCGCCCTCGATCACCACGTTGGTCACCAGGTGGCGCATGAACACGCCGAGCGGCGCCAGCGTGTCGGCGAACTTGCGCACCCCGGCGCGGCCTTCGTACAGGCCCATCAGCTGGCTCAGGTCGAGCCGGCAGTCCTCGGTGAACAGCTCGACGAGCGCGTCCCAGCGGCCACGGTCGACGCAGTGGGAGTAGCGGGCCAGGACTTCCTGGATCTGCAGCCGGTCGCCGGTGCTCAACTCGCTCATGTGGTGTCCTCGGTGCTCGTACCCGGAGCGGCGTGCCCCGCGCGCCTTCCATGGGTATCCGAGCCGGCGTTCGTCCTGCAACTCGGACGGCGCGCCTGTCGCGTGCGTGCTAGGCCGGAAAAGGCCCCGGAGATGTCCGTGCAAGACAGCATCAGCTTCGACGACGCGCTGCGCGTTCGCCTGGCGATCCACCTCGACTCCTTCGAATGCGAGCGCAATCGTGACGACGGGCTCGTCCATGCAGCCGTCGCGGTGACGGTGGTCGACGACGATGCCGGTCGCGCCTGCTTCGTGCTCACGCGGCGGGCGTCGCGGCTGGCCAACCACGGTGGGCAGTGGGCTCTCCCGGGCGGCCGGATCGATGGTGCCGAGACGCCGACGCAGGCGGCGCTGCGCGAGCTCGCCGAGGAGGTCGGCCTCGAGTGCCCGGAGCAGAGCGTGCTGGGATTGCTCGACGACTATCCGACGCGCTCGGGCTTCGTCATCACCCCGGTGGTGGTCTGGGGCGGAGCGGCCTGCGAGCTGCGGCCAGATCCGCGCGAGGTCGCGTCGGTGCACCGGGTGCCGCTCGAGCATCTCGATCGCCCGGAGGTGCCGCGCCTGCGCCGCATCCCGCAGAGCGACCGTCCGGTCATCTCGGTCCCGCTGGGCGGCACGGTCCGGACCGACGTCCATGCGCCGACGGCTGCGGTGATCTTCCAGTTTCGCGAGGTCGCGATGCACGGCCGTGCGACCCGCGTCGCCCACTACGAGCAGCCGGTCTTCGCCTGGCGTTGAGCGGCAGCCCTATGGCCGGCGCCGCATGGTGACAAGCCTCGTTGGTCGTGCACAATGAAACGATGACGAGTGCGGCGGAGCGGCTTCCGCGCTGGCGGCCCCCTGGCTGGGCGATCGTCAGCGCCACGGTGCAGCGCTTCTACGGCGATCGCTGTCTCGAGGCCGCGGCGGCGCTCACCTACACCTCGCTGCTCTCGCTGGTGCCGCTGTTCGCGTTGATGTTCGCGGTCCTGAAGGGGCTCGGCGCGCAGCATCGTCTGGAGCCACTGCTGCTGTCGCGGCTGTCGCTCGATCCGGAAGTGACCGCCCGCATGCTCGAGTGGATCGACCACACCAACGTCGGCACGATCGGTGCGCTAGGGGCGGTGTTCCTGATCTTCACCGTGATCTCGGTTCTGAGCAGCATCGAGTCGATCTTCAACATGGTCTGGCGGGTGGTGCGCGGGCGCTCGTGGCTGCGCATGATCACGGACTACGTCTCGGTCGTGCTGCTGATCCCGTTCCTGCTGCTGTTCGCGGTCGGCGTGACCTCGGCGCTGCGCGAGCAGACCTTTCTGCACACCCTGCTGGCGGTGGACGTGCTGCACGGCGCGGCGCTGGCCGCGCTGCGGCTCGCGCCGATCGCGATGAACGTCGTGGCGCTCGGCATCCTGTACGCGGTCATGCCCAATCGCCGGCCGCACGCGCGCTCGATCATCATTGGCGCGCTGGTCGCCGGCTGCGCCTGGCAGCTCGTGCAGATGGCGTATGTCTCCCTGCAGATCGGCGTCGCGCGCGCCAACGCGATCTATGGTGCGCTCGCGCAGCTACCGGTGACCCTGGTGTGGATCTACGTGAGCTGGGCGGTGGTGCTCGCCGGAGCGCAGCTCGCGGCGGTGCTCGAGTACGGACCGGAGCCCGAGGACGAGCGCGCGCGCGACGTCTCGCGCTGGGCGGTGGCGCTACACGTGCTCGTGCGTGCGGCGGAGCGCTTTCGCGATGGCGCAGGTCCGGTCGAGCTGGGCACGGTCGCGCAGGAGCTCGACGTGAACAGCGACCTGGTTGCGGAGTGCGTCGGCAAGCTGTGCGCGGCCGAGGCGCTGCTCGCGGTCGGCGAAGACAGCGAGAGCTACGTCCTGGCGCGCGATCCCGCGACCATCGGGCTCGCGGCGCTCGCCGACCAGTTCGGCGAGGCGCGTCCGCCCGAGGGGGCGGATGCGCGGGTGTGCGCGTTGCTGCACGTGCTCGAGGAGGAGCGCCGCCGGGATCTCGGGCGGCAGACCCTGGCCGACCTCGTGGCGCGCCCGTCCGACGTGAGCCGCGAGAGCGCGGAGCCCGTTGCCACGAGCGGATTTCCACGCTCCGCCGGCGAGCGCGCGTAAGCGCCTCCGCGGGCGCGGTCAGCGCGGTGCGGACTTCAGCTCGGGAAACGACGACGCCGCCGGTGCCTCGAGCACCTTCGGGATGCGGTCGACGCACAGCTTGACGAACGCTCGCAGCGCCTGACGCGGCCGCGACTCCTCGAGAAACCCGACCGCCCAGCTGCGCGACAGCCCGCACGCGCCGATCGGAATCGCGGTCACCTCGCCGGACTCGATCTCGGCGCCGATCGCCCAGCGCGGTACGACCGCGATGCCGAGGCCGCGCGCGACCATCTTGGTCACCGCCTCCTGATGATCGATCTCCATGGCGACACGCGGGAAGGCGCCGGCCTCGAGCAGCACGCGCTCGACGAGCTGGAACGTCCGGCTGCGCCGCTCGCAGATGAGCAGCGGCTCGTTGGCAAGGTCAGCCGCCACGACCTGCGCGCGGGTGGCGAGTGGATGCGAGCGCGCGACGATCGCGACCAGCTCGTCGCTGCCGAGCTCGACCAGGCGTAGCTTGGCGTGCGCGACCGGCATCGTCAGCACGCCGACGTCGATCTCACCGCCGAGCAGGCGCTCGAGCGTCAGATCGGTATGTCCGCTGCGCACGTGCAGCTCGAGGCGGGGGAACGATTCGCGGAGCGCCGCCAGGACATCGGGTAGAAGGTGGTGGCAGACCGCGCCGCCGGCGCCGACGCGCAGCACGCCACCCGACGACGAGTCGAATTCCGAGACCAGACGGCGCGCCGCGTCGACCCGTGCGAGGATCTGTCGCGCGTGATCGACCAGTAGCTCGCCGGCCGCGGTGGGGCGTGCTCCCGAGCCGGTGCGGCGCAGCAGGCGAACGCCGAGCTGGCGCTCCAGCGCGCCGATCTGCTGGCTGATCGCCGATTGGCTCAGCCCCAGCTTCACGCCGGCACGGGTGAAGCTCGACAGGTCGACGATCGTTACGAGGGTTCGGAGATGCTTGGTTTCCATGTCGTCCCGACGTTTGGCGCCGACTGCCCAAGCGAGCGGCAGGGCCTTGCTCGTCTTGTGAGCAGCGCCCGGTGCGCGCTCCCGGGAAATCCAGCACACGCATGGCAGGCACAAGGTCGGCGCATCATTGCCGGGAGTGCAGGAGCACGTTGAGTGCCAGAGCAGAAAAGCTCAGGGGGAGGGCGTCGCGATGCGTGCTACCGATGCAGCGCTCAGCCAGCCCGACTTGCCCGCCGCCGCGCGCACCAGCGTGAAGCCCTCATGGGTGCGCTCGATCCGAACGAGCTCTCCGGGCGGAAGCTCGCTCGACGTGGTGGCCGACGCGTAGGGGGCCACCCGCAAGGCAGGATCGCTTGCCAGGACGACGGCACGATCGCGCTCCTGTAGCCGGGTCGCGCACGCTGCTGCCGCGACCACGAGGAATGCCGCCGCAGCGCTGCTCGCGAGCCGCAGCGGCTTGCGCGACGATGCCCAGTGGGCGCCGTCGCGTTGCAGGCGCAGCATCAGCAACGCCGCGCACAGCATCCACAACCCCGCGCTCGCGAGCCACGCCCAGGCGCTCGTGGTGAGGCTGCGTGCGAAGCGCGTCCAGGGGCCGTTCTCGGGCAGCGGCAGGTTCGCGGCCTTGCGCGCCTGGCGGAGGTTGGCCTGGATGTCCTGATCGCGCGGCGCGAGCAGCAGAGCACGTTCGTAGCTCAGGATCGCGTCGCCGACGAAACCGGCGCGCAGGCTCGCGTTGCCGAGGTTGTAGAGCACCGCCGGCGAGGCGCCGTCGCTCGCGACGATCTCCTCGAACCCGGCCTTGGCCTCGGCGTAGCGGCCGGCGGCGAACGCGGCGTTGGCCTGCTCGAAGCGCTGCGCGCCGTCCTCTGCGCGCGCGCCGCCGGCCCGCGACAGCGCGAGCAGCAGGCAGAGTGCGAACGCGAGCTGCGCCGCGCGTGGCCGGGCCGCGCACGGCCGGGTGATGGCGCTGCTCGTGGTTCTCATCGCCGCCCCGTGCGCGCGCCGTCGAGCGCGACCAGCAGCGCCGTCGTGCGCCGCAGCCAATCCTCGAGCGTGTCGCTCGCCAGATGCTCGCCGGAATAGGTGACGGCGTCGGCGCGTCCGACGATCGTGCGCAGCTCCTCGCGCAGCTCGGAGCGCTCGCCGACCAGCTCTTCGAGCTCGGCGAGCGTCAAGCTCTCCGCCGTGCGCGCGGGGTCGTGCGCGAGGCGCTCCCGGATCGCGCGGCGGGCGGCAGCGAAGAACGCGCGCGTGTCGCCTGCGCGGGCCGCGTGCTGCATGGCAGCGCTTTCGGCGTCGACGCGGTGGCGCGCGGCGAGGCGGCGGTTGTGTGCGGGATCGGCGCGCAGGCGGTCGCGCCGCCGCGCCCACAGCGTGCCCACGGCCAACAGCGCAAGCGGTGCGATCTGCAGGACCAGAAACCACGGTTGCGCGGTGACCGGTGCCGTCTCGGGCACACCGGCACCGAGTGCGATCTGGTTCGGCGCGAGCTCCCACTGGTCGGCGGCGGCTCCGTCCTCCGGTGCCGCCGGGACGCCCGCGCCGGAGACGCCGGGGGCCGTCGCCGGGCGCGGGGCCGCGACGATGCTGAGCGCGACCGGCTGGGTCGCCAGCTCCACGTAGCGGCGCTTCTCGGGGTCGAAATAGCTGAACGGCCGCGGCGGCACCGCGCCCACCTTGGCGTTCTGCGGCACGATCGCCTGCTCGGAGACCTTGCGTCCGGCGTGGCCGAGCGCGTCGCCGGGGTCGAACTTGCCGCTTGCTGTGTAGGTCTTCCAGTCCGCGCTCGATGCCATCGCCGGGATGGTCAGGCGATCGAAGTTGCCCTTGCCGGAGACGGTCACCGTGAGCGTGACGGGATCGCCCACCGTGACCTGCTTCGGGGTGGCGGTGGCGCTCACGCTGAAGCTGCCGATCGCGCCCGAGAACTCGGCGGGCCGGCCGGCGTCGGGCAGGGGCAGCACCCGCACCGTGCGCGGCGCGCTCGACAGCGGGATCCTGCGCTGCGTGCCGCCGCCGAAGAGCGAGTCGAACAGCGGGTCGTTCATCATGCCGCCGAAGCGGCGCCGTCCGCCGGGGACGTAGGCGGTGACCTCGATCTTGCCCTCGAGCGCCACCTCGCCGGCGCTGACCGGCGAGATCGCGAGCGGAAAGCTCGCGACGATCCAGCGCACGCCGTCGACGACCTCCGTCGTCTGTGTCGGCTGACCATCCTGGGGACGGCTCACCGTGAAGGCGTTGCCGGCGAAGGTCGGTGCGGTGACTTCATTGACGCGCACGCCCTCGCGGATGTGCAGCGTGAGCTCGACCGGGATCAGCTCGCCGACGTAGAAGTCGCGCTGCGGCGCGGTCACGCGCAGCGAGACCGGCGCGGGCTGGGCGTCGTCGTCGGGGCCGCCCTTGGGTGCCATGGCACCCCGCGGTACGGCGTTCGCGTCGATCACACGCAGCGAGAGCGGCGAGGTCGCGAGCCGCTCGCCGTCGAGCAGGGCGGTCAGCGCGGGGATCGTGAACGTACCGGTGCGCGATGGCTCGAGCAGGAAGTTGTGCGACACCTCCGCGTTGACCGCGCCGTTGACGATCTGGACGCTGGTGGTCTGGCCGAGTCCCTGGATCTCGACTCCGTCGATCGCCGGGATGCGTGGTGCGGGCGCGTTCTGCACCCCCGAGATGGTGACCACCAGCCGCGCGCTCTGGCCGAGCGGGATCTCGGTGGGGCGGATCTCGGCAGTCATGCGTGCGCCTGCCGCGATGGCCGGTCCGGCGCCCGCGACGATCAGCAGCGCCAACGCCAGCAGCGCGGTCGCGGCATGGTCGCGCGCGCCGCGTCGTGGGAGCGGAGTGGAGCGACCCTCGCTGGCCGTGCCGGCGTGGTTCAGCGGACCAAGCAGTCGCGCTCCGGCCTGGTTCAGCGGACTCACCAGTCGCGCTCCGGCCCGCGCGCGCGTTGCCGCGGCTGGTTCGCCTGGAGCTCCTGCAGAGTTGCCTCGCCGTCCTGCAGCGAATCGAGCAGATCCTTGGCCTCGGTGGGGCTCATCGCGCCTTGCGGCTGCTCCGCCGCGCGAGCCTGCTGCTCCCCCGCGTCCTGGGGTGGCTGGTTGCGCGCCTCGGGCTTTCCCTGGCCCTCGCTCGGCTCCTTCTGCTCGTCCTGCGGATCGCCCTTCGCCTGCTGGCTCGGCTCGGGCTTGGGCTCGTCGGACTTCTTCTCGTCGGCGCTCCGACCCTGGTCCTTCGGCGGGTCCTCGCCCTGCTGCGGTTCGGCCTTCTGCTCGCCGTCGCCCGTTCGCTGGTCTCCTGGCTGTTTGTCCTGGTCGCTCTTCTCGTCGTTCTGCTCGCCTTTCTTCTGCTGCTCTTGTTGCTGCTCCTGCTGCTCCTGCTGCTTCTGCAGCTCCTCCAGCGCGTGCTTGACGAAGTCGCGATTGAAGCTTGCGTCGTCGTCGGCGGGGTCGACCTTGAGCGCGCTCTCGTAGGCGTCGAGCGCTTGCTGCCAGGCCTGCATGGTCTGTTGCGGATTCGCCTGCAGGCTTTGCTGCCCAACGCGGAACTGGGCGTTGCCGAGGTTGTAGAAGCCTTGCTCTTGGAGGCGCGGCTCGTCGCTCCGCAACGCGCGCGCGAAGGCGCCGGCGGCATCGCCGAACTCGCCGGCCTTGTACGCGGCAGCGCCCAGGTTGAAGTCGAGCTGCGGGTTCTCGCCGGCGGCCGCTGCAGCCGCGCGATACTCGGCCAGGGCCTTCTCGTACTCGCCCGCGCCGTAGAGCCGCTGCGCTTCCTGGGGCGAGGCGGCGCGCGCGTCGCCGCCCGCCGACAGGGCGAGCAGGACGGCCAGCGCACCCGCGGTCGTGCCGCTACGGCCGCGCCGCTCGCGCACCAGCGGCTCGATCGCGAGACAGAGCAGCGCCAGTCCGAGCGGCCACTGGAAGCGGTCGAGCGGGACCTTTCGCATGCGCGACGCGAGCTCCTCCTTGGGCAGCGGCGCGAGCGCGCGGTCGTAGATCGCAGCGACCCCTTCGCCGCGCCGGCCGAGTGGCTCGTAGAAGCCACCGGTCAGCTCGGCCACCTGGCGCAGGGTGGCCGCGTCCAGGCGCGACTTGACGAACTGTCCGTCGGGACCCTTCAGGAACTCGGTGCCGCCGTTGCTGCTCGGCAACGGGATGAGCTCGCCGGTCTCGCTGCCGAGTCCGACGGTGAACACGCGGATCCCCTGCTCCGCAGCCTGCCGGGCGGCCGCGATCGCGCCGCCGCCGAGGTCCTCGCCGTCGCTGAACAGCACCAGCAGCTTGACGTTGCGTGCCTCGCTGCGCAGCGCCTCCTCGGCGGTGCGCAGCGCGCTCGCGAGGTCGCTGCCGGGGGCCGGGATGACGCCTGGCTGCAGCGCCTGCAGGGACTCGAGGAATGCGCCGTGGTCGAGGGTCAGCGGGACTTGCAGGAAGGCCGAGCCGGCGAAGGCGATCAGGCCGACGCGGTCGCTGCCGAGCTTTTCGACCAGGTCGGTGATGGCGAGCTTGGCGCGTTCGAGACGGTTCGGGGCGACGTCCTCGGCGAGCATGCTGCGCGATGTGTCGAGCGCGATCAGGACGTCGATGCCGCGCCGCTGCGTCTCCTGCCAGGTGAAGCCGTACTGCGGCCCGGCGAGCGCGAAACCCGCGAGGCAGACGCTCGTGACGAGCAGCGCGCGGCGCACACTGCGCCGCCGAGGCGACAGCGCGGCGGTGAGATCGGGCAGAAGCTGCGGTGCGGCGAAGCGCTCGAGTGCGGCGCGCCGGCGACGATCCGCGGCGCGCCAGAAGAGCACCAGGACGACCGCGACGGCGAGCGCCGCGAGTAGCCAGGGGGGGCTGGCCACGCTCACGGCAGGCTCCGCAGACGGGTCTCGGCAAGCAGCAGCTCGACGCCGAGGATCAGCAGTCCGAGCAGCAGCGGCCAGTGGTACAGCTCGCGGTACTGCTCGTAGCGCTTCACCGTTTCGGTCGTGCGCTCGAGCTGGTCGATCTGCTGGTAGATGCGCTCGAGATTTTCGGTGTCGGTGGCACGGAAGAAGGCCGCGTCGGTGGTCTCGGCCACCTTGCGCAGCGTGTCCTCGTCGACCTCGACCGGAGCCATCACCACGCGCTCGTTCCCGAATCGATCGGTCACCGGCATGGGCGCTTCGCCCTGCGTTCCGGCCGCGATGGTGTAGACCTTGATGCCCAGCGCGCGCGCCGCTTCCGCCGCGGTCACCGGCGTGACCTTGCCCGCGTTGTTGACCCCGTCGGTGAGCAGGATGACCACCTTCGACTTCGCCTTCTGCTCGCGCAGACGATTGACGCTGGCCGCAATCCCGGAGCCGACGGCGGTGCCGTCCTCGATCAGCCCGATGCGTACCCGTTCGAGATTCTGCGTCAGCCAGTCGTGGTCGAGGGTGAGCGGGCTCACCATGTACGGTCGCCCGGCAAACGCGACGATTCCGATCCGGTCGTCGGAACGTGTCTCGATGAAGCGCCGCACCACCGTCTTGACGACCTCCAGGCGATCCGCTGGCTTTCCCTCGAGCTTGAAATCGAGGGCGCGCATCGAGCCCGAGACGTCGATGGCGAGCACGATGTCGATGCCGCTGGTCTCGACCTCGGCGGTCCCCAGTCCCTGCTGCGGGCGCGCGATCGCGACGATGAGCAGCCCGAGCGCGAGCAGGCGGAGGAACAGCCGCGCACGGCCGGGACGCGAGGAGACCCTGCGCCCGACTGCGCGTACCAGGTCTGCCGACGGGTAGAGCAGCGCGGCCCCCTGGCCGACCCGGCCGCGGGTCGCCGCGAGCAGTGGCAGCAAGAGCAGCAGCCACAGCAGGATCGGGTTGGCGAAGCGCACGTTCACGGCTTGCTCTCCGCGCCGCTGCGGGTCTCGCGCACGAAGCGGCAGGCGCTCTCGTGCATGCTCTCCATCTCGTCGCGCGCCAGGGGAGCACGCGCGAACTTGACCAGATCGGTTTGCTGCAGGAAGTCGGCGAGACTCCGAGCGTGCGGGTCCAGACCGGCGGTCGGCGAGCGCACCAGGTCGCCGAGGAACTCCTCGGTGGTGCGTCGCGCCGCGCGGGTCGAGAAGCGGTCCTCGATGTAGAAGCGGATCGCCTCGCTGACCGCGAAGCAGAACTCGCGCGCCCGTGCCGGGTCGAGCAGGGCCCGCGCGGCCTCGAGGCGGTCGAGGGCGATCTCGTCCGCCGGCCGCGGCGGCGGAACCCTGCTCACGCGCCGTTTCCACCAGCGGCGCAGCAGGAGCGCGAGCAGCGCCGCGACGACCAGTCCGCCCCCGATCAGCAGCGGCAGGAGCCACGCGGTCGGGATCGGGATCGGGCCGCGGATGTCGCGGATGTCCGCCGGCGTCGGGCTCGGTGCCGCGACGCCGCTGGTCGTCGAGGTGCCGGGTGTCATCCGAGACGTGCCGCGCGCCGTTGGAAGAAGCGCAGCAGCGCCGACAGATAGGGGAGGGCGGTGCTGAGCTCGAGGGTGTCGATGCCGGCGCCGCGCAGCATCTGCAGCACGCTGCCGCGCCTGGCCTGGGCAGCCTCCGCGAAGCGCTGGCGGGTGCGCACGTCGTGCGTGTCGACCTCGATCTGCTCGCCGGTCTCGGCGTCCTCCAGCACCACGCGGCCGACGTCCGGCAGCTCGGCCTCGCGCGGATCGGACACCACCACACCGACCAGATCGTGGCGTCGTGCGGTGATCTCGAGCGTGCGGCGCAGCACGTTCTTGGCGATGGTACCGGTCCCGGCGACGGCGATCCTGGGCGCGTCGCCGTTCGGCACCAGGAAGTCCGACACCAGGAACACCACCGCGCGTCGCTTGAGGACGTGATTCGCGTACTCCAGCGCGCGCACGACGTCTGTGCCGCGCCGGCGGGCGCCGAAGAACAGGATCTCGCGCACGACGCGCAGCACGTGGCTGCGGCCCTTGCGCGGCGGCACGTACTGCTCGATCTCGTCGGTGAACAGGATCAGCCCGACCTTGTCGTTGTTGCGCACCGCGGCGAACGCCAGCACGCTGGCGACCTCGGCTGCGAGCTCGCGCTTGCTCTGCGCGGCCGACCCGAAGTGTCCGGACGCGCTCAGGTCGACCAGCAGGACGATCGTCAGCTCGCGCTCCTCGCGGAACTTCTTGATGAACGGCTTGCCGGTGCGGGCGGTGACGTTCCAGTCGATGGCGCGCACCTCGTCGCCGGGCACGTACTCGCGCACCTCCTCGAAGTCCATGCCGCGGCCCTTGAACACCGAGTGGTACTGTCCGGCGAAGGTCTCGCGCGCGAGCCGAGCGGTGCGGATCTCGATGTGCCGCACCCGCTCCATGATCTCGCGGGTCTGCTCGGCGCTGAGGCTCACGGGACCGGGACGGTGTCGAAGATGCGCCCGACGATGTCCTCGCTGCGCAGGTTCTCCGCCTCGGCCTCGTAGCTGACCACCACGCGATGCCGCAGCACGTCCATGCCGATGCTCTTCACGTCCTGCGGCGTGACGTAGCCGCGTCCAGCGAGAAACGCGCAGGCCTTCGCGGCCAGGGTCAAGTAGATGGTCGCGCGTGGCGATGCGCCGTAGCGGATGAACGGCTTCAGATCGAGCTTGTACGCCTCGGGCTCGCGCGTCGCCCACACGATCTCGACGATGTAGTCCTTCACCTTGTCGTCGACGTAGATCGTGTCGGCGACCCGGCGGGCTTCCAGGATGTGCGCCGGATCGAGCACGGCGTTGGTCGCCGGCAGCGGTGCCGAGGTCGCCATCAGGTCGAGGATCTGCCGCTCCTCCTGCTTGGTCGGGTACTCGACCACGACCTTCAACATGAAGCGGTCGACCTGTGCCTCGGGCAGCGGGTAGGTGCCCTCCTGCTCGATCGGGTTCTGGGTCGCCATGACCATGAAGGGCTCGGGTAGCGGGAAGGTCTGGTCGCCGATCGTCACCTGGCGCTCCTGCATGGCCTCGAGCAGGGCGCTCTGGACCTTTGCGGGTGCGCGGTTGATCTCGTCGGCGAGTACCAGATTGGTGAAGATCGGCCCGTGCTTGGTGACGAAGCGGCCATCCTGCGGGTTGTAGATCAGCGTGCCGACGATGTCCGCGGGTAGCATGTCGGGCGTGAACTGGAGGCGCTGGAAGCGCGCCTGCGTGGCCGCCGCTAGCGTTTTCAAGGACAACGTCTTGGCGAGCCCCGGAACGCCCTCGAGCAGCACGTGGCCGTTGCCGATCAACGCCACCAGCAGCCGATCGACGAGCGTCTGCTGGCCGATGATGGTGCGTGCAATCTCGCGCTGCAAGGGCCCTACCCAGGCCCCGGCCCGCTGGACGGCTTCGTTGATCGCTTGGATGCTGGTCTGCATGCGGTCTCAAGCGATGCCGGGGGGATGCTGGGTTGTCAAATCGGTGCGCGGCAGCTCGTCGCTGCGCGGCAGCCCGTCGGTGCGCGGCAGCCGGCCCCGCTTGCATCATCGGCTGCCGGCGCCGTAGGTCGTTGGTCGGCCCGGGCGCCAGCGGCTCTCGCGCTGGGCGATGGGCGAGGAGGACGAGATGCGCGTGATCGTGGTGACGGGTTCGGCTTCGGGGATCGGAGCCGCGGTGTGCGAACGGCTCGAGGCCGAGGGCTGTCGCGTGATCGGGGTGGATCTGCGCGCGGCGGACGTGACCGCGGATCTGTCCGACACAATCGGTCGGCTGCGTGCGATCGACGGCGTCCGTGCGCTGGCCGGTGATGCGCTCGACGGTGTGGTCGCGTGCGCGGGGCTGGGCCCGCAGGTCGAGTCGCGATCGCGGATCGTGGCCGTCAACTACTTCGGCGCGACGGCCGTCCTCGCGGGGCTACGGCCACTGCTGGCGCAGGGCCGCGACCCGGCTGCGGTCGCGATCTCGTCCAACTCCGCGACCATCGTCCCCGGGGGCGACGGTGCGCTGGCCGCGGCCTGTCTCGCCGGCGACGAGGACGCCGCCTGCCGGATCGCGGCCGGGCTCGACGGCTCGTCCGCCTACGCTCTGTCGAAGCTCGCGCTCGCGCGCTTCGTGCGGCGCCAGGCCCCGGCCGCCGACTGGGCGGGTGCCGGCATCCGCTTGAACGCTGTCGCGCCGGGGGCGGTGCTGACCCCACTGCTCCAGGAGGGTCTCGACGACGCACAGTTCGGCCCGGCGATCCGCGGCTTCCCGATTCCCCTGGGCGGCTTCGGGGCGCCCGCCCAGATCGCGGCCGCGGTGGCGTTCCTGCTCGGCGCCGAGTCGTCGTTCTGCTGCGGCACGGTCCTGTACGCCGACGGTGGCTCCGATGCGCTGATCCGCGGCGACGTTTACTAGGACCTCGACTCGAGACGCGGAATCCGCGCGCCCTGCGCGCGGCCGAGCGCGAGCGAGCCGGGGGAGAAGGTTCCGCGCGGCTCGGCCGCGTGGAAGAGGACAGAGTTTGGGACAGAGTCCCCTCGTTGCACAGTCAAGTCGATTGAATTCGCACTGCGGATGCAGTAACCGAGAGGCGTGGACCGAGCCCCGCTTGCTCGCATCGACGGACGGCTCGCACGCAGTGAGCGCTCGCGGCGCGCGGTCGTCGTGGCGCTCCTCGATCTCTTCGAGGAGGGCGAGATCCGGCCCACGGCTGCGCAGATCGCACAGCGCGCAGGCGTCTCCCTGCGCTCGGTCTTTCAGCACTTCGAGAGCCTCGAAACCCTGTTCGCCGCAGCCGCCGATCTGCAGATGGAGCGGCTCGCGCCGCTGCTGGTGCCGATCCCGACCGCCGGCAGCTTCGCCGGCCGCCTCGCGATGCTGGTCACGCGCCGCTCGCGCGTCCTCGAGGCGATCGCACCGGTGCGCCGGGCCTCGTTGCGCGTCGAGCCGTTCTCGAAGGAGGTGCGCACGCGCCTCGAGGTCGCCCGCGCCCGCGGACGGAAAGAGGTCGAGCGGGTCTTCGCGCGCGAGCTCGCCGAGCTCACGCCGGTCGAGCGCCGCGACGTCGCGGCGGCGCTCGGTGCCGCCGCGAGCTGGTCGACCTGGGAGCACCTGCGGCGTCACCAGGGGCTCTCGGTCGAGCGGGCGCGCAAGGTGATGATTCGCACGCTCGCGGCCCTGCTCGGACGCGCGACGCCCGGTGGTGGTGCGCGTGTGCGCGACGGCGCCTCCGACGACAACGACGCCGCTGCCGCGGCCGACTGAGCCGGGGCGCGCAGGATTCGCGCACGATCTTGAAATCGCAAATCAATTTCACGCGATTTTGAGATTTACGATCGTGGGGTTCCGGGGTGCCGTCGCCTGTGGTAGGAATCGGTCTCGTGGCGGAGGAGAGCTCACGCGGCATCGTGGGTAGGGACGGAGGCCTCGCTTGAAGGGCAACAAGAAGATCATCGACGCGCTGAACGAGCTGCTCACTGGCGAGCTCACCGGCATCAACCAGTACTTCATCCACTACAAGATGTGTGGGAACTGGGGCTACAAGCGGCTCGCCAAGAAGAACTACGAGGAGTCGATCGGCGAGATGAAGCACGCCGACGACATCATCGAGCGCGTGCTCTTTCTCGAAGGCGTGCCCAACATGCAGCGGCTGAACAAGGTTGCCGTGGGAGAGACGCCGGCCGAGCAGCTCCGGCTCGACCTGGCCCTCGAGTACGACGCGCAGAAGAAGTTCAACCACGCGATCGCGCTCGCGGTCGAGGTCGGCGACAACGGCACGCGCGAGATGCTCGACGGGATGCTCGAGTCCGAGGAGGAGCACATCGACTGGCTCGAAGCGCAGCTGACGCTGATCGAGCAGATCGGCGAGAAGATGTACCTCGCGCAGCAGATCCACGACGAGTAGCGCCCCCTGAGCAGCGCCCCCCTCGAGAGCGTCAGCGAACGCCGGAGCAAGGGGCGTGGGTGGCCGGACGGTTCGCCGTCCGGCCATTTCCCTCGGCGGCTCAAATGAAATTGACCTTCAATTGCATTGACCCTACAAGGGGAGCGGTGGGCGGCACGGAGCCCTTCCATCTCCACCTGCATTGCCACGCGATCGCGGAGGTGAACTTCCGTGAGAGGCGAGCGGCGCCGGCGCAGCGGAACAGGCACGCGTCTTCGGCGAGCTGCGCAATGCGCACGGACCGACGCGGGCGCTGATGTCGGTCGACGAATTGCCGCCGCGTACCGCGATGAGCTGAGCACCGCATTCGCGGCCCTCGCCTGCGAGCCCAAGTCTCGCTAAGAGCGGGGCCATGGCGATCCTGTCCTCTCGCGTCGACACCGCGTCGGACACCTTCGTCCACAACCGGGCCGGCATGCTGGCGAAGCTCGTCGAGCTCGACCAGCAGGTCGCCGTCGCCCGCGCCGGTGGCGGCGCGAAGTATCTGAAGCGTCATCACGAGCGCGGCAAGCTGCTGCCGCGCGAGCGGATCGAGCTGCTGCTCGACCGTGACGCACCGTTCCTCGAGCTGTCACCGCTGGCGGCCACGGGGACCGACTACGTCGTCGGTGCGAGCGTCGTGACCGGCATCGGCGTCGTGTCCGACGTCGAGTGCGTGCTGATCGCGCACGATCCGACGGTGCGCGGCGGCGCGACC
>Ga0163144_10000150_pt1 | contig 158196 bp, 143 predicted proteins | sample OliLak19BULKMAT1_FD_123175 | JGI IMG/M metagenome (GOLD analysis project Ga0163144, IMG submission 123175) | Freshwater microbial mat bacterial communities from Lake Vanda, McMurdo Dry Valleys, Antarctica - Oligotrophic Lake LV.19.BULKMAT1 | ecosystem: Environmental > Aquatic > Freshwater >...
ACTGACCGGGAAATGTCGAAGCTGCGACTCAATCGTAACTGCTTGAATCCTAACAGCCTGAAATAAAAAGCCTCCCACAGGTTTCCACTGTGAGAGGCATTTCAATCCCAAAAAAATTGGGGTCCCAGTCTGTACGTCAGACAAAAAATCCGGTCCCTGGAGCCTATCTAGCCGATACCTTTAGCCATTCGCTCTGTAAGGAACTCGATTTCAACGTCGAAATACCCCGACTTTACACCTCCGAACACCTCTCATTGAAGCAGATCGCGCAGCGCCTGGGGATCTCACGCGATCTCATCCGCAAGGTGCTCATGCGTGCGGGTGTGAAAATCAAATCGGAGCGTCGCGCCTTGGACTTCACCGGCCAAACGGCGTTTGGATGGAAGCGGGAGAAGGGACGCCTGGTTCCGCACGTCGCCGAGCAGAAACTCATCGGTCGAATGGTCGAAGCCAGACGCGCGGGGCTGTCGCTTCATGCGATCGCGCGGGCCTTCACTGCCGAAAAAGTTCGGACTAAGAACGGCGGGCGATGGCATGCGAAATCGGTCAGCCAGATACTCGCCTGCAACGCGCGTCTTCTTGAAAAGGGCCAAGAAGCCACGCGGGAACAAACTGAACTGCGCATCTAATTGAAAGGAGCTGGTACTATGCCGTCATTTTCAGGGATCGTACGAGTCATTGTCATGTTCGTGGTCCTCACGGTCGCCTCGGGGCGCGGAGAGGTTGTTTGGAAAGTCATCGGCGAGGTACGCCGTGTCGCGATCATCAACGCGCATCGGGATTGGGGTTGCCCGAGTTTGACGGGCGGATCCACGTGCACGAGCTACGATCCGGCGCGATACAAGTGACCGAACACGGCAAATGCCTTGTGGGTTTTCGAACCTCTATGGACAGGTTCGACGCATTCTGACCTGAGATACCACCTTGGGATGAAAATTTGCACGGACCTTAGGTGGCCAAACCAGCTACATGAAGAAACGAAACTCGTACGGTTTCGCTTGAAGCTCCGGCATACGTTTTACCGTGCGCGCAAGCACTTCAGCATATCCCATTGTCACAGGTAAAAAATCGTAAAGTCCATCGTGGTTCCAATTCATTTTCGAAAGGGCGAGTATTGCCCTCGCGTCTTCGTCCCAAGTTCCATGTCCTGCGTGACGCCTCAATAGAATTGGTCTCGGGATACCTTTGCCCTCTTTGAAATAATTCTGACCACCAACGGCTTCCGGCGTATTTCCCTGTGTCCACAACAGCGCGGAGCGCCCGTCAAGTTGCACGAGAGTTCCTCGCAGGCATGGGTAAGCACTTGGAGATGACTGCTGCCCTTGCGCGCGAGGCGCATCGAAGGATATTCCGCGCCATCCGGTGTCCGCCTGTACGTGAATAAGCTGTAAGCCTTCGCTAGATCTCCACGCATCAAAGCTTCCTTCGATCTCATCTTTCGTAAACGGGAAGGCTTTGTGAATAACGATCTGCTTTGGGATTCTACCGCCGTGGCGCCGCTGGTAGAGTGATAGGCTCCGCGCCATTACACGCCGCATCTCCGTTCTACTCAGAAATGGGTTTTCATTGTCCTCGTGTACGTCATTCGTCTCGTAAGCAAGGAACTCAAGACCAGCGCCGTCTTCATCGAAAACCTGACTACAGCATGTCACAAATCGAGGTTTACCGGCTGGAACCTTCTTGATTGCATAGCTGAGCCCGATATAGGCGGAATCCGGGCGAACATCTGCCAACTTCCAGGGGATACCTCCGGCCTTACAGTACGTGGCGATGCTCAGGCGCCACATTACACTAGCTCTACATGAGTAATTGAGCGCGTTATCGGTAATGACTTGAATGGGCATCGCTCGGTTGGCGGTAATTGCTTTCAAGTAGTCATGGAGATCGAAGTCCTCCTCATCTGATGAACTTTTAAAACCTGCGGCCCACCGAGCAGGAAGGTAAATGAAAACGACGTCAAAGTCGCTACGATGAGTTTGCAGAGTGGTTATGGCTCTTGATAGTTTTTCCGCTAGAACTACGTGTGGTCTTTCAGAATTGAAAATTTCACTATCTAGGGCGGAATCCATTTCCAGAGTAGAGCTAGCTCCGGCGGGAACAATACGTGTTCGAAAAATACGGGAGAATCCGAGAAAGTCTACGAGGTATTGACGGCGTTCGTTTGCCTGACTTGAGCTTTCAAGTTCAGAGATGAGGTCTTTGAGCGCTCGAGCATTTCCAGCTGGTGAAATGCTAGCGATGCGGATGGGATTTGGGATGAAGTTAGCAAGCCCTTGGCTATAGGGGCCGAAATTTAAAAGCCCCTTTAGTGGATGGATTGCGACGTCTTCAGAGCGCTCCGGATGAAACGACAATTTTGGTTCCGAGATGTGCTTATGAAGAGCGATTCGACGTGGATCGTTCGTCATTTTAATTTCCTCTGTCTGGGCGAATATGCTGATGCGTTCATGAGGGTGAATGCCGCGTCTACGCCGTCAGAAATTCCAAAACTAGCTATCTTGACCTCTTTGTCCGTACCCAAGAGAGCCTCCAGCCAAGCGTCAAGGACGCGATTCCATGAAAGGTTGAACCGACTGGCCCGGCGCGCACGAATGAACTCCTTGGCGATGTTAGCCTTGTCACCAGGGGTTTCGTAAGACGAATTCGACCAGACAGTAGGCTCAATCACCAGCCATAGACGATCGCAATAAGATTCAATCCGGAGGGATGCCGCTTCAGCCCATTTCACGTCAGTTCCAGGGATTGTTCCTCCCAATGCGGAGGTAACGGATCTCAGGGCTTTGAACTGATTGCTCGTGTCTCGTTCATGATCGACGACCAGCATATGGCGGCCATGCTTCTTTGTCGGAATCACCGGCGCTCTTCGGGTGAATGCGGTTTGAAGTGCAGTGTAAATGAGGCCAAGCTCCGCTGACTCGAAAGTGAGGCGATTCGGTTCGATCGAGTGAAGATCGAAGTCCTTAATCTTGTAAGGACCAAATGCGTTCTTAATGTCCTCGTCGCGACCAAACGCGAGTACTCCAACATTTCTGCGAGCCGCGACGATATTTCCACCTGACTTCTCTATGGCCTGCTTTACTTCTTTTGTGCCGCCAATATCGCAAGTGATGCGGCGACAGACCAATGGAGCTGAGATAATCGGCACGGCGTTCAATCGTACCAAAGGAAATCCTGGTTCTCCCTCGGTCGGCGGTGCATCCGTTATTCGGCGGGCCATCGAGGCAAGATGCCTGGTGATGTCCAAGGGTATGACATCCACTAGATTGAGTATGTCAGCGAGGCACTCGTCGAATGTCTCGACTTCTACAGCCTCGGCTTGAATGCCGGCAGCCCGCGCATCAGAAAGTAACTTCGCCACCGATGGGGTAGGCGGAGAGTCCGCTCGATGGCACCAATACAATCCGGCCGGATATCCCTTACCGTCGGCGATACCCATTTCCAGAGCTTCTACTATTGAGCGATCGCGACCACTGTAACCCATGACCACTAGTCCATAACGCTTGCACCCTTCGACAAGTGCGTGACGCAGATCAGTGTCCTGAGACTGTAGCTCATTAGGCGTATTTTTTAGTCTGCGTGATTGAAAGTCGCCGTGAAGTTTGCCTAGGATTGGGAAGCGCCCTTCGTTCATAGCCTCAGTCGCGAGTGTCGCCTTATCGAGAGTTGCGACAATGAGGTCCTTGCTTGATCCATAAACCCTAAAATTGGCGTCTTCGATTACCCGGTCAAAATTGGTAGTCCACACAATTTTTGCTTTGCCAAGGCGCATAAGTGCAGCCAACGCCAAGTGCCCGTAGGCGGGGGTACCAGAACTGATTAGACGATCAACGTAGGTCCTTCGGTCCGCTTCCGTCGGATAAACTTCCTCGAAATAACGAGCGTACTCCTCATCCGATCCGGCAGCGGGAAATGTTCCGTTTGAATCAAGAAATTGCTGGATTCGCTGCTGAACGATAGGGTTGGCAAGATCCGAGAGTAGACGGATAGAAATCTTATTTTGAATTGAAAAAATTGTCCGTTTAAAGTCCCATATCATGTCCCCGGCTGTAGGGATGCCGGCAGATGCCGAAGCACCAGCGCCCAGGAACCACATTAGGTTAGATGAACGAATCTTGTGGATTGCGAGAAACTGCGAAAGATTCATTGCGTGCATTCCTGCATAGATTTCACCCAGCCCTATTTCTAAGCACTTGTGATACCTGGGGCTGGCAAGAGCGCCCCGGCCTGAGTTAGCGCTTCGAAATGCCCTTGTAGTTTGTCCGCGAATGTATCGGCTTCGATGAGGACGCCAGCTTCAATATTCCGCTCCTGAGCTGCTTCCGTGAAGTTGGCCGATGATACAAAGGCAATCTTCTTGTCTACGACAATACACTTCGCGTGAAGTACGGCTCGTTTGTCGCCATCTAGGGCGAGCGATCGTGGGTCGTAGAAAACATGAGGAAGCCGCTTGCCTGGCCAGTCCTTTCTCCTAAATTTTAGCGCGAATTCACGGAGAATCTCAGCGCTCGCCGTGGTGTCGAGCTGTCTGCGCTGGACATTAAGATACATCGAAACTTTAAGGTCGGGACGTTCGTCCATTCTGTTCGCGAGCGCTTTGAATACGTCCCGTCCCTGGTAGACGGCGAAGCCAGCAACGAGCACGGAAGATTCTGCTCTCGAAAAAAGCTCTTGAACTACTACTTTGGTATCTCGGTTTGTAACTCCTGGTGTTTCTGGGCCAGTCCATACAAGGCTTACAAGGTCGGTAAGAGATCGCCCGCGACTCAGACGATCAGTTTTGAGGAGTTCAAGTGTGGCCAGAATCTGTTTTGCATTAAAGCTCTGTTTCGTGAGCGCATCCAGGGCCAGAAATACCTGCGGGCCTGTTTGCCTTCCAAAGAGTTGGGTAAGGCCGAGTTCAGTAAAGGGCAGACTAAGGCTACCCGAGCCGAGGTTCTCTATTAAAATCTCGATTTCGCGGAGACTAAGGCGGGGGAACAGCGCGTCCATCATTTGACCTCAAAAAAGGAAGCGTCAGTGCAGGACACCGTCGGAGCGACTAGAGCCCGGTCGAGGTAATCGTTGTGTTGCTCGCAAGAGGTTTCGGAAATGAGTAAGCACCCGTGGCACGCGGCGCCCGAAAGATATCGGATGTCATGCTCATTCGTAACATCATGCTGTGCACAAACCGGATCATTGGAGCAGAGCATGTTGGATCGCAGGGCCTGTTCGAGGTGCTCTTTAATGTTGCGGCCCGTCTCGACCAGGCCGCCCAGCGTGCCTTCGCTATCCGGACTGGCGGTATAGAGAAGTATTCCATAACCAAAGTCGCCCGCGTAAATGCGCTCTTTGATTGAGCTTGAAGGGTAGCCACACTCAAGCGCCATTGCGGTGATAACCATATGGGACAGTGAGTGAAGCATGTAATAGGGCAGGCCAGGAAAACTGCGTTCGCTTGCTTCGTGATCCTTTAGCCAATGATTAAAGCCTGCGTTTAATTCCTTGCCGCGTGTTGTGACCGCCGCTTCCTTGACCCATCTCTCGACCGCTGATTTCTTAAAGCCAATGAATATACCTTCGCCTCGGTTTTCGTATGCAGGAAGCCAGTTTGTTTCTCGTCCGATTGCAGCCCTTTTGACGTCGATGTCAAGTTCACCGTCAATATCGGGCGCTTGGGACTCAAATCGCGTGAAGCCGACTAGGGCCGCAACCTCGCGCAGCCGATGGACGAGAACGACTTTCTCGATAGATTCAGTTAAAGCCCCGCCCCAAACACTTTTTGGCAATGCCCTCGCAAAAAAATCGCCATCTGGAGCATCTGTTCCGAGTTCTTCTTGGGCCGATAGCAGCGTCTCGATTTCTGACTGCTTAACTGACTTGCTCTGAGTAAGGTTTGCGCCTTTTTTTTTCTTAGATACATAAGTCCACACTTCTGAGTCGGAAAAACTCGCGAGTTCTTTCTTTGCGCTCTGATTGAACTTTCGGAAGGGAGCAAGTTCCTCAACCGTTGCGACATCCTTGAGTCCTTGGTCCCACAGGATCTCAACGATATCTGCCAGCGGGTCCGTCGTGTCGGGGATCGAGATCACGCTCATGATTTGAGGGAAATACGCATTACTCGCCGAACGAATGAGAAGGCGACTTGGAATGCCACAGCCACCCTCTTCACGGCTTCGAGGTCCCAGCCAGGGGCGTGACCCATCACAACTCCCAAGAGCGATGAGCTCCATTTGGGTAGCGTCAGTCATGCGGCGATTCTTTCCGCATCCGCACCGAATGCGAACCTCGGCTAGATCACCAGTCGTCCCCGACTCATCTAAGTAGAGTTGCTGAGAGCAGTTAATCTTTTCGCGATGGACAAAATAACGCCAATCGATGTCTCCGATATGGCCATTGGGACACGCTCTTACAAAACGGACTGGCACAATAGAGCGTTTTTTCCGATCGTCGTCGATATACTTCCCGTTTGTAAGCGCTTTGCGATGAATCAGCATTCGCGATCTCGCAGAACCTCCGGCACCTCCCAGCGGAAAGGCGTCCTGAGTGATGAACCACTCGGGAAATTGCCATCCAGTGATCCCTGTTTGGGCTTCGCCTAGTTTGTCCGTATTTTTCGGAGGACTTCGAAGTTCGAGCTGTTGCGCGTCGAGGATACCCCGGAGTTTAGCTACGAGCCTAGGCTCGCTGATCGGGTCGCCGCCTCGCCCACCGTCCCAATGGTCTAAGCCTCCAATGATAATGGAGTAGTTGGGAAGATCCATCATCGCGCCGGGACCGAACGTGGTGATGAGCTGACTTAGCCGAATTTGTCCGTGAGACTGAGTCACGTGTCCTCCGCGATCTCTTGATTATCAAGTGTTTTTAGCCAGATGTTTACGCTTGGCTCCACGTCTCGCATTGAGCGATTTGCGCGAAAAAACTTAAAGTTGGCCGGAAGCTCTTGTAGCTCCGGATCAAGAAAGTCATGAAGAAGTGGCTTCGCTCCGCCCTCCTCGTGGGCATTGTACTGAAGCTGTGTATTGCTTCGGTCCAACTCGAGCTTAAGTGCAGTCCACTTGTCCAAAAGATCTATTATCCGATCCTTGAGCTTCGCGCGGATTCGTTCAGACTCTTCGGGTGGACGCGTAATGTAGTCGGCAGCTCTTTGCGAAAGCGACTCGACCACAAACTGCAACTTTTGGCGCTCGGTTTGAATGTTGGCGGCTCCTTTAGCGGGGGTCATTGTCGCTAACCCCTGGCGAGCTAGCGCGACAACTGCCCCGGCCAGGCCCTTGTCGAGAGCTCTAGGTGAGAATGGGGTAACGCTGGTGACTTCGACATTCCTATAAAACGTCTCGTGGTAGTAGTCGAAGCGCTCATAGTGGGAGCGATCCCGATGTTTGTGAATATTGAATAGAGTCACTACAAGTCCGGGACGCTGGGGGAGGCGGCCAACGCGGCTCGATGTTTGAATATATTCGGCGGTGGTCTTTGGTTGCCCTAAGACGACCATTAGGCCGAGGCGTGTGATGTCAAGACCAACTGAAATCATGTTAGTTGCCAGGGCGACGTCAACTCGTTCCTTTTCATGGAATTCGAGTGAAAGTCTTCTTTTTGCCTCTGCAACGTCGTTGGTGTGAACTCGGCTTGTTAGTTCCACCAGCTCGTGGCGGATGTCTCGATCAGCAAAAAAGCCTTCCGTTTCTCCAACGCGGTGACGTTTCGAGTAACGAGTAAGTCGATTCTTGATTTCGTCCTCTACAATTCGCCGGCTGCCGCCAAGTTCGCGGAGGGAATTGAAGTAGCCCAAGACAGTCATGTATGGGTCTACAGGGTTTCCGCCCTTCTTTGCGGTGCCACCCTCGGCGTCGTAAAGCTTTTGTGCTGCACTCAACAGTGCAAGATAGGTTCTGAGCAGTGTTACCTTAAGACTTCGACCTTGAGCCGCTACGCCTACGTAGAGACGAGCATTGGCTTCCTTCGGTGACTTCGTCACAGCAAAAAAGGAATCCCGAATGTCTTGTCCTGGTGGAGGGAAAATATGAATCTTGCGTCGATTGAAGAGTGCCTGAATTTGCCGCTCAGCGCGCTTCACCGTCGCTGTCGAAGCTATGATCTTTGGAACCACTCGTTTTCCGTCGATAGTCTGCGAGCACAATTCGTCGACGGCGCCCTCGTAGAGGCCGACCATGGTTCCCATTGGGCCAGAGATGAGATGCAACTCATCTTGAATAACTAGTTCAGGCGGAAGAAGCCGCCCTCCTGGAATAGCCGACGTATTACCAGACGCTTTCGAGCCAGCACCAAAAAAACCATGTTCACTATGGCGATCGACACGACCAAAGAGGGCACCGACTTGTGCGGTCCAAGGCATCGCTGCAAACTTATCTACCGTCGCAATAATGAAGCAAGGAAGCCTGCGATAAATCTGATCGTCCACGGCCACAATCGGAAGTTGTTGGTCTCCAGAAAACGCGCAACCCCTATTCATGCATCTAACGATCAGGTCAGTAGGGTTGTCTGAGTTCGGATGAAGACGGAACGAGTCTTTTTGAAACTTGGCGCTACACCAAGGACATTCTTCGATTGGAATCGGTGCTGGCTTGCCTTCTGGATTGTTCCAATAGGCGATTGTCTTCGAGCGTGCGGAGAATGGGTTCTTTTCGGACTTTGAACCCATCTTGTTGGGAGTCGCAGCTTGGCCTACCCAAAGGCCGATTTCAAACGGCCAGGGGCCAAATTTTTCAGGGTTTCTCTTCCGCTCAAGTTCGAGAGCGCAAATGAGTGTTGCAGCGCGACCTAACTGATCGAGCGTCAAGAGCCGGAGTGTATACCTCATCAAGACCGTTACACCGGCGGAAAATTTCGTTGGATTCCTGAGACGCCTGAGGACTAGCGTAAACGCGGTCAGGCCCAAGTAAGCTTCAGTTTTGCCACCTCCTGTTGGAAAGAAGAGTAGGTCGACGGAAGTATTACGGTCCACATGCTTTGGATCATCTATCGGAGCTAAATTCAGAAGAATGAACGCAAGCTGAAAAGGGCGCCATTTCGGAGCGTCATTTGGCCGTTTCTGCTTCGCCGCGATGGCCATAGCGGAATTCGCGATTCGAAAGGCCTCAAAGACTTTCTGATCCATTAGGCGTTGGATGCCGTCTTCAATCCGTCGGCATGCAGTCTCGGCATTTTTTATCAGCTCCGTTGCCGTCTCAGCACGACGTTTTGGTGATTTCGGAGCGAGGTTTTTCTGGCCTCTAATCCAATCTGCATACTGCAACGCTAGCGGAGTTAGGCGTGCAATTAGCTCCTCGGGAGACGGAACCGTAGCGAGCGCTTCCATTTCGAGAGCAACGTCTCTTACTTCGCGAGGCTCGACACGCTCAACTTCGCTCTTAGGTACCCAGGTTGATTCAACGGTAGTGCAGCGTCCTTCGATCAAGAGGGCTTTAGTCGCTACCCCGTGCCCCACTGAAAACTCTTTGGAGTCTCTATACTGGAGATCGGCAATCAGCTCATCTGGGTCGTCTGTCTGTAGACCGCGAGTATTGGGGCGGGGAATGAAGCCTTCTGAGCACTCAAGCTTGAGGCCGGCCTGAAATGCAAAGGCCAGATCCTTGAAGCGTTCATGGTCGTAGGGTTCACGGTAGTTAACCAAGAAGACAGAAACGGATCTGCATCCCTTGGGCAGTTCGCCTTCTTTCCCGTTCGAAGAGACGATTTCCCTCACCGATACGGTAATTTTTAGACCCGACTCATCAGGAAGTTTGATGTCTTGCAAAGGGCTATCGAGCTTGAATGCCACGGAACGGGTTTGCGGCAGTCTTTCCCAGATGAGCTTCCCGGTCGACTCGTCTTCTTCCTTCGAAGTCTCTCCAGTCTGCTCTGCAGCTTGAAGCAGGTGAACAGCTTCCTTCTCTAGATAGCTATCGCCGCGCTTGAGTTTGTAATCTCCCCAAACAGCGGATGCGGTAATTGACCGAGTGGTTGGACCAATTATGCAGCTGATTCCAAGGCTTGATGGAAAGTAGGATCTCTTGGCTGCCTTGCGTTCAGGGGTCGAATCGTCATCGGGGCCACCCGGATCACCGCCCTGGTCAATTTCGTCGAATGACGTTTGATCCGAACGCTGTTCGGCTTTGGCCCCCAGGGGCGCCAGAAACCCTGTCAGGTACCACCGAGACGGTGGCTGGGAGAGAGCTTCCTTGGAAAGTAGGGAGGAATTGCTTGGTCCAATAAGATCAAGTTCAAGCGCCTCCGTTAGTTTTGAACGAATTTCTATAGAGTTCATTGAGGTCTCTTCTTTCTCGGAGACTTCTCTGACGAGTGGCCGGACGCTCTTCCGGTATGATGTGATGACGAGCCAGCATCATGAGGTTCCGTCGTACCCTTGAGCCGTTCCGCTTCCGCTAACTTCGCATTGAGATTTAGAAGGCGAGCTAGGACATCGTCTCGAACTGAATCCTGCCAGCGAAAGCGCCATGGCTTCTTTTTGTTCCGACCAGTTTCGCTATCTTCCGTGTCTTCTTCGTATTCGAGATCGAAACCACAGATGGGGTTGATGTCAGCCCAGCCGAAGGAATTTAGTATCGCGCGGTCCATTTGCGAATGCAGTTCGCGAAGTCTAAGGATGTCCTCGGACTGTTCATCAGGATCGTGAAAACGATTATAGATTGTGGTGAGGCCTTCGAGTCCTCGCTCCATAAGTTGTGCACGAAACGTGTAATATGAATTACCAGCTTCAGTAACCGTCCCATTCGTCTGGATGTTCGCGGGTATGGGGAATGTTGCAAAGCAGTCTTCAGGGATGTACCGAAAATCATCCTTGAGTGAAGATCCAAAAAAACGCGCCCATACTTCGTGAACTCTGCTTTGAAGAAGCGCGAAGCCGGCAAAGTCATCAAACAGGAATAAGGTTAGGCTATCGGAGAAAATCACCTCTGGACTCTGAAAGATAAACGACAAATGAGACCCGGCTCGACCGCTAGCCAATATTCTCTTTCGTGTGCCAATCGACTGATACAAGTCCCGAGCAGGACGAGAATATCGCCACCACAGTTTTTTAAGTCGCTCTTCGGAGGAACCTTCTCGTTGAATACGGACGGTCTGGTGAAGACGCCTATAGAGGTCGGGAAAAGCCTTTAGCTGATCTTCATCGCGATCTTCGGCATAAATGATGAATCGTGATGCTTTGCCCAAAGGCGATTCGTTCATCTCTTCGCCGCCCAAATAAGGCCGAATCAGTTGGAGGTTGTTTCTATCCTTTGTAACAAATGAATCTCGTTCCTCCTGACTGAGGACAAATCCCTTCCCATTGATATTGGTGCCGCTATGAACAAGCGAAGTATTCTCCACCAGAACGCTAGGGCTATCGTCCGGCCCCATATGGAACAAGTACGACGAAATGCGACCAACCTTGCGACCATCGAGTTCGATTGCTGAATGTAAAGTGGATTTGGATCTAGTTATGTGTACCAACGCAACAATCACTGCGGCGATCCCAGGCCACTGGAGTCTGGTTCTTGCGGAATAAATGCATCCGCCGTTTTTAAGAATAAACTCTAAGCCAGTAGCTCTAGTGTCGCCTTGTCGAATCGAATTGGTTGCCAGCAGTGAGACAGAGCCTGAACTTCTGCACAGATCAAAGGCGGCCCTGAAAAAGTAGGACACCAGGTCACTCTTTCCATGGCTGTAGGGGTAGTGATGGCCGAGCCACTCCAGATAGGTTTTCCCCATGGCGGAAGAAAGTTTGCTTCCGCCAAGAAAGGGTGGATTTCCAACTAGGGCGTCAAAGCCGGAAGGGTCGCGCTGAAACACTTCCGGGTATTCTAGTTCCCAATGAAAACTCGACAGCCCATCTGGAAGGACTCGACCAAACTTGAAAGATTCATCAGTCTGAAGAATCGCGCTCGCTTTGCTTTGGATCTCGACCAGTAGTTGTTTTCTCTCTTTGTCCTTGCTGGCCTTAAAGAAAACACTCAGAATCATGTCGCCTACGAAGCGCAATCTCGCAACATACTGGTCTGCCTCACTGTTTAGGTGCGCAAGTGCCTCATAGTTTCTTTCTTCCGACGCACTCTGAATCTCTTTGCGCAGATGTAGGTAAGACTGAATCGCCTCCGTTAAAGGTACCGAGAAAAGGGGGGTGTCGTCGCCTTGCTCCCATGTGCGTCTAGCGAGTTGCGAAAGGCTCAGTCCGACGAGCGAGTCGCCCTGTTTGAGCGAATGGTCAAGGAACGTAAACGCGTGGTCACGAGCAAATGTTGCCAGCCATAGGGAAAGCTTCGCAAGATCGACAGCCATCGGGTTTTTGTCGACACCATAGATGCATCTCTGGGCAACCAATCTACGTGCAAAGAGAAGCTCGTCCTCGTCTGGTGGAATTGTGGGAGTCTGCTTGTGGTGTCGCCAGGCCTTGACGAGTGCTTCGCTCAATTGCCGAGTTGCCTCAACGAGAAAGGCACCCGATCCCATCGCAGGATCGCATATTTTCAGATTAAGTATGTCCTGCGCATTCGGGTTCGTTCCAAGAGCGTTGAGTAGGGGCTCCAGGGCTTTTTTCACGATAGGTGCCGTCAATGCTCTAGGGGTATAGTGAGATCCCGACCTACGGCGCTCATCGTTGGGCTGGAGAATTAGAGAACCCTTTGGCGCGATCCTCGGTGTCGCCTGTCTGGCAATTCTACGGTCTAAGGCTGCTTCTAGCTCATCAAGGGTGTTCGCGTTCTTTAAGGCGTCGGCTTTGATCTCTTGCTCGGTAAGGTCTTTGAAGTGTTGAGCGCGCTCTTCCTTCTTCTTTGAAAGAAGTGTCTCCAGGTTAATAACAATTGGAGCTCCGTGAGTCTTCTTCGCTTTGATAGCAATGGATGGTCCCTCGGCGATTTCGAGCCTGAAGCCCATCACCGTTTCATAAACAGAACCAATCTGTTCTACGTCTAGAGTCCGGTATGAGATGCGCTCGCCATCTAGGAGCATCAGATTCCGCAAAACGCGAAGGACTACGCCATCGGCAACTAACGGTGGATTGTAGCCATCCGGCAGCTCTGCGCGGCCTTCCAAAAACGGAAAGCGGTTTGGATCGAAGAGGTGCCCCCTGCGCGGTGGCAGTTTGAATCCAGGAAAATCAATGCCCTCATAAACTACCCGGAACAGCGTTAGGAGTTGTGCCCAAGCGCCGAAGCGCTGATCCATTGTATCTACGAATCTTGATTCGTCGGACCGAAGACGGTCGAATAGACCTTTGATTGAGTAACTTGATACGTAGACGTTGTGCGCTGGAATGAGGTCCCGGTCTTCGGCGTATAGGAGGAAGACGATTCGCAGGAGGACCGTTAAGCATCCATGATAAATGTCATCTTTGTGTTTCTCAATTACCGGTCTGAGAAGTTGCCCTTCGCGCCTCGAATCGGCAGCTTCAATGCCTCGAAGTAATTCGAAAAGAGCAGCGAGAACTTGCTCAGAGAGCATTGTGGAGACGACATTCTGGTACTTGCGCGATTCGGAGAGAAGTGCCGGCAAACGCTCTTTGGTCGGTAGAGTGAACCAACGATCGGCGCCGAATAGCATCTTGAAAGCCGATAAGACTAGGCGGCCCTGGACCTCCAGCATCAGTTGATATGGAAAAGTTAGGAAGCCTGATGTCTCACCTTTAGGGGCAAAGACAAGTCGAAGCGAAGTCGTTCCAATCAGCATTCCAATGGCGATTCCGCGTTCTCGGAGAAGGCGCTCAAACCTGGCTTGGAGTGAGGTTTTCCAAATCGTCTCAATGTCTGGCACGTCATCAAAAGACTCATTCGCATCGCAGAAGCGAATCAAAGCGGTCGGGACGTCGGCTTGCGGGTCAATCTGAGCATAGTGAGTGGCAGTAATGGTCTCTTGGTACTCAGGTAGAAAGATCGAGGTGAAATCGGGTTTAGTTTCAGCGCTACGCAGGTCGGTTGCTCTCCACCCTAGGAGTTCGGTGAATAGCTTGGGGAAAAGCGTGCAATCGAGTCGGACTTCTTCACGCGAGCGAAATTGAATAAGCTGGCGGAGAGCGCGCTGAAGTTCCACAACATCCGAATCGACATAAGCTTGGCATTGGACCAGGGCGTGAGGTGAAACGACGAGCCCCACTGGCTGAAGATAGCCAAGCCAAGAGCGGTGATTCTCAATCCCAACGTCGCGTGCCATAGCTAGCCCGTCCTCGGCCAAAGATAGATTAGGCCAATGGGTTCGATTCTCGTGGCCTTAACCGTGTAATTGGCAAGAATTCGCACGGGCTCGTCGGTAAGCTCCTTTTCAAGGGCCTCGCGCCGCTTCGACCAATACTTCTTGTTCGATTCTAGCTGCTTCTTCTCCTCTGTCGAAAAATTAAATCCAAGTTGAGGGCTTTCGTACTCTTTCGCAGTAGCTGTAAGTCGGCGCTTCTGATCCTCAAGAATTTGGATCATGTCCGCAGACTCTTGGTCTGCCCGCTTGTGAAGTTCCTTGTTCGCATCAGCTATGGCTGCTCGTGCGCGCTCATCGAGATGAACCAAAAGTGCCTGAACGTCTATCTCAGTTGATCGTCTCAGGCGGTCTAGAATGACTTTGTCCGGTTCCTTCTTGAACTGCTGGGATAGGCTTTTTTCCAAAATACCAAGTGTCCTGCGTTCGGCTTCGCGACCAAATGGTTCCAGGGCGCCTTTGCGGATTTCAGGGTCAACCCAGCGTGCCGTAACTGAGACTATTTCTTCATGAAGACGAGCAGCGTTCGGCCCAAAAAGCGCAAGTCTTCCAAGAAGGACGACTCGCGGAATATTGTCGTCCGTCTGGGAAAAGCAAGCTCGTGAAAGATCATGAGCAGTAAAGCCTTGGGCGGTGAAACGCCCAAGTAGTCTCTGAATGATTCTGTGCTCAAGGTGCAGGTGAACGACACTGTCGTCCAAAATGCCCGGATCATTGAAAACTACGGGGCGAACCTGAGCATTTTTTCGCCAGTCGAAGTATCTCTCTTCAGGTTTCCTTGGCGCTCTGAGGCTATCGATCGTTTCAGCCCATGTTGTCGAAGCCCCTGCTAATGTATCCAGTCTTGGAAAATCAAAGCGAGGGAGGTCCTTCGAATCTCCTTTGATTGGAGCGAGTGCTGGCGCGTGCTGTAGCTTAAGTGCGGAAGAGATCGCATCTCGAAAGTTGCTCTCGCTTAGACCCATCCATTCAGAAGAAACTTCAAGCTGAGTGCGTAGCTGATTGATTTGTTTTTGAATGGCTGTTTGACGGTCCCGAGCTGCTTCGAGTTCCTCTTCTACCGTCTGTTTGTCGAAAGTTACTTCTTTCAATGCAGCAAGATCGCTGTCGAGAGGATCGATGTTTTTTCTGCGAATGCCGTACTCTAGGGTTTTGGAGAGTGTTGCGTCTACTACCTGCGAAAGGCTGCCTAGTTCTTTCCTAATTGTTTCAGTCTTCTCAATGACTCGTTGTAGAATTCGATCTTCGGGGCGCTGCGCATAGAAAAAATAACGGCAGAATACCTCGGCATTGGGCTGTAATTTGCGGTCAATTCGGCCGTTCCGCTGTTCCATTCGGCTTGGATTCCAGGGGATGTCAAAGTGAAACAAATTCCAGCATCGGCTTTGAAGATTCAGGCCTTCACGTGCCGCGTCGGTGGCAATCAGTATGCGCAACGGATTGGTCTTCGGATCGGAGTTAAATGCGCGCTTGATTTCTTCACGTTTAGCGAGCGGTGTTGGTCCATGAAAAATGGCGATGCGCTCATTGCCTAGATGTGTTTCAGTCACGAGGCCCGAAAGTTGCTGGAAAATGTAGCGTTTTGTGTCTTCCCACTCGGTAAAAATAATGATCCGATTGTCATTCCACTTGGCTTCGGAAGTGTCATCCGAGGGTACTTCCGGAAGATCGGAGCACATGTTCTCTCTGATCCAAAAGAGTAGTGCCTTGATTTTCGCATCGGGTTGTCCCCGTGCAGCCTCTGCGAGTTGGGACATCTCGCCAAGAATTTCAATTTCCCGATTTAAGAGTGTCTGGGCTCCAGCATCTTTCGGTCCAAGTTGAGATCCGAGCGCTATTTGTGATGCTTCTTCCCGGCTTGTGAGTTCTTCGGAAAGTGTCGCGCGCTCATCGTCGGCAGCGATTCCGGCATTCAATAGATCAAGTTCGTCGAGTTCAACTTCCTTCTCTTCTCTTTGGTCCTCTTTAATTTTTAATTCGATGCTTTTTCTGTGCACTTTGAGCGTTTTCGCAAACGCCTCGATTGATGAAAGTAGGCGTTGTTGTAGTCCGGATATAACGAGTGACGACGTGCCCTGAAAACGTTTGGATGTCTCTTTTAGGCGCTGCTCGCGCGTTTCAGCATATTCGTCCAGTAGTGCGGGAAGTCGAAGTTCAGGAGAGTCTTTGGGGAGATTGTCGATCACGATCGGTTGAACGATACGTTTTGGAAAACCGCCCTGAATTTCGCGAAGGTCGTCCTTGAGTCGTCGAATCAGCACATCCTTGACGTTCTTGGGATTTACCTTAACTCCACGGCAGAATCTCTGCGGGTCTAGAACCTCAAGGAGTGCAGAGAAACTATTCGAATGACCATTGTGGGGAGTGGCCGACAAAAATAGCCGATGTTCGAAACGGGGTGCTAGATCGCGAACCGCACGAGTAATTTGGGAATCGATTGCATAGCGTGAGCTGGTCGCTGGTGCTGCATGGTGAGCCTCGTCAAGGACGAGCACTGTTCCTGCCTCGAATTCACCGAGATTCGTACGAAGTGGCGCTACATATTCCTCGTCAATGAGGAGTTTGTGAGAGATCAAAAACCGAGAATGTGTTTTCCAAGGGTTAACTTCATAGCCCTGTTCTTCGCGAACTCTCCGAATATAATCTCTGTCAAAAATCTCGAAGGTTAAACCAAACCGATTTTCCAGCTCTGATTGCCATTGCGCGAGCATGGATGGAGGAACTGCAACCACCAGATAGCGGGCCTTCTTTCGCAAAAGAAGTTCGCGAAGGATGAGCCCCGCCTCAATTGTTTTTCCCAGGCCCACATCATCGGCGATAAAAAGGTTCACTCTAGGGAGAAGAAGAGCGCGTCTTAAGGGTTCGAGCTGATATGCCTCGATTTTAATTCCCGCACGGAATGGGGCTTGAAACAATTTTGGATCGGTCGCAGTTACGCAGTTCCAGCGAATGGTGTGGAGGTATGCTGCAAAGAGATTTGGATCATCGAAGCCCTTTTCGGAAATCTGGTTCCAGCTTTCGCCGGTTAATACTCGGCGGTCCAGTTCCTTTTCCCAGAAGACTGTTAACTCTGCGCCTTGATTGTCGTCATCCACGCACGCGAGTTTAACGAGAGAGCAGTCTACCTCCTCTGTTGCTGGATCTACGTCCTCGACGAGGTAAGTGCGCTGTCGAACTTGTATCAGCTGGCCAGGAAGCGGTAGCTTTTGGTTATGTTGGGTATTGGGCGTGTTCAAGGGTTCACGACTCGCTGAAGCTTGGCGTCAGAGGTGGCGCCGCCGTCCCTGACCCACTCATCCACCTCTTCTTGTTTGAACTTCCAGAGGCGTACAACTTTATGCGCGGGCATGCGCTTGTCAGAGACCCAGTCGTAGACTGTGTCTTTGCTCACTCCGAGATAGGCGGCAATCTCCTGAACAGAGAGCCATCGATCCGACAACGATATTCTTGGCATGCGCCCCGCCCCTTTTTTTCCTGCGAGCAAATCTGTTAAGAATGAGCAGGATTAAACCGGAGATAGTAGGAGCCGGCAACGGTTATCTGGGGATGGCCATGATGCATTGCAGGGCTCGGCGGCCGATCGGTGAGGTGACTTTTGAGAGTTGAGTAGGACGAAAATAGTGTGTTCGGCTTGTTTGCCGCAGCACGAATCAGCGATTCGGCTGTGTCTGCAACTGGTCTTTGACACCGTATGCGCTACCACTCAATTAGCTTCCGCTCCCGATAGAAACCGCCGGTCGGTCCGCCGTCAGGTAGTATAGCCAACCACGAGACCGTATCCGCACCTTCGGCCGGAGCAAGGTCCGCGTCGTCGCCACCCATCCGGGTCTGGACCCATCCGGGGCAAGCAGAGTTCACCAAAATATTCTTGCCTTGAAGCTCATCAGCCAAGATACGTGTCACGGCATTCAAAGCCACCTTCGAAACACGGTACCCCGGCCAACCGCCATTCATGTCAGCAAGCTGTCCCATTCCACTCGAGACGTTCACGATCCGTCCATAGCCGTGAGCGACCATCAGAGGGGCAAACCGCTGTGCGAGGCGGATAGCGCCATATGCATTGACCTCCATGGATTTTCGGATCACTTCGAGCGGAGTGATCAAAATAGACGCGGCGTCGCGGTCAGGCGGGTGCCGGGCGGGATCGGCGAGAATGCCGGCGTTATTGATCAACACATCCAACCGTCCATACTGATTCTTAATCTCAGCCAGGAGGCGGTCGCAGCTGGCGTCATCACTCACGTCGGTCTGTACAGATGTGACCTCGAATTTTTCCGTTCGCAGCTGAGCCGCCGCCATCTCCCCAGCAGCCAGGTCGCGGCTCCCAAGAAGGACCCGCAGCCCTTTCACGGCAAGCTGTCTACAAACCTCGTATCCGATTCCGCGATTGCCGCCGGTAACAAGAGCGAGCCTTTGGACTTGGGTCATACGATGCACTCCTTTGGACACATGCGAACTCCTGCTTGAGTAGCCCGGGCTTGAATTTCCTCATCGAAGGAAATCCTGCCAGAAAGCAGCACAGCGCGACCTTGGAGCTTCTCGTCTTCTATGAGACGGAGGCCCGTTCTCAAACCTCCGAAATTGTAATCGACCAGAAGAAGGGGGTCCGGATTGGAACGCGCCCTCTGCAAAAATTCGTCTTCGGTTTGGAAAAGCTCGATGCTCCGATCCGGGAAGGCGGCCTTGAGTCGCTCATGAAGGGTGAGGTCGTCGTCCAGCGCCAGAATACTTTGCCCCGGAAGCATGCGGGTTGGGTCGCTAAACCATGCGGGAGGGGAAGCGAGCGGCAGGGTAATTAGGATGAGACTACCGTCTGCCTGGGGTAAGACGCGTAGCTGACCGGAAGCTGCTTCGATCAGTTTCCGTGCGCTGAAAAGTCCCTGGCCAGTCCCGGATGCTCGCGTCGTGCATCGCTCGCCTGCTTCCAGACGTGCAAGGATGGCAGGATCAAAACCGATTCCGAAGTCGCGAATGGTAAGTTCGCACGAAGTTGAAGTGGTTGAAACACGGAGTAGGATCCTCTTGTCATGTTCGGCGGCGGCGAGGACCGCGTTCTCAAGCAAGTTTGAGATCACTCGCGACAAATCAGAGTAGGAAATCGCGGCAAATCGAGTCAAGGACCGCGCCGGTACATCCAAGGTGAGGTGAATTCCAAGGTCAGACAGTCTCGGGGCGAACTCGTCTGCGATGACGCGCGTGACGCCGCCAGCACTACAAACGGCCTGGTCTGACCGGAGGTCTGAGTTCTTCAGTAGCGGAGAGTCTGCTCCGACCTGATTGAGCTTCTGCCGGTGCTCCGAAACGATGCCACGAATGCGGCCGATGATTCTCCGGAATTCGTCCTTTCTTTGAACCGGCATTTCCGGGCATTGATCAACGAGCATCCCGGCAGACGCAATCGGCGTACTGATGTCGTGCAGAACGCTGGATAGGAAGCGTCCCAAAATCTCTTGAGCCTGCATCTTGGCTTCCGCGCGGTGAAGCAGGGCATTGGCCTGATCGCGCTCTTCAAGAACCGACGAAAGTCGATCGGCGATTCTTTGAAGTTCGAGCGGTAGCGATTCTGCTTCGTGGCCCTGGCTTTCGATCAACTGAGCGATCGGATGGAGAAGCTGCTTACGCATGAAGCGCCACTGCAGGAGAATTCCGATCCCGGTCATGACGAGCACGGGCAAGCCGCCAATGAGGAGGAAGCCCCACCGAAAGCTCCCGGCCCAGGTGGGCTTGGGCACCGTGATCATTACCGACCTCGTAGGAACGACGGCGGGGATCGTCTCAACCCGGTATACATCATGAGCAGTTAGGCTGCGGCAGAAGCCAGTTTCAGGAGCGGCACAGGTCTCACCTATAGGGAGGAGCTGTATCTTCGAGACGCCATGATACTCAATCAGATCGAGCGAAACCGCGTCGGCGGTTCCGCTGGGGCCGATCAGTAGCTCGCCGGAGAGTCTTCTCGCGATCGAAGCCCCTTTGATCGCCAGGTCGTCGCGAATCCTCGCGATCTGATTCGCATAGTCAATGGTGAGAAGGACTGCAAGGACCGCTACGGACGAAAGCAGGGCGCCCGCTCCAAGCAGGAACCAGGAACGGACCAGGTGCGTCTTGAGTGAATTGCGATTGCCGGTCATGGGTTGCGCGTCGATCCTGTTCGCAGCCTTTTCCAAAAGCGAATCTCGCCTGATCTGAGCTGGTACGCGTTCACGCCCCAGGGCGCTGTAAACTGCTTCGGGCCATTTCTTTCAAAGCTCGTCTTGAAGGCACTCGCGGTCGGCGGCTTGTGATCGCAAAGTATGCGTTCCAATCCTTCGAACACACGTAGAATCGCCAAGCCCGCGCCGCTTGACGGAATAAATCCGGCGGTCTTGCCTGGCTTGAGCGCGCGTCGTCCGAGTGCAAAAGTCGCGAGACCTAGATTCGCCGGTGGAAATCCTCTGACGGTTACGCCAGGAGCGTCTTGGACCGCAGGATTTCTTTCGACGAAGCCGAACTTCTGATCTCCCCAGCCGTCGCCTCCGATAAAGCGCACGTCGGGCAAACGGGCGTGGATCGCGCCCATCAGGAGAGCTGACACTTTGGAATAGTTCGGAAGCAAGACAAAGCTAGGCTTCGCCGAAGCGACTGCAGCGGCGATGGCCGCCGGGTCAGGACTGTCTCCAACAACCGTCTGCTGTCCAAGCTTGGTTAGACGGAGGCGCCCTGCCTCGCGGTCGAACTGCTCCGAAAAGTCGGTGCAGGCATGGCAGTCTGCACTCACCACCGAAAAGTAGTTTCTGGACGACTTGGATTGAGCCAGCTCCTGAAGCACGTTTGCGGCACCAGATGCCAGCATCCCGTTGCTCGGATAGACCGAGAGGTGAAGCGGCGCGAGCTTCTCGACCTCGGATGATGAGGCCATGATGCTAACACTGGGTGTCTCCGGAGCACCTTTGACGACCAGCAGGTAATGGTTGCTGCGCCGAGGACCCACGATCATCCAGTGGCCGGCAGTCTGTGCATCCTTCGCGCGCTCGAAAGCCTGGAGCTGGTCGTTGGCGTCAAAGAGATGAAGGGTCGGTTTGATCTCGAACCCGCACTTTCTGAGCGAAGTGGCGGTGAGATTTCGCCCCAGCTCGACCGAAGATGTGAACTCCGCGCGAAAGGTCTCCGAGGAGGTCGTGTCGCGAGGGGAGAGTGCCTCGATGAAGCTGATTGCAACCTGAGTCGGCGGTTTAGCCAGCACCGGAGAAGAGATCAGCAAAAGCGCGAGGTAGAACGGAACTGGATTTGGGCTCATTGGGCCACTCGCTTCCACCGCAGGATCGCTCGGCCAAAAGATTCTGCTGGAGAGACCAGCTCAAGGATCTCACCAGCAAGGCGCGCGTGACGAATAAGGCTCTTTCCGATCCTGGCTGGATTCGATGCCTCAGTGACATTGTGAACTATGGCCGATTCGGAAATCGAGTAGGTGCCGGCATAAAAGAGAATCGAGTCAAAGAGATTCTCTGCTTCGTTCTGCCCAGGCTCTTCTTCGATCGCTTTATTGATACTGACGCTCATATGACCGTTCAAAGCGTAGATCAGGACTCCGTGAGCATCGCGTCCCCAGGGACGTTTGGAGCCTTCTTGATCTTCGAGGTCAAAGGCGAGCAATGTCCAGGTGCCTATGATCTGTTCAGGCTTCATTGGAGTGTTCCTTTCGTCGCGTTGATGGGCGGGCTGCGCAAGTCAAGCCGGGGGATGGCAGGTCTTTACCAGGACCGCGACGAATGAGGCCCAGCTCCGAGATTCGCCGAAGGAGCGTGCTGCGGCTGATGCCGAGTCGATCGGCGGCCTCGGACTGATTCCACTCACACAGATCCAGCACGCGCTTTAGATAGTCCCGTTCCGTATCCAGCAGGTAGCTTTCATATTGTTTACGCGAAATTTCGACTTTTTCCTTGGGCAGTGCATGCGAGCTTTTCGATGATCTAGGGTCCGTCGCCAGTTGCAGCAGATCTCCAAAATCCTGCGTGTCCAGTACCAAGGAGTTTCTTCTTCTGGCCCCGATGATCGCGCGCTCGATCGAGTTTCGAAGTTCGCGGATATTTCCAGGCCAGGTCTGCGTCAGGAGTTGGCGGGCAGCCGGATCGGACAGTGCGAACTTGGGGCCGGCAATCTGGTTCAGAAAGAAGCGCGCCAGATCCGGCACGTCTTCCATCCGGTCCCGAAGCGACACGGTTTGAAGCCGTAGAACGTTGAGCCGGTAATAGAGATCCTCGCGAAATAATTTGTCCCGCACCAATTCTTCGAGAGGGCGATTCGTGGCGGCGATGATTCGAACATTGATTCTGCGCGGACTCTTGGCCCCCAATGGCGTGACTTCGCCTTCTTGGAGGACGCGAAGTAGTTTCGCTTGCGCGGCCAGCGGCAGCTCTCCGATCTCGTCTAAGAAGAGGTCGCCTCCGTCTGCCAGCACGAACTTGCCGGGTTGGTCTTGGGCGGCACCCGAAAATGATCCTCGGACATGCCCAAAGAGTTCGCTTTCGACCAGGTTCTCCGGGATCGCACCGCAGTTGACTGCAACGAAGGGCCGGACTTTTGATTCTTCGACTGCATGGAGACGCCGCGCGATGAGTTCCTTTCCGGTTCCGCTCTCTCCAAGAACCAGGACGGGGGAGTGGCTTCCTTTGAGACTCTGGATGGCGGACCTGAGCTCAGTCATGGCTTTGGAGTGGCCGATCAACTCAAAACGAAAGGCCTCCTTGAGCATTTCGTCAAAATTTCTGGATTTCAGTTCAAGTGCCGCGCGCCCAAGTGCCAGCGGGATTCGGACCAGCAGCTCCGGCACGACATCGGCCGATTTGTGAAGGTAGTCACTGGCGCCAGCTTCCAGGCACTTTTGAACCGCGTTGAAGTTCGTATCCCCGGTGAGCACGATGACGACCGTACCGGGCGTAGCGGCTTTGATCTCGCCAATCAGGTCGAGGCCGTTTCCGTCAGGAAGGAGCTTGTCCAGGAGTACGAGATCGAAAGACGTCCGGCCGAGCGCGCGGCGGGCTTCGGCGATCGAGCCCGCTTCGACGATGTCGTTATAGACGCCGAGCATTCTTGCGACCTGCTCCCGGAAGGTTGGATCGTCTTCGATGATCAGAATGGACAGGTCAGCTCTGGTCGCCACGTAAATCCCCGCTGTTTCAGAATACGGAATCGGACTATCAGCAAAAATCAACCTGTACCAGCTTTGATTCAGTCACTGCGCCAGTGTTGAAGCATCTTCAGAGTATGACGCAAGCGGTCGCGCATTGTTTCAGGTGTTTATCTGTAAGGGTCTCGTGGCACGGACGGTGCTCAAGGGGATGCCAGAACACGAGATGCTTCAAATCAGAAGCATCCAAAACACAGGAGGAATGAATGGAACCAAACAGAGTGGAGTCGAGGGCCGGGCGATTCTGGCGCAAACTTCGTGATTTCATCAATCGACTGGGCTCGACCGGGCCTGATCGTTATGCGGTGGATGACATTCGAGATGAGTACCTCCGGAAGTATCCAGAGCTCTTGTTCCGTTTTTGAAGGAAACGCCGATGAATATTGGAATTTCGAAGGACAATGTATTTAGCGACATGAAGACGTCAGACCTTTGGATCGAGTTAGCGAAGCGGCTCGGGGTCAGGTTCGGAAGAATTCAAATGTCGGTGCACGACGGGCGGCCATCGAAGTACGCGACGATTGATATGAAAGTGTGCACCGACGACCAGCTAGATCGTTTCGACTCCGGCCGCGCCGACTAACAGAGAAGCTCTACACTGCTAGCCCTGCTGAAAAATATCAGCGAGGAGCGCGACAATTCTCACAAACCCCTTCCGTGAATCCGCGCCCTCTTCTGGGCTACGGCATGACGGCGGCGTCTGAGTGCGACTACGCATGGGGGTAGCATGACCTTTGGAACACAGGACTGGTGCGAGAGAATTCGTCGGCGTTGCCGGCGGTGCAACTGCCGGCTTTACGAGGCATGCAATCACGTGCGCTTTTGCATGTACTGCGAATGGTTCGAGTCCGACGAGGATCGAATTCTCCGGCTGAATCAAGACTAAGACCGAGCTTCGAATCAGGAACGTTCCGCAAGTTCAAATGAATGGAACACGTTCAGCAAGGCAGTGCCTGCCGCTGCAAGTGTTCGAGTGAAATGGAGCCCAAATGGAAAGCCTAAAACAAACCTTGGATGTAGCCATCGGAAACGCGAGAGCCGCGGCCGATAAACGAGCAAAGGTCTTCCGCTTTGATATTTTCAAAGGAGTCGAGGATTCATGCGGCAGTATTCAGAAGATTCGTTCCGTGGGCTCCGCTCAGCTCATGGAGGGCACGAAGACCTACACGGTCTATCTCAAGACGTTGCTGAGTGATGTGTTCTATCTGCTTCCGGAGCAGAAGAGGCTGACACGTGGGGATTATGTGATTCTCACGCGCGAAATGTCACAAACGCCTGGCCGCAAGTACTTCTGGAACAATATCGGTGAGTGCTACCTGCTTGGCGGCGCGAATTCCGGAATGATGCGCCTATCGTTCGATCTCTTCGGAGCGGGTGACCTCTATATGGGCATGCATCCAATGAATCGCGCGGACACCGTAGAGCCGAAGTTGGATGAAAATGACCCTGTCATGTGACCGATCGGGTCTAGGAAGGACGGATGGCTGCGTTTCCAAAAGTGGAGGCTATTTATGAAAAATGCGTTTCTCAGGAAGCCGCGAACGCTTCCGCCGTTTGCGGTCATCGCGGCGGTTGCCATTATCTCGCTCTGCTTATTGAGTGATCCGTGCTTTGCGAGCTTTGAATCGTCGTTGATCGCGGTGAAGTCAAAGCTAACCGGGGTGGTGCTACCGCTGCTTTCGGTAATCGGAATCGGCTTCGCAGCGCTGAGCTTCGTCACGGGCAATCCGAATGCCAAACAGCACGTCACCTATGCCCTGATCGGCGCCGTGCTTGGCTTCGGAGCCCAGGCGATCGTCGATCTCATTGCTTCGACAGTTCATTAAGACAATCACCGGCCGGCGGGGCGTTTGGTCTCGCCGGCCCATTGGATTGGAGGCTCATTGTGAGTTTACTCGTATCGAAAGTTCCCCGATCCCTCGAAATGAAGACCCGGCTCTTTGGCTTTGAGCTCGGGGATTTACTTTTCATCTTTCTATATCTGACGCTGAGTAACCTGATCTTTGGACAGACTCGGCTCAAGTTCCCCATCGTGTGGGTAGGCACGATTGGGCTCGCCCTTGCGCTCCATTTCATAAAGCGGGGCAAGCCCGATGGATACCTTCAGCATGCCGGGGAATTCTACGTGGCGCCGGGCATTTTATCCGCTGGAAGCCCTGACCTTGAATATCGTCCCTATCCACCCGCGCGCAATTGCGCGGGCAATCAGGAGGAGAAAGTATGACATCCCCAGCAGTGCGGCCGCTTTCGAGGTTTTCTGAGTATCAAGGCGAGGTGCCGCTATCGCGGGAGCTTCCTTACTGGGACCTCATGGGGGATCTGGTTGTTCTGGCCGATGGAACCCTGGTCGTGGGCTTTCGGCTGCGAGGTCTTGCCATAGAGGCTTGGGATACCGACGGAATCAACCGGATGGTGACTGGCTTTCGGGCGACGCTTAACAGTCTCCCGGATGGGTGCGAAGTGTCTTTCGTATCGGAGACCGCATCAAACTTCGAAGAGCTTGTAGCACGGCATGAGAGCCTCAAGGGATCAGATGAACTGGTCGCATGGGTGGCTGATCAGCGCATCAGACAGATCCGGAGCGAAATGGCGGATCACCGGATTCTAGGGTCGAGCCTTTACGCGTTTGTTTATCGACGCTTCAATTCCGGGGAGTCTTCTGGGCCGGCTTCGCTTCTCAAAGCCTTTTTCTCATCGCCCAGAAAATTTCAGGAAAAGAGGCATCAGGAGCATGAGCAGTCCGCGCGCGAGCTGCGCCAGGTAGCCGATCAGTTGGCCGAAGGATTCGAGGCCAACGGCGTTGCCGCCAAGTCTCTCTCCGGCGAAGAGTGCTGGCGCGTGATCTATGAATTTCTCAATCCCGGTCGATCCCGCTGCCTGAAGGCTCCCAGGCCGAATCATGCTCATCGTGAACAGGAGTTCATGCCCGGCGAGCTGAGTGTTGCGCCGGAGCTGGCTTTGCCGTCACCCCGGGAACAGCTCTGTTTCTCCGATCTCATCCAGGGTTACGAAAGTTTCGTCATTGATGGGTTCCATCACCGGGTGGTTACGATCAAAACGCTGCCGGAGTTTACTCACTCGGCGATTGTATCGAGACTCGCGCAGCTTCCGTTTCCACATCTCCTGCACGTTCATGTCCGCGTGCCTGAGCAGTCCAAGGAGCTTTCAACCCTGCAGGCTAAACGGCGAATGGCCCATTCGATGTCGGTTACCCAAGGGGGCCGTGCGTCGGATCTTGAGTCCGAGGCAAGGCTCCAGTCCACCGAGGAGCTGCTTCGCGAACTGATCAACACGGGGCAGAAGATCTTCTACTTTCAGGCGGCGGTCCTGATTCGTGCCGATAACCTGGATGATCTTGACGCGAGAACGAAAAGCGTCCTTGCGGCGATTCGTGAGCTAAACGGCGCGGAGGGGATCGCCGAGAACGTCGCGGGCTTCAAGGTCTGGAAGACGCTTCTTCCGCTGGGTACGACCACGCTCGTGCGTCCGAAGCGAGTGAAGACGGACAACCTCGCGGACTTTCTGCCTCTTTATGAGCCCTATAGCGGCACGCCGGAGGAGCAGGCTCATCCCGTTTGTCTCTTCCGGAATCGGTCGGCTGGTCTGGTGGCCTATGATCCGTTTGGATCGAAGCTGCCGAATTACAATGCCCTCGTCACCGGAAGCAGCGGCGCTGGTAAGAGCTTCATCAATAACCTAGTGCTGCTTCAGTACGTGACTCAGAAACCTTTGATTTACATCATCGACATCGGGGGCTCGTACCGCAAGCTCTGCGAGTTCCTCGGGGGCCAGTACATCGAGATCACGCCGCCGAGAGGGGATGAGCCCTGTCAGGGGCTCAACCCGTTCGAGCTGCCGCCGGAGAGTGCGGAGCCTTCACCGCAGAAGATCAAGTTTCTGATCGCCTTCCTTGAGATCATTCTGACCGACACGGATGGCGAGCGGTTGCCGAAGCTCGACAAGAGTATCTTGGAGGAAACTATCCTATCTCTCTATAAGCAGACGAAGGGGCGCTCGCCGACCCTTTCCGACCTCACGGCCCTTCTCGCGGCATCCCAAGACGAAAAGCAGCGGCAGTACTCCCGCATGCTCTTTCCGTGGACGGGGCATCGTCCTTACGGCCGCTTGCTTGATGGGGATCACAGTTTGAGTCTTGGCGCCGATGTAGTGGTCTTCGATCTGAAGGGCCTTTCGAGCTATCCCGATCTCCAGGCCGTCATGATTTTGATCATTACCGACTTTATCCTGGGTCGAGTCGAGTCCAAGGACGCGGCAATTCAAGGTCGAAGAAAGCAGATTCTGATGGATGAGTGCTGGGAGCTGCTCAAGAGCCCGGCATCAAGTCTGTTCATGGAGTACTGCGTGCGAACGCTTCGTAAAACAGGCTCTGGAATCACCTTCATCACGCAAGGGCTTGAGGAGATTGTCGCGAGTCCGATCGGGAGCGCGATCCTCTCCAATACGGCGACGAAGTTTATCCTGCTTCAACGGGGTGATCTGGAGCCAATTCGCAAGATTCTGAAACTCAACGAGCAGGAGATGGCGCTTATCGCTTCGCTTCGTCAGGTCAAGGGGCGGTATTCTGAGGCGTTTCTGATGGCGAACGAGGCCCGCACCGTGATCCGCGCCTCTCCGACGCCGGTGGAGTACTGGGTTGCGACCAGCGATGCGGCGGACAACGCGTTACTGGCGTCGTTACGAAGCGCCCATCCGGAGAAGACGCTGGCCCAGGCGATTCACTGGCTTTCTGAGCGCTACCCCCAAGGAAGCCAGGGCTTGACCGATATTTCGCATGGGGCGGCGGAAATGGAGAAACCTTGATGAAGAAATTATGGCATCGAGTCGTTGCCGCTTTCATGGCCTGTTCTATCGCACTGGCCCCGGTCCCTGCCAAAGCGGACTTCTGGGGCGGCGACATCCCTTTGCTCATTCAGATCGTCGTTAATACCGCGCAGCAGCTGATTGCGCTCAAAAAACTCCTGGGTACTGGCGTCGATACGTTTAAGTACCTTCAGGACATCAACCGAGGAATCCGGGACGCGATTACTATCATTCGGACGCAGAACACCACGCTATCGCCAGGCGTGCTTTCGCAGCTTCAGAATCTCGAGCAGGTCATGGGGGCGGTGGAGCGACTTTACGGGAAGGTGCCAAGTACGCCGGAAGCCCAGATGCAGCGTACTGTCGATCAGAGCGTCGCCGAGGCAATCAACCTGCACAACGAGGCGTTTAAGTACGCGAAGACGGTGGACCCCGAGGCTGAGCGGATCAAAGACTATGCTCGCTACGTCAGTCCGCAAGGAGCCCAGCGCCTAACCGCGCAGTCCTTAGGGGTGCTCATCCATGTGATGAATCAAATTCTCCGGACGAATGCGGCCATGCTCAAGCTTCAAAGCGAGCAGCTCGCCGGCGGAAACCGGCGGCATAAACTGGAGTCCGAGCACTTCAAGATGCAGTACGAGGGCCTGTCGCGTGCATTTGGCGAACTGAAACCGGAGTACGGGCTACCTTCGCTTTCGGATCAGAACTGAATGAACGAGGCCCGAAGTTTTGGGTGAGACTCGACGATAAGTTGGAGGAGCTTTACCGCATCAGCAATCAGACGCGAGTCTCGGCTTGGGTCTGAAACCGGATGAGAAGGCCATTTACCTCCGTGAAACAGATTGTTTCTGACCGTTGATAACAGGTGCAGTGCACGTCGGGCTTCCCCCATCGTTTCCGTGTTCGAGTCTCGCCAAGTAAAATCCTGGCCCGTCCTAGTCTGCTTTCTTGGGGGCACACTAAAGATATACGCACCGCTGGAACGGAACTGTGTGATTTCATGGCCGCAGGTTTTTTCAAGGCTCGCCGCTGCTTTGTCCCAGTCCACTCCGATCACATCACCACTTTCGTTGGAGCGACAGAATCCATTTCGCTTAAGTGCGTACTCAAACCGGGTGAATACTACAAAGAACTCGAAGCAAAGACTTCGATGCGATTGAACGAGGCCCGCCGCGTCTAGTAGCGCCATTGCTGACAGTTCGTTTTTCATAGTGATCCTCCAGGTAACACTAACACTATCATTTCGGAGTATTAATGGACCAATTCGCCCTTCTCGGTTCAGTAGCATTGAAGCTTCACACCGAGCTTCGCTCGCTCTATTACTTGCTGCTTCCCGTTTTCTTTTCGCTCGCGCTCGTCTTTGCTTGGTTCCGACACCCGCAGGGCGGCCCAGACTTTATCGAGTCGATCAAGCGGGCCTTCGTCGCGACTCTGTTATTGGTCGGATTTTTCGAGATCACCGATGTGATTTTGTTCATCACTAACGGTCTCGCCGCGAAGATCGACGACATGAGCGGTCTGGATGCCGTTATGAGGATGGCCGGCGAAAAAACGAAGAGCTACACGCTTTCTGCGACCTCGGTCGTACTCGCATTCAATGACCTTCTCATCGCGACTCTCGCGTTTCTTTCGTACATCATCCTCTACGTAGCCAGGTACATCATGGTGGCGATTTACCATTTTAGCTGGGTTTTCCTGTCGATTGTCGCACCCATCCTACTTCTCTTTCATCTGTTCTCGCCCAAGCTGACGCTCAATCTGTTTCGAAGCATGATCGAAGTGGCCTCCTGGAAGATTGTCTGGGCGGTGCTTTCGGCGATGTTGGCCGCACTTCCATTTGGAGACGCTTACGTCGCTGATGGCAACTATCTGACTGTCATCGTCCTGAACTTCGTCATCGCGCTTTGCATGCTCGGAACACCGCTGGTGGTTCATTCGCTCGTAGGCAATGGTCTGTCGGGTATGACCGGCGCCTTGGCTCCGGCGGTTGCGGGTGTGATGCTTGCGGCTCCCGCAAAAGCCGCCACCGTTGCCAGAATGGGACGAGAGGTGCTCGGCGGCTCAGGCGGGTTTGCGACTCATCCTGCGGGACGGTTTGCATCCAAACTGAAGTCGAATCGGCAAAGCCCCTCCCATCCAGGAGGCCGAGGTCGTTCTAGTTCCGATAGCCCTACCCAGCATACATCCGATCAGAATCCTAGCCGTTCCAGTCCTCCACCAAAACCCAAGCAGTAAGGGGGATTTTCATGATTCGAAATATCAAACGGACCTGGTTTGAAGTCTGGGGCACCGAGGAGGCGCAAAATCGCTTTCTTAAAGCCATGCTCGTGTTCTTCGTGGCGTTGTTCTGCACCCAAAGTACCGCTTTAGTGGTTCTGGCGCTTAGGAAGCCGTCCATCATTGCTGTGAGTGCGTCTGAGAGTCGCATTTTGACCCTCACCCCGCCCAAGCCCGAGCTACTTGAAAGTGAAGTCCGCCGCGCGGTCACGGGGTATATCCACGCTCACTACAACTGGGAATGGGCGAAGATCGACGAAGCATTTCGTCAGGCCGCGAAATATGTGAGTCCGGAGTTCTCCAAGAAATTTTTGGACGCAAATCAGGAGCAGATACGAGTCGCGCGGGAAAAGAAGGTATCCCAGCGTTTCTATCTGGTTGATACGAAGTCCGACATCAAAGCAAAGAGCGTGAAAGTGACGGGTGACCGGATACTCCTCGTTGAGGGCTTGCGGGCGACCAATCCACTCAGTGTCGAGGTGCAGTTCGATTACGGGGCGCGAACGGAGGAGAACCCCGAAGGGATCTACATCACGGGAGAAAAGCTCATCTCCTTGGGCGAAGGCGGTGCCCGATGAGGTGGGCGGTGTTTGTGTTGGGGGTGCTAGGCATTTTGAGTGTCATGGGCGTCTGGCGACTGGTCGATGCGAAAGCTCCGCGTACAGTGACCCTTTCAGAGGTTGATGTAGCCACAGTCAAGACCGCGCTGGGATACACCACGCTTTTGAATTTTGATGGTAGGCCCTCCTCGGTCGTGCTCGGGGATCAGGACGCTTTCAAGGTTGAGTACGTCGGCAACGGACTCGCAATCAAGCCGCTTCACGGAGGGGCGAAGACGAATCTATTTGTCTTCACGGATTACGACCGATTCAATTTTCGGCTGGTCGCGGGCGCGACGGCCGATGCCGACTATCTGCTCAGGATTCGTCGCTCAAGTCCTGTCGGTGATCAGGCACAGTCGAGACCTGAGCCGGTAGCGTCTGCTCCTTCTGCTCTGACTCGAATGACCGTTAATCGAAGGGCAAGCTGCGGAGGAGTCACGCTCCGGGTGCGCACCGTTGCGTGGCCGGCGAGCCAGAGTACGTTACTGGTCTACTTCCGCGCCCAGACGGATCATCGGCTCGTCAAGAAACATGAGCAGCGTTTTCAGCCGGGTGATTTCGAAATATGGCAAGACGGGCGTTCGTTGCCAATCGAGAGTCTCCATCTGGATCGTCTGGTCTTCACCGCATCCAACCCCATTGTCGAGGGCACGCTGGTGCTTCGGCAGTCGGAGCTATCGAAAAGCCGAAAGCTCAAGCTTGCGTTCGTGCCCGACTTCCTGAAACCGAAAACGGCGGACTGCCCGAAGGTCCTATTTTCGGGTCAGGGGGGATCATGAGTGAAAGAGACCCGGGAGACCGAAGTTGGACCGCGCGGGCTCGGCGGATGGATCGGTACTTTCTGGAAGAGCGGTGTCCGTACAGCCAGAAGCGAGCATTCAAGTCAAAGAACCTGAAAGTCTTCTTCGCGGCACTTCTCGGAGTCACGGTGCTCTTTGTGCTGCTCTTGGGCAGCGGGGCTGAAAAGGCCGCTGAGAAAGCCGAGGCCATTTCGGTTACAAGTGGCGACGTTCCGACTCAAGCCGCGTCGCTCGCGAGGTCAAACGACGGGGGCATTTCGGTCGGCGGGAGTGGCTGGAACGTAGGCGAAACGGGAATGAGCGCCATCGGGCGAGGTTCCAGTCTTGGCGGCAGTTCCGCGAGTCCCCGGCAATTTGGAGCGTCCCAGATCGTCCGAGGCGGTGAAGGCGGAAATGGCTTCGGCTTGCCGATGGGAAGTACCGTCACGGCCAGGCTCCTCAATACGCTCCTATCGAGTGACTCTGCGCAGCCTGTGATTGCCGAAATCGTCGAGGACGCGGTTTGGCGAAACAGTGTTCTCATCCCGGCCGGCACACGTGCAGTCGGAACGGCTTCGTTTGACGATGCAGCTAAACGCCTTCAGCTCCGATTTCATACGTTCATCTATCCGGACGGAGATCAGCATCCGGTCCAGGCGATGGCGTTACTGAATAATGGCTCCTCCGGAATACCGGGCGATTACCATTCGGGAGCAGCTAAGAAGGAGGCGGGGCGCTTCATGGGGAACTTCGTCGGTGGAATGGCCGAGGGGATGAAAGAACGCGAGGTCGCGGGGCAAGGCGGAATGGCGTTTGAGCCGGGTAGCCTCAAGAACGGCATCCTGAACGGTATCACGGTGTCTTCGCTTGACCAGGCTAAGTCGTTCTCGGAAGGGATGCAGAACGTGCGGCCGTACCTCGAAGTATCCGGCGGTACGGCGTTTCTCTTGTACCTTGAGAAGGAATACTCGCCTTGAAGTCGCCGCAGGGTGGCCAGGATTCCGGACCTTGGGTGAATATCGGCTTGATTGCCGTCGGAGCATTCGTCGTCTACGGGCTTTACCGGTGGGCTTCGCTTGGGATCATGGCGTTCTGGCATTCTCACGCCTGGGCGGCAGGGATCATCGCCGCTGAGATCGTGGCGGCGCTCTTTGTTCTAGCTGCCGCTTTCGTATGGAACTTAAGGGCGAAGAAGACAGCAGAGCAATCGATCGCGGCCAAGGACGAGACGGCTGTCTACCTCGGAAGATCCGATCAAGGCGAGCAGATCCATCTCAAGCAGAGTTACCGAACGACGCATACGCAGGTCATCGGTACGACGAGCGCGGGGAAAACCGAGAGCGTCATCCTGCCGTGGGCGATCCGCGACCTGGAGAACGACTCCGGGCTTCTCATCATCGACGGCAAGTCTGACAAGACGTTCTTGGAGAAGTTCTATGCTTATGCCGTGCGCTCCAATCGGAAGAGCGATTTCAGACTCTTCTCTCTGGCGCTTCCGGAGCCGTCGGCGACGTTTAACCCGTTGGTCGGCGGCACGCCCTATGAAATTACTGAGCGCGTCTTCTCGGCCTTCGAATTCGAAAGCGGCTACTACCGCGATCTTCAGTACAAGCTCTTTCATTCGGTGGTGAGGTTGATCATCGCGTGCGAAGGGGTGCCGACGTTCATCTTGATCCAGCGCCTGCTCACCGACGCGGGTCTACTGAAGGCATGGTTGGACCGCTGCGAGGATGACGGCATCCGGCACGTGCTCGGGGGTTTTCTGAAGGAGTCAGAGCATCACCGGATGGAAAAGGTCAGTGGCCTTGATGCGCAGCTGAGTCACTTCACAACCGGAGAGCTGGGTCCGCTATTCAATGCTGCTGAACCCCTGATACAGATGGACGAGGTTCTTCGCGAAAAACTGATCTGCTACTTTCAGCTGCCGTCGATGTACATGCCGAGGCTTGCCGCGGCGACTGGGCGCCTTGTGCTTCAGTCTTTTCAAAGTGCCGTCTCGAAGCGACATCTCGGGCTTGCGTCGAAGCCGGGATTCTTCTCCTGCTACCTGGATGACTTCCAGGACTATATCTACGAAGGATTCGGAGCGCTCCTGAACAAATCACGGTCGGCCAATGTGGGTGTGGTGTTTTCGCATCAGAGCCTGGGCGATCTCGACAAGGTGAGCCCAGCATTTCGAAGCGTCGTACTGACCAATACGAACGTCAAGTGCGTGATGAGGAACAATGATCCCGATACCTGCGAATATTTCTCAAAAAGCTTCGGCACGGAGACCACCGAGAAGGTAACCGAACGCCAAACGGCCGGACTCATGGGCGAGTCGCGCACGGGAGACGGGTCCGTGCGCGAGGTCGAGCAGTTCCGGTTCCACCCGAATCAGATTCGTGGGCTAGGGACTGGCGAAGGCATTGTCACCTTTCCGCACTTCAAGGGCGTCAAGGTCGCTAAGCTTCGATTCGCGCGACGCGAGGACATTGACCCGGTCCGTTTGCCGGTCGTCGCAAAACCTCCCATTCCGGACATCAAGGCCGCTTACCTCAAGAGAGGAGCCGATTCCCATCAGAGCAGGCTGACCCGTGATGACGTAACGCAATCGGTGGAGGATCAAAATGTCACGACTCAATAATGGAGCTGCTGCCGTAGTATGCCTCGCGCTCGTATCTGGATGCGCGACTAGCGGGCGCTCGACTCTGCTCGGCGCGGGAGCTGGAGCGGGTATCGGGGCCGGCGTGGGGGCCATGGTGAATCCAGGCCCCAAAGGCGAGGGCCGAATCAGAAACGTGTTCATCGGCGCGGCGGCGGGGAGTCTTCTCGGCGCGGGGATCGGAAACCTCGCCCATGAAGGCATCGAGGGCCGCGAAATGAGCGCTTACGAGAAGGGCAAAAAGGAGGGGAACCAAGCCCAAGCAAGCAGCGGCACCGATGGAGCGCCTGTGCTCCTACCGCCTCGGGTCGAGGCGCGATTCGTCGATGAGCAGGTGAGGGGAAGCGTCTATATCCCGGCGCATTTCGAGTACGTGATCGTGGAACCCGCTCGGTGGAGTAAGTGAGCGTGCGAGATGCCGACGCCCTGACCGAGCGGGATGAGCGCATTCTTCGGTATCTCTCCGAGCACGGCTTTGCTTCGGCTCGCTGGATCCGAGATGCGTTTTGGCCCGGACAATCGAACTGCCATCATTACCGGCGGCTATCGAAACTTCGCGTGCTGGGCTGGGTTGAGTACCTTGTGGGCGACGGCGGCCATCGGCTCGGCTACCGCCTGACTCGCAAGGGAGTCGATCTTCTGCGGAGGTCGGGAGCACAAGACGTCGACCTGAAGGAGATTCGTACCGCCTATCGCACAACCTTCGACCATGACAATGCGATGCTCGGGGTGGGCAACGTGCTTCGGGCATTCCCGGCGGTAAGCGACTATCTGAGCGAGCCACGCGTGAGAAGCCTGCTTGCGCGTCGGCATGGGCATAAAGAAAGGCGGAGTGACGGCTACAAGGTTCCCGACGCGCTCCTTCGGTTAAAGACTCAGAAGGGCACCTACCAGGTCGCCGTCGAGCTTGAATACTCGCTCAAGGCGCGGGCTTATTGCGAACGCGTCCTCCGTCAGCTCGTGCTCAGTCAGGACTTCAGTCTCGTCTTCCTCGTCGTCAAAGATGCGAAGATGCTGCGGCGGTACCAGAGCGTTCTGAAGCATGTTCGAGCGAATGATCCTCGTATCCGGTTCGCTCAGCGCGACAACGGCATCTACTTTTGTGTGTTGGCGGATCTACTTCGTGAGCGAGGCCAATCGAAACTGATCGGCGAGGGTACTGAATTCGAATTGGCCGCGCTCGCGTCCGCGCCATCCAGGCAGGGTGGTATACGAGAAGACCAGTCCGCAAGTGATCGGGGCACTTCGGACTCAAGGCTAAGTTCATGATTTGAAAGCCCCCTCCACCCCTCAATTCGGGGCGCCTCACCTCTGATCCCCTCCTGACCCCTCCCCCGCTACGATGTATCAAGAGAGGGGTCAGGAGGGGGAGGTTCGGGAAAGAGTGAGGGGTGGAGGGGGTAAGAAATGAAAAAGAGAGAGAGGAGTAGGAGTATGGGGGAAGGGGAAAAGACAGAAGGAGAGCAGGATTCAAGGCAGCGGAAGATTGCTAAATTTACGGGCACACTGGAAATGGATGCGGCGCTGGACCGGATGGTCCGGGCGGTAAACGATGGGTTCTCCGGCGGGAGGGTTTCGAAGCACGAGCTGGTATCGTGGTGCGTGCTGTACTTCGAGAAGCGGAGTTTTCAGGACTGCTTGGAGTCGATGCGGGAGGAGCACTTCGACCAGGTTTCCTATCTGGAAGCGGTGCTGAAACAAGCCAAGCAAGCGCAGCGTTCGGGAGGCGCGCCTCCTGACATCGCGGCTCTCCTCGCCCCGCTGGTGGGGCCGGCGAAGGCGCCGTCCGTACGACGCAGTAAAAAGTGCGACCAGCCGGAACTTTTGGACGGTTGACAGGAGTATAGCTAAGATATACATTGCGTTTCATGGAGCCGAAGGAGTTAGCTGAAATTCGCAAGCGCTGGGGTTTGACCCAGGCACAGATGGCGGAGCTGATGGAGGTATCCGGGAAGCTCATCGTCTCTCATTGGGAGAACGGCTTTCGCAGCCCCAGCGCCATTGTTCAGAAGCTGTACCGGATGCTTGACCAGCTGCCGAAGGCGGAAGCCCGGAAGCTGTTAGAGGTTTTGAAACGATTCAGCTTAAAGGACACCGAAAAGTGAGTAGACCCATCATGGATACCATCATGAATAGAAGAGGTGAGGGATGGAGAGACGACCAGCAGTCGATCTCCAGGCCATTTCCGTCGAACTTCAGCATGACTCGGACCGCGGTCCGCTTGGCTCGGCCGTCGAGGACCTGGCGGCGCTTTACCTTCGCGCGTTGGATGAGATTGGCTACCGGCGAAAACCAGGACGTAAACCTAATCGTGTGCGGGATGCTCCGCGCCGAAAATCGGTTCGAGGGGTGACGTATGGGGCGTGAGATCAGCATTCGCAAAGTAGGGTTTTATATTCGAGTTTCGACGGATCGCCAGGCCAAAGAAATGGAAGGCAGCCTCGTTTCCCAGCAACAGAGGCTTGAGGCGGAAGTCGCGCGCAAGAACCTGTCAAGCGGAGGCGCTAAATGGGGCGAGGTCGCGAGGGTCTACATAGAAGAAGGCCGATCCGGGAAGGACACGAACCGGCCCGAGTATCAGAAGATGATGCGAGACGTGCAGCTCGGAGTCGTGAACACGGTCATGGTGACGGAGCTTTCACGGCTTAGCCGATCCGTATCTGACTTTCTCAAGTTCATGGAAGTCCTGAGTGACCATCAAGGCGATTTCATCTGTCCGCAGTATGATTTCGACACGACCAATGCGGCAGGACGCGTTTTCGTCATTATCCTGATGGCGCTTTCTCAGTTCGAGCGCGAACTGACGGGCGAGCGTACGCGCAATAACTTCCATGCGCGCGCGCTTCGCGGGCTCTGCAACGGGGGCAGTCCAATCATCGGTTACGATACCGATCCCTTGAATAAGGCGAAGCGGGTCGTGAATGAGACTGAAGCCGCTGTCGTGAGAAAAGTATTCGCACTCTATCTGGAGTCTGGGAGCATCCAGGCCGCGACAGATGGCATGAATGCAAGGGGTGCGCGCACAAAATCCTATGTGACGCGAGCGGGTGGCCCGCGCGGCGGTCTACTTTTTGTGACCAACTCGGTTCATGGCATCTTGAGCAATGTCAGCTACCTCGGAAAACGTGAGGTCAACAAAGCGAACAAGGGCAAGACGTCCGAGGCGCTCCGGGAGTCGGAACGCTATCAGGTCGTGGACGCGACCTGGCCCGCGATTGTCGAACCCGAGATCTTCGAGCGAGTGCAGCGCAAGCTCGCGGAGAACCGGGAGCTCGTGAAGTACGACCAGTGGAAGGTGTACCCGTTCATCTTTTCGAAGCTGATCCGTTGCCTGGAGTGCGGAGCCGAGCTTCGCACGACTTCTGCTCACGGAAAAAATGCCAAGTACTCGTATTACCGGCACGTCGGGATCTGTCCGGCGGGGATCGGCTTGGTTCATGCGGACAAGCTGGAGGCCGTCGTGCTTCGGCGGTTTAAGGAACTCGATTTGACTCCGCAGCTGCTCGACGCCGTCGTGCGGGGTCAGCACCGCGCGGTCGCGGGCCGAGTGCCGGATCTTGAACTTGAGCGCAGTGGTTGTGAGTCCGAGCTACGGCAGCTCGATGAGAAAATCGAAGCGCTGGTCGATCGCATCGCGAGTCTGCCAAAGGACGTGGATGCCGAAGTATTGATCCGAAAGATGCGCGAAATGCAGGCCAAGAAGCCGCGCTTAAGCGATAACATTGTGCGTCTAACCGCGGAGCTTGAATCCGTGAGCCGAGAAAAGCTGAATCCCGAGGAAGTTCGGTGGGCTATCCGTCATGTGCACGGTCATATGAATGAGCTGTCGCCACCTCTCAAGCGTGAGCTGATCCGTCGGCTAATCACCCGAATCGAGTTCGGTCGCAAGGTGATGAAAGTGAGTCTGGATCCGCAAGGTTTCGTCGCATTAAACGCAGTCGGTTCGCCGGGTTCTCAGGGCGAAAAAAAACTGGCGCCCCCGTGTTTCGGAGGGTCGCCAGTTTGTCTGTTATCAAAATTGGGGTGACCGAGGGGACTTGAACCCCCGACCCTCGGAATCACAATCCGATGCTCTAACCAACTGAGCTACGGCCACCACATTGCGGGAATGCACGTTTTTAAGCGGAGCGAGGGGCGCTGTCAATTGATGCCTTCAAGGTCGATCTCGCCCGAAATTCGATTCGCACGCGGAAGTCGGGCGGGGCCGTCAGGCCGACTTACAGTGCAGTGCGTAAGTAAGCTAACGCCGCTTGACTTGAGAACCCGAGCGGCGGAAGTTTTGAGAATGATAAAGAATTCGCTTCTCGCTTTCTCCGGTCTCCTCCTACTTGGATCCGCCCAAGCGAGTGTCAGCACGACTCCTCACTTCGTCAAGCCGGGGGAATGGTCTCTCGGAATGGAACCCGAGTTCATCCTCACGGGCGGCGCCGGAATCGGCGCGAACATGAGATTCACCTACGGGATGACCGACCTGAACAATGCGAGTCTGATTCTCGGGACGGGGAGCGGGCCGCGAAGGTTTCGGGTCGGCGGCACGTTTAGTTTCGATGTTTTTCCGGACATCGAAGGGCAGCCCGGCATCGGTATCGCGTTGCAGCCGCTTTATCAGCGCCTCCGCGTCGGCAGCCAGGTCGAGCTGACCGCGGTGCCTTACATTCACAAGGAATTGCAGTCAGGCACGAGCCAGTTTGAGCCGTATTTTTCGATCCCGTTCGGAATGACTTTCGACTCCGGCAACTACCGTGCGCAGACTTCGCTCGTAGTCGGCAGTCTCTTCAAGGCGAGCGAAGACGTTCGTTATATGCTCGAACTCGGCGTCGCGATCAATAATACGGAAAGCTACTTCGCCGGCGGAGTGGTCTATTACCACTGAAGCACTTCGGCTGAGAGCGGTTTCCTACTCGCTCATCGCGGCCGTCGGCCTAACCGCAGTCAAGCTCTTCGTCGGCTGGTGGACGGGGTCACTCGGCGTCATCTCCGAAGGCATTCATTCGCTTCTCGATCTCGTATCGGCGGCGCTTGCGTTCGTCGCCGTGCGGGCGGCGGGCAAACCCGCCGACGCGGAACATCCCTTCGGTCACGGAAAATTTGAGACCCTATCGAGTCTGTTTGAATCCGCGCTTCTCGTCGTCGCGGGAGTTTGGATCATGTGGGAAGGGTTTCGACAGCTCGGCCGCCGCGACCCGATTCAGCATGAGGGCGCGGCCATCGCGGTGATCGCCATTTCGATGGTCGTGAGCTGGGTCGTGTACCGGCATAATCGCGATGCGGCGGGTGAACTGGGAAGTCCCGCGATCGAGGCTAACGCGCTTCATTTCTTGGCCGACTCCGTAACGAGCCTCGGCGTGCTCGCGGCGCTGATTCTCATGCAGTGGACTGGCTGGCGTATCATCGATCCCATCGTCGCGCTCGGAGTCGGTGCGTATGTTTTGGCGATTTCGTACCGGCAGATCGCGCGCTCGCTCGGTGATCTCTCCGACACGCAGCTGACGAGCAAAGAGCTCACCGCGATCCGCGCGATCATGGAAGGTTTTCACGGCACGAACGGAACGGTTATCGAAGCCCATGATTTACGCACTCGCCGAAGCGGTTCCCAGCGGCATATCGATTTTCATTTGGTCGTTTGCGGCAAAGCCTCGGTTCGCGAATCACATGACGTTTGCGACGCCATGGAAGGGAAGCTCATGAGCGTTTATCCGGGGTCGTCCGTGAACATCCACGTCGAACCGTGCGAGCACGAGAACACGAACTGTCTCGCGGATTGTCCGTATCGGGTGAAGTCATGAGCGGGCCGAAGGCGTGGGCCCAGGTAACGGCCGGTGAACTCGCGTCGATTCGCGGGGTTTGCCTGGATATCGACGACACGCTTTCGACAAACGGAAAACTCACGGCCGAAGCTTACGCTTCACTCTGGGCGCTCCGCGCTGCGGGCTTCGCGGTCGTGCCGATTACGGGCCGCCCGGCCGGCTGGTGCGATCACATCGCGCGCTTCTGGCCGGTGAATGCGGTGGTCGGGGAGAACGGCGCGTTCACGATGTACATGAAGGACGGCGTGTTGAAGCGGTCGGATACGCCCGGCGCGCCGAAAGACCACCGTGCCCGGCTGGACGCGTTTTCAAAAGCGCTGCAAGTGGAATTCCCGGAGGCCCGCTGGGCATCGGATCAGAGCTATCGCGAATTCGATCTCGCGATCGACATCTGTGAAGACGTTCCAGCCTGGCCGAAAGAAGAGATCGAGCGGCTATTGGAATTTTCGGCGAAGGCCGGGGCCCATGCCAAACTTTCGAGCATTCACGTCAACGCCTGGTTCGGTGACTATGACAAGAAGGCGGGCTTCATGCATTTCGCCAAGCACTGCGCGCCGGAGCTCGGGCTCGCCGAGCTTGCGGCGAAAACGGCTTGGATTTTCATCGGCGATTCGCCCAACGATGAACCCCTCTTTGAATTTTTTCCGGCGGCGGTGGGTGTGGCAAATTTGACCCGCTATCTGGCGCGCTTGCAGCATCCGCCGCGCTGGATGACCGCTGGGGAAAGCGGAACCGGCTTCGCCGAGATGGCACGCCGGTTGACGAATTAGTTGATTAAAAAGGTCAAGAATCGTACACTTAATCCTGTTAGGGGTAAACGGGGATGTACGACCAGTCAAAGCCAGGATGGGCTCTCATTGCCTTTGCGGTCCTCACCACGGGCTGCCAAATGGAATCGCTCCATGCGCTTAGGCGAAGCAGCCAATCGCTGTCTCAGCAGGTCGACCCACAGCCGGGATTTCAACCCCCGGTCGGCTTTACTCTCACCATTCAAGCATCCGCCCTCAGTGTCACGAATGGCGGCAACGTCGCGCTGAATGTGACGAATGGGCAGGGTCCCTTCGCTTATCGAATCGCTAAAGGGCAGGGCGCGGTTTCGGCCGCCGGCGTATTTACGGCCAGCATCGTCCCGGGACGCGTGATCATCGAGGTCATGGACTCGCGCGGCGAGCGAGGCCAAGCCGCCATCGGCGTCATGCCAAACGACACGATGTTCGGACAGCTCTATGGCCTCAATAATCCGAACGACGCGGACATCGACGCGTTGGAAGCCTGGGATTTGCAAACTGACTGCCGTTCAATCCGCGTCGGCGTCATTGATACGGGTATGGATTACACGCATCCCGAACTCATGACGAACCTCGGTTTGAACGCGGGCGAAATCGCCGGAAACGGCTTGGATGATGACGCGAACGGTTTCATCGACGACATCATGGGCTGGAACTTCGTGACCGGCACGAACGATCCTCGGGATGACAATCTTCACGGCACGCACGTCGCCGGCACTATCGGCGCATTGGGCGGCAACGGCGTCGGTGTCGCGGGGATTTGCGTGCGCGCATCCATCGTGCCGCTCAAATTCCTCGACGATGCCGGAGGGGGCGATCTGTTCGACGCGATCTCGGCGTTTGACTATGCCCGAAAGATCAACCTTAAAGTCCTGAACAATTCCTGGGGCGGCGGCGGTTTTGACAACACCATGCTGACGGCGATCCAGGCGTTGAACACGGCCGATGTCCTTTTTCTGGCCGCGGCCGGCAACGATGGCACCAACAACGACACGGTTCCGTCGTTTCCCGCCAACTACAATGTTCCGAATGTCGTGTCGGTGGCCGCGACAAATAACGTCGATGCCATCGCGAATTTTTCGAATTTCGGCGCTACTAGCGTGGATATCGCCGCGCCTGGCGTGAACATTCTGAGCACTTTCCCGGTCGTCGCGACCGCGGAGATGACGCTTGCCGGGTTCGCCACGAGCTATGAAAAGATCTCCGGAACTTCGATGGCGACTCCGCATGTGGCGGGCGCCGCGGCGTTGGTTTGGGCGTACACGCCGACGTTCACGATGCTTCAAGTTCGCGACGCGCTCCTGAACAACGCCGATACGAAGGCGACGCTAACCGGTCGAGTGGTGGGCACGAGACGGCTCAATCTCATGCGCGCGCTCGATCCCAACTATCCAAGGCCGTAGATCATGAAATATCGCAATCCGAAAAGAATCTTGATCGTCGCCGTGCTGGCGCTTGTCTGCGCGGGAATCGGTGCTTGGTGGGGCTTTAATCATCGCGGCAGTATGGTGGCGGAAAATCTCGGACCGGTGGATCTGGTCGCCTACGGGACGCGTCTTGCGCCGACCGCGGCGGCTCCAGTGCCGCAGCGAGCGCCGGCTTCGATTCCGGCAAGTCAGAGCGCGAGCCCGGCGGGTGAGGATTCCGCACCTCAAAAAATGGTTTTGAGCGGGCAGAAGCGGCTGCAAAACCTCGTCGATCGCGGGCAGATTCTTCGCGCCGAAGACAGCAAGCCGTCGAGCGATGGCAGTTTTCAACGCGTGCGCATTCTTAGAACGTCGTTCAAGTATCCGATGGTGCGGGTCATTGAAAATTTCGAAATCGATCAAGCGACCGGACGGGAATTTTCGCGAGGTGCGGTGGCCATGGTTGCGGATCATGTCGCCGTGAAACTCGTTCCCGGGTTCACTTTCGCGCAACTGCAGAATTTGGTTCGTTCAAGCGGAGGAGAGATTCGGGCGCAGAGTCCCAATGGAGATCGGTTTCTCATCGGATTCAGCGGCGGGGAGAACCCCCAGGCGCTTGAGGACATGATCGAGCGCCTCGGACGATCGACGATCATTTCCGATCCGGCGCCGGACTACCTCGTCTTTGCCAATTGAGCGGCACTTGGCCGGTTCAAAGTCAGCTAGGACAGCAGGCCGTTGAGGACTGGCGCCGTGGGTTCGTTGCGGCCGTAGGTTCGGTGGAGCGTATCCGGCTTGTTGTAGAGCCGGTAGAGCGTGTTCACTACGGACGCCAAGTTCAGGTAGTCCGATGGTTTGTAGGTGGCGGGCAAATCGGGGCGTGTGGTGAATTGGCGATGATCAAATGGGCGGCCCATCGCACGGATGCTTTCGGCGTCTAGCATGGCGTGAGTTGGCGAAAGGGTTTCGTCCGTAGATTGGAAGTCGGAGGCGCCGATGACCATTCCATTTTTGATGCCTTTGCCGCCGATGAGCACGGTCTGGCAGAGGGGGTTGTGGTCGGTACCGGTGTCGTCGATGGGTTTTCCGATTTGGCGGAAGGTTCGGCCGAATTCGGAGGAGATCATGAAAGTCGTTACGTCCAGAAAATTTCGCTGGCCGTCGTAGGGCGTTTCGGACAGTGATTTCAGGACTAGCGCGATTTTTTCAACGATTTGCCGGTTGAGCGCCGGTTGTTTTTTTGCATCGCTCGGGGCGTGGGTGTCGAGGACGCTGGAGAGTTGGAATCGGATGATCGCCGACGGGGTTACGCCTTGCTTGAAGAAGTCGAGCATGAGGCCCACGAATTGGCGGTCGGGTGTCGCGGCAGGATCGAGATTGGAAATCTCGCGCACCATCGCCGCGAGCGCAGGGGCGCCTTCTAGGCCGGATAGCATCGCGCGCGATGCCGACGAGAAGCGGCCGGGGCCGCGGCCGTTTGCGGCGAGTCGGCCCTTCACGAAATCAAATACCGGGTCGCCGGATTGGATCGGATACTCGCGGAGCCGTTTAGCCAGACTCTCGGCTGCGCTCGGTCCCATCGGAACGATTCCGCCGACATTGGTCAAGGTCGCGCCGATGCTTCCGGCTTGCAACGCGTCCACGGGACGCCTGCCCGAGCCCGCGTTTAGATGCGGAACAAAGGCTTCACCGCCGAAAGGATCGCCGGCGAAAAGATAATTGGCGTTCTGTTCGTGACCGTCGAATGCGGCGGTCATGACGACGCCGTTCAAAATCGTGAATCGGTCGCGGTACGGCTTGAGCGGATCGGTGAGGCTCGTCGCCCAGGTCGTTCGTCCGGCCGCGTCCGTCCAGGCGGCCGGTTCTTCGCCGAGGTAGTTCGCGATTTTCCCGGCTTGGGTCATCGCAAGCGGGCGCGCGTCAAAAAGATAAGACGGGTCCATGCCGCCTTCAAAATAAATCTGAACGAAGAAATGGGGATCAGGCCCGAGTTTAGGGGCGCTGAAAGCCATCCAAGGATGAGTGAGCAAGAGCGTGCCGACGCCCGCGACCGGTATTGCTTTCAAAAAACTTCGCCGCCTCATCAGTTCACTCAAGCAAAAACCCCGGGTTCATTAGGGCGCTGGTTGCCGCCGCTTCCACGAGAATTCCCGCGGGAGCCGCCGCGAAAGTCGGGCTCATCAGGAAATCCCGCCAGACTTCGAACTCCTCCATAGGAGCGTCGAAGGAAACGAGGGCCAGCCAAAAGTTCAATAGCGCGGGTTCCGTTCTCGCGCGTCCGTGCGGCCAGGCGACGCACAGGGCGCCCAACGCCTGCGAGAAGCTCTCGTTCATTTCGGCTTTGGCGAATCCAACGATCATCGGCGGAGCGACGGCGTCGAGTTCGCAAATTCGCGCCATGTCGCGTGCGAGACCGCTCATGGCGACGTACCAAAGCAACATATTGACGCCGTTCGGTTCGCCATTGACGAGGCGACCGCCGGAATAGATGCCGAGGAGCTCCGAAAGTCCGGTGTCGCCGTCAGTCGCGAGTTTGGGATTCAGGTAAATGCCGAGCGCGAATCCGGTGCCTTCCTTCATCAGGCGGGTCTTAAGCATTTCATTGGTGAGGTAGTATCCGCGGTAACCGGCTTCGCAGACGGGTGCGAAGAGACTGCTCGTCAATAAACCCACCGTCGCAAGAGTGATGATTCCAAAGTTCACCTGCGACCTCCGCGCCGACCGACGACCGCCTGCCGAAGCGCTTCTTGCGCCCAGACGTAGGTTTCCGTTCGTTCGTGAGACGGCATGTAACGATTGAGCGGCATGCGCGCGGTTTCGTCGGTGGTGTCGAGGCGATCGATCAAAGCTTGAAACGTCACGGCGCGGGGGAGCGGATTACCGTTTCCGTCCATGTGAACAAAGCCCATTCCGCCATCGGCGTTCTTCACCCAGCGGCTCAGATCGAGATTCCCTTTCATCGAAGACGAGCTGTGGCAGGCGGTGCAGTTTTTATCGAGCAGATAGGCCACCCGGCACGGCGGCCGATCTTGAGGGTTTACGCCGGCCGGCAAATCGTAGCAGCGATCAGATTGCCGATCGCGTTCGGAGAAGGCGCGGCTCATGAGTACGCGCTTCATCGCGAGCTTGATCGCGGGAACCGAGCCCCGGATCAGCGTTTCGTCATTGAAACGCTCCGTCAGGTCGTCGAGGTAGCCGGCATCCACCGCCTGATTCTCCCCGACCGTGTATTCGAACATCCGACGCATCAGGCAGCGGCGCGCTTCGGGCGCCTTCCGAATGAAAGCGAATAGTCCGTCGAGGTCGTCAAAGTAAACATTGCGGTCCGGATGATCGGTCGAGCGAACGTACCCGATATCCCAGGTGCGGCCGCTCCGAGGCTGCGCGAGCCAGGATTGCTGAAACGCCGCCTTATTGACCTTCACTTTGTCATCAAACGTGAAGACCGGCGAGTCGCTCAGATTCATCATATTGAAACCGATATTGCGGAATGCTCCCGCCATCGGGTCCAATTTATAGTGACAGGACTGACAGGACGGTTCCGAAGCGTGGCGGCCGCGCGCGTGATCGGCCGGCGCGCTGACGTTGATCGGAATCAAATCGTCGCAGAAGAAACGTTTCAGCACGAAGGCCGCGCGCTTGCGGTTGAAGTTGGTGGATGATCCGGCGAGGTGCTGCGCGTAGATGGGGTTGAACATCGTCCAACCGTCACGGAGCTGAAGTTCGCGGGCGACGTCCCAGCTTTGCACGTCGCGAAGCGTTCGAACCGCGTACTTTTCCGCCGTCAGGCGTTTCACCAGCGCGATCACGGGCTCGTTCCGCGCGCGAATCGCCCGGAGTTCGGCGGGCCATCCGTGGGACGGCGTGAATTCCGCGTAGAACGCGAGAACCAGACTGCCCATCCAATCCCGCGCTTGTTGGGCCCAGATCATGAAACCCACGTCCATCCCGGTGTAAAACCAGTCGCTTCCGCCGGGACTCAAAAAGAAGCGCCTCGCGAGCTCCCCGCCAGTGACGGTCGGATTCCGCTCCGCGTATGTGATGAGCTCGTCGATCTCATTCTGATAGCGGTTCAGCATCGTGATGCGAACTTCGTCGTCGGGTTTGCCCGCGTCTTCGGCGTTTTCCGAGCGAGGCCGGGTCAGCGGGCGTATGTAGTACGGATGCTTGAGGTCAAAAAGGTTCAGGTAATCGGCGCCGGGGGTTCCGGGTTTCGCGAAGAGACTCATCGCCGAGCCGAGCGCGTTCGGAGTGTCCCAGACCACGTAAGTGAAACTTCCGTCTCGGCTGCGCAGTGAGTCGGGCTTGAGCCCGAGGAAGTAGAGATTAAAATCCAGGACAGCATCGCCGAACCGGTCATCGTTCATGAGGCGGTCGATGATTTGGGACTGGCTGAGAGCGAGGAGTTCGACCGTCAATTCTCCGGGTTTGAGTCCCGTGCCGGCGCGAAGTTTGCGTGCGGTCCGATCGATCCAGCGCTTCTTGTCCCATTCGGACATCGGGACTTCGGGAGGAAGTTCAGCGGCGGCCGGGCTTTCGAGAGCCGGAATGCGGTTCGGCGGCCTGACCGCTTTTTCGCAGCCCGAGGCGAGCGTCAAGACTCCGACCCATGTTACCCAAATAATTGTTCGGCTCGCGATCCGGCTCATGAATGGTCAAAAAGTAACCGGTCGTCCCGAATCCAAGAAGCGCTATTTTTAACGACGCGTTATTTTTAAAGTCGGGTAGGGTAAATGGGATGGCCAAAATCATCAAAGGTGTGGATTGCCCGGTCGAGATCTTCAAAGCCGGCAGCGTGATTTTCGAAGAAAAGGCCGAGAGCCAATGTTTTTACATCATTAAAAAAGGCCAAGTGGCGGTTTACAAAAATTACCGCGATCCGAAGCCCATGCTCCTGGCGACGATCAACGCCGGCCGTGTCTTCGGCGAGATCTCCGGCATCGACGGCCTGCCGAGATCCGCGACGGCGGTTGCGCAAACGGATGTGGAAGCGGTGGTCGTGAGTTCCAAAGCACTCAAGGGTCAGGTTCAGCAATGTCCCAAGTGGTTTCAGGCGATCATTCTGGATATTGTCGAACGCCTGCGCGCGACGGATGATCTGCTGGCCCGTAACGGACTCGGCGGCGCCAGTTCCGTTTCTTCGCTCAAAGCCACTCACGACTGATCGTCAACTTTCTTGGTCGCGCACGTCCGTTGCGAATCAAGAAACGTACGCATATCCGCGGGAATCTCCGCCGAGAACTCCATGGGGCGGCCCGTGAGCGGATGCGTGAAGCGGATCCACGATGAGTGAAGCGCATGCCGAGGCAGAATCAGGCGCGCTTCGGCCTCCGGCGTGAGTCGCGTCCGGTTCGCGTAGCTGAGCGCGATCTCGGGATCGATGCCGTAAAGTTTGTCGCCGACGAGCGGAAACCCCATCGCGAAAAGATGCACGCGAATCTGATGTTGCCGTCCGGTTTTGGGCAGGCACTCGACGAGGGAATAGTCTCCCGCCGTTTCCAGGCGCCGAAAGCCCGTGTTGGCCGGCATTCCGCCCTCGGCTTCGGGCACCGTTGTCATCGCTAGCTCGACCGCCGAATTTTTATCTTTGCCCAGGGCGAGTTCGCAGGCGAAGTTTTCAGGCGTAATGCCTTTGACCACCGCCAGGTAACGTTTTTCGGTCGTGCGGGCGGCGAATTGCTTGGTCAATCCCGCGCAAATCACGCGGTCTTTGGCGAGCACGAGCACGCCGCTCGTTTCCTTGTCGATCCGGTGAACCAGAAAAAAGTCGCGCTCCGCCCGAAGCGGTTTGGTGTGGCCCTGCGTCTTGAGATGCACGAGGAGCGTGTTGAAGAAATATCTTCCGGCCGGATGAACGGGGAGGTTCGCCGGCTTGTCGATGATGAAGAACTCGTCGTCATCGAAGATCACGCGGTAATCGAAACAGACTTCTGGCTCGGGTTTGCGTTCGCTCAAGACCATCACGCGATCGCCGGGGACGAGATTGTAGCTCGGCTTGAGCCTTCCTACGATCATGTGCGGATGGCCTTCGCGTTCGATCGTGACCACGCCTTCGTCGATCGCGCGCTTGAGCTGCTCGCGGGACCTTCGCCGATAACGGTCTTTAAGAAAGTTGTCGAGCCGCACCCCGTGTTGATTCGGGCCGACTTCGTGGGTGACGAGGTAATGATCCGATTCGAGCGTCCGCGTGATGTTCAAAACTAACCCTGGTACTTGGAACGCATGAGGAAGGTGATCACTTCTTTGGAGCAGTCATCACAGTAACCGAGGCGCGCCTTCATGTTTGTGACCGTCTGAGCGGCGAGGCGGCTGCCTTCTTCCGTCGGATCGGGCGTCTCCCCTTTACCATAGAGGAGGAGGGCATTGTGCATTTTGGTCAGGAGCGCCTTTTGACTCTCAAAGTAGTGTTTTTCGAGCTTCGCCCAGTATTCCGGGAATACGCGGGCATAAACCACGGGCTCCCGCAGATGGTCGAGGGACCAGGCACCGACCTGGGAGATGATGTTCTGCCGGAACGAATCGCGCTCGCCGGCCTCGGTTGGTGCGTCGACGATTTTTTCGAATTCCGTGATGAGCGCGAGATCCGGGTCTTCCATCTTTCCGGTGATCTGATTTTTGACTTTTTCCTTCTTGAGCACGAGTGAAACGTGTTGGACGTACTTGCGTAGAAATTCTTCCCACTGAACGGTATCGTAGATCCCGATCGAATCGCGCACTTCGCGGTCCACGCGGCCCAGGTACTCGTTCCGCACGGTATTCACGAATTCGACCGCGTCGTGGTAACCCTCTTTGACGTCCTGCTTGAGGAAGTCGTATTCGGTCACGCGCTTCACGAACTCTTCCATTTCGCGGAGAACCGCGAGCGGCGTCACGCACTTGAAGTCAGGATTTTGCGCGGAATCAAAAAGTACGGACTTCATCTCGCGCGCGGACGCGCCCATGCGGCCCTCGTAATACGGAATGTTATGGTACTCCTCGCGGAGTTTACCCAATGCCGAGCGCAGGACTTTGCGGTCTTCCGGCCCGAGCGAAATCGGCATCTCGCCCGAGTCGTAGAGGCGTGCCTTTTCGATCGGGGTGAGATTTGAAATGATCGAGCTCACGTTCGGAGGGTAGTTGATCGAGTTCGGCTTTTTGAGGCGCGTGAGCACCGCCCAGATCGAAAGCACCCAGGCCGTGTGCGGCGCGACGTGCTTGTCGATCGCGAGCTGGGCGACGTCTTGGTGGTAAATCTCCTGCTCCTGACTCGCGGACATCAGATAAGGCACGCGAATGAGGTCGATCCGCGCCTTGAAACTCGTGAAATCCGGGAATTCCTTGAACGCGTCGAGCTGGAGTTCGTTCGTCGAGCCGAGCATAACCGTATCGAGGTACGCGATGCTCGCGCCGACGTTGATGGCGCCGGTCTCGGTCGCGATGAGAAGATATTTGAACGAGTCGATGGGCCGCTTGAGCAGATCGCTGTATTCGACGATGCCGCGATTGGCGTCGATGAGATCGCCGCCGAGCGAAAACAAACTCAGACCTTGCAGCGACGAAGGGAGCGAGCCCATGTTCTTGTTCATCGTGAGCTGCTGATAGCCCGCGTCGACGTGCATCTGCGGTTCGATCGTGACGAGGCCTTTGCGGTAGCGCCGGGAGTAAAAAAAGCGCTCGACCTGCACGAACTGAATGACCTTGCGGTAGTCCCCGCCGTGGGTGACGAGGAGGGCCTCGAAAATCTGCCGACAGCGATGGCAGAGATCGCCGCGCGCGACGTACGACGGGAGACTGTTCCAAAGCTCATCTGTTCGCGCCTTGCCCAGAATTTTTTCGAGGAGCGGCCGGCGTTCCGTCACGGGTACGAGAAGAAACGGGTGATCTCGAAGATCGCACGTGATTCGCGCCGACGTGTCTTCTTCGGTCAGTTTCGCGTAACTTGCGCCCGGATCTTTGGGCGCGTCGTACTGGTTGAGGCCGATTCCGCTCTTGGTCGCCCGTTCGTGCGGAAAAACCCAGTTGAAAGTGTAGGTCGCGCCTTCTTTTTCGTGCGAGTACCGCTCCATCCCAGCCATGAGCGCGTGAATGATCGAGGTTTTCGCCGAGCCGTTCGGACCGTGCAGGAGCAGAAGCTTATTGTTCTGCCCGAGGCGCGTGAAAGTTTTGAGCGACCGATAAAGGTGCGTCTGAACGCCTTCCTGTCCGATCACGCGGCGAGAGTTGTCGGCCTCGATCCGGTCAAACACTCGGTATCGAGTGCCGCCCCCGATCGCCGCGGGAAGCGGATCGGTTCCGAAGTAATCCATCATGTCCGTCAAGTAGCGGGCAGAACCGCGTAGCTGAGAAGTCCACTCCGTCGCCAAGAGCGCGAGGTATTCCTCAAAAGACATGACTCGCCGATTGGAGTCGAACTCCTTACGAATGCTGACATCGAGGTTTTGAAGCCAATCAGCCGCCATCGATCACCATGATAACCTAAACCTAGCGTCGGCGTCTTTTGCCGCGTCTGCGCATGGCCGGCTCGGCTTTAATGAAGAGCAGCCGGGGGGCGGTCGCATTGACGAGGGGCGCATCGACCGAGTTGATGGTTTTGAGTTTTTGAAGGCGGGCCTCGACCACGTCGCGAATGACAGGGCCCGCCGTAAGCTGGATCCGGTCGGCCGGAATCTTGGACATGATCCAAGCCATGTCGTCGCCGCCCGTGACCAGAAAATCCAGGGTCGCGAGGCGATACTTTTTGAAGTCGTTGATTTTCGATCCATCCGCGAACTGTGCGCTCAGCATGCGATCCGCTTCCCAGGGCTCGAGTTTCCCGTCGCCGTTCAAATCCGTCGCCTTGGGGTCGATCGAGGGGTGCACGACCCGAATCTTGAGGCCGGACGTCGGAAAGTATCCGCGCGATCCGTTTTGCGCGATCCGGAGAATCGTCTTGAGCTCAGCCCCGGTGACCGTCAGGACGGAGACGAAGTTGTCAAAAGGAAGCACTCGAAACAGATCTTCGTAAGTGATGGGGCCGGGCTCGAAGTTCGCGCGAATCCCGCCCGCATTGACGAGTGCCGCGTCCGCTTGGGTGCTTTCGCGAAGCGCGTCCGCGATGAGATCGCCCATCGGAGACTCCTCGGTGCGAATGTGTTCCACCCCGCGAGCCGCCGTAGCGAGAACTCGTTGCTTTTCCGCCGCGGATTTCGCAAAAATCGGCGCGAGCATGACCGTGACCCCTTCGTCGGCAATGATCGGCTCTCCGTGCAGGCTCGGGCGGATCAACGAACCGCGGCCTCGAGTCAGCGAAGGCGGAGGCACGTCGCCCGCGCAATCTTGTTGGTTGCGGAAAACTTTCGGGCAAACGGGTACGGGACCTTCGATACGCGTTAGCTCCGGAATCACTTTCCGCGAAGCCCGGTCGTAGGTGACGAAGATGAGATTGTATTGGTGCCCGCGCGCGCCGGCCTGAATGACGGGAATGCCGTTGATATAGTGATGAATGACGGTGTGAGAGTGCCCCGAGACGATCGCGTCCACCGTACCGGGCGGGAGTTTCCGCATCAGTTTGACCATCTCGCCGTTGTCGAGGCAGCTGCCTTGAGGGTCATCCGGTTTTCTCATGCGATGCCCGACGGCTCCGGGCGGGGTCGTGCACTTCAGGCCCACGTGCGCCGTGATGACTACGATCTCGGCACCTTGCGCACGGAGCGCCGCGGATTCTCGAATCGTGGTTTCGTACAGGTTGCGGAATTCCAGCATCGCCACGTTCTGTGCGCGCGTGGTCGTCGGCGTATCCAGGGTCGATAAACCCAAGACGCCCACTTTGAGGCCGCCGCGATAAAAGATGCGAGAGGAGAGGAGATTCGCCCAGACGGGCAGGGCACCGGTGGTTTTTTCGACGATGTTCGCACCGAGATACGGATAGCGAGCTTCGGCCATGCGCGCGCGAAGCGCATCCACGCCGAAGTCGAACTCGTGGTTTCCGACTACCGCGGCGTCGAGCCCGGCCTGATTAAAGAACTTCACCATCGGCGCGCCTTGCTCGAGATTGCTTTCGATCGATCCCTGGAACTCGTCGCCGCCGTCGAGCCAAAGCAGGCGGTCGCCGTACTCTCTTCGGAGGACTGCGAGGTGCCCGGCTAAAATCGCCGCCCCCCCGCGTTCGTACGTCACGGAAGCGGTGCCGTCGGCTTCCTTAGACTTGAAGCTGATGGGCGAAAGGGAGCCATGAAGGTCATTGGTCCCGAAAATCACTAGGGTTTCGTGAGTCGGTAGATGCGAAACGCCATCCTCGATTCGAGGCGCGGTGGTACACCCCCCAAAAATCATGACCATCCAGATGATTGCCAAGCGCTTTTGCTTCATGATTGAATCCTCTAAGCACCCTGTGTCGAGATCAACTCAAAAGAAAACTATTCAGACAGCCACGGCTTTTGTCGCCGGCGTGCTGACGCTCGGGGTTGAGATCATCGTCGGTCGGATTCTCGCGCCTTTTTTCGGCTCATCCCTCCATCAGTGGGCGGCTCTGATCGGTATCGTGCTTCTGGCGTATATGGTCGGTTATGCGACTTATTCAAAGATCGTGTCTCGAGGGCTTTTCGTGCCGCTCGCCTTGGGCGGCCTTTACGTATTGAGTCTGCCGCTTTGGATTCACGGGGGGGTCAGTCTGTTCATTGAATGGCCGCTCCCGGTCGCCTCAGTTCTGGGCGCGCTCTTGGCCGTCGGCCTGCCGTCCGTTCTTTGGGCGAGTATTTTGCCCGAGATTCAGCGGCAAGTGGGGCCCGCGCATTCGGCCCGAGTTCTCGCCTGGTCGTCGGCGGGAAATCTCGCAGGCGCCTGGGGCGTCGCCTTTTTAGCGGTTCCGTTTCTGGGTACGCGACTCAGTTTGATCGCCTTGGGAGTGGCTTCGCTCGTGCTGGGTTCGTTGTGGTGGAAAAGCTCTCCGAAAGCGATCGCAATACTCCTCGCAATCTTGGGACTCGGCGGCCTTGCCACGAGCGTACAAGGAGGAATCCGCCGTGCGGTCGAACCTTGGGACGCAGTCATCTCCAGAGAACACGGAGCGGCCGCCACATCCCATGAGCGAATCTCGGTGCAAGACTCCGCTTATCAAAATATCGCGGTTTGGGACGAGACTACGGGCGGGGTGGTCCGACGCGCGCTGACGTTGAACGGCAGCCTGCAGTTTTTATGGCAACCCGACGGAAGTGAGAAACTCACGAACGGCCAGCGTTACGAGTACTACAACTTTTCGACCGCCGCTGCCGCCTGGACGGCGGAGGTGCCGGCCAAGGAGATTCTCGTGCTCGGACTCGGGGGCGGACTTGTGCCGTGGCAGATCCAGCAGTTTTTCCCCGAGTCCAAGATCACCTCGTATGAGCTGGATAAGGGGGTCCATGCGATGGCCGCGGCCCACCTGCCACTTGCGAAAAGTCACGGCATCGACGTGCGCATCGGAGATGGACGGCAGCTGCTCAGGCTGAACGACCGCAAATTCGATTACATCCTGCTCGATACGTTTTTAAACAGCTACGTGCCTTTTCATCTGACCACGAAGGAATTCTTTGATCTCGCTCGCGATCGACTCAAGCCGGGCGGCGTGCTGGTCGCCAATTTTCATACGGTATTTCGCACGAGCGGGTTGCTGCCTAAGCTCGAAGCCACGATTCGTTCATCGTTTCCGTCTGTCGGCGCGCTCGATCTCCCGGCCGGTACCACTTTGATCGTCGCCAGCCCGGACGCCGACGTCGTACTCGTGGAACGGTTGCGCAAGGTGCTTGACTCGAATCCGCCTGGTTTACGCGAACTCACCGAGCGGGCGGCCAATGGGCTTCGCGCGGTCGCGGAACCCACTCCGGACCTCATTTTAACGGATGATCTCAATGATACCGAGCAGCGCCTTTACGAGACGCGCCGGTACATCCTGATCGCACGTCCGCTCTAGAGAAACGCACGTCCGCTCTCGAGCGGACGTCCGCATAAAAAGGCGAGTAGGGCGGCAGAAAGCTCCCGGCTAATTCTTGACTCTGTTCGAGTCGTCAAGCTCGCCCTAGACTTTGAGTCAGGGAGCAAACAGACAATGCGCGACTTTCCATGGCGGTATGTATTCATCGCGGTTCCAATCATTGGAGTAGCGGCGGGACTTCAATACATGGTCCGCAACGTCGTACCGGAATCCACGATACCGGAAAAATCCATGGCGCTTCGGCCGTCGTCGTTTTCGACGTCATCGGCGGACGAAGTGCGCAAACCGGCTGCCGCCGCGGAAATTCAGCGCGAGCGCCGCAAGACTCGTGCGGATCGCGAAGAAGATGCGCGCGCCGCACGGGCGCAGGCCGCTTCGAGCGAAACGGAAATTTACACGGCCGCGGCCGAGAAGGTCGCTCCGGCCGTAGCCGAGAAGATCGCTCCGGCCGTAGCCGTGGCATTCTCACCTGCCGCAGCCGCGCCGATGCGTGATCCGCTTGCGGAACGCTACGGCCTCTCACCGAGCGAAACCCGCGCCCCCGCGAACATCACGGGCGACGTCTGCAGCGCGGTCGAGTACCGCGGTGACGGCGCCGAAGGCACGAAAATCACGACCGAAGAATGGAATGCGGTCGCCCGTCAGTTCCAGGCTGTTCGGGGAGAACTTCTCGCCTGGCTTCACGAGCAGCGCAAGAATTTCGCCGACAAGAGCGTCGAAGTCATGCAGCAACAGCTTCGGGCGATGTCGATCCAGCGTCCTCCTCAAACGGATGAGCCGGATCTGAACTGGCGTGGAATCGCGGTGTATGGACATGACAAGGACGGCGCGCCCCAGCTTCGCATCGGTAGCGGCTTCGTCAAGCTCGTGCAAAAACAACCTCAGCGTTCGCGTTTTGAACTGGCCCGGCTCGTCGCGCAGGGCTGGTCTCCATGCGAGCTGCAGAAGAAGGACGGCGGCACTCCCTGGGAACCACTCCTGAAATGCATGGGCATGGACTCCAACTCCGGTTGCGGCTTCGGAACCTATTCTGAGAACGGCTGGGCGGTTTCGAGCGTGCTCGCGCAAAACGTGGCGCCCCCGGGCTGCGCGGTTCAGGCATTTAAAGAAGGCAATATCGCCAGCTGCGTGAAGAAGATCCCGTTCCCACTCGGAGCGGGCGCGACGGCATCGGTTGAACGCAGCGTGGCTCAAGCAACCGCCACGACTGCTCACTCAAAGGGACGACCATGAAAAGCGAATCGATATTTTATACGCAGTACGCGGTGGGTTCGGCGATCGTGGCGTTTGTCGTCACCGGCTGCCTGAGCATGAATAGTTCGTCGACGCTCGACAACGTGGCCGATGCGACCAAGGGGGCGACTCAGCCTTACGTCGAAGGTTACGTCGAGTATTCCGGTCCCCAGGCCCGGTGGTCCGGCCCGACGACGTTCACGCTCTACGTTTCCGCCAAGGATTCGGCCAACGCGAAAGTTTCCGTGACGCCCGCATTTTTTGGCGAGACGCAAAATCCGGCGCCGAAGTATGTGGGACGGGATCCCGCATCCGCCACGAGCACGCCGCTCGGCATCTCAGGCGACAAAGCGCGTGAACAGCTGGCTTATCTGGCCACGGCGCTCCAAGGGGCGGATTCGGGCTTTAGCGGCTGTCTTTCACCGATTCGAGTACGTTTGGTACGGGCGGACGGCGCGCTTCTCGATAAGCAGGGCTGCCGTGGGCAGACGCACTGGTCGGGAGCCGTCAGTGAATCGGTCAATTTCTTTATTTCGGGGAGTCTGGCGAAGGTGAAGTAAAAGAAGGCCCGTCCATGGACCCCACTTCCCCCCATCCTTGGATGGTTTCAGTGTAACGTCTTCGGGACCAGTGTCACGACTCGAGACGTCATTTTCCACGAATTAAGAGCAGCGCACCGACTGGAAGATCAATCCACGGGCAGACTTGCGGAATCCATGGATCAATCGGCGTTTGAATGATTGGCGAGCCGGGCCAATGAAGCGCATCCCAAACAGAATGTGCGATGAGCGCCCCGCCAATCAATCGTGCGGCCACGGTTAAACTTCCCGGGCCGCGAAGAAGATTCACGACTGGGATCAAGAACAGGATTCCCGCGAGACTCTCGACCAACCATTCCTGCCGCGGATGGGCCGAAATGCCATAGGCCGTGTAGACGCTCGCCGCCCACATCAGGCACAGCATACCGATGATCGTAGGCATCGGAAGGCGAGGTCGGGTGAATTCGTTCTGGTTCGTTTCAGCCACCGTGAGTCAAAGCGTAACAGGGGCAGCGGAAATTTCCAGCGCGGATATTCAAGCCGACTTGCGGGGATAATCGCGATCACGATTCCGAGGTTCGGTCACTGAGGTGTGAGACAACCCTCTGCGGCGTGCGACCGCATTGTACGTGAACAAGACAATGACCGCGCCGACGATCGACATGATGAATCCCGCGCCATCATTCGGTCCGTAAAGTCCCAGGACCCTGCCCAAAAATCCCGCGATCAGGGCACCCACGATCCCGAGACCCGCCGTGAGCGAGATGCTCATTCGGTCGCGACCCGGCATGACCGCTCTCGCTATCAAACCCACGATCAATCCAAAGATGATGAAGCCAATGAGATGCATCATATAGTGTGTTCTCCCGCGCGAGATACTGCATTTCATATGCCGCTACGAAATAGCGATAGCGCGGATGGAACCACTGACCCTTGCGCTCGCGTTAAATGCTCTGCCGAATCAGTTCCAGCTGACGGGAACTTGCTGGATGTTCTCCTCCGAATTGTGAATCCGGATGAAACCGTTCTGCCGGCCGAACTGAAAGACATCGCGCGTGACTTTCACGTCTTGCAGGCAGTAATCGATGATCTTTTGCACTTCGCCTTTTTTCCACCACTCGACGGCTTGGAGGCCGTCGGCGGATTTACCGACGCCGAGCGTGCCCTTGGCGACGGACTCGAGCTTGAGAAAGCGACGCCGAGTGAGGGCTTCCAGATCGTACATGATATCGAACGCGTCGACCCGGCTCACGTCGAGACCGTAGGGTACCATCACGGGTAAATCGAAGCCGCGAATATTGTAGCCGATGACCAGGCGTTCTTCGCAAAGCGCGATGAGCTTCTTGAGCTCATCTTCCCGGTATGCCGTGTATTGATCAGTTTTGCTGTCGTAAGCACAGGCGACGGAGATCCCGAGCTTGTCGATGTGATCCCAGCCGCCGACTTCGGTCGTCAGTCGCTGGGTTTCAATATCCAGGATGAGAAAATGCCGGTTTTTGAGAAACAGGCTGGACGGGATCACGTCTTCGGAAAACGGAACGCAACCGCCGTGCTTCCAAAACGATGCATTCAGTTTGATTCGTGACATGTGGGAGGGCAGTTGTCGTCGAGCGAATTTCCCTTGTCAATGCGGCGCAAGCTCGGGGATGTTCAACCCCCATGTCATCCCGCGAAAAGGCTGCGACGCTCTGCGATAAAAACTTCAGTCGGCACGTGGACGATCTCAAGAAGTTGATTCGTATTCCCAGCGTGAGTTTCGACGGATTTGATGAAAAGGAGCTGCAAATAAGCGCCGAAGCCGTCGCAAGTCTCATGAAACAGCGCGGGCTGGAGAACGTTCAGATTCTTAAGATCCCCGGCGCACATCCTTACGTCTACGGCGAGCGGCTCAAGATGCCGGGCAAGCCGACATTGCTCCTGTACGCTCATCACGACGTCCAACCTCCCGGCCGCGAAGAACTTTGGAAGACGCCGCCCTTCGAACCGACGGAACTCGAGGGGCCGGGTGGTCTTCGACTTTTTGCGCGCGGATCCGCCGACGACAAGGCCGGAATCATCGTCCATACAGCGGCGATCGCTTCCTGGCTCGAGGCGGCAGGCGAACTCCCGCTTAACGTCAAAGTCGTGATCGAAGGCGAAGAAGAAACCGGAAGCGCAAATCTCGCGACGTTTCTTAAAACTTATCGCAAAATGCTCGACGCTGACTGCCTGGTGTTGACCGACACGTGCAACTTCGACTCCGGCGTACCGTCTCTCACGGTCGCGCTCCGGGGGCTCGTCGGCCTGCAAATCGAAGTGCGCGGATTGACCAAGGCCGTGCATAGCGGAATGTGGGGCGGGCCGGTGCCGGATGCCGCGATGGCGCTCTCCAAGATGCTCGCGAGCCTCGTCGACGAAGACGGACGAATCGCGGTGCCCGGGATATTGGAGCAGGTCAAGCCCTTGAGCGACCGCGAGGCGGCCGAGATGAAACGCCTCCCGTACGAGGAGAGCGAATTTCGCAAGCAAGTCGGAATGGTCCCGGGTGCGAAAATACTGAAGGAAGGACCTTCGGTTCTCGGCCAGCTTTGGCGCTTCCCGAGCCTGACCGTGAACGCGATTCAGGCGTCTTCTCGAAAACAATCGGGCAACATCATCAACGACACGGCCTGGGCCAAAGTGACGATTCGGCTGGTGCCCGACATGGATCCGAAAAAGACCGCGCGCCTCTTGGAAGAACATCTTCGCAAGCACGTGCCGTGGGGCCTCGAAGTCATGTTTCATCTCGAGGCATGCACAGGTCCCTGGTCCGTCGAAGCGGTGGGGCCCGCGTTTGAAGCCGCCGAGCGCGCCATGGAACTGGGTTACGGCAAAAAGCCATACAAAATCGGTTGCGGGGGCAGCATCCCGTTCGTCCAGCCCTTTGCGGACGCACTCGGGGGCGCGCCCGCGCTCCTCGTCGGAGTCGAAGATCCTTACACCAACGCCCACGGCGAGAACGAAAGCCTGCTCTTGAGCGATCTGCGCAAAGCCTGCGTGAGCCAAGTGCATCTCTTCGCGGAACTCGCCGATCGGCTCTCGAAATAACTATGGGGAAATCAGATGAGTGAAAAGACAAGTGGCGCCATGAGTATTGTGGAACAAACCATGCGTTCGCAGCGCGACGCCTGGCGCGAGATCTCGGACCGTGTTTCTAAAACCTCCGCACGCGAGTTCCCGATGGAACCGCCCAAGCGAATCCTGCTTTTCGGCCTCGGTTCAAGCCATTTTGCCGCTCGCTTGACGGCATACGCGCTTCTCCGCGACAAGCTCCGGCGCGTGCCGGTCGTCGCGTGCTCGAGCATCGCGATCGGCAACGACGTGCATCCGCAAAAGGGCGACTGGGTCTTCGCGTTCTCCCACCGGGGCAACAGCGAAGTCACGATCAAGGCGCTTGAACTTTGCGAGCGCCTCGGCGCCCTCACGGTGCTCGTCTGCGGAAAAAATCAGGCATCGGCTTCGCGCCCGCCGGAGTTCGCCCGCTATATTCTGGAAACCGTGGACGTCGAAAAAGTCGAACCGCACACCGCCGCCGTCACGGGTGCGATCTGCGCGGTGACGACGCTGCTCCTCGGCGAAAAAGCCGTCGAAGAGTGGGACGCCGTTTGTTCGATCGGCGACCCGGATATTGATACGGTTCGCAAGCGCGCGGGCATGGGCCCCAAGATGATTCTCGGCGAGTTCGAAGGGGAGTGGCTCGCACGCGAAGGGGCTCTCAAGATCATGGAGATGGCCCGGACGCCGGTGCAGGCGCTCAGCACCGAAGAATTTTATCACGGCCCGCGCTTCGCGCTCGCGAAGGGTGACGTGGTCTGGCACGTCTCGGTCCCGCGCGATCCGCGGAACGGCGAGATCAAGGCGCCTCTGACGATCGGCGTGTTCGGCGCTTCGCCGCTCGCGTGGATTCCGGCGTTGGTTGAACTCCAGTGGCTCGCGCTTGGCGTGGCCCTCAATCGTGGAATTGATCCCGATTTGATGATTTAGGGGACATGACTAGGCGGTTTTACTTCGGTAAGTCGGGCTTAGAAAGCGATCCTTGCACTCGCGACTGCAGAAATAAATCGTTTCGCTCGGGCGGAAGACAATATGTTTGGACGCGGCTCGTTCGAGCGTCATCCCGCAGACGGGATCTTGCACTTCCTCGCCCGGATTCTCGCCTTCGAAGTTCTGCTGCACGACATGTAGATCTCTTTGATGCGCCATTTCCGTGTCTCCTCCGTCTCGGGATTTCGATAGCGGGTCAAGGACGCAAGAAGCATGCGCCGTCAGACTCCCGTATAAACGGCCCGATCAGCCGGGATCGGGTTAACGCAGATGGGCGAGGAGATTTTAACCCGAATATCGGTCGGCGCTGACAGTCAGAATGAACTGCCATATGCTTCTTTCGTGGCGCGTCTTTTGACTCTCACTTTGTTCACGATCTTGTATGCGATCTCCGCGAGCGCGGGAGATTTGCGAATCGTGACCTACAATATTTACAAAGGGCAGGGCCTCGAAAAAAATCCTCTTTCCCTGCGGTATTTTCTGACCGAGCACCCTGACTTGCGCGGCACCGACGTGCTCGCGGTTCAGGAAATCTGCGGCGATGGCAACGCCCGCCAGGTGGAGATTCTGACCGGACTTCTTTCGGAACCCGGCAAGCGGGTCCATTCACACTTCGTTTCGAGTGATCTCGGGGATGGCGAAGAGTGCGGCAAGGGGCAAGCGATCTTCAGCCGCTTTCCGATCCTGGGCAAAGGGTCAGTACTCCTGCCATTCATCCGGCAGCCTCGCGTGATGATTTGGGTGGACCTCAAAATCGGCGCGCGAAATCTCCGGATCTACAATCTGCACTTGGACAATCGCGCAAAGGGTAAATTCTTCATCGAGCGCGAACGCCTGCTTCAAATTCAGGGCGCGCTCTCGCTCATCCTCGAGTATCGTCGGCAAAATCCCGAGGCTTCGACAGTCGTGCTCGGCGACTTCAATTCAATCGGACGTGTGGTCGATCTCTGGCGCAAGGAAGCGGCCATTCAGGAAATGAAGAAGTACTTCACGCCATCGCTGAACGCTCATCACATGACCACCCTCCCTTTTCTGCAACTGGACTGGATATTTTTTGATGGGCTGGAGCTCGTGCAGTCCAAAGTGGTTCGACATTTTGAAAATTCCGATCATTTCCCAGTAGTCGCCGACTTCAAACTCTAGGTATCCTTGGGGGGTGGTTGCGGCGGCGATGGCGATGGAGCTAGGACCCCTCCGGTAAAGATGTGAAGCCGGTCGCGGGCTCACTTTCGGGTGGGAGTGGCACGTTTACCCCGTCCACGGGCTTCACCACCGCAAACCTCTCGGTGTCAGGCGACACGACCCATCCGATGAAGTGTATGGTCACCCGAGACGCGAACAGCTCGGGCAAGGACATCATTTTCTGCCTCGGTCAGCAGCCCACCTCGGGGGCGGCCGCGAATAACGTCTATAGTCTCCTACTCGTGCAGAAATAGCCTGCCATTTTCCTGAGTCTTTACCTCGGACATTGGAATTAGCGCTTGGCCTGGGATGAGCCCGTGCGGTAAGCCCGGAGTTCATTTTCAGTGCATTCGCTCGAGAATTCCTTCGTTTCAACAACCGAGGTGGTCATGGACCAGTATTTGAATTTCGTGAACGGACAATGGCGAACGGGCAGCACCGGCGAATGGGATGAAAATCGCAACCCAGCCAAACCGTCCGAAGTCCTGGGCCGCTCGACACGCTCGAGTACCGCCGACGTCGCGGAAGCGGTCACGCTCGCCGCGACCGCGCAACGCGAATGGGTTCGCGTGCCTCGTCCCGCCCGCGGCGCAATGCTCGAAAAAGTCGCGCAGATCCTGCGCCGTCGAGTCGACGAAATCGCCCCTGTCCTGACGCGCGAAGAAGGCAAATGCCTGAACGAAGCCCGTGGCGAAGTCATGAAGGCCGTCAACGTCCTGGAGTTCACGGCGTCTGAAGGCCGTCGGCCCACCGGTCAGGTCATTCCGTCCGACATGCCGGGCACGTTCATCTACACGACCCGCACGCCGCTCGGCGTGGTCGGCATCATTACGCCTTGGAATTTCCCGATTTGCATCCCGGCCTGGAAAATCGGTCCGGCGCTCCTCGAAGGAAACGCGGTCGTGTTCAAGCCTGCGACTCTCACTCCGGGCACCGCGATGCTGCTTGTGAAAGCGTTCGAAGAAGCGGGGCTGCCTCCCGGAGTCGTGAACTTGGTATACGGGAGTGGCTCCGTCGTCGGTAATGCCATCGTCGACGACAAACGCGTAGCCGCGATCTCGTTCACCGGCTCCAACGAAGTCGGCATCGCGATCCACGCGCGCGCCGCGAAGCGCTTGGCGCGCACGCAGCTCGAAATGGGCGGTAAAAACCCGGTCATCGTGTTGGCGGATGCGGATCTCGATCAAGCGGTCGAAGCGACCGTCATGGGCGCCTTCGGCTCAACCGGTCAGCGCTGTACGGCGACGTCACGCGTGATCATCGAGCGTTCAGTGCATCAGCCATTCATGACGAAATTGCTCGAGCGCGCTCGTCGAATCAAAGTCGGTGACGGGATGACCGATCCGACCGCGATGGGTCCGGTCGTCGATATGAGCCAGTTCCGTTCCGTGCTGGCGGCGATCGAAAGCGCGCGCTTGGAAGGCGCGAAGCTCGTGCTCGGCGGCGAGCGCGTCGGCGTCGAAGGTCCTAACACGGGTTACTTCATCGCGCCGACGATCTTTGACGAAGTGAAGCCCGAGATGAAGCTCGCACGCGAAGAAGTTTTCGGGCCGGTGCTTGCGGTCATCCCCGTCGACGGCGGATTTGACGAAGCGATTCGCGTCGCGAACGCGGTCGAGTACGGCCTTTCGTCGTCGATCTACACGCGCGATATCCAGCGCGTGATGCAGTACGCGGATCGCGTGGAGACCGGGATCCTGCATGTGAATTCACCGACCGTGGGCGGCGAAGCGCAGGCGCCCTTCGGTGGGGTGAAAGCGACGGGACTCGGCGGCCGCGAGATGGGTTCGACCGGGCCGGAGTTTTTCTGCGAGATCAAAACCGTTTACATCGATTACAACTCGAACGTGCGTCAGGGAAATCTTTACTAACGCGCTCCCGCGCCTAACTAAGGGGAATGAAAATGTCACGAGTAGTGAAGTGCGGAGTCATCCAGCTCGCCAATTGCATCGACACCAGCGAGTCGTGCGAAAAAATCAGCAAAGCCATGATCGAGGCGCATCTGCCTTACATCGAGCAGGCCGCCAAAGAAGGCGTCAAGATTCTCTGCTTCCAGGAAATCTTCAACGGCCCGTACTTCTGTCCGTCGCAAGACATCAAGTGGTACGGAATGGCGGAGGAAATTCCGAACGGACCGACCACGAAAAAGATGCAGGAGCTCGCCAAGAAGCATCAGATGGTGATCGTCGTGCCGATCTATGAGCGCGAAATGGCCGGCGTTTATTACAACACGGCCGCGGTGATCGACGCCGACGGTACTTATCTCGGCAAGTATCGAAAAAATCACATTCCGCAAGTGGCCGGATTCTGGGAAAAGTTTTTCTTCAAGCCGGGCAACACCGGGTACCCGGTCTTCAATACTCGCTACGCGAAAGTCGGCGTTTATATCTGTTACGATCGCCACTTCCCGGAAGGCGCGCGCGCTCTTGGCTTGAATGGCGCCGAAATCGTGTTCAATCCCTCGGCCACCGTCGCCGGTCTGTCCCAGTATCTTTGGGAGCTCGAGCAACCGGCGCACGCCGCCGCGAACGGATACTTCATCGCCGCGATAAACCGGGTGGGAATCGAAAAGCCTTGGAACATCGGTGAATTCTACGGTTCATCGTACTTCGCCAGCCCGCGCGGGAAAATCCTCGCGCAAGCCTCTCCGAAGGAGAGCCAGCTCCTCACGGCCGACCTTGATCTCGCCGAGATCGACGAAGTCCGGAACCTCTGGCAGTTTTATCGCGATCGTCGCCCGGAATCTTACGGAGACCTGACCAAATGAAATCAAAGATGACCACCGACCAGATCATGGACGTGCGGAAGAAGAACATGCTTCCGTCCGTCGGACATTACTTCCGTAAGCCTCTCCATATGGCGAAGGCATCCATGCAATGGGTTTGGGACGTGGAAGGTAAAAAATATCTCGACGCGTTTGGTGGGATTGTCACGATCAGCGCAGGTCATAATCATCCGCGGATCAAGGCCCGGATGAAGGCCTGGCTCGACGAAGACGGCCCTCAGCACACAACGGTGTTTTATCTCTCGGAACCCGTCGCGGAACTCACGGCCAAGCTCGTGGGGATCGCGCCCGCGGAGCTTAAACGCGCGTTTTTCACCAACAGCGGCAGCGAAGCGAACGAACTCGCGATTTTGCTCACGCGCCAATACACGAAGCGCACCGAAATCATCGCACTGAAGCACGCCTACCACGGCGGCACGACAGGCACGATGTCGCTCGTCGCGCAGCACACGTGGAAGTGGGGCGGACCGAGTCTCGCCGGCATCAGTCACGCCGCGCAGCCGAACTGCTATCGCTGTCCGTGGGGCGCGAAGCCCGACACGTGCGGACTCGAGTGCGCGAACGACGTCGAAGAAACGATCAAAACGACGACCTCGGGCGAAATCGCCGGCATGATCGTCGAGCCGATCCAGGGCGTCGGCGGTTTCGTCGTTCCGCCTAAGGAGTATTTCCCGCGAGTCATGGAGATCGTCAAAAAATACGGGGGTCTTTATATCTCCGATGAAGTGCAGACTGGCGCCGGCCGCACGGGTCAGCATTGGTTCGGTGTCCTTCACAACGGAATCACGCCCGATATGATGACGATGGCCAAAGGTTTCGGGAACGGCGCTTCGATCGGCGGGATCATCACCAAAGACGCGATCGCCGATTCGATGAAGGGCAAAGTGCACTTCAACACTTACGGCGGAAACCCGTGGGCGACGATGCAAGCAGCCGAGACACTCTCGATTCTTCAAGACGAAAACATCTTGAAAAAGGCTACAGAACTCGGCGAAATCATCACGACCGGTCTCAAAGATCTCATGACGACCTCAAAGCTGATCGGCGACGTCCGGGGCCGTGGCCTCTTGATCGGCGTGGAACTCGTCAAAGACAAAAAGTCGAAGGCTTATGCCACCGAAGAAACGCTCGAAGTGATGGAAGAGGCCCGCGAACGCGGCCTACTGATCGGCAAGGGCGGAATGTATGGCAACGTAATCCGGATTACGCCTCCGATGTGCATCACGGCCGATGACGCCCGCGAAATCGTGCGTCTCTTGGGCGAGTCGATCCGCGCGGTCGAAAAGAAGATGGGGTATTGATCATGCGGAAAACTTTCAAGTGGATCCGAGGCGGCCGTATCGTCACCGCGACGGAAGACTTCGTCGGTGAGATCCTCATCGGCCAGGGCAAGATTCTCGCAGTCGGTACTGATCTCCAGGCGCTCGCACCGGCCGGGACTGAAGAAGTCGACGCCGGCGGCCTGATGGTTTTTCCGGGCGGGGTCGACGCGCACACACACCTCGACCTCCCGTTCATGGGCACGTCATCCAGTGACGACTTTGAAACCGGCACCATCGCCGCGGTCGGGGGCGGCACGACGTCGATCATTGATTTTGCGATTCAGACGCAAGGCCGCTCGCTCGGCGAAGCGCTCAATCAGTGGCACGAGAAGGCCCAAGGCAAGGCCGTCATCGATTATGGCTTCCACATGGCCGTGACCGATCTCAACGTTAAAACCGAAGCCGAAATCCCCGGCCTGATTGACGGCGGCATCACTTCGTTCAAAACGTTCATGGCGTACAAAGGCGCGCTCATGGTCGACGACGGCCAGCTCTTCCGCCTCATGGAAACCGTCAAAAGGCTCGGCGGCCTCGTCACCGCTCATTGCGAGAACGCGGAACTGATCGAAACCCAAGTTGCCAAATTCAAAGCCGAGGGCAAGACCGAGCCGGTCTGGCACGAACTCGCGCATTCCGCGATCGGTGAAGGGGAGGCGACGAATCGCCTGATCTCACTTTCGCGCGTCGCGGGGGTTCCGACCTACGTCGTGCATCTCACCTGCGACGAGGCGCTCCACCATGTGAAGGATTCACTCACGCGCCATCGGCACCCGGTATTTGCGGAAACCTGTCCGCAGTACCTGCTTTTTGACCGCGAAGTGTATGAGCGTCCGGGATTTGAAGGCGCCAAGTTCGTCATGTCGCCGCCGATTCGCACCAAGCCCGATCAAGAAGCCCTTTGGGCCGCGATTCGCGACGGCTTCATTCAGACCATCGCGACCGATCACTGCCCGTTCAATATGCTTGGCCAAAAGGAGATGGGAAAAGACGACTTCTCCCGTATCCCGAACGGCGCCCCCGGCATCGAGAATCGCTTTAATCTGATGTACACCTACGGCGTGCTGGCCGGCCGGATCAGTCTCAACCGCTTCGTGCAGATCATGTGCGCGAACCCGGCTAAAATTTTCGGCATGTACCCGCGCAAGGGCACCATCGCGCCGGGCGCGGACGCGGACGTCGTCCTCTTTGATCCGAATAAGAAGAACGTCATCAGCGTCAAAACGTCGCGCCACAAGTGCGACTACGCCCTGTTCGAAGGCATGCCGACCCAGGGCGAACCGGTCAGCGTCCTCGTGAACGGCGAGTGGGCTTTGAAACAAGGGCAAATCACGACGGTCAAAGGCTCGGGTCGCTTCATCAAACGCGACAAGTTCACGGGCAACCGCGAGATGGTTCGTTAGTCGATGGGTACGGGAAAAGCGTCGACGCCGATATTGATCGACGACCGGCTCGAGAATAGCCTCGCGGACTTTAAGTCGTCGTTCAATGAGATGGAGGCCGTCTCCGAAGCCAATCGTTGCATCAACTGTTACGGCGCCCCCTGCATCAGCGCTTGTCCGACTCATATCGATATCCCGCGCTTCATTTCACGGATTGCAAACGGCCACGTCGCGGGCGCGGCGAAGACGATTCTGGATTCCAATATTCTTGGACTTTCATGCGCGCGTTCTTGCCCGACGGAAGTGCTTTGCGAGGGCGCCTGCGTTTACAACAGTCTCGACAAAAAACCGATCCTGATCGGCAAGCTCCAGCGTTACGCGACCGAATACGCCTACGAGCGTAATCTCAAGTTTTACAAGCCGGGCAATCCGAGCGGTAAGCGCGTAGCGCTCGTCGGGGCGGGACCCGCTTCACTCGCCTGCGCCCATGAGCTGCGCAAATACGGGCACGAAACGGTGATTCTTGAAAAATCCACTCTGCCGGGCGGCCTCAACACTCAAGGGATCGCGCCTTACAAGATGAAGGCGCAGACGAGCCTGCGCGAGATCGAAGAGATTACCCATATGGGCGTGACGTTCGAATACGGGCGTGAGCTCGGCCGCAATCTAGACCTGAAGGATTTGACCCGCGACTACGACGCGGTTTTCCTCGGCCTCGGCCTCGGTCCGGACAGTCGGTTGGATACACCGGGTTCGCAGCTCCCGCACGTTCGCGGCGCCGTCGAATGGATCGCGCAGATGAAGACGCGGCCAAGCGCCGAAACGAAGGCCGCGCTCCAGGCCGTGAAAACGGCCCTCATTGTCGGCGGCGGAAACACCGCGCTTGACGCCTGCCGGGAGCTCAAAGGGCTGGGTGTTCCGAAAGTCGTCGTGAGCTATCGCCGCGGCGAAGCGGAGATGTCGGGCTACAAACACGAATTCAAGTGGGCCAAGCAGGAGGGCGTGGAATTTTGGTTCCACACGCTGCCCGTCGCTTTCGATACCGGACGCGCCACCCTTCAGAAAACTTCGGTCACCCCCGAAGGTCAGGTCGTCTTGGTCGAAGGCGAAAAGATGGATCTCGAAGCGACGCTAGTCCTAGTCGCCACCGGCCAATCGAAACTTGACCGCCTCCTGGGCGAGCTCAAGATTGATCGCACCACCGGCCGCACTGACAGCACCAAGGTCTTCGCCGGCGGGGATCTGCTCAACGGTGGCAAAGAAGTCGTGAACGCGGTGGCCGAAGGTAAGGCCGCCGCACTGCTCATCCACGAATCGCTCGCTTCTCGGCCCGCATCGCCGTCGAAGGGAGCCACGCGTGGCTGATTTAACCACTCGATTTGCCGGCATCACTTCGCCGAACCCATTCTGGCTCGCGTCGGCGCCGCCGACCAACACCGGCGGCCAAGTGATGCGCGCCTTTGACGCCGGCTGGGGCGGAGCGGTTTGGAAGACGCTCGGCAAACCGATCGAAAACGTGACGTCGCGTTTCGGCGCCCTCGATTTCGCCGGTCGCAAGATCATGGGCTTCAACAATATTGAGCTGATCACGGACCGCGCGATCGAGATCAATCTGCGTGAAATGGAAGAAGTGAAGCGGCGCTACCCGAAGCATTCGCTCATTGCGTCTCTCATGGTCGAAACGCGCGAAGAGTGGAAGACGATCATTCGGCAGGTTGAAGAAGTGGGCTCCGACGCCATTGAACTCAACTTCGGATGCCCGCACGGAATGTGCGAGCGCGGAATGGGCTCGGCGGTCGGTCAAGAACCGAAGGTCCTCGAAGAAATTACCAGCTGGGTGAAGAGCTACGCGAAAATCCCCGTGATCGTGAAACTCACGCCGAACATCAGCGACGTGACGGTGCCGGCGGCGGCGGCACGACGTGCGGGCGCGGACGCCGTTTCGCTGATCAACACGATCAAAAGCGTGATCTCGGTCGACCTCGACCGGTTCGTGCCGGTTCCGTCGGTCGGCGACAAGAGCACGAACGGCGGCTACTGCGGTCCGGCCGTGAAGCCGATCGCGCTCAATATGGTCGGACAGATCGCGCGCGAAAACGGCTCGGCGCTCCCGATCTCCGGGATCGGCGGCATCTCCAACTGGCGCGACGCCGTCGAATTCATGGTCATGGGCTCGGGCAACGTGCAAGTTTGCACGGCCGTCATGCACTACGGTTATCGCATCGTCGAGGACATGATCCAGGGCATGTCGGCCTATATGGACGAGAAGGGTTTCACGAACACCTCCGAACTCGTGGGACGCGCGGTCGGGAACTTCACGGAGTGGGGCGCGCTCGATCAGCGGCATTCGCTGGTCGCGGCGATTCATCAAAGTGCCTGCATCGGCTGTAATCTCTGCGTCGTCGCCTGCGACGACGGCGGGCACCAGTGCATCCGCCTGAACCCCGAACTCAAGGCCGACGGGCATACCCGCAAGGCGCCGATCGTCGATGAGCAAGAATGCGTGGGCTGCAATCTCTGCATGCTCGTCTGCCCGTCGCCGGGTGCGATCACCATGAAGGAAATCCCGTTCGAACAACATTATCATGCACGCGCTTATAAAGGCCGGACCACCGGTCCCTACGCGCAAAATCGAAAGTAAGGCGCGCGAAGCGCAGTTGAACCGGACGGCGCCGCAAACGCTGAGTTAAAGAAGGAGTCCTCGGATGAGTTACACAAATGAAGATCTAGCCGCGGTTCGCACGGATCAACGCACGTGGGGCACCTGGAACTTTGCCGCGCTCTGGATCAGCATGAGTCTGTGCATCCCCACTTACATGCTTGCAAGTTCGCTCATTGGGGGCGGGATGAACTGGTGGCAGGCCATTCTCACCATCTTCCTCGGCAATTTGATCGTGCTCGTCCCGATGCTCCTGAATGGCGACGCAGGCGCGCGTTACGGTATTCCGTTTCCGGTCTTCGTGCGCGCGAGCTTTGGCCTTAAAGGCGCGAACCTGCCCGCGGTCCTTCGGGCGATCGTCGCCTGCGGTTGGTTCGGCATCCAAACCTGGATCGGCGGCTTCGCGCTTTATCAGATGGCGAAGATCTGGATCCCCGGCCTGGCGACGCTCGCGCCGATATTCCCCGTGTCCTGGGGCCTCGAAACCGGCCCGGCGATCATGTTCCTGCTCTTTTGGCTTTTGAATATGTACGTCGTTTATCTCGGTGTGGAGAGCATTCGAAAACTTCTCGTTTTCAAGGCGATCTTCCTGCCCCTAGCGACGTTGGCGCTATTGGCTTGGGCCATCTGGGCGAGTAACGGGCTCGGCCCGATTCTCGCGCAGCCCTCGAAATTTACGTCCACTCCGGAGTTCTTGGACTACTTTTTCCCCGCGCTCACCGGGATGGTGGGATTCTGGGCGACGCTGTCCCTGAACATCCCGGACTTCACGCGCTACGCGAAATCCCAGCGCGCGCAAGTCCTGGGGCAGGCGCTCGGGCTCCCGACCGCGATGACACTGTTTGCGTTCGTCGGGGTGGTCGTGACGAGCGCAACCGCCATCATCTTCGGAACCATGATCTGGGATCCTGTGGTGTTGGCTGGCAAGTTTGAATCCCCGGTTCTGGTATCGTTCGCGATGATCGCGGTCGCGGTCTCGACGCTTGCGACCAATATCGCCGCGAACATCGTGAGCCCGGCGAACGATTTTTCAAATCTCTCGCCTGACAAAATCGACTTCCGCACGGGCGGCTACATCACCGGCGTGATCGGCGTCGTGATTTTTCCGTGGAAGCTCATCTCCGACCCAACTGGGTACATCTTCACTTGGCTGATCGCGTACTCGAGTTTGCTCGGGCCGATTGGCGGGATCATGATCATGGATTACTTCTGGCTTCGAAAAAAAGAACTCGTGGTGGCGGAACTCTACGATCCGCGCGGACGTTACTGGTACTCAAACGGCGTCAACTGGAGCGCGATCATCGCGCTCTTCGCGGGTATTCTGCCGAACGTTCCCGGTTTCCTCACGACGGTGGGCCTCGTCGACAAGGAGTCGGTCTGGCCGTTCGTCAACGGGCTTTACAACTACGCCTGGTTCGTCGGCTTCTTCGTGTCGGGCGCGGTCTACGGCGGACTGATGAAGAGCGCGGTACCGGAGCTGAGTCGTGCGACGAGTCCCGCCCACTGAAATCACGAGCGAGTTTGAGCGCGAGTTCTGCTGGGGCGACGACGAGCGGCATTACTATAATCCGAATCGTCGAAAAGCCTCGGTCTTTGGACACGCGCTAAGAATCGGCGAAGTGCTCCGGCTCGTGAAGGCGCATTCGCCCGGCCCACGGGTTCTGGACCTCGCTTGCGCGCAAGGGATCTTTGGACTGCTCTTGGCCGAAAGCGGCTTCGAAGTGACGGCCGTCGATATCAAGCCGGAGTTTCTTGATTACGCGAAAAAGAAGTACACGCACGGAAACTTCACGACCGAACTCGGCAATCTCATGGAGTACCGAGGTGCCGCTCCGTTTGACTGCGTGCTCGCGGGCGAAATCATCGAGCACGTCGCGCACCCGGAGCAGCTCCTGGCGTCGGCCGCCCGCAATTTACAGCCCGGGGGTATCCTCGTCCTGACCACCCCCAATGGGAACGAATTCGGCTCAAAACTTCCGACCTACAGTCAGGTCGATGATGTCGACGCGCTGATCCCGCGCCAATTCCATTGGGGCGACCATCTTTTTCTCTACACGACCGACGAGTTGCGAAAGCTGCTGAACGAGGCGGGTTTTGACGTCGCCTACGAAGCAAAGTACCACAGCTCCTACGTGAGCCAGCTCAAAGGCGTCCGCTATTTCCTGCCGCTTGCGGGCCTGCGTTGGCTCGAGCGCCTGACTCGGGCCTGGCCGAAGAACGGCAAGGACAGCGCAAACCTACTCATCGTGGTTGCGCGCCTGCGTGGTCCGGTTCCGAGCGCGGACTTCGGTTAGCGCCGGCCGAGCGTCGGGCGGGTTCCGCGGAATTTCACGCCGACATCTTCGCAGGTCAAAGCGTAGACCCAGAGATCGATCCATTGATTGCGTAGAAAGAGACTGCGCTTCTTCATGCCTTCGCGCCGCATGCCGAGCGACTGCGCTAGCGCGATCGAACGGCGGTTGCCGGGTTGGATTCCCGCTTCGATTCGGTGCAGCCGAAGATCGCGAAAGCCGATGTCGAACGACGCCCGTACGGATTCTTTCGCATATCCTTTGCCCCAGTGACGATTCATCACGCTGTAACCGAGATAGGCGTTCTGAAACACCCCTCGCGATAGATCCATGTAGCTGATGCTCCCGACGAGTTCCCCGGCGCGCGTAAAGATCGCGACCTCGACGAACAATTCCGTCCGGCGGTGTTTGCGCTGGGCTGCGAGGTTTTTTCGGAATTCGATTCGGGTCAGTCGGCGGGCCGGAAGGTTTTCCTTGTCCCAGGGATTTTGCTTCGGGAGCATCGTCGAGTTCGCCGTCCGCCACGCCCGGTAGTCCGTCGCGCGTAGCGGCCGAATGACCAGCCGGCGAGTCTTGCGGACGAGGAGTTCCATGGTCTATAGGCCCAGGCCCGGAATCTCGGGTAGGGGTAGGGCGGTCTTCTCGGTCGCGTCTCCGCCAGTCAGGCGCACGACGCTCGACTCGTACCGCCCTAAATGGGTCTGCGCAGTATTGTAGGCCTCTTGCGCCTTCTGAAGACCTTTCCCGACCTCGTCGAATTTACGCCCAAAGTTGTCGAAATGTTTTCGCGCTTTTTCGACGTCGCCGATCGTGGTTTCCACGCCGCGCGCCATCTCGTAATACTCCTGCGCCATCACGACCGAGCGTAGTCCCATCGCCAAAGTATTCGGCGAAACGGGATAGACGTGCATCTTCGTGACGTCTTCGAATAGCTTCACATTGCGAACTACTTCCAAATAGAGAATTTCGCTCGGTAGGAAAAGGAGCGCCATGTCAGTCGTGCCGTGATCCGGGCGAATGTATTTGTCGCGGATTGTTTTCGCCTGGGACTTGATCCAGTCGGCGAGGGTCTTGCGCGCTTCATCCAGGAGGCCCGGATCATTGCTCTCAAAAAGGTGAATGACCTGTTCTCGAGGAAATTTGGAATCAATGGGGAGAATCTGACGCGCGAGTTTGACCACGGCGTCGACTCGCTCAAGCGAGTTCGGGACGATTTGATACTGAAGTTCAAACGAGCCGACGGGAAGGAAGTCCGCAAGCAGGCGTTCCAGTGCCGCTTCACCGAATCCGCCTCGAAGGTGCGGAAGCTTGAGGAGACTGTTGAGATCCTGGATCGACTGACCCACGACGTTAAGAGATTGCAGTTTCAGTTCCGCGTTTTTGAGATGTTCTTGAACTTTTTCAAACTGCTTGAAGCCTTCTTTTAGATTTTCGTTCAGTTTGGATTCGACGTTCTTGCCGATTGTTTCCAGGCGAAGGCCCACCTGGGTTTCGAGTGATTGGAATTTGAGTTCAAGCGCCTGAGTCGTTTGAAGCAGGCCGCTTTGGAGGCCGCTCTGAAGTTCCTGTCGGTTTGCGCCCAAAGTCCGATCGAGCCGCTCTTGAGCGTCCAAGAAATATTGTCCGAGGCGATTACCCAGGGCTTCCCTAGTTTGGGATCCGGACTCCGATAAACGTGTCCATAGGAGGACAAAGCCTCCGACCATTGCGATCAGATTAACTAGCAATATCAGTAGGCTTGCGGTCATGACGGAACCCCCGGAATCGAACTCTGAGCCGTAGCATGGGGATGATTGCCTGACAATGCAGGTCTGTTGTATGGTGCCCGACGATGACGGCTAAACCTGCTCACAAAAGCTTGCGACTCTTCAAAAGTGACCTCATGGAGAAGACCACCCACGTTCATCCGATCACGCCGCTGGTGATCTGGGGACCACTGGCGGTTTGGCTGACCTATCGGTCAGTTTTCAACCTGGGGTTGTCCGGGTTGACGGTCGCTGGCTTTGCCTTCGCCGGAATTTTGTTTTGGACGCTCAGCGAATACTTGCTCCACCGCTTCGTCTTCCATTGGGTGGTTACCGGCCCTCTCTCGGAGCGCTTCCAGTACATCATTCACGGCCTGCATCATGCCGACCCGATCGATAAGACTCGATTGGTGATGCCTCCCGTGCCAGCCCTCATTCTCGCCGGGCTGCTCTACGGCATGTTCCGAGTTCTTTTGGGCCCGGTTTATGTGGAGCCGTTCTTCGCTTTCTTTCTGATGGGCTACCTTTGGTATGACTACACCCATTATTACGTCCACCATTTCAATCCGACGACCTCGTTCGGCAAGATGATCAAGCAGCATCATATGATGCACCACTTCGTCGCGCACGGCGCCCGCTGGGGTGTCAGCACGCCGCTCTGGGATTTCCTACTCGGCACCCTCGAGCAGCCTAAAGAAACTGACGAAAGCGCAAAAACCGCTTAAGCTCCTGGTCGATGGGACGCCACACGGCTCGGGTCATTCTTAGCATCGCGATCATTTCGCTTTTCGTTTATCTGGCCTCCGGCCTGCTCTTACCCGTCGCGCTCGGCGCGGTCTTCGCGGTTTTGCTTTTCCCCTTCTTGGAAAAGCTGGAGTCATGGAAGTTTGGGACGGCTTGGGCTGCAGGAATTTTGACTCTCGGCTTTTCGGCGCTCGTTCTGCTCCCGGGTGTGGTCCTCATGTTGATCGCGACCAAAGCCGGCGTGGACCAGTTTCTCCGTTGGAAGGAAAGCGCTTCGGGCGCGACCCTATTGGAATCCATTCTCAATACGTCGCTCATACGGCGCCTGATTGAATTCATTACTACCTGGTTTTCAGTGCAGGTGGATTCGGTCGTGAGCGCGGTTCTCCAAGCGGCTCAAACGGCCGGGTTGGTCGTCGCGAATAAACTCGCGAGCTTGCTCGCCCAATTGCCCGGTATCGGCCTGGGGCTGGGAATCATGATCGTCAGCATTTACTTCTTCCTCGTCGACGGCCGGAAGATCGTGTTTTTTCTGCGTCGCAATTCGGTGCTGGATACCGAAGAGACGGAACGCTTGATCCTTTCAACCGGCGGCATGTGCCGCTCGGTGATTCTGGCGACTGTGGCCTCGGGCTTTGCCCAGGTTCTCGTGTTCATGTTGGGCGCGCTCCTCATGGGCGTCGACAATACGGTTCTTCTCGCGTTTGTCGTATTCATCGCGTCATTTATCCCGCTGATCGGCGCCGCGCCGATCACTTTTGGGGTGGCGCTGCATCAGCTTTTCACGGTGAGTCAATCGGCGGGGATCGTTATGCTTGTCATTGCGGTAATCGCCGGGACGATTGATAATTTCGTCCGGCCCGCCGTGCTTAAAGGCGCAGGTAATTTGCATCCTTTGCTCGCGTTCATCGGCGCCTTCGGGGGGCTGCAAGTGTTCGGCTTTCCCGGCGTATTTCTTGGCCCTATCGTGGCGGGAGTCTGCGTCGTGACTATCGACAATCTGACGCGTGCCCATTCGCCGACGCCGGGTTAAGGTCGGGCCGTGAAGATGATCGGACCACAGCCTGACTTCAGGCCCATGTGTTGGGTATGCCGCCGTCCGCAAAAGATTTGTTGGTGCGCGGCCGTTCAGCCGTTTCATTCCGACCCCGAAATCATCATCGTCGTCCACCCGCGCGAAGCGAAAAACCCCATGGGCACTTTGCGTATCGTTCGACGCCACCTGTCCAATTGTCGGGTTTTTGTCGGCAATGGACCGGAGATCGACGCAGGTTTTGCCTCCGTGCTGCAGCAAGGCGGACGGACGGTTTTGCTCTATCCGGATGCGGAAGCAGTTCCCATCAGTGAGGCGAATCAAACCGGGCTCCCCATTGATCGCGTAGTCGTGATCGACGCGACTTGGGCAACGGCCAAGCAGCTACTGCGGACCAGTGTTTTGCTCTCGAGTTTTCCGAAGGTTTCTTTGTCGCCATCGGGCGAAAGCATCTACCGGGTTCGCAAACAGCCGGCCCCCCATTGCCTGTCAACCGTGGAAGCCGTGCATGACGTGCTTGAAGCCGTGCGCGGTTCGCGCGTCGAACATGGTGCGCTTCTCAAGTCGTTCCGAAGCGCGATCGACATGCACCTAGCCGAAATGGCGAAGTCGCCGCAAGTTCGGCGCATTGCGCGCCCGGTGGTGTTGTCATGATCGCGGTCCTGACTCCTGTGCTCGCAGCTTTGGGAATCGTGGCGGCGATGGCCGCGGAAAATTTCAGTTACCGTACAGTTTCTGAGGCGGAACTCGTCAAGCAGCTGGACCAGGATCTGGTCAAGCTCCGGACCGGTCCCGAAAGCTCCCGCCGATTGACGGACGAGGCACGCCTTACATTTTTTATGGGCTTTTGGACGCCGCAACGTGAGCGAAAGATTCAGATCCTCGAGCAAGGAATGGCGCTAGCCGCTCGTGCGCGAGACCTGGAAAAGCAGGCGGCTCCCGCGTACTCGAATGACGTTAGCGCCGAATACAAACGCGCGACCGTCTGGTGGGTCGCCAACGCCGGGGACTACGCGGCCGCCAAACATAACGTCCCGTCGCTCAAAACCGTTCGCGAAATGGAAACCGCGCTGCTTGAGCTCAAAAAGCACGACCCGACGTACGAGGAAGGCACCCCGGACCGTGCCCTCGGTCGCGTTTATGATCTCGCACCGGGCACCGTCTCGATCGGCTCGAAAAAAAAGGCGCAGAAACATTTTGAAGAAGCGTTGAAGATTTCACCCGAACATCCCGGGACGCTTATTTTCTTCGCCGACTATTGGCGCGCAAAAAAAGACCTCGGGCGTGCGCAGGATCTTTTGACGGTCGCGACCGAGAAGTTAAAACGAATGGAACCGAGCTACGAAAACCGCTACTGGCTAGACCACGCCGCCCGCGTCCGAAGCAAGATGACTGCTCCCCGAACCGACGGGTAGCGGATCGGCATTGCCCTGGCTGACCAAGGCGGCGATCACGAGGTCGCCACTGACGTTGAGCGTTGTCCGGCACATGTCGAGCAGGCGATCGGCGCCAAGAATCAGGCCGATTCCTTCGGCGGGGATGCCCACGCTTTGCAGCAGAATCATGATGAGCGGCAGAGAGCCGCCGGGAACGCCGGCGGTGCCGATGCCCGCGATAATGGACATGAGCACGACCTGGATCTGTTGTCCGAGGCTGAGTTCGATAGAATAAACCTGTGCGAGAAAGAGCACGGTCACGCCTTCGAACAAAGCCGTGCCATTCTGGTTCGCGGTCGCGCCGATCGTGAGCACGAAGCGTGAGATCCGCGGTGGCAGCTTAAGTTTAAGTTCGGCCGTCTCGAGCGAAAGCGGCAAGGTGGCATTGGAAGAGGCGGTTGAAAACGCGCAAAGGTACACGTCCCGGCAGGCACGAAAAAAAGCCCAGGGCGAACGTTTGCCGACGTATTTGAGCATGAGTGCATAGACGACGAACTGCTGGATCAGGAGTCCGACCACGACGACTCCAACGTACATGGCGAGGGACGCAAGGATGCCCGAGCCATTTTTGAACAGCGTACCGAAGACGATGGAAAAGACCCCGATCGGCGCAAGCTTCATGGCCCAGCCGACGATCGTCATGGAGGCGTCAAAGATCTGCTCGAGGACGGCAAGAAGGGGGTTCGTCCCCTCCCGACGACGGGCCACGACACTCAGTGCGGCGCCGAAGAAAAGCGCAAACACCATGAGTGAAAGCATTTCGCCGGAGAGCGCCTTGGTGGCGGCTTCGATGGGGTTTTTCGGGACAAGTTCAACAAGTGCGATCGCGAACGGTTTACTTTCGGCCGCGTTCTTCATCACCCCCGCCACCTGTGCGTCGATCGAAGACTGGGAAAGCGGAAAACCGTCGCCCGGGCGAACGAGATTGACCAGGATGACCCCGATGAAGACCGAGAGCGTGCTCGCGACGAGAGTGTAGAGGAGCGTTGACGTCGCAACGCGTCCCAAACCTCGACCTTTTCCGAGTTCGACGACCCCGATCACGAGGGCGGAAAAAACCAATGGGACGACGGTCATGAAAATAAGTCGGAGAAATATCTGACCTATCGGTTGGAAGCCATTCGTGTAGACCGCGTTCAAAACTTCTGAGTCTGCATAAGGGTGGAGAAGCACTCCCAGAGCGGCTCCGAGGATAAGGGCGATGAGCAGTGCGCGATGATTTGGGGTTGCTGGCTTATGCGTCATATTGACCTAAAGGCATCGCTTGGATCGATGCAATCAGTCAAGTTGAGTTGCGCATGGCTGATTTTTTTGATTTTCTATAAGAATGGCTAAAAAGGCGGATGCTAAAACGGCAACACCCAAGAATTCTCAAAAGATTACAACGAGCAGCACGGCCGAATACTTCTCCAAGAACCTTCAGCAAGTCGGGTTCTCGTCCCAGACCAAGGCGGTCCTCACGACCTTAAAGGAAGCGGTTGATAACGCGCTCGATGCCTGTGAAGAGTCAGGGATTTTACCGGAGGTCGCCATCTGGGTCGACAAGGTCGGAACGGGTTCACTCAAGAACTCCGATCAGATCAAAATTCGAGTGGAAGACAACGGCCCCGGGATCGATCCCGATGACGTGCCCAAGGTTTTTGGCGAATATCTGGCATCGTCCAAGTTCGGCCGTGGACGTTGCTCGCGGGGACAACAGGGAATCGGCATCAGCGCGGCGACCACTTGGGCACAGCTGACGTCGGCGACCGGTGCGCGAGTGATCACCAAAACGAAAAACATGCGCAAGGCGCAGGAGTGCGTCGTCGAGGTCGACATCAAGAACAACCGCGGGGTCGTGAAGGATAAGCAATCCGTCGAGTGGGAAGCCAAGCACGGTGCGCCCCACGGGACGTCGGTGGAGTTTTTGATCGACGGGCGAATTCAGCTCAACGGCGAAGCTGGCCTACTCAGCTATCTGACCGGAACTTCGCTCGTGAATCCGCATCTCACAATGCACTACACGCTCCCCCCGACGGGCGACGAAAAGCCGAAGGCCATCACCATTGAACGAGTCACCAAAGAAGTACCGAGCATTCCCGAAGCGACGGAGCCGCATCCGCACACGATGAAACTCGGCGAGTTCATCGCGCACTCCCATCTCTTCGGTCGCGTGACGGTCGGCGCCTGGCTCAAAAAAGGTTTTTCGCGCGTCAATGAAGGCACGATCAAAGAATTGATCGGCGCGGGCATTAAAAGGGCCGTGTTCGAGCGTTCGGTGGATTCGGCGCAGGAAGGGGACTTCAAGGATATCTACGTGGCGCTTCAGAATCTTCAACTCATGGCGCCCTCGACGAAGTCAGTGCTTTCGATCGGTGAGGACTCGCTTTCCAAAAGCATCAAGCGGCTCGGGTCGATCGATTTTTTCGCCGTCGTGACCCGCAAGCCAACGATTTGCGATTTCAAACCGGTCCAAGTCGAGGTCGCGATGGCGCGCCTCGAAGATCGGTCCATCGAGGCGGATGCCTCGGTCCAAGTGCTGCGTTTCGCGAACCGGGTTCCGCTCCAATTCGATAAAGCCGCGTGTGCAATGGTGCAGGCGATCAACTCGGTCAACTGGCGCGCCTACGGGCTCGTGCAGCCCAAGGATTCACTCCCACAGGGCCCGTACATCCTCGCGGTCTCCGTGGTTTCGCCGTTCATCAAATTCAAAAATGCTTCCAAAGAAACCGTCGATGCGTCGGATGAACTCGTCGAAGAAATTCGCCGCGCGTTGATTCAGGGTGGTCAACGCCTGTCCAAGCACATTCGCCGCGAGAGCAAAGCGGATGAACTTGAAGAGAAGCTGAAGCACATCGAGCAATTCTGTCCGATCTTGGTCGATGGCCTTTGTCGAATCACGGAGGCATCGCCCGCTCGGAAGAAGAAGGCGGAGGAAGGTTTGGTCAAGCTTTTGGGCCGGGACGCTCGGGCGACTGAACAGGAACTCAAGGAAGCGCATCAGATACTCGAGGCGCAGGTCGCGAAAACCGCCGGCGCGGATGGACCGTCGGAGCTGGACGCAGACGCGGAACTCCCCTCATCGGATGAGCCGAGGAAAAAAGCCAAAGCCGAAAAGGCCACCAAGGCCACTAAGGCCACCAAAGCGGGAAAAGCCGGAAAGACCGGCAAGTCCGGGAAAAAAGAAACCGCGGCGGCAATCGCTTGAAGGTTTGAAGAAAGTTTAAAGAAAGCAGGAAATTATGGCCATTGCGATGGGCCGAGATCAGAACATTCCGAAATTGAGCAAAGACCTTTGCAGCCGTCTCCTGACGGACTTGGAAAAGGCGAAACGCCCGGTCATCTACGCGACCAAGTGTTCGCTCGACAACGCGTTTTACAACCACAAGGTCGGATACCTCACGCCCGGCAACAAGAAGGTCGCCACGGAGCTGAACGTCAGCTCGGTAAAGAAAATGAGCCGCGCGATTTTCATTCTGGAAATCCTGCTTCGCAACATCGACAGCGGCGCCGTCAACACGAAGCGCGAGATTTACTACATCTCCAAAGGCGAGGTGAAGCATAGCCCGGCCCTCAAGCCGCTCGACTTTCAGGATCAAGACGAGTCCGACTCGGTCATCGACTTCATCTGTGAGATGCTCGAATGCTACCGCGAAGACGTGAACTGCTATGCCAACGACCGCGGCGGTCAGACGTACTCGCAGCAGCTCGTGGTCACCGAGACGATGCCGGACGGCGACACCGCCGTCATCGATCTCTCCAAGCTCGGCACGAGTCCCTTCATGCCGAAAAACCGGCCGCAGGCGCTGAAACTTTCGGCGCGCAAAAAAATCGATTTCGGCCTGATCGTCGAATCAGAAGGTACCGCGAACACGCTCGTCGCGAACGGTTTCACGAAGCGCAACAATTGCATCGTCATGGGCGCTCAAGGTGTGCCGTCGAACGCCGTGCGCGGCTGGAGCAAGTTGATTCAGGATCAGCTCAAGGTACCGCTCTACTTCTTCGGAGATCTCGACGCGTACACGATGCAGAACATCTTTCGAACTCTCAAAGCCGGCTCGGCGGCTTCGCTGATTCGAAACAGCGATTTTTCGGCGCCGGACGTTAAATTTCTCGGCGTGCTCCCGGAGGACATCAAGAAATACGACCTGAACGACTACCCGGTCAAGGAGAACGACGCGCAGGAAGTCCGCGCGCTCAAAAAGGCTTCAGACGCGCTTAAAAATGATCCGTTCTTTCAAGACAAGCGAAACAAGGGTCTGACCGCCATCCTGCACTGGCTTCTTAAAAACAAGCGTCGTTGCGAGCAGCAGGCGCTCTTCTCGGTTGATCCCAAGGATCCGACGATGCCGGAGAAGATCATCCTCGAGAAGATCAAGAACGGCGTTTTCGTTTAGACGCGAGACTTTAGTATTTACGCCAGTCATCGATGACGGAGCCGCCGTATTCAGGGCGGCCCGACTGATAGGTGATTCCGATTGTCATCATCGACCAAGTGCGCTCGCCTTGCTTGCCTTTCCAAAATCCGAGCGTTGGGCCGAAGCTGAAGTTTCGGGAAACCCAAAAGAGGTGAGTAAGCTCGGCGCCGATCGCAAGCCCTTTGCGCGCTCGCAGCGCAACGGTGTCGGGCGGACCGGGAATATGGGATTGCTCCACTCGCGACAAGCCTCGGCTGACTCCGAACAAGGTGAAGCCCGTGAGGTTCCAGCGTCGACTCATGAACCATCGGGCCTGTGGTCCGAGCTGGACGAACATATAGGCGTAGGTGAGATCAAAAATTCCGGTGGCCTTTACGGTCGGGCCAAAGGTGAGTCGGGGTGTCCACCACCAGCTCATCGTGTAGGACAACGTGCTGGCGCGGCCCGTGATCACGGGTTGTTTGAGTTGTCCGAATTCGAGGGAGAGCGATTCGTTAAGGCCGCCTTTTTTAAAGAGGAGGTTCGTGCCGGCCGGCGGGCCTTCTGGCTGACTGAGCGTCGAGATCTGCGGGACGCCGGGCGCGGAGCTCCCCGGACCGATCGCGGGTTTCTCGGCGGCTTTGGTCGCTGCCTCCTGCTTCTTCTCTTGCTCCACTTTTTTCTTTCGCTCGTACCAGGCGGGCGCGTCCGCGTGCGCGGTCGCGATCCAGAGTGGAATGGCCAAAAGGAGCAGGCGCCTGCGCATACGTCTGACTAGTTTCGCACTTTCCGAAGCTCCGCGCACGAGCGGGTGAGAGAGTCAGAAATTTGACCTCAGAGCTGGCTAGGGGCGGCTGACGATCACGTCCCGGAACGCACTCTCAAAGCCGACCCAGGTCGCGACGTCTTCGTCCGACAGTCCTTCCTGTCTAAGAACTTCCTCGAGCAAGCGCAGCCGGCGATCGAAGTGACCGGAAAGAATGGGGGGAAGCTTGAGGTGGGCCTGGGAGGGCGGCATTCCGGTGAACTCAGCGCGCACGCCCATGACCTTGAGCAGGAGTTCGGCCTGCTTGTCGGCGATCGCATCCGTGTCGCGTCCGTCAAAAAAGAACCCGATGAGAACGTCGCCTTTCATGCGCGCGTAAAAGTGGTGCAGGACCTCCCGAAGCCGCTCTACGCCAGTCGCGGCGCCGCCGAGATGCTCGAAGACTCGCGCCAGGCCTTCGCGGTTGCTGAGTTCGAGCGGATCTTTTCGTTTACGCTTTTGCACGGGCTTGCATGCACGAGTAGAAGAAGACGGAATCGTCCGCGACTTTCAAAACGGCAAGTTCCCGCTTCATCTCGTCCGCTTCTTCCTGCCGGATCTTGCCCGCCTGAATCATGCCCGGAGCGCCGCTCAATAAAAGCGACGTCCAATACTCGATGAACGCCGCGCGCTTTTCGGGCGTGCGATTGTCGTAGTGATAGGTTTCGTTGAACGTCCAGATGTCCTTGAACCCGGCGGCCATCAGCAAATTCCCGAGCTTAGCGCCGACAAAGGGATCGCCACCCATCTCCCACTGATGATCATTGAAAACGAACCAGTATTTGAGGGTCGCCGGACTGTAAGGGTGCAGGTAAAGCGTCGCGTTCAACACTTCCGAACAGAAGATCGAAGCTCCGGGCTGCATCACGCGGTGGATCTCTTTCAAGATCTCATGGGGCTTCGTGACGTGTTCGAGAAACCAGCAAATGAATCCCGCGTCGTACGTGCGGTCGGCAAAGGGCAGTTTTTCCGCGTCGGCCACTTGCAGCGTGACCTGGCCGCTCGCGACGGGTTTGGCGAGGTGTTGCTTGGCGCGTTCGATTTGCGACGCTGAAGCATCAACGCCGTCGATATGCAGATGCGGAAATCGCTCGAGCAGAATGGCGGTTTGGGCGCCTACGCCGCAACCGACCTCCAGGAGCTTCTTTTGCTTCGAAAAATCGACACGCTCGTAAACCTTGGGCGCAAGAAAACGCGCCTGTTGGTATAGGCGGTCCTGTTCCTCGGATGTGTATCCGTGAACGTATCCGGAAGTACTCACGGCGCGCTCGTCTGTTTCGCGGCTTCGATTACTGGAAGTCGCGATCCATCACGGTCTTGCGACCTTCGCGCTTCGCGTTCTCGATCGCCTGATCGGTGATCTGGCGAAGACGCTGCGAAAGCACTTCCATGACCGCAGCCGAGGTATTCATACCGGAAACGGATTTGATGTAGGCTTTCACTTTCGAAGCGACGACTAAAACGTCAACGCCGGATCCTTCGGTCTTTTCGGTTTCGTTCTCATTTTCCATGGGGGTCTGTCCTTTCGACTATTCGACTTTAATCAGTTCAACTTCAAACACGAGAGTTGCGTTCGGCGGAATCACGTTTCCCGCGCCGCGATCGCCATAACCGAGTTGCGAAGGGATGGTCAGCTTGCGCTTACCGCCTTCTTTCATTCCCGCGAATCCTTTTTCCCAGCCTTGAATGACCTGGCCAGCGCCGAGCGTAAATTTAAACGGTTGCCCGCGGTCGACGGAGGAGTCGAACTTTTTACCATCCGTCAGGGTCCCCGTATAATGGACTTGGATCTGCTTACCTGGGACGGCTTCCGCACCGGTACCGACTTTGAGTTCTTCAATTTTTAGTTCAGTCACGGTGGTGACTCCTTGTGACGCGCCAGCTGGCGCATCGGATTTTTTGGTGCAGGCCGGTGAAAGTGCCGCGACCGCGGTTGCAATCAAAAGCAACCCCAGATGCCTTATATGAGTCTTCATATCGCCCAGGATAATCACACGTGCCCGCCATTCGCGAGCGTGGAATGATCAAGCAGTGCGTTAATCTGTGCGTTAAGAAGTCGAAATAAAAGAATTTGACCCACTGCTTCATCGTCGCGCACTAGCTCTGATACATGCGAAAATAGAGGTCAATGACATACGGTGAGGCCATTTTATACGGCGCGGTTCAAGGCGTAACGGAGTACCTGCCGATTTCGAGCTCCGCGCATCTGATTCTTCTCCCGAAGTTCCTGGGAACCGATGACCCGGGGCTCACTTTTGACGTTTTCCTCCATCTCGGAACGCTCGTCGCCACGCTGCTTTATTTTAGAAGGGAATGGTTCTCGATCTTCGCCGGTGTTTTTAAGAAGCCGGTACCCGGCAGCGTGCAGTGGAAATGGATCGGGATCGCGACGGTTCCGGCGCTGGCCGCCGGCGCGGTCTTTCATGGCGCGGTCGAGACTTCGCTGCGAGGCAATCTCGTGCAGATGATCGCGTTGACCTTAGGCGGAATCCTGCTTTGGGCCGTGGATCGATTCATGCCGATTCGCAAGGAATTGCGTTCAATGGGAGTTCGCGAAGCGCTCGGAATTGGATTGATGCAATGTCTGGCGCTGATCCCCGGGATGTCGCGCTCCGGAATGACGATGACGGGCGGGCGACTCTGCGGACTCGACCGCCCGTCCGCGGCACGGTTCTCATTTTTAATTTCGGCTCCGATCACGGGAGCCGCTTTGGTTTTCGAGCTACGCCACTGGCGGGAGCTGCTGGAGAGCGCGGTCGGCGTGGGGCCGTTGCTTTGCGCGGGCGTAAGTTCGTTCGTCTTCGGCTGGCTCGCGATCGGTGGACTTTTGAAACTTCTCAAACATTTCGGTTTTGGAAGTTTCGCGATCTATCGAGTGGCGCTCGCCGTCGTGATCTACGCGGTGCTCGGAATCTGAGCGGGACGCGCGGGCGAAAGTCCCAGCCGCTCCGCGTTCGCCCGAATGAGCTGTCGAACCTCTTCCGGATCGTCCGTCAGGCTCATGGAATCCAGATCATGGGCGGCGACCGCGCCTTGCGCGACTAAGGTGTTTTTCACCCAGTCATAAAACCCCTGCCAGTAATCCTTGCCGACGAGGATCACCGGAAAGTCATGAAGCTTGCCGGTCTGAATCAACGTGATCGCTTCGGTCATTTCGTCGAGCGTCCCCATGCCGCCGGGGAGAATTACGTAGGCGTGGGAATATTTGATCAACATGACTTTGCGAACGAAGAAGTAGTAGAACGTGACGACTTGATCGAGGTAAGCGTTCGGCCGTTGTTCGTGCGGTAAGATGATGTTGCAACCGACGCAGACGATTTTTCGGCCGCTCCCTGCGGTCGCTTCCTTCGCTCCACGATTGGCGGCTTCCATCAGACCGGGGCCGCCACCCGTCATGACCGTGAAGCCTTCTTCGGCTAGAACGCGCCCGACTTTTCGCCCGAGATCATAATAGCGATGGCCTTCTTTGAAACGCGCGGAGCCAAAAACGGTGATGGTGGGGCCGATTCGATGGAGGGCCAAAAAGCCGCGGATGAATTCAATTCCGATGCGAACGACCCGCATCAGCTCGTATGTACGTGAGTGGCGACCTTCGAGGAACTTCGCTTCACCGGCATTTCTCATAGGCCTCTGGTATCAGGAGACTATTGTAACCTCAAGATAAGACTGGAGTAATGCTATATTGACGCAGAGCATTGTAAATGAGACTTTCCGGTGCTTGAATCAGAAACGAATTCTTTTACTTACCCCGCCGATGACCCAGCTCAATACGCCGTATCCCGCCACGGCGTACTTAAAGGGGTTTCTCAAGACGCGCGCGATCGATGCGACGCAGGCAGATCCGGCATTAGAATTGGTGTTGCGCCTTTTGTCGCGGGACGGTTTGCAGCGAATTCGCAAAAGCCTGGATCCCCGAAGCAGCGCGCGTTCGCCAGCGGTCTCGACATTTCTCGCGAATTTCATGGCTTATCTGACGACGGTCGAGCCGACGATTCGATTCCTCCAAGGGAAAGACCCGACGCTCGCGGCCCGAATCGAATCGCGAAAATTTTTGCCCGAGGGAAATCGCTTCGGAGCCATCGCGACGATCGCGCAGGCCTTTGATGATCCGCTGACTTGGGCCTTTGGCGCCATCGGCGTTCAGGACGCGGCAAAATATCTGGCTTCGCTTTATATTGACGATCTCGCGGATGTGATCCGTGATGGGATTGATCCCCGTTTCGCACTCAGCCGCTACGGAGAAAAACTCGCCGCGAGCGAACCGACTTTTGAGCCGCTCAAGCAGGCGCTCGAGGCCACGCCGACGCTGGTTGATGAAATGCTCGATGAGATCGCGCTCGAGCTGCTCAATCAATATGAGCCCGAAGTGCTCGCGCTGACCGCACCGTTTCCCGGCAACGTTTACGGCGCCCTTCGAATCGCGCGCGTTGCTCGCAAGTGGAGGCCGCAAACGAAAATTCTTCTAGGCGGTGGGTATCCCAATACGGAACTTCGGGAGTTGCAGGAGCCCGCGATTTTCGATTACGTCGATTTCATTTCGCTCGACGACGGCGAGATGCCGTTTCTTTGCCTCCTCGATCACCTCAGCGGCGGTCGGCCGGCGACGCGCCTCAAGCGGACCTTCGTTCGCGAAAACGGACACGTTGTCTATCACGACGGCGCGCGCGAACACGATATTCCGAGTCGGGACGCGGGAACCCCGAGTTACGCCGGTTTGCCGCTGGATAGATATCTCTCGATTCTCGAAATGCCGAATCCGATGCATCGACTTTGGTCCGACGGCCGCTGGAACAAGCTGACGCTCGCGCACGGCTGCTACTGGAAGAAGTGCAATTTTTGCGACACGACCCTCGACTACATCGGCCGTTATGATCCCGTTTCGGCGGATCTGATCGTGGACCGCATCGAAACGATGGTCCGCGAAACCGGGCAGACGGGCTTTCATTTCGTCGACGAGGCCGCGCCCCCGGCGCTGCTCCGTGGTATGGCCGAGCGCCTGATCGCTCGCGGAATCACGATTACGTGGTGGGGCAATGTGCGGTTCGAGAAAACTTTCACGCCCGAGCTCGCGGAGCTGCTCGCGCGCTCCGGTTGCATTGCGGTAAGCGGTGGGCTCGAGGTCGCGTCTGATCGTCTGCTCAAACTCATGAGCAAGGGCGTGACGGTCGAACAGGTCGCACGTGTCACGCATGCGTTCACGAACGCTGGGGTCCTGGTCCATGCTTATTTGATGTACGGGTTTCCTACGCAGACGGAAGCCGAAACGGTGGACGCGCTCGAGCGGGTCAGGCAGCTCTTCGCACTCGGCTGCATTCAGAGCGCCTACTGGCATCGATTCTCCGCGACCGCGCACAGTCCGATCGGCCGCGCGCCCGCTGAATTCGGCATCCGTCTGATCCCGCCCAAGCCAGGGCGGTTTGCACGCAACGATCTCGGGTTTGAAGATCCGACGGGAACCGATCACGACGCCCTCGGCGTCGGTCTCCGCAAGGCACTTTACAACTACATGCACGGGGTCGGTCTCGATGCAGATGTTCGAGAGTGGTTTGACTTCAAAGTGGCGCGCGCGAAGGTCGCGCCGGATCTGATCGAGGGCGCGCTCTGGGCACCCCGGCAAGTGGGACTGAAAAAGAAAATCAGCAAGCCGCGTCAAAGCGCCTCTCGCAAGCCCCGCGCGCGCTGAGTTTTCGCTTTCGCAACCGAGCGATCTCCAGTTCAATGATGGACATGAAACTGATTCCAGTCTTGGGGCTCGTGCTTCTCAGCGGCTGCGGAATGCTCGATCGATTCGGCCGCGACCCTCAGCTCGAGGGACAAACCCGGATCCGAATTTCCCAGACGCAGGATGAGGGTCCCGCGGCGTCATTCGTACCCGTGCTCGGGGGCGGTCTCATGATTATTCTCGACGGGGTGAGCGGGCCTTCGCTCGGCCTTACGGTACCTGACGAAGCCGACCGCACTTTCCTGGTGCCGAACGGCACCTATCGAATCTTCGCGTTCAGCTATACGACGCCGGGCTTCGGCGATGGCGGTTTGATGAAGTGCGGTAAGGGTGATAGCGGCGCTGACATCCTATTGACGGGCGGGACGCGGACCGTGCAAATCGAGCTTCGCGACACGACCTGCACCGATTTTCTTTCGTCGAGCTACAGTAGCGCCGCCGAGCCGAAGCCGCTCCGGCTCATGACCTGTGCTCCGACGGCTTTCCCGAGCCCCGGAGGACCGTCCGCCTGTTCCTCGACGGGTCAAGGATCCGCGGGAAGCGCGAGGGTGATCATCCCGAACTTTTTCCGAGCGAATGGCAACGTCACATTGAACACTCCGAGAATGGGAGACGCCGGCTGCATGCCGTTTACCAGCGGAACGGTTTTGACGAATTACAAAATTCCGGTGGGCTTGCCGACTCAGTCGCCGGTGTTTCCGGTCCTGATCGAAACATTCGCGGGCGCGAGCTGTGCAGGCTCGCCGTTGGGACGTTACGTGTTTGAGAAAGGCATTCTGGATGCGGCGAACGTCAAGGCGAAGAGTTTCGACGGAACGATGAACGGCGCGGCGTTCATCCAGGCGCCATCGGCTGTGGTCGAACTTTACCTGAGGAATTTTATATGAATACAGGTTGGGCGCTTTCGGGTTGGGCTCTTTCCGCGCTCATTTTATCGAGCTCGCCGACGTTCGCCGCCGAAAAGGTGGGAACCGCGGTGATCAGCCGAGGCAAAGTCGTCGTCAAAACCGCGCAGGGTTCGAGCGCGCTCAAAGCGGGTAGCCCGGTTCATGAAGGGGATTATCTGATGACGGGCCCGGACGGCGCTCTCAAAGTCATTCTGACGGATCAATCCGAGCTCAGTCTTGGGCCCGATACGACCGTACGCGCAGAGCGCGGCGCTAAAGCCGAATCGCCAGCCGCCATCAGCGTCATCAAAGGACAATTTCGCGCGAAGGTACTCAAAGATTTGCTCAAAGCCAACGACAAGGGTTCCCGGCTTCGCATGACGATCCGGACGAAGTCCGCGACGATGGGAGTTCGCGGAACTGATTTTAGCGTCATCTTCAACGGCGAAAATCAGGTCACGTCTCTAGTGACCTTCGAAGGTGGCGTCGCGATGGTGAAAAATGAAGAAGATCGACCGCCGACGTCATTCGATGCAGTGGCGGACCTCCTCAAGAGCGACCAAGCGGTGGTGGTGACGGAAGGTAACTTTTCGACGGCCAATCCGGCGAGCGATCAAACGACCGTTCCGACCAAAATATCGCCCGCGCAATTTGAAGCGCTCAAGGCCTCAAGTCTCACCGCGCCGACCGCCGGAGTGGTACCGCCGCTCGCGGGGGCTCCATTCAAGAGCTTCAATCTGCTTCCGCCGGGCGTGGATCCGAAAAGTTTCGTCGGCACCGGAACGTCTCTGACGAATGCGCTCGAGAGAGTCGTGAGTTCCGAGGAGCTCAAAAACGCCGTGAAGGACCGCGTACCCAGCGACGAATTCGGAGGCGGAAAAAATCCGCCCCCGGAAGGTTTTTACGACGCGAGTACCGGTAAATCGGCGCCCCCGGCAGGCGGGTTCCTCGATCTCAGAACGGGCATCTACGTTCCGCCACCGCCCGGCAGTGCGTTCGATCCCAATACGGGCGTTTATGTCGCTTCGGGCACCGTAGGGGGATTTGATCCGAAGAGCGGAGCCTACGTTCCACCGAAGGGCTCGGAGCTGGATCCCATTCGGGGGTTCGTTCCGTCCAAAGATGCGAAGCCGGGCGACGCGCTTCCGCCGCCGCTTCCCGCTATTCCGGGCGCGCCCCGAGCTCCTGGCATGCCTGAAGGCCCGGGTCGTGATGGAATGAAACCTCCTCCGATGCCAGGCGGCCCGCTCGATGAACAGCCTCGCTACCCCGTGAGTGATCCCTATTGCCCGAACTGCGGCGCGCCCCTGCCTCCGCCTCCCGTCAATAATGGATCAAGCACCAACTTGAACGTTCGGATCACGGTGTTTTGAAATGAGTAAAATGCGCAATCGAAGTAATCCAGTCTACGTCGGATTAATAGTCCTCGGGCTTTGCCTGAGCACCCAAGTACGAGCGGATTCCAAATCAGAGTTCGCGGGAATTTACGCGATCTATAAACGGGGCGATTACTCGAAAGCGATCGAAAGCCTGCATCGGCTCTCCGCCACGCAGATTTCCGTAAATGAACGGGCGACCGTCTCGTATTGGCTCGGACTTTGTCAGAGCCGGCTGCAGAACTACCCGCAGGCGATCGCGGAATTCCGGAATACTCAGGAAGCCAAGGCATCCTTCGAAGATCTCGACTACGAACTCGGACAGGCGCTTTATGCTTCCCAGGATCTCAAAGGCGCGCGCGAAGTCTTCGTGCGCTCGGCGTTCCGCGGTTACAAGCCGGGGGCATCGCACTACTACGCCGGATTCATCAGTCAGACTTTGAACGATTATCATTCGGCGATGGTGTCGTACGAAAAGATCGCGGGACTTCCGTCGGATTTGGACAAGGTGAAGCAGCTCGCGCGGTTTCAGTACGCCGAAGTGCAGCTCGCGCAGATCGAGGGCCTGAAGATCGAACCCTCGGCGCGCAAATCCAAAATTCGGGAAAAAGTTATCCCGTCGTTCCGTGCCGCCGCCGATCTGGATCCGCAGTCCGAGGTGGCGGGGCAGGCGTACGCTCGCATCGGGCAGATCCAGAAGCAGATGGGACTTGAAATACCCCGCATGCATAACGGGGTGCCGATTTCCGAAGTGCCCTGGTACCTCAAGTTCAATGAAGATGTGAAATACGATTCCAACGTGACGTCGGAAGCCAATGATGCCGTCGTGCAAGTGACGGATAAAGCTTCCGCCATCGCCAAAACCGGCGCGTTCGGAAAATATGAATACATCTACGGAAAACGCTGGGCCGTCGCGCCCGAGATGGATTTACAACACATCCATCACCTCAATCAAACCGAGCCAACGGTGTTCCAGAACGACGCCTTCTCGGTGACGGCGGCGGTGCGATCGCGCAACGAGCACTTCCTGGGTAAACGACCCGGCGCGTTTTTGGTCGAGTTCGAGTTCAATCAGTACTGGAAAGACGTCCTGCAGGCGCACTCGCTTGATTTTTACAGCCGTCACTATAATTTAATCGTGGGCGAGCGAGCGAAACTCTTCGCGGCCGGGAGCTCGACGCTTCTCGTAAACGTGAAGCTTTATGAAAACACGGACGCCGGACAGAACGCCACGAATCCCGGGCTGTCCTTCACGCAAAACTTTCAGCTCGCGCGCGCGATGGGACTGCGGACGGGTCTGAGCGTCGATTACAATCGCGCTCGTGACGTGACCAATGACAAGTTGAACTACAAGTTATCCGGGACGATCAACATCCCGGACGTCTTTAAGTCAGTGGACGCCTCGGCGGGAATGGATTTCACGTTCGTCGATACGCGGACGCAAAAGGCGACCCGAGGCGTGGAGAAGCTGATCGCGCCATCCGCGTCCGTGACCTGGAACGCATCGAACCAGATCTACGCGAGCCTGAGTTATCTCTGGACCAAGAACGTCTCGCTCGACACGGCCACTTACGCTTACACTAAAAGCATTTTCGGTCTGGGCGCAGGCTATCGGTTTTAGTCCCGGGTTTCAGGCTTTGAAATGAACTCGAGGACGGCCTCGAGTTTCTCCGTCAAGGTTTGCGAGGCGCGACTGAGATTAGCGAGAAACTCGTCCGGAGTCGCATGCGGCCCGTCTACCCGATCCGTAATTGATTTTAGCGCGAAAAACGGCACTTTCATCGTCCAACAGACCCAAGCAATGGCGGCCGCTTCCATATCCTTGGCGCGCGCGCCGTTGGCTTCGAGCATTTCCAAATCGCGCGGAGTCGCGTCGAGGGCGTTCCCGGTCGAGATCACGCCCGTTTTGAGACCGGCGGCGATCGCCAAGCCGGCCGGCACGACGCTCGGGTAGGCGCCGATCCCGTATTCCAAAAAGCCCGGAATCTGAATCCGGTGGTCGTGAAAGCGATAATCCGGATCGCCGAGGTAGACGTCGCCGATTTGCCCGCCGTGTTTAATGAAGCCGCCCGCAGTGCCCGCATTGATGACCAGGCCCGGGCGGAAACGTTCGATGGTGACGTACGTATTCAGAACGGCCGGCTCGGTCCCAATATTATCTACGCGGTATCTCGGGTCTTTGCCGTTTTCCGAAACCAAAAGATCGAGGCCTCGGAAGTTTCCGGAAAAATAGCGGAAGGGCAGGCGAGGGTCTCCGATCGACTTATCCGGCGTCAGGCCCAGGTGCGCGATGAGCGGCGCGGCTTCCGCCTCCATGGCGAACATGAGCGCAACGCGGCGATTTACGGAGGGGTTACTCGGAGTCACGAATTCATCATCCACCAATGGCGGCTTCCCCTCAATGTGATATCTCCGGGGATACCCCATGAGCGATCTCGCCTGGCTCTTCGTAGATCTGAATTCTTATTTCGCCGCCTGCGAGCAGCAGGCGGATCCGAAGCTGCGCGGGCGTCCCGTCGCGGTCGTTCCCATGATCACCGACACGACGGTTGCGATTGCCGCGAGTTACGAAGCCAAGGCGTTTGGCGTGAAGACCGGGACCCTGGTCGGCGAAGCCAAGCGGCGCTGTCCCCAGATCGTTTTCGTCGAGGCGGATCACGAGCGCTACACGCACTATCATCATAAAATCGTCGAGGCGGTCGAGTCGTGCCTGCCCGTGCACTCCGTGATGTCGATCGACGAGATGGCGTGTCAACTGACGGGTTCCCAGCGCGAGCCGGAACGCGCGATTACTTTAGCCAAGCTCGTGAAGCGGACAATTCTCGAAAAAGTCGGGGAGTGCCTTAAAAGTTCGGTTGGGATCGCGCCGAATCCTCTACTCGCTAAAATGGCGTCCGACATGCAAAAACCCGACGGCTTAACCGTGCTCACGGCGTCGAATCTCGTCGAAAAACTGCACCCTTTGAGCGTTCGCGAAATCCCCGGGGTCGGCGAAAAAATGGAAGAGCGTTTGAATCGCCGAGGAATCCGCACGATCGCGGACCTCCATGCCCGCTCCAAAAACGATCTGCGCGATGTATGGAACGGGATTCTCGGCGAGCGTTACTTCAGCTGGCTTCGCGGCGACCCCGCAACCCTGGCTAAAACTCAGCACCGGTCGATCGGGCACTCCCATGTGCTCGAACCCAAGCTTCGGGAGCCGGACGCCGCGTTCTCGGTCATGAAGCGCCTCCTGGTCAAAGCCGCGACCCGCTTGCGGAAGGAAAACTACTTCACGAAAAATCTCGCCGTGCATGTGAAGTTCGCGCGCGCCGACGAAGCGGGAGAGTCCAGCTGGGACCGGTCCGTGAGATTTGACGAAACCCAAGACACGATTTTTCTGCTCAAGACGCTCGAGAAACTCTGGCAGGAATTTCCGAGCGATCCGGTCGCCAAACCGTTCCGAGTGGGCGTCACGTTCTCCGATATCGTGGAGCAGGACAGCCACCAGTTTTCGCTTTTCCGAAACGCGAAGCGCGAAAATCTCGTCAAGTCGGTGGACGCGATCAACGCGAAGTACGGGGCCACGCTCGGCAAAGACGCGATCCATTTCGCGTCCGTGCACGAGGTGCTTGAGTCCGCGCCGACTCGGATCGCGTTCAGTCGGATTCCGAAGCTCGACGAATTCTAAGCGTTGAGATGGCCGAGTTCAAACCGCTGGAACGGTCGCGTTCAGCCGGTTTTTGGAACCGGGCGGGCGGCGCGCAGGTGTCGTTTGAGATCGATCTTCTGGGCGGGCACTCCGCCCCAGGTTTCGCCAGCGGGAACGACGGTCTTCGGCAGCACGACGGAGTTTGGCATGATGACCGCGCCTTCGCCGATCTCCACGCCGCCCATGACTTTGGCATGGAGCCCGATCGTCGCGCGTGCGCCGATTTTGAGCGGCGCCAGGATGAGAAAACCGCGCACTCCATAATGCGCTAGCAGCGTCGCCGAGCCGCCGATCGTGACGGAGTCCCCGAGTTCGATCAAGGACGGGTCCGAAATATTCACGGAGTTGATCTGCACGTTGCGGCCGATCTTCATGCCCATGGCCCGATAAAACAGGACGTTGAACGGGGTCGGAGTCAAAAGACTGAGGCAGGTGAAACGCGCGAGGTACGTCAGACCGTTGTGGATATACCAAGGAATCGACTCGAGCGAGTAGTACGGTCCGCGCCAGGGTTTGAGTCGCGCGCGTAGAAGAAAATTGAAGGCGGGTAGAATCGTGATGATTGAAAAGCAGTAGAGAAAATATCCCGCGCCCACGGCGAACGCGAGCCAGAGCGGAAGGAGCGCCGAGCGGGACTGGAGCGCCTGCAGGACGAGCCACGCGCCCGGAGTCAGCGCGAGTCCCATCGCGACCGTTCCCATCGCGTAAAGCGGGAGCATGGTGAGTGCGTGCACCAGTGTGCGATACCGGCGCAGGCCGTTTTCGGCCTGACCCTTCCAACCTGAGCGTGCGGAGAGTGCGTTTTCAGTGTCGATGACTGTCGGATGTCGCGACGGAATCATTCTCCCGATTATGACACGGTGCCTGTGCGAGATTGTTAAACCGCCTGGGAAACGGCTGTCAGCGGATTGACGGGCACCCGCGCGGAAACTTCAAGTCTGGCTCAATCGTCCCGGACTATTTCTTAATCTTGCGGGCCGGCGGGATTTTCCCGCCGTATTCCTTGAGCAGGACCGCCTTCTTGCCTTCGATATTGATCACGCGCGCTTCGCCCAGGATCTCGTCGATCGCCTTCAACTCGTCTTCGTACTCCCACTTGGACGAAATCATGACCGCGAGATCCTCGTGGGACTCCGGGTTCTTCATGGTGTCGTGAACTTTGAGTTTGTGACGAAGGCCGAGCGACCGCTGGATGAGCTGGATTTTGGATTCTTTTTCCATCTATTTTACCTGTTGCCGGAGCACGTAGGGGAGAATACCGCCGTGCTTGAAGTACTCGATCTCGTTCGGCGTGTCGATGCGCGAAAGTACCGAGATCGTGCGGGCCTTGCCGGCCACATCGGTCACGCGCACCGATACTTTCTGCCCGAGCGCGATCGAAGACAGCCCTTCGATGTCAAAAGTCTCCGTGCCCGTCAGCCCGAGGGTTTTTGCGCTGTCGCCGTTCAAAAACTGCAGAGGAAGAATTCCCATGCCCACGAGATTGGAGCGGTGAATGCGCTCGAAGCTCTCGGCGATCACGGCGCGGATGCCGAGAAGCCGGGGCCCTTTGGCGGCCCAATCGCGGGAGGATCCGGTGCCGTATTCCTGGCCTGCAATTACGATGAGCGGAACGCCGTCGGCCTGGTACTTCATCGACGCGTCGTAGATCGACATGACTTGGCCGGAGGGCAGGTGTTTGGTCACGCCGCCTTCGGTGCCCGGCACGAGGAGGTTTTTAAGGCGTACGTTCGCAAATGTCCCGCGAACCATGACTTCGTGATTGCCGCGGCGAGAGCCGTACGAATTGAAATCGGTCGGCTGCACGCCAAGGCTCAGGAGATATTGCCCGGCGGGTGAAGTCTTGCTGAATGACCCGGCCGGCGAAATATGGTCAGTCGTGACCGAGTCGCCGAGGAGCGCGAGAAGGCGCGCCTTGCGGATTTCCGTCACCGGCGTGGGCGTCTTTTCGATGCCTTGAAAAAACGGTGGCTCCTTGATGTAGGTCGACTTTGGATCCCACTTGTACGAGTCCCCGGTCGGCACCTGAATCGATTGCCAATTTTGATCGCCTTTGAACACGTCGGCGTAACTCTTATGGAACTGTTCGGCCGTGATGTATTGCGCGACGAACTTCGCGACTTCTTCCTGCGATGGCCAAACGTCTTTGAGATAGACTGGCTGGCCGTTTGATCCCGTGCCGAGTGGATCTCGCGTGAGATCCAGGTTCACATTGCCCGCGATCGCGAACGCCACGACGAGTGGAGGCGAAGCCAGATAGTTGGCCCGAACCGAAGGGTGCACGCGCCCTTCGAAATTGCGGTTGCCCGATAAGACCGACGCGACCGAGAGATCGTGCTCGGTCACCGCGTCCTGAATCGCATCCGGGAGCGGCCCGGAGTTGCCGATGCAGGTCGTGCAGCCGTAGCCGACGAGATGGAAGCCGAGCTTTTCGAGTTCGGTCATCAGGCCCGCGGATTTAAGATAATCGGTGACGACTTTCGAGCCGGGCGCGAGCGACGTCTTGACCCAAGGCTTACTCTTCAGCCCTTTGGCCGCGGCGTTGCGCGCAAGCAGCCCCGCCGCGATCAAGACGGAAGGGTTCGAAGTATTCGTGCAGCTCGTGATCGCGCCGATGACGACGTCGCCCTGCTTGAGATCGTAGCCCGCGCCTTCGACGGCGCCTTTACGATCCGCCGGCGCGGGGCCTTTGGGCAAAGTCTGAAGCATTTTCTGAAACGAAGGTCCCGTGTTTTTCAAAATCACGCGGTCCTGGGGCCGGGACGGGCCGGCGAGCGAAGGCTCCACCTGAGCCAAGTCGAGGCCGACGAGATCGGAGTACTCAGGCTCGGGCGCGCTCGCCGAATACCAGAGGCCTTGGGCTTTGAAGTAAGCTTCAACGAGCGGCGCGTGCGCCCCTCGGCCGGTCAGTTTTAAGTAGTCGATCGTTTTTTCGTCGACCGGGAAAATTCCGCAAGTCGCGCCGTACTCGGGCGCCATATTGGCGATCGTCGCCCGATCGGCGAGCGTGAGAGACGCGAGACCGGGTCCGTAGAACTCGACGAACTTGCCGACGACGCCGCGCTTGCGAAGCATCTCGGTCACCGTGAGGACGAGATCGGTGGCGGTCGTGCCGGGCGGAAGTTTGCCCGTCATTTTAAATCCCACCACGTTCGGGATCAGCATCGAACAGGGTTGGCCGAGCATCGCGGCTTCGGCTTCGATCCCGCCGACGCCCCAGCCGAGGACGCCGAGGCCGTTGATCATTGTGGTGTGCGAGTCCGTGCCGACCAGCGTATCGGGATAAACCCATTCTTGGTTGTCGATGCGGCCGACCATCGCGACATGCGCGAGGAACTCGAGATTGACTTGATGAACGATGCCCGTGTCGGGCGGCACGACGCGGAAATTACGAAACGCGTTCTGGCCCCAACGGAGAAACTCGTAACGTTCGCGGTTACGCGTGAATTCCAGCTCGGAGTTTTTCTGCAGTGCGCTTGACGATCCGAAGTGATCGACCATGACGGAGTGATCGATCACGAGATCGGCGGGCTGCAGCGGATTGATTTTCTGAGCGTCTCCACCCAGCTTTTTGATCGCGGCGCGCATGGCCGCAAGATCGACCACGGCTGGTACGCCGGTGAAGTCCTGGAGCAGCACGCGGGCGGGCATGAACTGAATTTCCGCTTCGGGTTCGGCTTTGGGGTTCCAGTCCGCGAGCGCCTGAAGCTCCTTTTTACTCACCACTACGCCGTCTTCCTGCCGAAGCAGGTTTTCGACGAGAATCTTCAGCGAGAACGGCAGGCGTTCGTACTTCGCGCCGAACGTTTTCGCAAACGCCGGGAGAGAGTGATACAAATAGGTCTTCCCGCCCAAGGTAAGACTCGCCTGCGTGCCGAAGCTATTGAGATTTCGCATAGGCTGAAGAGTAGCGCGAATTCGGCGGGGAGTCAGGGGTAAAGACGGAGAAACATAAGGGATTCCGCCGCTCGGCTATTCCGAACGAGCCAAGCGCTGGGAAGATCGGTGCTTCCGCTTTTCGATCCATCGCGCCAAAAAGACGCCTAAGCCCCCGATCAGTGCGTAAAAAATCGCGACGGCGCCCAAACGAAAGCGATGGCCGGCAGTCGGGCCCGCTAAAGCGGGTTCCCAGGGGTACTCCATGAGGCGAGCGGTGGCGCGAGCGGCGCGGACGCCGTCGAGTTGAGTCATGAGGTCGAGTGAGCGGTTGAGGGTTTCGCCGGATGGATGGTTGAGCCAGCTTTTAACGATTAGGTTCCTCGAGCGCACCCACGCGTCGATCAGGGGGTCGCTGAGCGGGTCGACCGCGGGAAACGCCCCTTGGGGCGTCAAGCCGCTCGGCACGATCAGGAGGTCAGGAACGGAGGCTTGGGAAACCGAGGCCGTGGGCACGATCAAAAGTCCGTACCGAGTTCGAATCAGAGTTCGTACGGCGGCGACACTAAAAGCGCGACTATGCATCGTGCGCGGAAGCGAATCGAGGGTGAGGGCCAGCGAAAGTTCGCTGACGCCGGGATAGGTCAAAACTCCAACCCAGCGCCGTCCGGAATCGAAGGTCGCGAAAATCGAATCGATCGCGATCTGCGCGAAGTCCAGAGGTGCCAGCGGCCCCGGACGCCAGTCCGCTCCCAGCTCGGGCTTCCAGCCCAACTCGTCGGCCAGCCCCACGGATTCCGGGGTTTTCGTAACTGCGAATTTTTCGACGGCCGCCAGCGCCGCGTCAATGGCCCCGGTGATTCCTTGCGAGGTCATCACGTTGCCATCCGTGACCACCCGTGCGGTGTCACCCCAGGTCGTGTTTTTGAATGCTTTTTTCAACTCCTTCAAAGCCATCGAATGGGAAGTCGCGTGTTTTCCCGCCAGAAGTCCGGCGTTGGCAAGAACTCGCGCGCCTTCGCAGGCTCCGACCACGAGCTTTGCGCGCGGGGCCCTTTCACGAACCCAGTCCACGATGGCCGCTTGAGTGGGGTCGACGATGGCCGGCACAAAGATCAGATCGGGGTCTGGAACTTGAGAAAGCTCCATGTCCGGAAGAATCGTGAGCGCTGTCGTCAGCGGCGAAAGTTGCCGGACGGGGGCCGCCACGATGACCCGGAATAGACCGGAGGCTTGAAGGATTTCGTAGGGTCCCATTAGATCCGTGATCTGGGAGCCGGCATTCGAAGCGATGATCACGGCGACCGGCTTCTTCGAGGGGGGAATCCAGGCCGATGGAAGCTCGCCGGGGAGCGGCTCGGGATTTCGAATCACCATCGCAGTCGTAAGCGAGGTGGCGGCGAGGTAGATGCCGAGAAAGAGCGGTGGCAAGAAAAACGCGCCCAGATAAACGGCGATGCGTTTGAACATAGGCCCATACTATGCGAAAAGCGGCTGGATGTTAGAGCGGAATGAGTCCAAACCGGCCCCGGTCATTCAGCCCGCTTCGCGGGGGATCGCGCCACGCGCGCTCTTGGACCAGGTGGGAAACACGGCGCCGTACCTGTTTGTCGAGGGGCGGGCGGGTTTGGCGCGGCGGGATCACCTCGGCGTGATCGCGGATTTCGATGAACGGCTTGCTTCGCCGCCGACATCTCCATCTCCGTCTAAAGACGACGGGCTGACCGGCCTAGAATATTTTCAGCTCTGCGTGGCGGCCCATTGGACGACCGTCGCGACGTTCGTGCCGACGGATGTCGACAATCAGATTCGGTTCAAACTTTGGAATTCAAATCTTCCGACCCCGGAGTTGGTGCAGATGAGCGAGTGGACGCTCGCCATTCGGAGTTGGGATTCGCGACTTCTCTCGCGGCGTTTTGTCGAAGTGCAGGGCGAGATCCTGAGCGGTCATGATGGGGAGTGGTTCAGCGTCGCGGCGGCCGCTTACGGCGTATTGAGGCGTCGCGCGCCCGAACAGGCTGCCGTGATGGCGGGTGCGATCCTTGAAGAAGTTCAAAAGCACGCACGGATTTTCGAGCGGCTGACCCGGCTGCCCAAAAACACGGCGAACGGGCTCATGCTCCTTAAGGCTTCGACTTTGATCGCCCACAATCTGGGCGATCTCGCGCGCGTATTTGAACAATGGAATATTCCGGCCGATGATCCTTTGGTCGGCGAGCCCGGACGCTCTCCCTTTTTAGTCGCGGCCGGTGCCCTCAATAAATCGATGATGGCGGTGGAGAATCATCGTCACTTCGCGCTTCGGAAACCGCGCGCCCTTCGTCGTTCGCCGGACTTACTCGTGGGGATCGGGCCCTTTTTTGATGATTGGGGCCGCCTCGTCGCGCGCCATCCGGCGCTTTCCAAAGAAGACGTCGCGGAAGTGGTGGAAGCTTTGCACGACGGGTGGGCCCGCTTGGCGGGAACCGCGGGATACGTTCGAGCGATCGCCGGAATTCTGGAATCTTTCCCGGGCGGACTCGAAGCGCTTTGCCGTTACTTGCCCGCGAAACTCGCGCGAACATTGCGAGCGGGAGAATTTCGGCAGCTCTCTTCGGTGTCGCGCGAACGGTTCGAAGACAAGTGGTCGCAGACCGCGTACCGCACACTCGACGCAACAAGTTATAAATGAATCGAAAGCGCTTTGTCTTTGACAAGCTATCTCGACCTCATTTAAACGACTAAAAAGCTTTTAAATTTGTCGAAGGAATCATTCAGCATGAAGACCGCAAAAAGTTTCATTGGCCGTACATCCCTGTTCATCGCTCTCATCGGCGGTTGGGCTGGCTTGATGCCGATTACCGGCGCTTTCGCCAGCGAAGCGGACATCAAAGTTCCGGCGCTCGACGTGATGTTCAATGTTTTCGGCATGGACATGCTCGGCACGCACATTCTCGCCTGGGGCATGTTGGTCGCAGTTCTCGGAATGGGCTTCGGCTTTTACGAATTTCTGAAAATCAAAAAACTTCCGGCGCACCAGTCGCTGCTCGACGTCTCGCACCTGATTTACGAAACCTGCAAAACTTATCTCTTCACGCAGGGCCGCTTCCTGATCTTGCTCGAAGCCCTCATCGGCTCGTGCATCTTCGTCTACTTCTTTTTCCTCGAACATAAGCCATTCAGCACCGTCATGTTGATCTTGGCCTGGTCCGTCCTCGGAATTCTGGGATCATTCGCGGTCGCCTGGTTCGGGATTCGCGTCAACACTTATGCCAACTCGCGTACGGCTTTCGCGTCGCTTGCCGGCAAGCCCTATCCGGTCATGGACATTCCGCTTCGCTCGGGAATGTCGATCGGCGTGATGCTGATTTGCGTCGAGCTCGTCATGATGATTTTCATTCTGATCATGGTTCCGAAGGAACTAGCGGGAGCGTGTTTCATCGGATTTGCGATCGGTGAATCGCTCGGCGCTTCCGCGCTCCGCATTTGCGGCGGCATTTTCACCAAGATCGCCGACATCGGATCCGATCTCATGAAGATCGTATTCAACATTAAGGAAGACGACGCGCGTAACCCGGGCGTGATCGCCGATTGCGTCGGCGACAACGCCGGTGACTCGGTCGGTCCGACGGCCGACGGCTTCGAAACCTACGGCGTCACGGGCGTGGCCCTGATCACGTTCATCGCGCTCGCGGTCGGGATGACCACGAACCCGGATGGAACGCTGACGCTTGCGGCTGGCGGAGAGGACCTGCAAGGGCGCCTCATCGTTTGGATCTTTGCGATGCGCGTCCTCATGATCATCACGTCGATCGTTTCGTACTGGGTCAACAACGTGTACTCCAAGGCCAAGTACGGCGAGATGAAGCATTTCGACTTCGAAGCGCCTTTGACCTCGCTCGTTTGGATCAGCTCGATCGTTTCGATCGCCGTCACTTTCTTCGTCAGCTTCGGCCTCATTGGTGGCCTCGAGAACGGCATGTGGTGGAAGCTTTCGACGATCATCAGCTGCGGCACGCTTGCCTCGGCCTTGATTCCGGAAATGACCAAGATCTTCACGAGCTCCAAATCCAAGCACGTCGCCGAGATCGTTTCGGCTTCGCGAGAGGGTGGGGCATCGCTTACGATTCTCTCCGGCCTGGTTGCGGGTAACTTCGCGGCCTTCTGGACCGGCGCCGTCATGGTCGCCCTCATGCTCGTCGCGTATCTGACGTCCAGCCTGGGCCTGGACCAGTACATGGCGTTCCCGGCCGTCTTCTCGTTCGGCCTCGTCGCCTTCGGGTTCCTCGGCATGGGGCCGGTCACGATCGCGGTCGACAGCTACGGTCCGGTCACGGACAACGCGCAGTCGGTCTTCGAACTTTCGCAGATCGAAAGCATTCAAGGCATCGAAGGCGAGATCCAGTCCAAGTTCGGCTTCAAGCCGGATTTCCATCAGGGAAAATTGTATCTCGAAGAGAACGACAGTGCGGGTAACACGTTTAAGGCGACCGCAAAGCCCGTCCTGATCGGAACGGCCGTCATTGGCGCGACGACGATGATTTTCTCGATCATCCTTCTCATGCAACTCAAGCTCGATCTGATCGATCCGCGCGTGCTCCTCGGTCTCATCACCGGCGGCGCCGTGATCTTCTGGTTCACGGGCGCGTCCTGCCAAGCGGTGACCACCGGAGCTTACCGGGCGGTTGAGTACATCAAAGCCAATATTCGTCTCGAGCCGGGCGCAACCAAGGCGTCGATCAAGGACTCCAAAGAAGTGGTCCGAATCTGCACGGAGTACGCGCAAGCCGGGATGTTCAACATCTTCGGCGTGATCTTCTCGTTTACGTTGGCCTTCGCCTGCTTTGATGCGACGTTCTTCGCGAGCTACTTGATCTCGATCGCCGTGTTCGGCCTGTATCAGGCAATGTTCATGGCGAACGCGGGCGGCTCTTGGGATAATGCCAAAAAAGTCGTCGAAGTCGATCTTCGCGAAAAGGGCACGGCCCTCCACGCGGCGACCGTCGTCGGCGATACGGTCGGCGATCCTTTCAAGGACACGTCGTCGGTCGCGCTCAATCCGATCATCAAGTTCACGACGCTCTTCGGCCTCTTGGCCGTCGAGATGGCGGCGGTGATGGATCGTAACTTGGCGCTCGCCGTCGGCACCGTGCTCCTGTTCGTCGGTTTGTACTTCGTGTGGCGTTCGTTCTACGGAATGCGCATCTCGAAGATGACGGTGAAGGAAGGCGCGGCTGAGGCGGCTCGCAAGGGCGCTTCCAGTCACGGCAAGCCTTCCCACGCCAGCGCGGAGTGATTTCGCGCTGAACTCGGCGCAGCTCAAATGAAAAGGCCCGGTGGGTGATCCCACCGGGCCTTTGTTATTTTCAGAGCTTAGGTTCGGCTTAGAGGCCGCCCATGACCAGGCCGCTTCCATCGAAGTACTCTTGTGTCAGGGGCGCAGCCGGAACAACCACCGACTCGGAAGTCGTGCGGCTCGAAAGGGCGGCCGTATCGGAGCTACCGGGAGTGAACTCGCCGGTGGTCGGTACGGCGACTGCGCCGGCGGTAAGTTCGCCGCGGCAATCGGTCTTCTTGAGAATCTTTTCGAACTCGTGCTGATCTTCCTCGTTGTTGTTACGGACGGTGCGATCCGCGATCGGGTTCACTAAGAAACGACCCGCGATCGAGAGACCGTGTCCGATTCGGCTGAAGAAACCGCGGCCTTTCTCGATGCAGGACTCGGACATATAGGCTTCAACGTTCTCTTTGAAGATCTTTTTCTTGCGATCGCGATCCGTCTTGGCAACTTTCTCCGCGTCCTTGAGGACTTGTGAATTCGTCGATGCGGCCGTGATGGAGTCCTGAAGCGCAAGAAGTTCGCCTTGAGCCGCTTCAATGTCCGCTTGACGACTTGCCTGAAGCTCGCTGAAGTTCGCGCGATCCGCGTCAGTGAGCGATCGTCCGGACAGGCGGCCTTCGCGTTCGAAGTCCTTGCGTTCGTCGTTCTTCAATTTCTCGAGCCGGCTGATCTTGAATCCGGCATCGCGGATTTTGTACTGGGAGTTGAAGACGAGATCGTCCGCGGAATCCTTCGCGCTTTGCTTTTCCCGATAGACTAGCTGGGCTTCCGTGTAAGCCAGACCTCGGTCCTTGATGGCTTGCGGGAGTTCAATCTGGGTTGCGAGAACGGTTGGAGTCAGACCGATAGCCAGGAACATACCGAGAGCCGATTTCATGTTTTTCATATTCAATTCCTCTTTGAACTATGAATAAGCACAACCGGTGCCAGTGCGAATCAGGGTGGGTCGGAGCGGACGCAGCGTGAGAATACTGAGAAAGGTCATGGCTTACGGAGCGGGGTTGTCGAAGTCTTTGAAGACCGACTAAATTGCCGACACTGCTGTCTAGAATCAGTGCGTATGGGGAGCCGTCACTCTTTGGCGGCTGCGTTTTCAAATGGTTTTTAGGCTCGTTTAAGAACAAAAAAAACCCGGCGGGATATCCCGCCGGGTCTCTTCATGCTTGAAGCTTGACTGTAAACTACGCGCGTTCGATCACTCGGCTCCATCGTCGGATGGAAGTGCGCTGGCTTGCGGAACCGGTTCGCCGGGACGGTCGATAACCTGACCCCGGCATTCCAATGCCTTCTTCAAGATTTTCTTCAATTCGCGCTGATCTTCGGTGTCGTCGCTTCGGAACGTGACGTCGATGAGTTCGTTGCCGATGGTGCTTACCGCGCCGCCGACCGCCGCGCCGATTGATCCGATCACACCGCGCCGACGTTCCTGGCAGGTCTCGGCTTTGTAGACGTCCACGGACTTCTCAAGAATATTTTTGCGCCGCTTCCGCTCATTGTCGGACGATTTCTCACTATTCTTGGCGATTCGGAGCACCTTCTCGGACTCTTTCTTCCGATCCTTCAACGTGTTGAGGAAGGTGTTTTTCTCGGCGACCGCTTCGTTGCGGCTTCGCTGCAGGGATTCGAAAGCTTCGTACTGGGATGCCGAAATTTCGTGCAGATCGGCTTCACGTTCAAAATCCTTTTTGGCCTGCTTGATGATGTCCTTGATTTTGTTCCGTTCGTTTTCCGTGGTCTTGATCTCGTCTTTGATTTGGCTGAGATCTCGCTCGGCCGCGCGTGAGCCGCCCTGGGCTTCACGATGAGCGAGCTGCGAAAGTTTAAAGGCATCGGCTTTGTCCGCGAGTTCGCGGGGAAGCGTGACGTTGACGTCTTGTTCGTCGCCCAAGGCAAAGCTCTGCTCCATGGACTCACCCGCGCGGCCAAGCGCGAAGATCGAGATGGCGATCGGGAGCGAGAGTCCCACGAAGATCAGGTAGTGCGCCTTCGAATTCGGTTTCGGCTTCGGCTGCGAATGATGAATCTTCTTGGAAACCTTCTTTTGGGCCATAGATATCTCCGGGGGGGTGATTGGGAAAAAGTTTTGCTTTGGGAACAATAAGCACGGGGGGTGCCAAACCGAGTGCCGCCAGGTCCGGCCCGACACACCGCTCGGTGATTCAGGATTTTGTTCCGTCAGTTTTGGGCGCCGTCTAGGCACTTTGAGGCTGTTCAAATTCGATACAGCCCGGGATATTGGGGCGTGACCTCGCTTCAACCCTTGCCCGTGGACCTGGTCCTTCCCAAGCTGCGGGAAACCCTGCGCTCGACCGGCAGCGTGGTTCTGACTGCGGAACCGGGAACCGGGAAGACCACCCGCGTGCCCCCCGCGCTCCTCGACATGGTTCCGGGAGAGATACTGGTCCTCGAGCCGCGGCGCCTGGCCGCCAAGCTTTCGGCCGCACGAGTGGCGGACGAGCGAGGCGAGCGGCTCGGAGATCTCGTCGGCTATCAGTTTCGATTTGAAAACGTTTCGGGCCCGCGGACGCGTCTTCGTTATCTGACCGAAGGGATGCTGATGCGACGTTTGCTTGGCGATCCTTCGCTCAAAGGCGTGGGCGCGGTCGTGCTCGACGAATTTCACGAACGTCACCTGCACGGGGATGTGGCGCTCGCTTACCTCAAAATGCTGCAAGCGGGCTCGCGCCGGGATCTAAAACTCGTCGTGATGTCCGCGACGTTGGATGCCGAAGGCGTGGCGGGATTTTTGGACGGATGCCCGATCATTCGGGTGGAGGGCAAACGCTTTGAGGTCAAACTGGAATATCAGGGCGACGCAGGTGTTCGGCCCATCGAACGACGCGTGCGCGATGCGGTTACGACCGCACTGGACGCTGAACCCTGCGGTGACCTTCTTGTTTTTCTGGCCGGCATGGCGGATATTCGCCGGTGCGAGGCGGCACTTGCGACTTTGGCGAGGGAGCGGGATTTGGTCATTGCCCCTCTCCATGGGGAGCTGTCCCGCGACGAGCAGGACCTCGCGGTCGGTTTACGCGCGACTACGAAGCGAAAAGTCATTCTCGCCACGAATATCGCCGAAACCTCACTCACCATCCCGGGCGTGCGAATCGTCATCGACAGCGGCTTGGTTCGGGTGGCGTCCCATTCGCCGTGGTCGGGTTTGGCCCAGCTCCGGACGCGGCCGATCAGTAAAGCTTCCGCGATCCAGCGCATGGGGCGCGCGGGTAGAACCGCGCCGGGGCGTTGCATTCGGCTTTATTCCAAGGGCGACTTCGAAGGACGAGCGCCATACGAACTTCCTGAGATTCAGCGTGCCGATCTCGCGCGTACATTGCTCGAGCTTCATGCCCTGGGCGTTCGCGAGGCGGCGGGGTTTGAGTGGTTCGAGGCGCCGACGCTGGCCGGGCTCCAGGCGGCCGATGAGCTGCTCTATCGGCTAGGCGCACTGTCCGAAGACGGCGCTCTGACGTCGGTCGGCGAGGAGCTCGTATCTTTGCCCCTCCATCCGCGACTGGGCCGCCTCTGCGTGGAAGGTATGAAGCGCGGAATCCTGGGCGAAGCGGCGCGTGTGGCGGCGTTTTTGTCGGAGGGTGCGCTGTCCGGTTCGGGCGGGGGCATGGATTTCTTTTCGGAGCTCTCTCGCGCCCCTTCCGGCGCTCAACTTAAAAAAGTGGAGGAGCGGATTCGTCAAAGCCTGGAATCGCCGGCAACCCGGCGCCTACCGCAGCCGCAAGCGGCGATCGCCGATCGTGAAGCGGTGCTGGCTCGATGCCTGCTCAGCGCATTCCCCGATCGGGTCGCGCGACGAAAAGGGGAGGGCACGTCTTCGCGCGACCTCCTCATGTCGGGCGGCGGCTCCTTGCCGATCGAGCCTTCATCTCTGACGGTCTCCCATGAGTGGTTCGTGGTGCTCGATGCGGGCGAGCGCCAAGCTCAGGGTCAGACGCGCGCCAAAGTATTCGCTCGTTTGCTCGCGGCGATCGAGTCCGATTGGCTGCTCGACCTCAAGCCCGATGCGGTAGTGGCTTCGGAGGAAATCATTTGGAACGAAACCCGAAAAAAAGTGGAAGCGGTTTCTCGAATGGCTTACGGCGCACTCGTACTTGACGAATCGCGCGGCGAGCCGAGCGACTTGAAAAAGGCCGGTCAAGTTTTGGCGAATGCCGTGATTTCCAGCCCCGCCTGGAAAAATATCACGGAGGAAGAGTCCATCACGGCGTGGATCGCGCGGTCGGCATTTCTGAAGTCAGCGGATCCCGCCGAAGTGGCTTGGCCGGATTTGAGCGAAGAGGGCCTCAGAAGTCTTTTTCGAGAGTACTGCGTGGGGAAGACCCGCGGGGACGAAGTGGTATCCAGCGACTTTGCCGCCTCGATCCGGGGAACCGTTCCTGCGGAAATCCTCGCGAAGATCGAACGTTGGGCACCGACCCATGTTCAACTTTCGCGCGGCCGCCGCGTCCGGATTAATTATGAGCCGGCCAAACCGCCGTGGATCGAATCCAGGCTTCAAGACTTCTTTGGGATGAAGGACGGTCCCAAGCTTCTGGGGGGGCGAGTGCCTCTGACGATTCATTTGCTGGCTCCCAATCAGCGAGCCGTCCAGGTCACGAGCGATCTTGCGGGGTTTTGGGAGCGGATTTATCCCGGTCTCCGCCGCGAATTAGGGCGCCGCTATCCTCGACATGCCTGGCCCGAGGATCCTTTCTCAGTGTGAACGGCGTTTGCCCTTGCGGGCGCCGGCAATTGCGCGGGTGGGAAAGTTTCCTTTATGCATGAACTTTCCGTCGTGAAGCAGTCGATCATATTCGTGGAGTAGCCGACTGCCCTCGGACGCGAGCCGATCGAGTTCGGCGGTGGAACGATCCAGTTGCTGATCAAGTTTGTCTTTCGTCTGCCGGACTTGGGCGACGGCGGGACTGTGCTCTTCTCCGTCCACTTCAAAAACCTGGATCTGTCCGGCCGTGAACACGAGGTCGGCTTTGGTGCGGTCAAAAACTTCCTTCTGCAGACTGACGGCTGAGCAGTTTCGGTGAAGGGCTTTAACGATGCGCCGTCGCTTTTCACGAAATTTTGTGTCCGGACTTTTTCCGTTGCCGAGTTTTGTAGGAGCCCGGGGAAGTTTGAGACAGGGTGAGTCGGCAAAGGTGTGAGCGGATTCCAATCCGAATGCCAAGACGATCCCAAGTGTTAAACCAACGTGCCGCATCGAGCCCTCCCTACCGTACCCCAATATTGTACCTTGTGGTTGAGAGGTCTGCTCTAAGTACTCGTAACTTCAGGAAAACAGGTGCAGCAGCCGTTTTTTGCTCCAGACGCGGAAGCGATCAATGTAGGAGTAGGCGGCCGGTACGACTACAAGAGTCAATATCGTCGAGCTAATGAGCCCGCCGATGATCGCAACCCCCATGCTCGTTCGTTGCCGAGACGCTTCGTTCAGGCCGAGTGCGACGGGCGTCGTGCCCGCGATCAGCGCCATGGTCGTCATCAAGATCGGGCGGAGCCGCGTCTTGCCGGCTTCAATCAAGGCCTGTGAGCGATCCACGCCTCTCTTTACGGCCTGATTGGCATAGTCGACGAGCAGAATCGAGTTCTTGGTGGCCACCCCGAGTAACATGATGATTCCGATCATCGAAAAGATGTTCAGCGACTGACCCGTGATGAAGAGCGCGACGAAGGACCCGCAAAGCGCCAAAGGCAACGCCAACATGATCGTGAGCGGCGTCACGAAGGATTCGTAGAGACTCGCGAGCACCAGGAGAATGAAAAGCACTCCGAGGCCCAAGGCGAGCGCCATCGAGTCTGCGAGCTCTTGAAAGTTCTCGGCCTGGCCGATGAACGCGAACCGCATTCCGGGGGGAAGCTTCAGGTCGCCTTCCTGCAACAGTTGGGTCGTCGAAGCCATGAGGTCGCCCAAGCCGGCGCCCGGAGCGATGTCGGCGTTGACCTGCACATAACGACTGCGGTCTTGGCGCGTGATGCGCGACGGTCCATCGGTTTCCACGGGCATCGCCACATCTGCCAGGCGGATCAGGTTCATGTTGATGTTGGGGACCCACGTTTTCTGGAACGATTGCTTCAAGTCCCGTTGATCGTCCTGGAGCCTGACCCGTACGTCGTATTCGACGCCGTTTTCCCGAAACTTGGCGGGGGTCACGCCTTCGATCTGGGTTCGCAGCTCGCTACCGAGCGCCGCCGTCGAAATTCCGAGCGATTGCGTGCGCGCCGGAATCGGGACGACCTGGAATTCCGGCTTGCCGGGGCGGAAGTTGATATCAGGGTCGAGGAGCCCCGGATTCTTCTTCAATGCCGCCAACAGTCGGGTACCGATCTCTTCGAGTTTTTTCTGATCCGGTCCGATGATGTTCAGCGCGAAGGGACGCAGGCCACCCCCGACGGGGTCGAAATCCTTCACCTTGGGGTTGGCGAAGGCGAATTCCTTCAGCTGTTCTCGAAGCCTTTCCTTGAATTGGCCCGTATTCACTTTGCGGGTTTTGGCCGGTACGAGCTGAACGTAAGCTTCCGCTTGGTTGGGATCGCCGTCTCGCGACCCGACTGTGAAGGACGAAAGATTGACCTCTGAATTAGCCCGAATGACTTTGTCGACCCTTTGCGCGACTTCGTCCATGGCGCTGAGGCTAGTGCCGGGAGGCATGTCGATGGCGACCGAGAACTCCCCGGCGTCCTGGGGCGGTAGAAAAGTTTTCGGAACGTAAGCCACGCTTACACAACTCCCGAGAAAAATCAGCAAGCTCGCGCTGAGTACGAAAAGCGGGCGGCGAACCGTGAACTTGAGAATCACGACGTATTTCGCCTCGAGCCAATCTTGGAACCGCGCGAAGGCGCGAAGCGGAATTCCGACGGTTTTATAAAATATTCCATTTTCTTTGGCTTCCTGTTTACGTCCGGCGAAGTAGGCCGAAAGCATCGGCGCGATCGTGAGCGCGTCGAAGAGGCTGATCGCCATAGCGAAACAAATAGTCAGGCCGAACTGTTTGAAGAACTGACCGGTCACGCCCTTGAGAAACCCGACGGGCCCGAAGACTGCGATCACGGTGAGCGTCGTTGCGATGACTGCGAGCCGTACTTCGGCCGTACCCTGGCGCGCGGCGGTTTCGGGATCCTTGCCCATCTCGATGTGCCGAAAAATATTCTCCCGCACGACGATCGCGTCGTCGATCAAGAGGCCGACCGAGAGGCTGAGCGCGAGCAGCGTCATGATGTTGATCGTGAACCCGGCGAGCGCCATGAGAATGAACGCGCCGATCAGCGAATTGGGAAGCGCGAGGCCGGTGATGATGGTCGAACGGCCGCTGCCAAGAAACATGAAGACGACCAGCACCGCGAGCGCGCCGCCGAAGAAAATGGAGTCCTTGACGTCATCGACGTTCGCATGGATCCACACGCTGCCATCGCGAACGATGTTCACGACCGGGTGCCCCGGGGTCGACGCGAGTTCCGCGTTGATGGCTTTCACTTTAGCTTTCAGACCGTCCACCACGGCGATCGTGTTGGATCCGGATTGCCGGAACGCGTAGACGAAAAGACTCTTCTTCCCGTTGAAATAGGCGCGAGATCGCTCATCCCGCAAAGTGTCGACGACGGTCCCCACTTCCGAAATTCTGACCGGTACGTCGTTGCCGAAAAAATTGACGATAGTCCGGCCGATTTCATCGATCGTTTTGAATTGTCCCATCGTGCGAAAAACCGTGTCCTTCGGACCCCGATCCACTTTGCCGGCAGGAATGTTCTCGCCGCTCGAGGCGAGGCGCGCCGCAACCATCGAGGCGGAGATCTCGCGCGCCTTCAGTTTATCGCGGTCGAGCTTGACATGAATCTCCCGTTTACGTCCGCCGATGACTTCGACCAGGCCGACGCGGTTCACCTGTTCGAGCTTCGGCTTGATGACTTCGTTGGCTAGATCGAAAAGATCGGCGTCTGACAGCTCGGCGTTCACGGCGACGACCAGGACGGGTTGATCGGCGGGATCGATCCGGCGAATCACTGGCTCCAAAATATCCTTCGGCAGGTTGCGTTTGCTCGAACCTACGCGGTCGCGAATCTGCTGCTCGGCGAATTTGACGTCCGTCTCGAGCGTGAACTCGGCGATCACCGTGCTCACGCCCTCTTGATTGATGGAGCTCAGGCGCTTCAAGCCCGAAAGGGAGCTGATCTCGTCTTCGAGCGGTTTTGAAACTAGGGTTTCGATTTCCGAGGGACCCGCTCCCGGATAGGGAGTCGTGACGGTCACGACGGGGAAGGTGACGTCGGGAAAAAGATCGACGCCGAGTTTCTGCATCGACAGGTAACCGATGGCGAGCATCAACAGGACGATGCAGGTGATGAACGTGGGGCGGCGAATGGAGAGATCGGCTAAGTTCACAAGGCACTTCCTGGGGTCGAGGGAGCTGACGGAGTCAGCTGCGACGCGTCTGTAGAATAGATCTTGAGACGGGCATAAAGCGTCAGGACTTCGGCTTGAGCTTGAATCCGGGAGAGTTCGGACTGCGCGAAGTCCTGTTCGAAAATAAGGACTTGGTAAGTCGTGGTGCGGCCCGTTTCCTGGCGGTCGCGTTCATGCCTCAGTTTGCGTCCCTGCGTGGCTTCCACAGCCTGCGATAGGAGCAGCCGGCGCTTGGCGTTTTCGAAGCGTTCAGTCAGCTCGCGCCAGTCTTTTTCTTGATCAAAGAGGCGCCGCTGATAGGTCAGTTCGGCCGCGTCCCGTTCCTTGCCCAAGCCGGCCTTCGAATCCGATAGGGCCCCGAAATTGAGGGGAGCCGAAAACTTAACTCCCACGACGATGGTGCGTTTGTCGGCGTTCAACGACTCTCTCAGGCCGTCACTGAGCGTCGACTGCTGGCTGTTCCAGGCGTAAGTCGCATAGGCGTCGAGAGAGGGTGAATTCTTGTCGATCGAAGCGGTCGCCGAAGCCACCGCGATCCGGCTGGCCTGCTCGGCCGCGCGGACATCGTCGCGATTGCCTTCGCGCGCCGGAACATTCAGGGACGCGATCGACTCGATCGTAAGGACGTCGACGTTTTCCGCGACTTCGTCGGATTCGAAGCCGCGCGCCTGGTTGAAGGCGCGGGCCGCCGATCGGGACTCGTCTTCGGAGGCCTGGACTCGGAGCTTCGCGATTTGTAGCGCGGCCTGCGCTTGATAGAGGTCGGACGGATCGCTTAAGTTGAACTTGGCTCGCCGGGCGCTCCAATCATGGATTTTTTGCGAACGTTGCAGCGCGGACTTCTGAACCGTGAGATTTTCGTTTGCGACCGCGTAACGCCAGTAGGTCCCTTCCGCCTCGGCGAGAGACGCCTTTCGCTGAAAGCTCTGAGCATACCGGTTGGCGAGGGCGCTGGCCTCGATCGCTTCGCGATTGGCGCGCGTTTCGGAACCGAAACGATTGCGCCAGAGCGGCTGGGTGATCGAGATCTCCGGCCGACCTTCATAGAAGGGCGGACGGAACGTGGGATAGCTGACGTAATTGAAGCCGTACTGGAGTTTGGCTTGAAGCCCGAAGGAGAAGAGCTTCTGAATCCCGAGGGTGTAACCATTGTTGATCGTCTGCGGGAAAGGAAAAAACGCGCTCGGCTTCTTATCGTTCAGGGTTTGGAAGGAGCCGAAAAGTGTGGGCGCCAATAGAAGATCGGCCTCGGCCGCACGAAGCACCGCGCCGCGCGAGGCTTCGGTCGCGGCTCTGACGCCCAGATTTCCCGTCTCCACTTGACGCAAAAAAACGTCGAGAGAAATGCTCGGGCGGGCTTCCGCGGCCAATGCCGGACTGACGAAAACAAATCCTAGGAGAAATATTGCGTGTCTCATGACTTTTCCGATTTCCGTTTGCCCCGAACTCCGTCCAGAAAGTTGCCGATCGCGTGGTCGAGCAAGCGGTCCCGATACTTCTTGTTCTTGATCGTGTGACCGAACGTCCGTTCCTGAATGCCGTCGGTCCACATCATGTGAATCATGCTTCCCCAAAACAACATCGTGCTCAGGAGGATGTCGCGGTCGTCGCGGAGAATTCCCGTCTTTTGCGCGGACTTCATGCAGCTCATCAGCGTTTCGAAGGTTCTGACGAAGACGTTCTGGAAGACTTCCCGAAGGATCGGGTCATCACCCGTGCACTCGCGGTGAATCAACGACGTGATCTCCGGGGAGTTGACGTGTTGATCCATCACTTCGTCGCAAAAGAGACGAAGCCGGATGGTGAAGTCCTCCTCGGAGGCCGGGGCCTTCAAAATCTTTTCCGCGAATGCCAGGCCGCCGTGGGCGAACCGCTCCAGGCACGCTTTATAGAGGCCTTCTTTGCCGTTGAAGTGATAGTTGATCAGGCTGATGTTCACGCCGGCCGCTTCGGCCAGATCTTTCACGGTCGCGCCGCTGAAGCCTCTTAGACCGAATACGACGTCGGCAGCGTCGAGGAGCGCGATTCGGGTATCAGGGTTCTTTTCTGAAGCTTTGTCGGCGCTCATGACGCCAGATTAAACTAAGTTTCAATGAAGTTGAACAGATTTTCAAAATAATTGAAAGCTTAGTACTGAGCGCTCGAGATCAGGTCGCCGCCGGAGCCGGAGTCATCCCGGAGGGTGCGTCCGAGGGATCCCCGATCGGGAGATCGCTCTCGATATAGTTGCGAACCTTGTAGCGGGAAGCGGCCCACGTAAAGATCAGGGCAACTCCGAACATCATGGCCGCGAAGAACCAAAAGGATCCCGCGCCGCTGAACTTGTTGATCGCCATGATCCACGCCGTGAACAGATTTCCGACGAAGACAGTGAGAAGCCAGAAGCTCATGATCGTCGACTTCATCGCGCGCGGCGCTTGCGTATACGCAAACTCGAGTCCCGAGATCGAAACCATGACTTCGGACATCGTGATCACAAGATAAGGAATGAACTGCCAGGCGACGCTGAGATGCGTGCCGCCGTCGAGCATGACCTGCATGATCGCGACGATCACGAAGCTGAAGGCCGCCATGAGCATGCCGGCGACCATGCGGCGAAGCGAGGTCATCTCGTAGCCCATTCTACCGATCAGCGGATAGATGACGTACGAAAAGAGCGGGATGAGGGCCATGACCATGATCGGGTTCAAGGCTTGAATCTGCGAAGCTTGGAGTTCCCAGCCCATGAAGCCGAGATCCATCTGCTTGGCCTGTTCCACCCAGCTCGAACCTTGCTGGTCAAAGAGCGCCCAAAAAACCGAAACGAAGATGAAAAGTTTGAAGATCTGCGAAGCCGCGACCGCGCCTTCGACTTCGGCAGGTGTGAAGCGGCCGAGGGCCGCACTCCAAAAGCCTTTTCCGGCTTTCTTCTGCGACTGATGCGTCAGCGCGTAGAGAAAGATCGACATGAAGCCCGCTTGGCCGGTTTTGCCCGTCGGCGGCACGTGTACGTATTGCTTACGGCCCATCCAGAAGATGACCGTCGCGAGCGCCATCAGAACGCCCGGAACTCCGAACGCGACGCTTGGGCCGTAGTTCTTGAGCAGAACCGGGGTGAGCAATGTCGAGAAAAAGGCGCCGAAGTTGATCGAGAAATAAAAGAGCGAGAATACTTTTGAAAGGAGCGATTGGTTTGACTTGTTGAACTGATCGCCGACGTGCGCGGAGACGCAGGGCTTGATGCCGCCCGCGCCGATCGCGATCAACGCGAGGGCGATGTACATCCCTTGCTGATTATCCCAGACCGCGAGAGTCGCGTGACCGAGGCAATAGACGATCGAGAGCAGGATGATCGTTTTGTATTTGCCGAGGAACCGATCGGAGATCCAAGCCCCGAAGAGCGGAAGCAGGTAAGCGGCGGAAACGAAAAGATGGTAGGTCGCGCCGGCTTCTGACTTTTGCATCATCAGGGTGTCCGTCATGAAGACGAACAAAATTGCGCGCATGCCGTAGAAGCTGAAGCGCTCGGCTGCTTCGTTCCCGACGATGTATTTGATCTGGGACGGGTACTTCGCTTGAGTAGTCATTTCAAAGGGGTAGACCGGCTGTATATATTTGTCCACCCGCCTTGCTTCGACTTGATGCGTCATGTATACCCGGCGAAACTAAACGAGGTCACCTGTGAAGCAAACGATGCGGTCTTTGGCTTGGGTTGCGATGTTCGGAGCAGTGGTTTCAGCATGTTCACCGGCGCCTCGCCGTGCACTGACTCTGGAAGAAAAGACCGCGGATCTCCAGTGGCTCTATTCTCAGTTCAACGAGAACTACGCTCCGATGCAGTTGAAAGAGCGCCTTTACGGCTTTCGTTTTGAAGATTTGAAGGCCACCACTCTGACCACGGCGGCCGCGACGCGTTCCAACGAAGAGTTTTACCAAGTCCTTTACAGCTTCGTCGCGAAGTTCAAAGACGCGCATACGTCGGGGACTTTGATGGATTCAAGCCTCCCGGAGCGCACCCAGGTCGCGTACCTGGGTTTCAACGGCAAGCGCAAAGGCCTGTCACTTCTCGTGACGGAACTACTGCCGACGATCAAAAAAGACTCTCTTTTTCCGGTCAAGGTCGGCGACCTGATCCTGTCGATGGACGGGGTATTGCTTCCGGAAATCGTCCGCACGCAGATGGCGGAAATCCGTGACATGGGCCAGGACGAATCCAACCTGACCTATCATATGAATCGCCTGTTTAGTCGCGCCTCGACTGCCGGCAAAATGCCGACCGGCACGGACGCGATCATCAAAGTGAATCGCGGCGGAGTGGAACTTGAGTTCACGCTCCCGTGGATCACGAAAGACTTACAAACGTTCGCGCGCGAACAGGCTGCCGCAAAAAAAGCGGAAGCCGAAGCTCTCGCTTTGCAGCAGGGGCAACCGACACCTCCGCAGGCCGTTCGGGACGCAGCCCAGGAAGGTGCAGCGAGCGACGCAAGCGTATTTGATCTTGCCGCCCAAATCCTCGCCGGCGGTGACCTTGAGAAACTGATCAAAATTCTGAAGCAAACGCTTCGGGCGCCCGGATTCAATTACCTCAAGACTTTCATTTTCGTCGACACCCTCCCCACCTGGGACAGCGCGAATGTGAGCTCGATTCTCCGTCAAGCGACGGGCAATCCGCTTCAAGCCGCCGAAGATCCGACCGCGGTCCAGAACGCCCGGACGATTCCGGCCGGCGCGATGTTCCTGCAAGAGGCGAAAGCCTTTCCGACTTACGTCAAGCTCGAGCGTCAGCTCGACGCCGCCGGCGTCGCGACCGGCAAGAACAAGCTGATCGCGTACATGTATCTCAACACCTTTTCGCCAAGCGAAGAGGAGGACAAGGTCGTTGCGCAGGTCGCGGCTAGTTTGAAGACGCTTCAGGCCAATGGGGTGAAAGACATCGTCATAGACATGATCAACAACGGGGGCGGATCGCTCGTCTTGGGAATGCGACTCGCGCAGCTCTTTTCGGCGACCAAAGTGCGGATGCCGGATCTGCAGTTCAAGGTCAGCGATAGTTGGCTGGACTCCTTCGAAAGCGATAGCATGAACGCGAGCTCCGATGCCGAACGCGAGATCGCTCGCCGGGTTTACGTCGGCCTTAAAGAAGACGCCGCGCTCAATCTGAACATCTCTCGTCGTTGGAACGGCGAATCCCTGAGCCCGTTCCAGTTCGTGCCGAATCGTGACGTGACGACGAAGCTCAATGTTGTCTTGCTCGTCAACGAGATGTGCGCTTCGATGTGCGACATCTTCGCGGCGATCATGCGTGATAACGGCTTGGCTAAAGTCGTGGGTTCAAAGACCATGGGCGCCGGCGGAAACGTCGTCACGCACTTCCAGTCGCCAAATGCGCACTTCATCGTCAATCAGACGGAGTCGCTGGTGGTTCGCACCGGCGCGGCCGATGGTCGTTATGTCGAGAACGGCGGCATCGAGCCCGACACCGAAGTCAAAGTGAACGAGTCGATCTCCGAGAAGTACGAGCCGGTTCGTAAAAAGGCCGTTGATTTGATTCTGGCTGAGTAAAACGAAATCAAATTCGTAGTCTCAAGCTGCCTAGATGTCGTTGTTGATCCAGTCAGTGACCGCCTGAATGCCGGCGGGATCGATGATTTCGGTCGCGATCGGCGGCATGCCAAACGTTTCACGAGTGGTGGTCGGCGGCAGGTTGAGCGTTCGATCCATCATCCGAATGATCGGACGGCTCGTGGCCGGGCTGTCCGGCGTCACACGGTTCGTGGGTACGAGCGCGAGATAAGCGTTCTCTGTCGCCATCGACGTCGCGCTGAGATTATGTTTCAGCACAATCCCGGGCATGATTCCGAGCGGGTTGTGGCAATGCGAGCAGTTGGCGTGCATGTAACCGAACGCCGCTTTCGCGGAAGCCGAGCCTTGGATCGCAACCGAACCGGGCGCGACATTGGTGACTAGCGCGCGCGACGCGAGCCAGTCGTTCGTGACCTGACCGTCCGTGCGGTTCTGCGCGAGTTGCAGGACATCAAAACCGAGGACGACGTCTCTCGCGCCCTGGTGACAGGTGGCGCATTGGGCGGCGGCCGGAATATCATGCGGAGTTCCGCGGACGTTCGTCGCGCCTGCCGTGACGCTGTCGGCATCCCTCCCGTCGCCACGCCACTGGTAAGTATTGAAACTCCAGGAAGCCACGCCGTTGCCCGTCGCGATCTTCACCATCAGGCGGGTTTCAACTCGAAGTCCGTTTCGAACGAACTCTTTCCAGATCCGTGTGCCCACCGGGAATACCCAGTTTTCCATGTCGGACGTGTCGATCTGAGTGCCCTTGGGTAGATAGATAAAGCGCCCCTTGGCGGCGCTATCGCTCCAAAGCGGATATTGCGGTGAATACGAAAGCATGTACGGATTCACGAGCTGATTGGCGGCATCGTAGAACATGCACGTGGCGCTGAGCTGCGCGGGAATCGTGGTCAGAGATGCCGACTCGCAGGGATCCGGAATGTTGAATTCCGGCTCCAATGAATTGGTGCTCGCTCGCGAGAGCACAACCTCGTCATTGTTCGGCAATAAACAACTCGTCAGTAAGACGGCCGGAAAAATCAAAAATACGCGCCAGGCGCGAGCTGATTTCTGTTGAAGCATGGAAGTAACCCCCCTCGGAAGATCTATCTGATCATTATAGTCAGATATAAGTGTTACGCCAGCCGGGGTAGGTCGGCGTTGACGCGGGGGGTGCGTTCAACGCGATCTTAATTTAATTTCATGTACTTGACCGGATGGATGCGCGTCCCCATAAATGGAATTACTATGTGGAACATATCTAAACGGGTTTTCCTTCTGATCGCGGTCAACGTTCTGGTGATGATCAGCATTTCCATTTTGTTGAATGTGCTCGGAGTGCGGCCTTATCTCACGGCTTACGGGCTCGATTATGAATCGCTGATGGTCTTTTGCTTCGTCTGGGGCATGGGCGGCGCGTTCATATCGCTCGGGCTTTCGCGCATCATGGCCAAAATGCTGATGGGAGTGAAAGTCGTCGATCCAGCGACCCGTGATCCGGACTTGTCCGCGCTGGTTCAGATGATTCACCAGCATGCCCGCGCTGCCGGCCTGCCGAAGATGCCTGAAGTCGGGATCTATGAATCCATGGAGGTGAATGCGTTCGCCACCGGCCCGACTAAGTCCCGGTCCTTGGTCGCCGTATCCAGGGGGTTGCTGACTCGAATGAGCAGCGCGGAAGTGGACGGAGTCCTGGCACACGAAATTTCTCACGTCGCCAACGGCGACATGGTCACGATGACTTTGATTCAAGGAATCGTGAACGCCTTCGTGATGTTCCTCGCGCGCGTCATCGCGTTTGCGATCACGCAGGCGATGCGGTCTCGGGATGACCGCGGCAGCGCCACGAGCGGCTTCATGTTTCCGATGATTACGTTCGTGCTGGAAATCGTTCTCATGTTCTTCGGCGCGATCGTGGTCGCGTCGTTCTCACGCTGGCGGGAGTTTCGTGCTGACGCGGGCGGTGCGCGGCTGGCCGGACGCGACCGCATGATTGGGGCGCTCCAGAAGCTAAAACGAAATCATGAACTCGTGGATCCGTCCGCGCAGCCTTCGCTCCAAGCCATGAAGATCCACGGAAAAACCTCGGGTTTCATGGCTTTGTTTTCGACGCATCCCCCGCTTGATGAACGGATCCGGCGGCTGGAGATGATGACGTCGGTTTAGTCTTCTTGCGTCGCTTCGCGGGCGACTTTAGCTTCGGCTTGACCCGCATCGGGGCGACGCTCGCGGCCGGTGGCGGAGGCGTCGAACTTCGGAGCGGCTGTGCGAGATCTGGAATGACGGGTTCGCCACTGATCGAGTCCAAGGCGCTTCCGATCTCCTTCATTTTTTCTTCCAGGCGCTTCGGAAACTCGGCGCTCATTTCAAAAATATCGGTGCCCGGGCGGCTGACCCAATGACCGACCAATCCTCGCGGTAAGCCTTCTTCCGAGTCCCGGAAGGGCGGATAAAAGAGGCCCGCTTGCGGAGGACGCCAACCTTCGGCGATCAGGTCGAGCTTTCGGAAGATCCGCACGACGTCGATCGAAGCGGTGTAAATATAGTTCACATATTTGGGCGCACGGTCGATTCCCCAGCCCAGATTCAGTATCCAGATGTCGATCGCGAGTCCCGTCGTGAAATGAAAGCGCATCGCGTTTCCCGCGGTCCGCGACGGTTCGAGATACATCCCCATCGAAATATCCGACTTGAGATCCTTGAATTCCGCCCACACGTAATTCGCGCCGATCCGAGGCTGGACCGTCGGCGACTCGCCGGCGAGCCGATTATTGTCCGACAGGAGGGCCGCGCCTTGAGTTTTTCCGACGAAATAAAGCGCGGTGCCGAGGCGAAAGAGTCGATTGGGAATCCAGCCGGTTCCCAAGGCGAGATGCCAGGGAACTTTGATCGGTTGATTGAAGTCCGCAATCCCGTTGGAAGGATGCGCGACCACATCCGACGGAAACAGCACGGGCAAATTATAGGCGACCCCAATCAGGATTCGATTCCACGTACGCCACATCAGCCCGAAACTGGCGGTGATGCCGTAGGAATGGAGCGCTTCGTCGGGAAACGCCTGATCCGGAAAATCCAACCCGTGCACCGCTTGGCCGAGAATGAAGCTCGAGCCGAGCGAGAGGCGATTGTTGAAAAAGACTCGGGCCGCCGAAAAGCGAAATTCGCGGACTTTGACCGAAGCGTCGACCCGCGCATTGGTCGTCGGCAAATTGTAGATCTGTCCCTCGCTCGTGGGCGTCCACCACCCGACGGAGAATCCCCAGGGATAGGCCCCTCCGGCGATGCCGATGTTGGAGCTTCGGATGCTCTGGTCGAAATCTTGAAGATTGCCGTCCTTCAGTTTGTTCCCCGCGAGCTGTATCGTGACGTTTCGAAGTGTCATTGAGAGACCCGCTGGATTATCCGTCGATGCGATGAATGTATCGGCGAGTCCGACCATGGCCCCGGCCATTCCGATCGTTCGAATATCCCCTCGGACCGTGCTGCTCCAGCCGGAGAATGGCCGAGTCCGAGTGGCATAGGGGAGGACCGTGGCGTGGACGATGCTCAGGGCGCCGCTGAGCTCCAAACAGAAAACGAAAAGAACTCCCCGCATGAACATGTGGCGGAATTCTAACCATTCCCTGTGTTTGAGGCTAGAATCAAAGGCAACAAGGCCTTTGCTGCATCGGGCCAGCGCGCCCGATCGGCGGGAGTCTTGCTCCGCCGCGGACCCTAGGTTAGCCAAGGCAATGGTTTTCTGGATTGCCCTAGCGTTGGGGAGTTCGCTCGCTCACGCTTCGCCCATAGGGTTGGAGCCCGATTGGTCGGAAGGCTTCACCGTCCCGGACGGAGGTCGCGGCAATCCGTATGCGGTTCCCGCGGGCGAGTGGTCCCGCGTATTCGCCACCGGCCGCCTCCATACGCTGCACTATCCGGTCGACGTGACCGGGATGTTGATCCCCTTCCGGCCTCTGCAGTCGATTGTCGAAGGCGAGGACTCAAACCCGCTTCGGCGCTGGATGGTGGCGCTCTTTCGCGACTTCTCCGGAACGCACTCCATGGACGACGTTTACAATCGCGCGGGTCTCAATACCTATCCGATCACCACGGATCCCGTGACGAGTGTTTATCATGTACCCCGTGACCGCGCCGCCGAAGGTCGCATGGGGGCCACGCAGATTCGCGCCCGGAACGGCGCGGTGGGGTTCACGTTTAGCTGCGCCGCGTGCCACACGGCTGAACTTTTCGGAAAACGGGTCATCGGTATGTCGAATCGTTTTCCGCGCGCGAATGAATTCTTCCGTGAAGGCCTGCAAGGAGTCCGTTTGCTCACGCCGGCTTTCTTCCAAGCCACCACCGACGCGACCGCGCCCGAAGTGGAAATGTATACGCGGACCCGCGAAGCAGTTCGCTATGTCTCCGTCAAATCACCGCTCGCGCTCGGTCTGGACACGTCGCTCTCGCAAGTGGCGCTCAGTATGGCTCATCGCGGACTCGACCCCTTCGCCGCACGGGATCCTCAATACGCGAAAAAACCTCGTCCGGATCGGCTCGACAATAACCCGGCCGATTCCAAGCCGTCCGTCTGGTGGAATCTCAAGTACAAAAATCGCTGGCTCTCCGACGGCAGTATCGTGTCTGGGAACCCGATCTACACCAATATTCTCTGGAACGAGATCGGCCGAGGCGTGGATCTCCATATTCTGGATGAATGGCTCGGCAAAAATTCGGATGTCATCGCGGAGCTTTCCACGGCGGTCTTCGGTTCTGAAGCTCCACGCTACACGGATTTTTTTGAAGCGGCTCGCATCGACGAAACCCGCGCGCGCCGGGGTCAGATGCTTTTTGATGTGAACTGCGCCCAATGTCATGGCACTTATCAAAAGCAGTGGGACGTGCCGGGTTCCGAAAGTCTCCCCTGGGCGGACCGCATGAAGACCGTGCAGGTGGACTACCCGAAGCAAACTGCGGTGAAAGACGTCGGCACGGATGCGTTTCGCTGGCGCGGGATGGAATCGCTGGCGCGCTCGTTGAATCCGCTCGAAATTTCCCGGCGAAACGGAATCGTGATCAGACCACAAAAGGGTTATGTACCGCCGCCGCTCGTGGGGATCTGGGCGCGTTGGCCTTATTTTCACAACAATTCGGCCCCCTCGCTTTGCGCGGTCCTGACCGCGGGCAAAAGCCGGCCGAAGTCCTACTGGGCGGGAGAAGCTCGGAATCAGACCCTGGATTTTGATGATGAATGTATCGGCTACCCGAGCGGGCGGGCCGTGCCCCGCCAGTGGAAGGAAAGTCCTGAGCAATGGTACGACGGGCGCAAGGCCGGGCTTTCCAATCTGGGGCATGATGAAGGGATTTTCCTCGAGGCGGGGCGAGAGCTTTTGAGTCCCGGCAACAAGCGTGACCTCATTCAATTTCTGAAGACGCTTTAGGAGATTTGTACCATGTGGAGTTTGCTCGGCGCCTATCGCGCCTATGATCCGGCCTCGAACAGTCGGATCGAGAGTTTTTTCCTTTACCCGGGCGTGAAGGCGATCGCCTTTCATCGCGTCGCGCATGCGCTTCATCGCGCGCGGGTGCCGTTCTTGCCCCGACTCTTGTCTGAAATTTCGCGATTCCTGACCGGCATCGAAATTCATCCGGCCGCACGAATCGGGCGAAATCTGATCATTGATCACGGAATGGGTTTGGTCATCGGCGAAACGACGGTGATCGGGGATCACGTCATCCTTTATCAAGGCGTGACTTTGGGCGGCACGCGGCTTGAGCGCGTGAAGCGCCATCCGACGGTGGAGGATCACGTTGTCGTCGGAGCCGGCGCAAAAGTACTCGGCAACATCAAGATCGGTCGGGGCGCTCGGATTGGCGCCAATTCCGTCGTGGTTCGCGATGTCGCGCCCGATACCACGGTCGCGGGAATTCCGGCGACGCTCGTCGCATCGACTGGAGCCCGCCAAGGCGAAGAACTGAGTCACGATCGGATTTAAAAGTAGAGGCTCGTTCAGGTTGGCGAAGCTTCCTGAATCAAGCGTTCGATCGCGCTTGTCAGGGTTTGGAACTCAATCGGCTTCGGCAGGAACTTCACGTCGGGAAAACGGATGAGCCCAGCCGCCAATGGATGGCCGGGCGGGAGAGCCGAGATCACGACGACGGGAACCTTCGACAGAATCGCATGCGAAACGCGCTGATCGAGAAACGCGTTTCCATCCATGAAGGGCATGTGCAGATACAGGACGACCACGTCCGGACTGAACGATTTTACTGCATCGAGTGCCTCTCGACCGTTCGCGACGGAACGCACGGTGTAACCGTCATATTCGAGAGAAAGTTTGAGGATATCGCGAATCCCGAGATCGTCCTCGACCAGGAGAACCTGGCCCCTCATCGCCGCCATGTTTAGAAGCGGTAGCTCACGCCCGTGTGCGCAACGATGGCTCGGCTGCTGAAGTCGCCAGCGATGCTGGTCGTGGCGCTCTCCACATAAGTACCGCTGCCACTTGCAAAGCTGTATTCGACGGCGACATCGACGTCGAGTCGGCCACCCATCAAGGATTTACCGACACCCGCGACCAAAGTATGACCCATGCCCGGCGAGGCAATCGTCGCGCGAGCGAAGGCCGCGCTCGTCACCTGCGAAGTGAGAACATATCCGCCGCGAAGCGTGAGATCGTCGCTCATTTGGGTTTGATAGCCGAGCCGAATATTATGTTGATTGGTCCAGTGGAGTTCTACGTCGGCAGCGTCCACTGCGAACGGAGTGCCGGTGATGCGCGTGGTAATCGCTGAGCCGCTCACATCGAGCTTACGGTTGAGGGCATAACGCGTGAATGCGTAATCCATCATGACTCGATTGTAGGCTCCGAGTTTGTAGGCGGTTCCCAAATTGAGCTGCATTGGAAAGGTTCCGGCGATTTCCGCCGTGCCGGTCGAGCCGGTCATCGCGAGGCTGTCACCGAGCGCGCTTTCAGCGAATCCGCCGATATCGCCTTTGGCGTTGAAGCTGAGCGTGGATCGAAACGAAGCCCCGAAGCTGAAGTCACAATTTTTGGGTGCGTACTGGCCGCCGATGCGAAAGCCATTGTACCGAGTGGCGTTCAAATTCGTGAGATTGAGGTTGATGAGCGGAATTGAAGCGACCGGAACTGTTGCGGCGCTGGAGAAGCGAGCGTCGACCTGAGTCAGGCGCCAAGCGCCGCCGATTCGCAGGCCATCCATGATTTCGTAGCCTAGTCCGAGGGAGTATTCGATGATCTTGAGATCGGTTTCGATCGTCGGACGAAGCGTGTCGTATATCGGGTTTCTGGCGGCGTAACTCACGCCTTCGTATTTGGAGCGCGTGCCACCGGCGACGTAGGAGCCCATTCCGATTCCGAGGCCGTCCGTCAGTTTGTATCCGATGAAGGCGCCGAAGGCCGGTGAAAAGGTTTGGTTTCCGTCGAGGTTGACTCCGCTCGAAACGATCGGGCCCTTGAACTTGCTGAAAGTTGGGGAGAGGTTGCCCGTGAACTCGATGCCTTTGACTTGGGAGAGGCCGGCCGGATTGAAGTAAAGCGACTGAGCGTCATCCGCGCTGGCCGTCGCCGCGCCGCCGATCGCGCCGTACTTGGCGGACCAGAGAACCGATTTTTCGAATCCCGCGCCAAGGGCAAGGGATTGTGTGAAGAGCAGGGTCGTGAACGTCAGGACGTGGGTCAGCGAAAGTTTCATGGGCGGAATGTGTCATGAAGGCATCGGTTGTAAACGAAAAAAAGGGCGGGGTCGGCTCACCGACCCCGCCCTAAAATGTCATTTTTGATCTGATGATCGTTATTTAAGGATCTTGATCGACTTGATTTTGATGTCGGTCTTCGGCTTGTCGCCTGGCTCGCGTTCCGCGGAGACGATTTTTTTCACGACGTCCATGCCCGACTTCACTTCGCCAAAGATCGTGTGCTTGTCGTTCAACCAAGGCGTCGGCGCGACGGTGATGAAGAATTGCGAACCGTTGGTGCCGGGGCCGGAGTTCGCCATCGCGAGCATTCCGGGCTTGTCGAATCGCACGGAAGCGTCGAATTCGTCCGCAAACTGGTAACCCGGGCCGCCGGTGCCGTTTCCGTTCGGGTCTCCGCCCTGAATCATGAAGTCGGGGATTACGCGGTGGAAAATGGTTCCGTCGTAAAGCGGCTTTTTAACTTCTTTGCCGCCCGCTTTCGGGTCCTTCCAGGCTTTTTTGCCGCTGGCGAGCTCCAAGAAGTTCTCGACCGTCTTTGGAGCCTTGTCGGAAAAAAGTTCGACTTTAATGTCACCGAGTGACGTCTGGATGAGGACGGTCGGATGCTTCGCATCGGCCGCGAAAGTCTGCGTCGCGAGCGCGAACGCGAGGAAAGCGGAAAATAGATTGGCGCGTTTCATTGGGAGTCTCCTAGGGTTAAGCTGAGCTTCGAATTATGGAGATCGATTCTCTCACAGTCAACCCAGCAGTGAGTGTTCCGGCGCTGGCCCGGAATATGATGCGTAAACACGCTTGGCAGTTTACGGCTTTCGTAGGTGGATTTCTGTTCGATGTCGTGACTCTCGGTCGGATTGACGATCTGACGTTTTTAATCAGCCAAACCGCGTGGATCGCCACCTTGTCGGCTTGGCTCGTGGTCGAACTGCTGGAGCGTGAATCACTCCTGAGTTTCGAGCCTTGGTCGGACAAAGGACCGCGTTGGCGCAAGGTTCTGAGTTATCGGGATCTCATTCCGCAGTTTTTGTTCGGCGGACTTCTTTCGGTGCACGCCATCTTTTACTTCAAAAGCGCCGATGGAATCGCCTCTTGGATTTTCGTCGGACTGCTTGCTTTAGCGCTGCTGGCGAATGAAACGCCTCATTTTACCCGATCCAAGGCCCCAGTCCGCTTTGGGCTTCTCTCGCTCTGCGTCGTGTCGTTCTTCATGTTCTTCTGGCCGATCGTGCTTGGATGGGTAGGAAGCGTTCCGTTCGCGCTGGGGATCCTTTCGACGCTGATCTTTTTTGAGCTTTTGCAACGTGCCGTCATCAAGCGAGGAATTGTTGCCCGCGTGGCGAGGAGGGCCGTGGTCTGGCCGGCAAGCGGCGTGCTTTTGGTTTTCATGGGGCTCTATCTGCTTCAATGGATTCCGCCCGTACCTCTTTCCGCTCAAAAAATCGGGATCTACCACAACGTCGAAAAGGTCGGTGACGAGTACCGGCTTTCGATGGAGGCGCCACAATGGAAGATCTGGTGGCGCGGTGACGAGGTTTACCATGCCCAACCGGGGGATCGGCTCTTCGTTTTTACGCGCATTTTCGCACCGCGATCGTTTCGCGACGAGATTCGGGTGAGATGGGCCAAGTGGGTCGTGGGTCGAAGCGCGTCGCGTTGGGAGGACTGGGACTCCATCCCTTTGACGCTCGTGGGAGGGCGCGAGAACGGATTTCGAGGGTTCGCGTTCAAGAGCAACTTCGAGCCGGGGCAGTGGCGAGTCAGCATCGAGACGAGCGATGGACGGGAAATCGCGTCGATGAAGTTTGACGTCGTCGCCGACCTCGCGGATCGCCCGCGCGTCTTTCGGTACGAGTTCGAATAGGGTAGGCTCCTGCCATGTCTGATGGAAAAAATCTCGAAACCCACCTGTTCATCTGCACCAATCTTAAAGAGAAGGGTGAATCCTGTTCCGCCCGCGGAAGCGTCGAGCTTCGTGAAAGTGTGAAAGCCTTGTGCCAGGACCCCGCACGCGGTTGGCACGGGCGGGTTCGGGTGAACGCCTCGGGGTGCCTGGGCCGCTGTGCCGAAGGCATCACCGCCGTGCTTTATCCCCAAGCCCACTGGGTGGGCAATCTGACGCCCGGGAGCGCTTCGGTCCTTGAGCGAGCGCTCTCGGAAGTGTTGGACCGAAAGGCGTGAATGGCGGCGTCGTACAAAGTTTATCAATCCGCGGGCTGCGACTCCTGCCGTAAGGCCCTGAAATTTCTTGATGATCACGAGATCGACTATGAGTCGATCCCTATCGTTGATCAGCCTCCTACTCGCGCCGAACTCGATCGCATGCTCGAGCATTTGGGCGGCGATCTTCGCAAACTCTTTAATACCTCGGGCCTGATTTATCGGGAGATGAAGCTCGGCGAAAAACTTCCGAAGCTCACGCCGGACCAAGCGCTTAAACTGCTGGAGAAGAACGGAAAACTCGTGAAACGTCCGTTTGTCCTGGGTCGTTCACGGGGCCGGGAAGTCGGCGCGGTCGGCTTCCAAGAAGCCGAATGGAAAAAGAACTTTCACAAGTAGCGCGTCAGCCTTCGCTTTTCATATCGCACGCGACGCCGATGCTTGCGCTCGCCACGTCCGACGATGACGCCTACGCGGCTTCGCTTCGAAGCTTCTTCACCCGCCTCATGTCCGGCCGCTCACGACCGCGGGCGATCGTTGCGGTTACGCCTTATGCCACCTCGAAAGATTCCGTCGAAGTCTCCTTGGATCGCGAACCGGGGATCATTCACGGGTTCGGCGGGTTTCCGTCTTCCCTCTACGAAATGAATTACGCTTGCGCCGGATCGCCGGAAGTCGCCGCTCAGGTCGCGGGACTCATCGGTAAGGCGAATATCGAAGTCGGGCTCGAAACGGGCCGCAGGCTCGACCCGGCCGTCTGGATCCCGATGCGTACGGCTCGACCCGAAGCGGATCTACCGATCGTGACGGTATCGATGCCGCTTGAACTCGGTCCTCGGGGAGTGCTCAAGCTCGGGCATGCGGTCCGGGAACTGCGTGCGGAGGGCGTCCTGATCATCGGATTCGGCGCCGTTGTTTACAACGCGTCCGCCGTGCAGTGGCACGGCAAGCATGCGAGGCCTGTCGCCTGGGCCGAGGAATTTCAGAAGTGGATTCTGGAACGCTTGGTGGCGAAGGATGTCGAGTCGCTCGTCGAGTTTCAAAAGCTCGCCCCGCACGCAAGCCTTGTGCAGCCCGAGCCGAAGCACTTGTATCCGCTGCTATTCGCACTCGGGGCGGCCTGGCCGGGGGACGAACTTCAAATCATTTTCGATGCGATCGAATACTCCACGATCTCGTCGCTCAGCGTGGCGCTGGCCACGCCGGAGCTTTAGTTCAGAAACCGCGAACGCTCGCTTGGAGTCGGAATGCGGCAAGTTTCGCTTTTTCCGAACCACTGATACCGGTTTCGGGAGATCCAGCGATAAACCGCGTCTCGTAACGGGCGAGGGATGATGAAGAAGAGTCGGACGAGGGTCCAGGGACCCCCGATCGCACACAAAGCATAAAGCACAGCGTCAGAGCGTTCGTAGAGACGCGATTCGACCCAGAGCAGCACGGTTTCGGGCGAATCGTTGGGGAGGGGGAGCGGCAATCCAAGCTTGAGCAGGAGGGCCGCCCCCGTTTCGCCCTGCAGAGTCGCAAAGCGCAGGTGGCCCTTATGATCGGCCTGGAGGAGAAAATCCACCAGGCGATTGCAGAGCCCGCAGACGCCGTCAAAAAGAAGCAGGGGATGCGGCTCCATGCCTTTCAGTTTAGTCGTCGTCCGAGTAAAATGACACGGCAATGCCGACAAACGAAAATATTGAACTGAGATCGGTCGTGGACCTGCTTCGCGAGACCAACACCGACGCGAAAGTGGCCCCTGAGTTTTTTCACTCCCTCTTGACGCTCGAACTTTACGCCATCGGGAGCCGGCGTACCGTCAAGCCGGGCGACTTCACGGGGTCGCATTTTGAACTGGTGAGCTTCGCGGATGGCGCGGGTGCTTCATTCGTTCCCATTTTTTCCGATCGAGAATTCATCCCGCCACTGCAGGACGGCTTTCACCGCGTCGCGCTGCGCGGTCGCGCTCTGCTCGATCTGACACGCGGCCAGCGAGTGGTACTCAATCCGGGTCGGCCGGAGTTGAAGGTGTTTTCGGCCGCGCAAATCGAAACGATTCTGGATCGCCTCGTCCATGGAGGTCCTCCGGAGGTCACGCCATGACCGAGGTCGCCCGTCAGTATCTTTTCGATTATCTCATGGAGGAATTTCGTAAATTTCCGGAAGTTCGCGTGCGCATGGTGCCTTATCGCGAACCGGGCACCGAAGATGACGGCGTGCAGGTTCGCACGGAAGCGCGGGAATTTTTTTTCGAAACCATCTGGGTCGTGGGTCAGCGGATGGACCTCGTGACTGGATTGGTCGGTAAAATTCGGGAGGGGTTGGAATGACGACTCAGGACGATGACTACAAATCCAAGCTGACTCCCGAACAGTACCGGGTCTGCCGCCAGAAGGGGACCGAAGCTCCGTTCACCGGCGAATACTACAACACGAAGACGCCGGGTGTTTATCGCTGCGCCTGCTGCGGCGACAAACTCTTCACTTCGGATTCAAAATACGATTCAGGGTCGGGTTGGCCGAGCTTCTTCGAGCCGATCGACAAAGCCGCGGTCGTCGAGCATGTCGACAAGAGTCACTTCATGGTTCGGGTCGAAATCGCTTGCGCGAAATGCGGATCCCATCTCGGTCATGTCTTTGATGACGGGCCGGAGCCGACGGGGCTCCGCTATTGCACCAATTCGGCGTCCCTTAAGCTTGAGCCGAAGGAAGAAGCTGACTGATCGCGAGGCCCCGCGAAAAGCGGCTCGGACCGACGTGTCTGATTACGGCGCCCCCCAGACACAATTCGTCGTCATAAAAGACCACGGATTGTCCGGGCGTGATCGCGCGCTGGGCAACGGCGAAACTGACGTGCAGCCGACCGTCTGAGTTGAGTCGAACGCGGCAATCCTGATCGGGTTGCCGATACCGGACTTTGGCCCGAACTTTTAGTTCATCGCCCCGGGCGAGCGCGTTCGGCAGCCCGGTCACCCAGCTGGTTTCTTCGGCCTCCAGCCAGTCCGCGAAGAGCGCGGGGTGATCCGCGCCGCGTTCGACGTAGACGATGTTTTGCTTTGAGTCTTTGGCCACCACGTACCAGGCTTCGCCTTCGCCGCCCAAGCCAAGACCTTTTCGCTGGCCGAGCGTGTAGTAGGCTGATCCTTCGTGTTCGCCGACGACCGATTGATCGAGGTGCCGAATTTCGCCGGGGCGCGCGGGCAGGTACTTCGATAGAAAATCACGGAAATCGCGTTCGCCGATGAAGCAAATGCCGGTGCTGTCTTTCTTGGTGGCGGTCGCCAACCCATGGTGCTTCGCGATTTCGCGGATCTCCGTCTTGTTCAAGTGACCGATGGGGAATCGCGCGCGTTCGAGCTTGTCGGTCCTCACCGCATGAAGAAAATAACTCTGATCTTTGTTTGCGTCGGCCCCTTTGAGGAGGGTAGCCCGTCCCTCAAGGTCGCGCCCAATCTGCGTATAATGGCCAGTGGCAAGACTGGTGGCGCCCAAGTCCGAGGCTTTTTCTAAAAACACATCGAACTTGATCTCTCGGTTACAGAGGACGTCCGGATTCGGGGTGTAGCCGGCTTCGTATTCTTTTAAGAATCGCACAAAGACTCGGTCCCAATATTCGCGGACAAACTCGACCGCGTGATACGCGATTCCGATGCGGTCGCAGACTCGCTTAACATCGTCGTAATCCTGCGCGGTCGTGCAGTGCCCGTGCTCGTCTTTCTCTTCCCAATTCTTCATGAAGAGTCCGATGACATTGTGGCCTTGCTCTTTCAGGAGCAGTGCCACGACGGACGAATCCACTCCGCCGGACATCCCGACGACGATGGTTTCTGGTGTTGCCGGAGTAGAATGTTTCGGAATCATCTTTTTTAAATTACAACGCGGAGCGGAATTCCTCCAGTGCTCATTGACCGCATCGCGTCTTGCGATTACGCCTGAAGGAACAGAATCCGGGGGGATTTGCATGAGCCTGATTCGCGCATTGCGGTTGGTCTGGGTTTTACTCCTGTTCTTAACCCCGACCGCATTCGCGGTTTACCCGCTCAGTGGCGTTTACATCAATTCGGATGGCTCGCCCTTGATACCCCTGATTCGAGCCGCTCAAACCACCCTGGATGTAGAAATCTATACGATGACTGATCGGCTGGTGCGACAGGAGTTTCGTGCCGCGCTGGCCCGTCGGGTACGCATTCGCGTAGTGAAGGATTCCACGGGCAACACGGTCGCCGCCTGCAACGTCTTTGATCCGGCGCCCAGCCCCAACCCGGACTGCGACGACCAGAAGAAACTGACGACTGAGATTAAAAAAGGGGGCGGCGCGTTTGTGCCATTCAATCAGGCGGATTTTTGCGGCGTCCGGGGTGAGCCCTGTTTCCAGCACGGCAAGATGGTGATCGCGGACGGCAAAGTCGCGATGCTGAGTTCGGGTAATTTCGAACCGACGAGCCTCTGCCACCTTCAAGCGAATCCGGCGCGGTGCAATCGCGATTACAGCGTCATCATTTCTCAGCCGGGTCTGGTCGTGATTCTGAATGCCGTATTTGAGAAAGACGTGCTTGCGAAGGCCTACGATCTGAAAAGCTTGCTCGCCTCTTTTCCCGGCGCGGCGCAGCTCACCGTTAGCCCACTCAGTCTCGCACCGCTTCTTGCGTTCATTCGGAGCGCGCGGACGTCGTTGATCATTCAAAATCAGTATCTTCATGAACCGAACATCAACTCCGCGCTTCGCGAAGTCGCCAAGCGGGGCGTCAAGGTTTCGATCAATATCGCGAGTCCCTGCGCTTTCGGCCGGCCCAGTGCCGGAGAAGCACAGTCATTTGCCACGATCTTCAAAGCGTTCGACGAGGCCGGCGTCGAATCGCGGATGTTCACGCGGCGTGAAACGATTCAGGGTAAACCCGGCTACCTGCATGCCAAGGCGATTCTCGTCGACAGCAAGACTGCGTGGGTCGGGTCGGTTAATGGTTCGACGCATGCGGTTTCGCGAAATCGCGAGTTCGGTTTGTTCTTCAGCGATGTCCGCGCCGTGCGCGTTCTGGAAGACCGAATGGTCGCGGATTTCCGAAGTGAGAACGGCGAAACCTGGCAGGAAGGCCTGCGCTGTCTCAGAGATTAGGCGGCGGCGTGACGGCGCTTGCGTGCGACGAAGGCGATACCTTGGGCGTTCAGCTGGAGGTCGAACTTCAAAAGTTCTCGTTCGGCCGTCGCCCAAGGGAGTTTTCGCTCTCTCGTGTAGCGTTCCATATGGGCCTGGATTTCAGTGAGGCAGAAGGCGTCGAGTTCGGCATCGGTCGATGAGCTGACGAGTGCGCGTTCGAGGAGCGCGCCCGAAAAGTCGAGATGGTGGGTGAGCTCCTGCGCCACGCGGGCAAGATCCGTCACCTCCCCGAAGTGAGTGGGGTAGGCGTGGGTCGCGCCGGATGCCGCGATTCGTTCGATCGAGGCGACGGCGAGCGCGGCGTCGAAGTCGGTGGGGCTGGTTGAAGGCAGCACGAAAAGGCCGTGTTTCTGCAGAGCGGGGTAACGCAGCCCGAAGGCATCGCCGGTGAAAATCGTGTCTCCGTCCTGAATGCAGAAGTGGTGATTGGCGTGTCCGCGGGTATGAAGAAAACGGAGTTCCCGATTTCCAAGCGCGACGCGGGCGCCGTCATCGAGAGGCCGGACCCGCTTTGCGTCGATCGGAAGAATCGCCCCGTATAGTTTGTCGAAAATCGCCGCGCCGTAGACCTGGCGGGCGCTGGCAACAAGTTTGGCGGGATCGATGAGGTGAGGCGCGGCGCGAGGATGTGCGAGGATCGTCGCCTGCGGGCAGTGCCGCAGCAGCTCCGCGGTTCCGCTCGCATGATCCAGGTGAACATGGGTGACAATGATGTACCGAACCTGCGCGGGCGTCAGGCCGCGCGCTTTCAGCGCGGCGAGAAGCCGGGGCACTGCATGGAGAGTGTTATTGTCGATGAACGCCGCCTCAGTCGCGTCTTCAATCAGGTACGCCGCGGCGAATTGCGGAAAAACATATTCACAATCGATCGTGGTGACCCGGGACATGTCCGAATTCACTGCGCGATGGCGGGCGTCGGAATCGCTGAGGGATCGGTCACGATCGTAGCCGCCTTTTCGCGGGAATGTTTTACGGCCGTGAGCACGGAGCCCGTAAAGCTCGCGCCGACTCCGGCAACCGCTATCCAAAAGACGATGGTCAAAGGCTTCATGGGAATTTTCATCATTACCTCAGGGGGCTGAGCGCGCCTTGGATTTGGCTCGTGTATCGGTTCTCTTTGAGTTGATCGGCGTACTGGACGTTGCCGTTGGCGAGCAACCGGAGCGACAGGCGATATTCTCGCTCCGCCCGCGGACCTCGAATGACGAGCTCGAGCGTCTGAACAGTGATCCGGCCGATTCGCTTTCCGTCTTCTATAAGCTCGCCGCCCGGCCCGACTTGCAGTTTCATTAAATCCTTCCAGACGTGCATGTCGCAGCGGCCTTGCGTGTAGATTTCCACGTTTCGTCCTGCGGCCTTGAGCATGAGGCCGATTTCTTCGCAGCCCTTCTGATCGTTGGTCGAATCGGCGAAGCGACCCTGGCCGTCCCACGCGCCGTCCACGGGCCAGGCCCAGGCATGCGGTGTTATCAGAAGCGAAAGGAGCGCCAGCGTACGCACGGATTTCATGGCGCCGACTCTATTCAGAATCGGGTCAAGAAACCATCAATGTTTGAACTGGTCGGCTTCGGTCGAACCCTTGAGAGCGGAGGTGGACGCTTGTCCGCCGCTCAGCGCCATCAGGACGTGATCAAAGTAGCCAGTTCCGACTTCGCGCTGGTGGCGCGCAGCGGTATAACCGGACTTTTCGAGCGCGAACTCTTCTTCCTGTAGCTTCACGTAGGACGTCATGCCGTCTTTGGCGTAACCGCTCGCGAGCTTGAAAGCGTCGAGGTTGATCGAGTGCCAGCCGGCCAAAGTGATGAACTGATACTTATAGCCGAGCTGGGCGAGATCCTTTTGAAAGCTCGCGATTTGTTTGTCGTCGAGATTCTTTTTCCAATTGAATGAAGGCGAACAGTTGTAGGCCAGCAGTTTGCCTGGAAACGTCTCGTGGATCGTCTTAGCAAAGCGCTCGGCTTCCGCCATGTCGGGCTTTGAAGTTTCGAACCAGACGAGATCGGCGTAAGGGGCGTAGGCGAGCCCGCGTGCGAGGGTCGGCTCCATCCCGTCGCGGACGCGGTAATAGCCTTCCGGAGTCCGTTCCAAATTGCCCGACTTGTCCCGGAGCAGGAATTTCTGATCGCGTTCGTCGATGTCGGCGGTCATGAGTGTCGCCCCGAGAGCGTCGGTACGCGCGACGATCAAGGTCGGAACGTCGAGGACATCCGCCGCCAAGCGGGCGCCGGCGAGAGTACGGACGAACTGCGAAGTCGGAACAAGCACTTTGCCGCCCAGGTGGCCGCATTTTTTCTCCGACGCGAGCTGGTCTTCGTAATGGACCGCGGCGGCACCCGCTTCGATCATGCTCTTCATGAGTTCGAAGGCGTGGAGTGGACCGCCAAAGCCGGCTTCGGCATCCGCGAGAATCGGCACGTACCAATCGGTTTTGCGATCGCCTTCGACGGCCGTGATCTGGTCCATGCGCATGAGGGCGTTGTTCAGGCGTTTGACGAGTGCGGGCACGGAGTTCGAAGGATAAAGGCTTTGATCGGGATAGGTCTGGCCCGAGAGATTGGCATCGGCGGCGACCTGCCAACCGGAAAGATAAATCGATTTCAGGCCGGCTTTGACCATCTGTACCGCTTGCGATCCGTTCAGGGCCCCGAGCGAGTTGACGTAGGATTCATTTTGCAAAAGGTGCCAGAGTCGTTCCGCGCCGCGCTTCGCAATCGTGTACTCGACGCGCAAAGAGGCGCGCAGGCGAATGACGTCTTCGGCGGAGTAGTCGCGGCGAATATTTTTCCATCGCGCTTCGCTGGTCCATCGCTTCTTTAAATCCTGGACGGCGGCGTTGTCGCTGAAGCTGTTGGGGATACCGAAGTTTGCGTGGCTCATGAATTTTGCTCCTTGTTCACCGGTTCAGTTCAAATGATGCGCGAATACGCAGGAATTGTCAGGAATTCCTCAAACGTCGGGGAGAGGACCAGCTGATCGAGGATCTCGGAGGCGTCTTTCAAGCGACCCTTGGTCGGGCCCCCGAGTCTTTGAAGTTCGTCGTCACGGAATCGCCGATAAGATTCGGCTGTCAATTTCTGATCGTTCTCGAGCTTGGCCCCGTGCCGGACCCACTGCCAGAGTTCGGCGCGTGAGATTTCGGCGGTGGCTGCGTCTTCCATTAGATTATGGATTGCCGCCGCGCCGATTCCCCGAAGCCAAGAGTCCAAGTATTGAAGCGCGATATCGATGTTCACGCGGACGCCGCTCTCGGTGACCCGGCCGCCTTCAATCTTCGGATTCAGAAGAGCCGAAGCATCCGCTCGGACTTCGTCGCGAAGGCGATCTTTTTGGTTGGGTTTTGATCCGAGTTTTTTGTCGAAGATCTCTTTCGCGACCGGCACGAGATCGGGGTGCGCCACCCAAGTGCCGTCAAAGCCGTCCGTGCTCTCACGTTCCTTGTCCGCGCGGACCTGCGTGAGCGCGCGTTCATTAACCTCGGCATCTTTGCGGCTCGGAATGAACGCCGACATCCCGCCCATCGCGTGAGCTCCACGGCGATGGCAAGTTTTGACGAGAAGTTCGGTGTAGGCGCGCATGAAGGGAACCGTCATCGTGATCTTGGATCGATCCGGCATCTGGTAGGCGGGATCCGCACCGAGTTTTTTGATGAAGCTGAAAATATAGTCCCAGCGGCCGGCGTTCAGCCCCGCCGCGTGTTCGCGGAGCTCAAAGAGGAACTCGTCCATCTCAAACGCCGCCATGATGGTTTCGATCAGGCAGGTCGCGCGAATGGTCCCGCGCGGAATTCCGAGCCGCTCTTGGGCATAGACGAAAACGTCGTTCCAAAGTCGCGCTTCGAGATGGCTCTCCATCTTAGGCAAGTAGAAGTAGGGGCCGCTTCCGCGGATCAGGAGCTCGCTCGCATTATGAAAGAAGTAGAGCCCGAAATCGACGAGGCTGGCCGAAAGACGTCCGCCTTTCTCGTCAACGAGGTGGGCTTCTTCAAGGTGCCAGCCTCGCGGGCGGACAACGAGCGTGGCTAGGCGGTCACCGAGTTTGTATTCTTTCCCTTCCGGACTTTTGAATGTCAGCCGTTTGCGGACGGCGTCGACGCACGTCGTTTGACCAGCGATGATGTTCGGCCAGGTCGGTGAGAGTGAATCCTCGAAATCCGCCATGAAGACGTTCGCGCCGGAGTTCAGTGCGTTGATCGTCATTTTGGCTTCCGCGGGGCCCGTGATTTCCACCCGGCGATCGTTGAGGTCATGCGGAGCGTTGGCCACGCGCCAGTCGCTTTCGCGAATCTTGGCTGTTTCAGGGAGGAAGCCGGGAAGTTTCCCTTGGGCGATCTCACTCGCGCGGCGCTTTCGATTGGATAGCAGCTCGAGGCGCGTTGAATTGAACTTTTCGTGAAGCTCGCCGAGGAAAGCCAGCGCTTCGGCCGGCAAAATCTCATGGGTGCCAGGAACATTCGGGCCGCGGATCTGAAGTTTCGCCATGGCCGGATTGTATTCGGCCGTACCGTCTTGCGCTAGCGGCGAGAAACGCAGAACCTAATTGAATGAGACGGGTTTGGGCGGTTATTGGGCTCTACGTCATCGTCGCGGCCACAGCTGCCTGCGGCAATTCGCTCAGGTGCGAGATTTTAGGGAGATAATATCCGGGGCCGCGTCACGTTTGCCAATGGGAGGCGTGCAAGCGGGTACGGCGCTGGTCGTCGAATGGTCGACGAACAGCTTCACTTCTGTAGCGGGGCGCAGCTCAAAGACGAATATGCACGGCATTCTCGCGGTGCCTTATTAGGACTCGGGACCTAAACGGCTTCTTCCCAGTTTTTGAGCGACACGCGCCCTTGGTCGATTTCCACGTAATGGCAGCTCAGCAGCCACGAACCCGGGTTGAAATATTTCTGACCGGTGGGGAGTTCGATCTGTCCGAGGTGGTGCGTGTGCCCGAAGACGATCGAGTCAAATCCGCGGCGGGAAAGTTCCAGCGCGGCTTCGGCGAACTGTGGCGGTTCGCCGATGATCCCGGTTCGGCGCGCACGGAGGCGGGCGCGCCAACGTTCGAACGAGATCCAAAGGCGGTAAGCTTCGGGCGCGATCGCTAGGATCACGCCGCCAAGACGCGTGCAAAATTCATAAAGGCGGGGGTAGGCCACGAAAAATGGATCATAGAGATGCCCGTGCTCAATCCGGATACGGGAGTCGCCGGAGGTAACGTTGAGGAACGGGCAAACTTTGAGGGCTCCCCAATCCTCGAGGAAATGCTCGAGTGCGATGTCGTGGTTGCCGACGATGTAATAAATCGTCTTCCCCATCTTGTTGAGCTCCTTCAGCACGCGGATCACATCCGGGATCTCCACCGCGAGTTTCGTGAACGAGGCCTGCGCGATTTCGAGTCCGTCGCCGTTGATGCAGATGTCGAAGTCCTGGCGCGCGGCCCAGCGGAGAAAATCGACGGCCTTGGTGCGGGTTTGAGAAAACGGGTTGCCGAGATGCAGATCGGAAATCACGACCATGCGCTTGGAGTGCGCGTGGGTCATCATGAGTGCGGTTTTTCTGAATGGGTGAGAATCTCCGCCACGACTTCCTTGGAAATGCGACCTTTGTGCACGGCCTCGAGAAACTTCTCGCTCGAAGTCTTCACGCGGTAACTGAGTTGTTGAATCATCTCGAACGCGAAGGTGGGGTCGCGCCGGAGCTTGAGCAGGAAACCGCCGGGTTGCAGGATCAGAAGTTTGGTCGGACCCTTGGCGTAGGCGGAAGCGAATCGAGGAATTGCTTGCAACAAAGCCATATCGCCGAAGAAGTCACCGCGCTTGAAGTGCACAAGGTCGACTTCACCGACCTCGGTCTTTTTGCGGATGATGACGGCGCCATCCTGGATGATGTAAAGATCGCGTCCGGGATCGCCTTCGGCGAACACGATTTCGCCGTCTTTGAATTCGCGGATATGTTCTTGCGAGAATCTTCGGTCGGTATCGAGTGCCATTGGCACTCCAGACTACACTTACCTGTTTGAAAGTTCCTGCGGCATCGATTTGACAGCACGAGATGCGATCCCGATCCGAAACGATTCAGTCTTCGTCTTTTTTGAGCTCGATGCAGGCGATCCATTCCCCGACGTTCGGACCGCTGTAGAGCAGGCTCCAAGAGGCGCCGCCGCCGCAGTAAAACTGCACGGATACGCTTTTGGTTTTCGAATTCGCGCGCCGACGAGTCGCAAGGATTTTAATGTTCTTTCCCTTGCCGGCCAAATTGAACTGGCCCGTGTCATCAAGAAGCGCGACCAAATACTCTCCTGCGGGAATTTCGACGATTCCGCAAACCCCTCGACGCTGGAGCTGAATTTTCATTCGCCTGATTGACCGCCGTTCATCAGAGATTGCACGCGTTGCAGGATTCCGTTTGGCCCCGGCGTCAAATTGAATTCACGGCACTGATTGTTCGCCAATCCGTCACGACTCCCGAGATAGCGCATCAGGCGGCGGCGGTTCGCGTAGTTCCGGATCAGGCGAGACGAATTACTGAGATCGGCTTGCAACTGGCGGACGCTTCCGACCGCCCGAGTGCCGAATTCTCGAGTCTCGGTGACCAGAGCGCGGGTGGCGACCGGGAGGCGTCCAATTCCGTTTTGTTCTCCGACCCAAAGCTGTTCGGTGATTTGACCCGCGAGCGGCGAACCGAGCTTTTGATGAAGGTCGAGCATGATACGGCCCCATCGCACGGGATAGGGAGCTACAAACTCGCCGAACGAAGTGTGGTTGTTGCGCGTCCGAACCCTGGCGGCCATCGCCTGCGGATTTCCGATGTTCCCGATTCGGTCGGCAAGGTCCGAGGAGTGTATGAACTGACTGCCGGCGGTTTCGATCGAGTAGACCGTGTTCACGGTGATTCCGTATTCCTTCAGAATCTCTTTCATTCGATCGAACTGGTTCGGGGACATTCCGAGGCTCGAAAAATCCACGGTGCCGGCGATGGGAGCGCTCGCATCGAGTTCGGCAATTCGGGCGTCGGCCTGTCGCTTGCGCTCTTCGAATCCGATGGACGCGGCGTCGAAGCTTGATCGAAGCGTCAGGTAGTTCTGAAGTTCTTGGGCGGACTTCGCGCGAAGGTCGCTCCATCGGGCGGGCATCTGGTCGCGAGCGAGATCCGTGACCTGAGCCAAGCTCGAGCCCTGCGCCTGACTCGCGGAATAGAGTTCGTTCAACGTGCCTTCGAAGTTCTCTCGAATCTTCTTGAGCTGTTCTTGCTGAAGCGCCGTGCAGCTTGCGCAAATGCTCGAGTTCGCAAACTCCGGATCGTACGCATCGGGAACCGCGTAGTCCGCTTCCGTCCGCATGGGAAGGATGGCGTTCTGATCACGGGGCAAAGACATCCCGGGTTGAACCCAGCCGTTGTTCTCGCCTTTCCGGCCATCCGCAATCATCAGGGAAAGCCAGATGTCTTCGAGAGTCACCTGGCTCGGGTTACGCGCGATTCCGAGCTCACGCAGACGTTTCACCATTGGCTTCAATGCGGAATCGGACCCGGTGAGGATATCGGCCAAGTGACTGTTCTGGACGTCCCCGTAACCGAGAATTTCTTCGCCCGTGGAGCTGAGGACGCAACCGTACTTGCCCCAAGCTTGGACGGTGCCGCCGGAGAAGCAGCTTGAATCGGAAATCGCCACTTTGACTCCGCGTTCCTCCCGAAGTTTTCGCAAGGCTTCGTGAACGCGCGGATTTCCCGTGGTCAGGCTGAGCGCATCGCCGGAGGCGCCGCACATGTAATGGCTGAGGGCCCCGCCGGGGGACCCATGAGTCATGATGGAGATCATGAGCTGATCGCCGCGTTGAAGGGTGCGGGATTTTTCTTCGAGATATTGAATGAAACTCGTGGCCGACGCTTGCGTGATGGAATTCGCCGATTGGCCAAGGGCCGCGGCCATTCGGTCTGAATGGTCGCTCGGCTTGGTGTTGTTCAGACAACATTCGTGGTGAGTCGCCACGAATGCCGCGTTGCTGCAGGCCGGATTTTCGGCGCTCGTCTGGCAATGCGAAGCCTTGTCATCGTATTGGGTTTCCACTTCCCAACCTTCGCGCTTCAGGCCTTTGGACAACTTCGTCATGCTGTTGAAAAATTGGTTTTCCTCGCGGGCTTCGCAGTTTCCTCCCCAGACCAGCGCGACATTTCGGGCAGGTCCGCTCGGGACCACCGGAATGACCGGAATGACCGGGATGACCTCGGCGATCGGAGACGGACTCGGCGAAGGCGAAGGCGAAGGACTGGGGAAAGGACTCGGAACCGGTTGCGGGTCCTCGAGATCCGGCCGCTCAAGCACTAGCGACGCAACTCGGATGTCTTCCAACCTTTGATTGAGTTCCCGGCAGGCACGTACGTCGACGCTCACCACTTTACCGCGAGCGGCGTTGGAGCAAATATTGTCGATGGCTTGCGTGAGGCGCACGAGCTGCGTTTGGTGGCCGTGGGCCCGAATGTCCGCGACCAGCTGGACGAAAGAAGTTCCGTACCGTGCGTCGGAGGCCGATTTGCACCGAAGCGAATGCCCGGTACCGGCTTTGGAAACGCAAAGCGGATTTCCCGTGGCATTGGCGGAGACGCCGAAAATTCCCGGAGCGCAGGGCAGCGAATGATCCCCGCAACTTTGTTTGGCGCTGATGAAACTCGCCTGATCACTGACTTTGCAGAACTCGCGGTTCGTCGAGCCTTGCGTCCAGACCCCGACCCAACCCAAAGCCAGACAAGCGTCGCCGACTTCGTAAGCGAGCGCCTCCGGCAGCAGCCATTGCATCCAGGCGAAGGCTTCTTTCGTCTTGCGGGCTTCGTCGTACAAAGCCGCGACTTCGGCCGGATGCGCATTTTCGTACCTGATGAGGAACGTGTGAAGTGCATTCAACGTTTTACCGAAACTTCTGGCGGAAACGGTGTTGAGTTCGTCCAGCGTGATACTCGCGGTAGTCACGCAGGCCTGCTTCTTTTTGAAGACCACGCCGCCGGAACGGGACTCGAGCGCGAGCTTCGGCCGTTCACTGAGAACGTCCGCGAAGACGATTCCCCGGTCATCCGGCTTATGGCGAATCAGAACTTCGAGCTGCACCGTCAGTTGGTCATAGCCGCGGAGCCGTTCCGTACCCTTGGTGTTGGAGCGTTCGAACGAGAATACCGTTTCGGAAAGCGACTTGGGCGCGGTAGTCAGCGTGCAAGCTTTGGAGCCGCCGCCGCTTGCGCAATCCAGCACTCCGGTCAGCGTCGCGCGACCGCAGTCCTGGGTCGGCAGCGCCCAAGCGGCCCCGCCGATGAACATGACCGAAAGGCCCGCAAGTCGCGACGCGACCCTCATTTTCAAACGCATTCTTACGCCTCCCCAGCCAAGTTTATCGGCTTCTTCAGAGTGCGTCTTGACAGAAACGTCGGCAGAAACTTGACGGCTGATCGAGGAGGTACGAGCGTATGGCTGGGCGAACGGGTCCGCTGAACTCGTTCAGCCGAACATCCGGAGCTGGCCTTTTTCCGCGGCGGAGGCATTTAGGCAAAGCTGTTCCAGTCGCGCTGAAAGCACGCTGTATTGCGAATCGAGCTCTTTGCCCCAGGTGATCTTCGCTTCATCCAATGTGTCTTTGCAGTCTCGCAGGCACGTGAGTGAGACGAAGAAATTCTTGGACTCCTCTTTGCCGTCACGCGTGTAGAGACTTTTGGCGAAGTGGTTGATCATCGCTTCGGAGCTTCTCATCAAACGATGTTTGATCGTGGGCTGCGCCACGCCGACCGCGAGGCACGAACGATGGAAACTCAGGGCTAAGTTGTAACTTAAATAGTGCTTGAACATCCGTGTCTCTCCCGTTGAGGAAGTCCTGGTTTGCAGAAAGCGTTCCACTTCTTGCCTTCTGCCGGGCCCTCCATGGCCTTGGTAGTGGTAGGAGCAACGCTCATGCCACTGAGCGCCGGGCTTTTCTGGGAAAGGCTGGATGTGATGAAGAACACGCACTTCATGCGCCGCATTCGCCTTTTTCGCCGTCAAGCCAGTCCAGGAGCGGAAAGGCGGCCATGTTCTTTTTTCACACGCGCGGGCAGTCATTCGTTCACTTCGCGCCATGGAGCTGGATTGCCCCCGAGTGAAAAGGTATAGCTGCGACTCATCAATGATTCATCTAAGTGGCATTAAAAAGCATTACGGCGAACGGATACTCTACTCAGACGGGTCTTTTCAGGTCCGACCAGGGGACAAAATTGGTTTAGTCGGTCCCAACGGGGCGGGTAAGACCACGATCTTCAGAATTATCACCGGCGAGGAAGCGGTTGAGTCAGGTGAGGTGAATATTTCAGACCGCCTCGTCATCGGGTATTTTTCGCAGGAAGTCGGAGAGATGCGCGGCCGATCGGCGCTCGAAGAAGTGAAAGCCGGCGCCGGTCGCATTTCGGTGCTCGCCGCCCAGGTCGAGGGACTCGAAAAGCGGCTGGAAGATTCCGCCGTCAACCCGATCTCGGACGACGCGATGGAGAAGCTCCTCGAAGAGTACGGAGAGGCCCAGCATGAGTTCGAAAACCGCGGCGGTTACGATCTTGATTCCCGAGCCAAGGAAATCCTGACCGGCCTGCGCATCGGGCCCGACGAGTTCAATCGTCCGGTGGAGAGCTTCAGCGGCGGCTGGAAGATGCGGATCGAACTTGCCAAGATCCTCGCGTTGAATCCCGACGTTCTCCTCATGGACGAGCCGACCAACCATCTGGATCTCGAATCGATCATCTGGCTTGAGGAATGGCTCCGGAACTTCAAGGGCGCGCTCGTCATGACGAGCCACGACCGGGAGTTCATGAACCGCATCGTTTCACGCATCGTGGAAGTCGCGAACAAGGCGATCACGATGTACAGCGGCGATTACGAATTTTATCTCCGCGAACGCGAGATCCGGCGCGACCAGCTCCATGCGGCCCATCGCAAGCAGACGGAGATGCTGTCCAAGGAAGAAGAGTTCATCGCGAGATTCGCCGCGCGCGCTTCCCACGCCGCCCAGGTCCAGTCCCGGGTCAAGAAACTCGACAAGATCGATCGTATCGAGATTCCCGCCGAAGAGCGCGTGATGAAGTTCGAATTCCCGGTACCCCCGCGCAGCGGGAACGACGTCGTCAAGCTCGTCGCGGCCGGAAAAAAATATCCGCTTGAGAACGGTGCCGAAAAAACCGTTTTTACCGGCGCTTCCGGCGTCGTCCGTAGGCTCGACAAAATCGCGGTCGTCGGGGTGAACGGCGCGGGCAAATCCACGCTTCTCAAAATCATCTCCGAACAGATCGGCGTTACCGAAGGCGAGGCGGTCCTCGGCGCGGGCGTCAAGCTCGGTTACTTCAGCCAGCATTCGCTCGATGTTCTCGACGGCTCCAAAACCATTTTTGACGAAATTCACGACCGCATCCCCGACGCGACGATCGGCTTCGTCCGGAATCTCCTGGGGGCGTTTCTTTTCAGCGGCGACGACGTTTACAAAAAGATCGGCGTGCTGTCGGGCGGCGAAAAGAGCCGCGTGGTTCTTGCCACCATTCTCGCCCGTCCCGTGAACGTGCTCATTCTCGACGAACCGACCAACCACCTCGACATCAAGTCTCGCGAAATCCTGCTCGAGTCCGTGCAGAGCTTCGACGGGACGGTGATGGTCGTGAGCCATGACCGGCATTTTCTCAAAGCCGTCGCGACCCGGGTGTTTGAGCTCGATCGCGGCGAGATGAGAATTTACGAAGGAAACTACGAGTACTATCTTTCCAAAAAAGGGAAGTGACGAGCCTCAAAGCTTTGAGGCGGGCTACCGCCGTACGGCTGCCGAGGGGTCGTCGTCCTGCGCCGGATTCAGCATCTTGAACTTGACCGGGTGATGGTCCGAGTATTCGACGCGAAAACGGTCATGAACGTAGAGACTGACCTGACCCGGCCGCCGTGAGCCACCGGGATAGGGCTCGCGCGGGTGCATTTGGTTCCAGCGGTTCTCCATCTGCGCGATCAGATTGATCACGGCGAAGTTCGGGACGCGCGCGGTGCCCGTCGGGAGTTCGCGAGGCAGCTCGCGTTCGCTCGTCGCACCCGGTTCGAAGAGGACGTGATCGTAGGGCTTGGTGGATCCGACGCGAGTATTGGTGTTGGTAGCCGCGCAGGCGTCGTTTAAGCTCGTATAGGGCGAAACGCGCGCGAGTTCGTCGCGGCTCTCGATGTTCATGTCGCCTAGGATCAGGAAATCCTTCTCAGTCTGATTATTGGCGTCGATCCAGGTCTTGGTCGCGCCGATCTCCTGCTTTCGACGGGCTTCGTTTGCGGGGCCGGAGTCCGGTTGATAGTGAACGGAGATCAAAACAAAATCGGATTTCCCGTTCTTGGTGCGAAAGGGAAATGCATAGGGCGTGCGCTGCCAGTCCTTGGGGCCGAATCGTTTGTCGGAAATGAAACCGTGCGGGAGGTCCCCCGCGACGTCTACCTTGTCCGGTTTGAAAAATGTCACGTACCATTCGGTCGCGGTGCCGTTAGAATGCGACGTTCCCGGGCCCGTATCCTCTTCGGACAGAATGTAAGCCGGGTATCCGGCTTTGATCATCTCATTGAAGAAAAAATCGACTTTGTCGACGGGTTTGATCGGCGTGCCGTCCGGAAATGCCCGAAATTCGAAGTTCGGGTCGGCCCGAAGTTGCGCCTTCTGGCGGGCGTCGAGCAACGCGTACTTCGAGCGATCGAGCATCGGGAATTTCGTAAGCTGAGATCGGGCGAGAAATGTTTCGCTCGGCGGGGCATCGAGTTCCTGAATCACCACGATGTCGCAATTTTCCTTTTGAAGCAGCCGAGCCAACGCTTCGTTGTCCCGGCACTTGCCTTGCGGGTGTCTGCAGACCCCCGAATTGTCGCGCCCTTCGAACACGCCCAAAAACTGGATATTGAAGGAGCAGACCCAGAGACTGGCGGGAACCCGGGGACGAGCCTGATCCGGATCGGCTAGCGCGAAAAGCGTCGCGCTGGTCAGCATGGCCAAGAGTACCGCGGCCACGGCGAAGTTCCGTTGCCGTTCCAGGAGGAGTTTTGTTTTTCGGTCCGTCATAAGATTCCTTCGGGCCTTAAAAGGTCAGTGGTGATGGCCCTTTTTGAAGCCGCGACGTTGTAATTCGCGTGCTGAATCAGGGCGCTGTTTGACGTGTCTCCGGGGCCTTCCGCGCGCGCGACCGCCGGCCAACTGACCGCTAAAAAAATGAAGGTGATGAAAGCGCGGAACATCATGAGGTAACCGTTTGAAGAGCAATCGACGCGCCAGTCGCAAACCCGCTTGCCGCCGTGAAAGACTTGGCAAATTCGACACCCATAATTGCCGGCCCTCGACGAGTGTCGAAAAAATGGGCAGAACATGACGAAACGAAGGAAGTATTCAGCGGATGGTTCGTGCTGCCTGAAGCCGGCCCTAGCGGGTAAACGCTACAAAAGTGGCCAGGAGCATGAGAAACGTGATGATCGACATGGCTTTCATAAAATAAATTAACCCTTTAAAACGCGCCCTTCCATTAGCTTGAAATACTTGACAGAAAAAATCAATTAAAATGCAGCGCTAGGAGTCAAGATTTCCCGACTGACCCCTCTTCATTTTTCAAGGGTGGGGATGAGTTCTGGAAGTCACTGTCCGCGACGGATATATTTCGTGTGAAATGTTGGAGGTTTATCCCAAAACGGGGCCGCGACCGCGCCTCCTGATTCGCTTGTCGAGCCTCGGGGATGTCATTCAGGCCACATCCGCGTTCGAGCACTTTTCCAAAATCGGAGAGAAAGTCGACTGGCTCGTCGCCACGGAATACGCGGAATTGCTCGAAGGCCATCCCGCGATCCGAAAGGTCTGGAGCTTCGATCGTAAAACCGGTTTTTCTGGATGGTGGCGCCTCGGCCGCGCGCTTTGGGCAGAAAACTTCACCGAGGTCATCGACCTACACGCCTCGTTGCGAAGCCGCACGCTACGGGTCTTGTTCCGGATCTGGGGAATCGGCCGGACCGGGGCGACTTGGAAAGTTCACGCAAAACTGCGTCACCGACTTTGGGGATTTTACGTCTTCAAAAGATTCTGGTCGAAAAATCTTCGGCCCACCCCGCAGACGGCTCGCTTCGCGCGTCTGCTTGGAGGCAGTGGCGACGAGCGCCCGAATTTGAAACATCTGCTGAAAACGCCCGTCGCGCGCGCGTTCAGGCTGCCGCAAACGCCCTACCTCTGCGTGATGCCGGGTTCTCGTTGGGCGGGCAAACGATGGCCGGTCGCGCGATTTGTCGAAGCCTTGGCCAAGAGCGCACGGGAAAATGAGGGGCGAGTCGTTGTGCTCGGCGCAAAAAGCGATCGGGAAAGTTTCGAACTCGCGGCTGCGCTCAAGGCGCGCGGAGTGGAAGTCATTTCGGGAGTGGGCATTTGGAATCTCACCCAAGCCGCGGCCGTACTGGCCGGCGCCGTCGCTTACGTCGGCAATGATACGGGTCTGGCCCATTTGGCGGAAGCCGTGGGAACGCGCGCGGGCGTCGTTTTCGGTCCCACTCATTCGGATATGGGTTTTGGTCCCTGGAAAAAAGAAAGCCGGGTGTTTCAAGCGGAACTGGGTTGCCGGCCCTGCGGCAAAGACGGCCGGATCTGCTATCGCTTCTGGGATCGTTACGCGTGTTTGGCGCGGATTGATTCGGACGTCGTCACTGGCTTCGCCGGTCAAGCGTTCCGAGAATCGGCGTCCCGTACCTCATGACGTTCAGGGAAAAACTTTATCGATCCTGGATCGCGCCGGGTCTGGGGCGCGCGATCGGACAAATTCGGGAGGGTCGGGCCGGCTGGCCGAGCGAAAGGATTCCTCTCATCGGCGCGCGCGATCCCTCAAAGAGCTTGGCCGCGGGACGCGCGGAACTCTGGTTTCACGCGGCCAGCGCCGGCGAACTGGAGTCTCTCTGGCCGTTGATCGGCCGCGCGCTTGCGGAGGGTGTTCCGGCCGTCGTCACTGCCTTCAGTCGTTCGGCGATTCCATCGTTGGAGCGGTTTCTGCGGGAGTCAGGCGAATCCGTGACCGGAAAGCTCGTGCTCGCGGGTTCGCCTGTCGAAGGCAGCTGGGCGCGTGCGCTCGCCGCGTGGAAGCCCCGTGCCTTCATCACCGCCAAATACGAAGCCTGGCCCGAACTATGGATGGCGCTTGCGAGCGCCGAAACACCGCTGGTCATCATCGGTGCGAGTCGGCGCCGTTCGCTGCTTGCGACCCGCGCCCTATTGCGGGGCTTGGGCGCGCGTGAACCCAGATATTTATTCGCGACCTTTGCGGAGGCGGATGCCGCCGAGTTGCAAGAGGAATTCGCGGACGCCGCCGAGATCACCGTGACGGGGGATCCTCGCTGGGACCGCGTGATCCAACGTGCGGAAAAACGGGACCCTCGCGTGCGCGAAATCGTTGCCGCCGCCTCAAACCTCCCGCGCCCGTGGTGGGTGGTGGGGAGCGCGTGGCGCGAAGACCTCGCAGTTTTTTTGCCGGCACTGGCCGCGACCCAAGGCACGGTCTGGGTCGTGCCCCATTCGCTCGCTGGCTCCACTTTGGATCCATTGATCACAAGCATCCTCACTCGGACCGGGGCTGCGAAAATTCCGAGGACTTCGCAGCGAGACTCATTGAGCGGAACGCCCAAGTACATACTTGTCGATGAGATGGGATTTCTCGCCGAGTTCTACGGATCCTGCGATTTCGCCGTCATAGGCGGCGGATTCGGCCAAGGTCTGCACAGCACGCTCGAACCGGCCGCCCAAGGATTGGCGGTCGCGGCGGGGCCCGTGGGGAGTGCGGCTTTTGCCGAAGTGACCGAGTTGAAATCCTCCAATCAACTGACGATTGTGCATGATGAGGCGGAGGCGCGGGCCTGGGTCACGCGCTGCATAGGGTCGGATCACGCCCGGGAGCGCGCGGTTCGCCTCGAAAGCGCGCGTGCGCGCGCAGGCGCGACGGACCGGGCGTGGTCTTTCATCCGGGGGGCATGTTAGCTTGGAAACGATGACAGTCACGATTCGTTTGCGAATGGGTACTCAGGACGCGCACTACGCCGGTAACCTCGTGGACGGCGCCCGCATGTTGGCGCTTTTCGGCGATGTCGCCACCGAACTTCTGATCCGTACGGACGGCGATGAAGGTTTGTTCCGGGCCTATGAAAAAGTCGAGTTTCTCGCGCCGGTTTTCGCCGGTGATTACATCGAAGCGACCGGCCGGATCGTGGAGACGGGAAACACGTCTCGCAAGATGGAATTCGAAGCCCGTAAAGTGATCACGCTGGTCGGTCCGGATCGCGGCGGCAAGGCGGCATCCTCCGCCGACGTCCTCGATCCGCCGATCATCGTTTGTCGAGCCATCGGTACCTGCGTTACGCCGAAGGAACTGAAGCGAAAGTGACGACCAAGCTCCGGGAACATTATGACTGGGTGACCTTCGGTGATCATCCGGCCGCGATCCTTTCCGCGGCGATGGTGGCGCGCTTGGGTTTAAGCGCGATCATCGTGCCGCTCGAAAAATCGAAAGTCATCGATCGTGAACAAATTCTCGACCTCGAGCCCGGCCGCATCGACGGACTGGGGAAAATCGGTCTGGCCTCGGGCCTTTGGCGGGGCGCGATCGAACGCTTGACCACCAAAAGAGGCGCCGAGGGTTTCTGGGAAAAGATTTCTGAACTTAAAATGGCGCGCGAAGTGGTCACGCCCCATGATCGAGTGGGGGTCGCCACGGACGCCGATCTTTTCGCCCGTGAATTCGCTCGCGAGTGGTCGGTGGACGGCGCAGCACTGAGCGACGCGCTGAAGCGCGCGGATCGCGCCTTCGGTCGCTACATCGAAAAATGGTTCGAGGCGTTTCGACTCCGGATTGAAAACGGCAAAAGCGTCTCTCTCGCGCCTCCCCGCCTGGACGAATGCCTGAACGACGAATTCAAGGGCGCTCCGGCGAGCGCGCGGGCGCTGCTTCGCAGTCGGAAGGGATTTGCAGATGTGATCGGAACCGCGTTTCCCGCCGTGGACCCGGGTCGTGTCACGAACGTCGGCCGGGCCTTCGAGCTTCCGGACGCCTGGCTATCCGTCTGTTTCGAGCGATCCGGCGCGGCGTTTCGCGGTGGGATGGGGGCTTTCCGCGAAGCCCTTTTAAAAATTGCCGTCGAATCTGGCGCGCAGATCGCTTCTGACGAGGTCTGCCGGCGGATCGACGTCGAAGGCGGCCGAAATCCTAAACTGCGTTCCTTCATGCTCTCCGGACTCCCGAATCCCATCCTCGCGACGGCCGGTGCATTTTCCGGAACCTCCGAGCAGCTCGTGGAAGCGATTCGAGAATCATCGGCGGCGGCCATCCCTTCGGTCGTGCGACCTTCGCCGGCCGCGTGGCGTTTTACGCTCGCATTCACGCTCCATCGGGAAGCCATTCCAGTTTCGGTGCCTGCGCGAATCACGATTCAGGACCTCGAGGGACCGCCGCTGGAACTCGAATGGGCCAACGCGGAAGATTACGGTGTTGACGAACCCGAACACGTTCTGCTCTTCGCCCGCACCCCGGTGCCTTTCGAACGCGAGACTTTGTCCGTCGAGTGGCAGCGTAAACTTGCCGCCCGCATCATGCGAAAGGCGGCCGCGGTTTTTCCCTTTATCGAGTTCCATGTCGCACGCATCAGTCCGGACTTCCGAAAGCCGCCGGAAGGGGGGCCCGAACGCGATGAGTTTTCGGGCGCGTACGGTTTCGCGGCGCTCGAGCTGATTCCTGAAAATCTGCGGATCTATCCGAGCATTCCGTCCAAAAGCGGCTTCCGCTCCGGCGTGGACGGCTTGTTCCGCGTGGGCCCATCCTCATACCCCGAATGGGGATCGCTCGGTGCGCTTCGTTCCGCGATCGAGAGCGTCGCCTGGTTCGCTCATAAAAACGGATTGCCCGGCCCCTTCGGCCCATGAAGATCGTGCTCTTCCATCCGACGCGGCTGCCCCCAAAGGATTACGGCGGCGTGGAGCGCGTCGTGCTTTGGCTCGCGCGCGGTCTTGTGGAGCGGGGGCACGAGGTGCATGTCGCGGCCGCCCGGGACTCGCGACTGCCTTCAGGCGTTCGCCTCATCGCGATCGACGATCCGGATCCCCGAAAGCTTCCACCGCGGCTGCCGTCTGGGTGCGAGATCGTCCACTTCATGGCACCGCCTGGGGACGCGGCCCTGAAGGCGATCGGATGCGGCTCACTCGTGACGATTCACGGCAACGGTCGGATGGGCGAAGTCTTTCCGCGGAACTCGGTTTTCGTTTCGCGCGATCATGCTCGACGCCATTCGGCGGAAGCTTTCGTTTGGAACGGGATCGATCCCGGAGAACTTCAGGGAGACTCGAGCCACGAGCGCGCCGAGTTTCTCTTTCTCTCGCGGACCGCATGGAAGGTGAAGAACGTGAAGGGCGCCGCGCGAATGTGCGCACTGGCGCAAGTCCGGCTCGGTATCGCGGGGGGGTGGCGTCCCTTCGGACTTTGCCTGGAAACGCTTTCGCGGCTGCGGAGGCGAACGCGTTGGCTCGGTCCAGTCGGAGGCTCTCGCAAAGCTGAACTTTTGGCCTCGGCCTCGGCGCTCATATTTCCGATCCTTTGGGACGAACCGTTCGGCCTAGTCGTGGTGGAAGCCTGGATGTCCGGTACGCCCGTGCTCGCCTCGCGGAGAGGAAGTCTTCCGGAACTTTTCGAAGGCGGCAGTGCCGCGCTTGGCCGGCTTTTACCGGATCCGGAGCAGGACTTGGAAGCTTGGGTTCGGGTGCTGCAGGAATACGCGGCGGCTCCGCAAGAAGCGGAAGTTGCGTCGCAGTGTCGCGCGCACGCGCTCGAACGTTTTCACTATTCGAAAATGGCGCAGTCCTATGAAACCCATTACCGCACGATCGCGAGCGGCGCGTATCTTCACGCCAGTTCTCCACGCACTATGGTAGGAGTGAAGTCATGATTCAGCGATATTCGCGGCCCGAAATGGCCGACCTTTGGCATGATCGCACCAAATACCGGCTTTGGCTCGAAGTGGAACTCGCGGTTTGCCGAGCCCTGGCTCGCGAAGGCCGGATTCCGCGAAAGGACTGGAAGGAGCTTGAGGCGAAGGTCACGGGGTTGCTTAAAAAAGGCGGCGTCGATCCGGTTCGGGTGGATGAGCACGAAAAGGTGACCCGTCACGACGTGATCGCGTTCACGACCGCGGTCGCCGAACGCGTCGGTCCCGTGTCGCGCTACATTCATTTCGGGCTCACGTCTTCGGACGTAGTCGATACCGCGCTTTCGCTTCAGATCCGGCGCGCGGGCGAAGTCCTCCTCAAGGATTACGATCGTTTGTTGGCCGTCCTCAAGACCCGCGCCGCTCGCCACCGCAAGCTCGCGACGATCGGGCGGTCGCACGGGATCTTCGCGGAACCGACTTCGTTCGGTCTGAAATTTCTTTCCTGGCAGGCCGAATGGAAGCGCAATCGCGCGCGCCTCGAGCGCGCGCTCGAGGGCCTGCGAGTGGGCAAATTGTCCGGTGCCGTCGGCGTCAACGCCCACTGGGATCCGGCGTTCGAAGAGCGAGTCCTGGCGAGCCTGGGCTTGGAGCGCGAAGAAGTGAGTACGCAGGTGATCCCGCGCGATCGCCATGCGGAACTTTTTTCCATGCTCGCCATCGCCGGATCGTCGATCGAACGCATCGCCATCGAGCTACGGCACCTGCAGCGCTCGGAAGTCGCGGAGGTGATGGAAGGATTTTCGAAGGGCCAGAAGGGCTCAAGTGCGATGCCTCACAAGCGCAATCCGATCTCATCGGAGAATCTCACGGGTGCAGCCCGGCTCTTGCGGTCTCATGCGCAAGCGGCACTCGAAAACATCGCGCTCTGGCACGAGCGTGATATCAGCCATTCCTCAGTCGAGCGAGTGATCCTGCCTGACGCCATGATTCTCCTCGATTACGCCCTCCATCGGTTGACCGGAGTCCTCGACGGCTTGGTCGTGAATGAATCGAAAGTGACGGCCAATCTCGAGAGCGCCGGGCGGCTGTCCTATTCCGGCCACTATTTGCTGGCCCTCGTGCGCGAAGGCGCGACTCGCGAAGACGCCTACAAATGGGTGCAGGAATGTGCGATGGAAAGTCTCGAGGGCGGCAAGGACTTCGTCTCACTGTTGAAGAAGCACGGCGAAATCAAAACTCGCCTCCAGCCCAAGGAAATCGATAATCTCGCCTCGCACAAACATCAGCTCAGAAACGTCGATGCGATTTACGCAAGAGCAAGCGGATCGCGGCGAAAATGAAGCGCTCCGGAGCGGGCGGCCAGGCAACGGTCGAATACATTTTCCTGCTCGCCTTCGCCGTCATGCTCATCACGATTCTCGGAAAGCTCGGCGTGAAACCCATCATGCTGCGGATTTCGAGCGCAGTATCCGCCAAGATCGACGCCATGTTTGCCAACGAAGACGCCTTCCACCATCTCCGCCTCGGCCGTTAGTCGAGAACGGTGCGCGAGAAGGCTGATGAAGTTAGCGGGATTTTTTTGCGTTGGGGGGGGGGGAACAAACGGATTGGTTAGCTCGGGGGACTTAAGGGGGGGGTTAGGGGGTTAGTCGCTAACCAATCCGTTTGTTGAATACTAGTAGAGCAACCTTGGTGCCAAGCGCTCCGCCCGGATTTAATATTTTCGAACGCGCTGAAACTCTTCGTGAAACCGATCGCGCTCGGGAAAGAGTGTCCTGTCTGATTCACCGACAGCACTGACCAGGAAGTAGTCAGGTGAAAACACCTGTTCACGGAGACGTCCGTTTTCCTCGTTTCAGAAAGTCATCTCTTCGCTGGGAGTTGGGAGCGGAGGTGTCCTGAGATTGGGCACACCCTATAAAATTTTCAGTCAGCAGTTTCCCGATTTGGAATGGAGGACCTCATCAAAGGAAATATAAGAAATTCCTAAACCTTTCGACGCGTTGCGCAGACTTTGAACATGCACGACGGGTTTCAAAGTTTTGCGACCTCCACCAGGCCCTTGGAATTACAGGATTAATTGTGGGGTCATTTTGTCTGCTAATAGCTCGAATTCTAAGGGGATTTAAAAATACGAAGCATCATAACTACATGAAATCATTGATTACGCAGTGCGAAAGAATTCGCTACCAAAAAGGCATGGCGATTGCTATAACGCGCCTTGAATTCAGAGTACTGATCTCGATTTAGCGGCGCGACGTGACCACGCGTTGAGGGATCAGGCTAAGAGGCGTTCGAATTGAATAGGAGACCATCATGTTCGTGAATCTCAAGACTACACGTTGGGCGGCGACTTTCGCAGCTCTTGCAATCGTAACCGGTTCGGCGAAAGCGGATTTGGTTCTCGAGGACGAGATCAACATTACCTCAGCCCAGCAGGCCGCTTCGCAAGAATCCGCTCGCTCCAGTGAGCGTGAAGCCACGCGAGACATTTTGAGGACATCGGAAAAGCAGCGCGCCACGGCGGCCGCAGAAGCCCCGCCTGAGCCCGTGCAGACGGCGCCGCTTCAGCCGCAAACCGTGGTTCAACAGCAACCGATGCAGATCATGCAGCCGATGCAGATGATGCAACCGATGCCGGTCGCGCAGCCCGCGGCGGTCGCGGTGGAAGTCCAAAATCTTTCAAAGTCGGAGCTCCTTCGCCGCGAACGGGTTCGCGAAGAACTTCGCAACGAAGACACTCTCCAAGAGCGCCTCGAACAGCTTCGTCTTCGCGACGAGCAACGTCGCACCGAGCAGTTGATCGGCGCGACACCAGTATCCCCATCGATCGGCGGCGGCGCGGTTCTCATGGAGCAGTCCGTGATTTCGCCGATCACCGAGCGTCCGGGCGACAGATCGGATTCGCTTGCACGCACCCAAGCTTCCGCGCTCAGCGCTCCGGGCGCGTATTCGGCGCCGATCACCAGCGTTTCGGCGGGCGCGCCTCGCGAAGAGTATGGTTCCGAGCCTTCGCTCGTGACAATCTCGCCCCGCGGCGGCATCTCGAACATGCGAGACACGCTTTCGTACACCGTCAATTCTCGTTACTCGGCCGGCCTTGGGCTCGGTGTGGAAGTTTCGCGGAACCTCAGCTTCGAGATGGGCTACACGTTCACGGAGTTCGGCGTGGCGCCAGCTTACAATAGTCCTCTCGTGCAACAAGTCGTCGCTTATCAAACGGGCGGCATGCAAAGCATTCAGCCGTTCGAAACGATGGCGATGAAGCAAAACGTGGTGGATGCGGGCATGAAGCTCCACTTCCTCGGTCGCGACGCGAAACTCCGTCCCTTCTTGGGAGGTGGCGCGGGTTACGCGAAAAGCTTCATTAACCTCGATCAACGTGTATTGAACGGTGCTCAGCAGTACTTCGGTTACAATATTCCTTCACAGGATTATCGCCTATCCCAAGTGCTCGGGTATCTTTCGACCGGTTTTGACCTTCAGCTTTCGAAGGCCATCTCGGTCGGCGCGCTCGTCAAGTACTCGAGCGTTCTGTCGGCTCGCGAGAACCAGCAGTTGAACCAGGCGGCTTTCCTCGCGAACAACTCCTACGGATACGGCGCCTATAACGCTGAGAACGCTCAAAACGTGCAGTTCGGCGGGTCGGTTTCACGGTCCAGCTTCTACTCGATCACGGGTGGAGTGACTTTCAGCTTCTAACGCTCTGCGGCTTACAAGAGACTGGATCGGCCCGCTTCGCCATCTCTACGGAGGTGAACGATTGCGGGCCGAACTCTTTTGTAAGCGCACGGCTGACAGCCGCCGGGCCTCTGGTCTATCCTTCGGGCATGGCAAAATCGTTCACGCTCAAGGAAGAAAGCTCGAAGATCTGGTCCCTCACTTTTGATCTCGCGGGCGAGAAGGTGAACAAACTTTCAAAGACCGTGATGGCGGAGTTCGAAGAGCTACTGCCGCAGCTGGAAAAGCTGAATGCCGACGCCTTGGTACTTCTTTCCGGCAAGCCGGGAAACTTCATTGCAGGTGCGGATATCGAGATGTTCGCGGAGCTGAAGTCGCCCGATGACGGTGTCGCGCTCTGCATGCGAGGCCATGGAATTTTCAATCGCTGGGAAGACCTGCCGTATCCGACGGTCAGCGCGATCGACGGAGCGGCCCTCGGAGGCGGCTGCGAGCTTTCGTTGGCCAGCACCGCGATCGTGATGTCGACGGATCCGGGAGCGCGCATCGGATTGCCCGAGGTCATGCTGGGCATTGTTCCGGGCCTCGGCGGGTGCGTGAGGTTGCCGCGTAAAGTGGGCCTCGCGATGGCGCTCGACATGATCTTGACCAGCAAGCAACTCAACGGGGAGCGCGCGTATAAAGGCGGACTCACGGAAGCCCTCATCCAGAAGGAAAATTTTCGAGAGGACGCGCTGACGTGGACGACGAAAAATCTTACAGCTTTGCAGAAGTCACGCGAAGGCGTCCGGCTGGCCAAGGAACCGAAGCTCGGCGGCATGGGCGGCGCGGTGGGCGCGGTGATGGAGAAGACTCCCATCGGTCGGGCGATTATTCTCAAAAAGGCTCGCGAAGGCGTGCTTTCGAAAACCAAAGGCCACTATCCGGCGCCCCTCGAAGCGATTTCCGTCCTTCATGACACGGGCGCGCGTTACGGCACCCGCCTTCAAGGCAAGGACCGCGAACGCGCCATCGCGCGCGAAGCGCGGAGTTTCGGCAAGCTCGCGGTGAGCGAAGTTTCTAAAAATCTGGTTCGGCTGTTTTTCCTCACTGAAGGCGTAAAAAAGTCCAAGGGCCTGCCGCCCGGTGTTTTGGCCGAACTGAAGAAAGTCGGAGGGGGCGGCGTTCTCGGCGCGGGCGTCATGGGTGGCGGGATCGCGCATCTCTTCGCGGACAAGGGCCTGCCCATTCGCATGAAGGACTTGAACCCGGCGGCGCTCAGCCTCGGGGTGACCCAGGCTTCGCGCATCTTCAAAAAGCAGGTCAGCCGCAAGCGCATGAATCCGCGCCAGGCGATCCAAAAGCTCAATCTAATTTCGCCGGTGCTCGACTATTCGGGCTTCAATTCTTGCGACATCGTGATCGAAGCGATCATCGAAAAAATGGACATCAAGAAGAAGGTTCTCGCGGAGCTCGAAGGCTACGTTGGTGAACGTTGCTACATCGCTTCCAACACTTCTTCGCTCTCCATCACGGAGATGCAAAAAGCATTGAAACATCCCGAGCGATTCGCGGGGATGCACTTTTTCAATCCCGTCGCCAAGATGCCGCTCATCGAAGTCATTCGGGGCGAAAAAACTTCGGACGAAACTGTATCAGCGATCTTCGAGCTTTCCAAGAAGCTCGGCAAGACTCCGATAGTCGTCAAAGACGCGCCGGGTTTTCTAGTCAATCGTCTCCTGCTCCCCTATATGAACGAGGCGACCTGGCTTCTGGCCGACGGCGCGCCGATCACGGATGTGGATCGCGTGCTGCTGGCGTTCGGGATGCCGATGGGGCCGATCGAGCTGATTGACGAGGTCGGGATCGACGTGGGCGAAAAAGTCGCACACATCCTCCACGAGGGGTTCGGCGCCCGTATGGTGCCCGCGCCGTTTAATGAAAAGATCGTCAAGGCTGAGCGCCTTGGAAAGAAGAACGGCAAGGGATTTTACGTTTACGAAAATCAAGGGCGGGATCGAAAGTTCGATCCGGCGGTTTACGAAATATTGGGTCTCACGCCGCATGCAGGGGCCGTCAGCGACGAAGAAATATTGGACCGCTGCCTGCTACCGATGATTAACGAGGCGTCGCGATGCCTCGAGGAAAAGATCGTGGCGAGTGCGTCCGAGGTGGATTTGGGTATGATCATGGGCACCGGCTTTCCGCCGTTTCGCGGCGGACTGCTCCGTTACGCCGACAGCTTGGGAGCGAAAACGATCGTGGAAAAGCTCGAAAAATTCCACACCCGCTTCGGCGCCCGCTATGAACCCTCGCCAGCACTCGTCAAACGCGCCCAAAATTCCGTCCGTTTCTATCCTTGATGTCGAAGGACTTCGGCCTGAGTTCATTTAGGCAGATTTTTCGCAGTCCCTGGACGAGCTGGGTCGGATTCCGTTATCTGAAAAGCAAAAAGAATTCAAAGTTCCTGAGCTTCATCACTTTGATCTCGATGCTCGGAGTGGGGCTCGGTGTTTCGGCGATGATCATCGTCCTTTCGGTCATGGACGGATTCGAGTCCGAGCTCAAGAAGCGGCTCATGACCTCGGACCTTCATGTTCTGATCACGCCCACGTCCGAGGTTGCGGGATTCGACGGCGGCTTCGTTCCGAAGACTGCGCTCGACGGATCGGAAGTGACTTCCATCGTGCGGGCGGATTCAAACGTCGTCAGTTTCGACGCGATGGTTTCGGCCGAAGCAATTCTGCGAAGCGGGCGTAAAGTCGCGGGCGTCGTCGTCAAAGGCGTGAGCCCCGAGCGGATGGCGCGGCTCAAAACGCAAGTGACGGAGTCCGCCGAACCGCAAATGTTGATCGAGCGGGACGGTGCGGACAGTCGGCGCCTGGCGGGGCTTTTTCTTGGCAAAGAACTCGCTTACGAACTTCGATTGATTCCCGGTGACCAGGTCACTTTGATTTCGCCAACCGAGACCGAAGGTCCGATGGCGGCGGTCCCGCGGTTGAAGCGTTACGTAATTGAAGGGATTTATCACTCGGGTCTGCCTGAGCAGGAGTTGCAGACCGTGTTCGCGGCCGAAGGCGCGATTCGTTCATTTCTTCGCAAACAGGACGTCGTGACCAGCTGGGAAATCGCGGTCAAGGATTTCGACGAGGCCCCGGCATTGGCGGCTCGGATCCGTGCCGCCGCGCCGCAGTTCAAGGTTCAGGATTGGATTCAGCTCAATGCACACCTTTTCGCGAGCCTTCGCCTAGAACGCGTGGCGATGTTCATCATGATGGCGTTCATCGTCATCGTCGCGTCATTTAACATCGTGACGACTTTGACGCTGATGGTGCTAGAGAAGAAGCGCGAAATCTCCATTCTTCGCGCGATGGGGGCGCGAGCCTCGGAAATTTCCGCGATCTTTTTGTCGGAAGGGCTCTTCATCGGGGCGCTCGGAGTAGTCGGGGGTATCGTGTTCGGACTCGTGGCCTGCTTACTGCTCAAGCGCTATCCGATCATCGAGCTGCCGGACGTTTACTACGACCGGACTTTACCGGTGACATTTGATCTGTTTTATTATGGGATCGTCGCGGTCGCGGCATCCGCGATCGTGCTTTTGGCGTGCCTCTATCCGAGCCAGCGGGCGAGCAAACTGAATCCCCTCGACGGGATTCGGTTCGGATAGGGCACAGGTCCTTAAGCTATCGGCAACTGGAGTGTGCCCAGCGAACACCCAGTCGGACCGTGTTTTTTCCCCGCGATTTTGTCCCCTAGTTATTTCCTGGCGAAAATGTCCCCTTAACGGGTCTTCTGGTTCTCTGATTTCATGATTGAAATTAGAGAGATGGAGATTCATGGAAGGGATC